>Ga0302046_10004233_pt1 | contig 12781 bp, 11 predicted proteins | sample RVTome_11_FD_200261 | JGI IMG/M metagenome (GOLD analysis project Ga0302046, IMG submission 200261) | Soil microbial communities from uranium-contaminated site in the Upper Colorado River Basin, Wyoming, United States - RVT147D111 (version 2) ...
ACCAATCAGCGACGTGTTCGGTGCGTTGGGTGAACAGAACTTCGAGCCGGTGCCGGGCTACCCGAACGTGCGGCGCTACCGCTATGGCTCGAACCTGCTCATCGAGGCGATCAGCGGTTACGTCTATTCCGTCGACCTGGGATTGGTCAACCGAAGCTGGCGTGGCCTTCGGGTGGGTATGTCGGAGACAGAAGCAGCAGGCGCCCTTGCCCTCCTCGCGGAACCTGTCGCCGGCGGTGAGAACCCCGCCCCCCCACGAATACGTGCCGGACGACAGGTCTATCCCACCGCAAGCAGCCGTCCGATCCGCACCCTCAGGAGTGAAGTTCGCCCCCGTGCGGGCTGTTATGACGTCATCGTCGAGCTACGCCCACAGCAGACCGGCTTGCTTCTCGATGGTGACGAGCGCTACTCAGTCGTGGGTAACGAAAACCAACCCCTCCAATACGTGGTCACCAGAATCCTCGTCCAGGATCGCAGTCGCGGGGGCACCAAGGGTGATGCGGTATGCTAGCGGGCGCCAACTCTCGCGAAGGCGCTTGAAAACATGTATCTTAGGAGACAGTCGCGGTCGGTAGGGCCGGGTAATGCGTGGGCCCGCTTCGTCCCCTCCAACGAGGACTTTGCCCCAGGGCAAAGCGCTCAGCCGACCGCGATTTCTTTTTCGGCGCCCCACCTCCGCATTCTCAAACGGATCTGACCTCGAATCCCCGAATCTCTGGACTAACGACAGTCGTAGAAGTTGACAATACCCCCCCAGACAACATGCACGTCCGCGACCTGACCGACGCCCACGACTACCGCGCTTGCGAGGAGCTCCAACGACTCACATGGGGCCGAGCGTTTCGGGAGCTTGTCCCCCCGGCAATCCTCAAGATTTCCCAGAAGGTGGGCGGAATCGCAGCCGGCGCGTTCTCACCCGAGGGTGAAATGGTCGGATTTGTGTACGGAATCACCGGATGGAAGGAAGGCAAGCCGTGTCACTGGTCACACATGCTTGCCGTCAGGCCACAATTCCGCGACCGGGGCATCGGTCGGCAGCTGAAGGCATTCCAGAAGGCGAGGCTGGTGGACGAGGGCGTCCAAACCATGTACTGGACATTCGACCCGCTGGTAGCCAGAAACGCCCATTTCAACCTCGGCCGTCTCGGTGTGTCCGTCCGTGAATATGTAGCCGACATGTACGGTCCGGACGACGACAACTCGCTCGATCACGTGATAGGAACAGACAGGTTCATTGTCGAGTGGGATCTCATGGCATCGGAACCTGCGGACCGGCAGCCGAATCTGTCAGCGGTCGCGCTGACCAACGCGACAGTGTCCGCTGGCGATCTCGACCCAACCAATTTGACGTGCCGGGACGACCCGTCGGTTGGTATCGCGATCCCCCGGGATATCCATGGACTGAAGGCAACCCATTCCTCCCTGGCCGCGCGCTGGCGAGCGAATACCCGACAGGCATTTCAGCACTACCTGGGGGAAGGTTACGTTGTCACTGGCTTCCGCACTGCCCCCCCCAAACAGTTCGGCGTTTATGTGCTGAGCAAACGAGAAGTTCCGTCGGTGATACCGTGATCCCGGTCGCCTACTCGCGAGACTGAGCAGGAACGCTCGCATGCCCATCGACCTGCGGAGACTGACGCTCCGGGAAATACAGCTTCCGCTTCGTGAGCCGTTCCACATCTCCTCCGGATTCGTGGCGGACCGCCGCATTCTGTTGCTCGAGCTGACCGATGCCGACGGGTTCACGGCATGGTCGGAGTGCGTCGCTGGGGAGATCCCCAACTACTCACCCGAGACCATTGACACGGCATGGCTGGCAATACAGTTGTGGGTTGCGCCGCGCGTGTTTTCGACCTCCTTCACCCACCCATCAGAGGTGCACCAAACCCTGGAGCACAACTTCCGGGGACACCGAATGGCGAAGGCAGCCGTTGAAATGGCGATATGGGCCCTGCATGCCTACCGGACGGGCGAGAGCCTCTCGAAAACATTGGGAGGAAACCGAGACAAGGTTGCGACCGGAATCTCATTGGGCATCCAGCAGAGTCCCGACGAACTCACCGAGAAGGCACGGAAGGCCTGCCGTGAAGGATACAGGAAGATCAAGCTGAAGATCACCCCCGGATCCGACATCGAGTTTGTCCGAGCTGTACGTCAGGAGGTGGGCGACTCGATCGCCTTGATGGCCGACGCCAACAACGCGTACACGATGGGCGACCTCGAGACCCTGTTGGAGCTGGACACGTACAATCTCATCATGATCGAACAGCCGCTTGCCTGGGACGATCTGGTGCGACACGCGGAACTCCAGCGAAGGATGGCCACGCCCCTTTGTCTCGACGAATCGATCACGAGTGTCGATCGCGTGCACGACATGCTGACACTGAAATCCGGACGTATAGTCAACATCAAGCCAGGACGCGTGGGCGGTTTGACGGCCTCGAGATCAATCCACGATCTCTGTCAGCAACACGGGATTCCGGTGTGGTGCGGGGGGATGTTGGAGAGCGGCATTGGCCGAAGCTACAACGTTGCCCTGGCTTCTCTCCCAAACTTCACGTTGCCCGGTGACATTTCGCCGAGTGCTCGGTACTGGGAAAAGGACATCGTGACGCCGGAGTGGACCATGGACAGGACCGGGTTCGTCGCGGTACCCACCGGTAAGCCGGGACTTGGTGTGGACGTCGACGTCGGTCGGATCGAAAACCTAACAACCCGGAGCGAAACGTTATTGGCGTAAAACCGATCAACGGCGTCGAACGATGAGCTGGCCGTTCCGGTGAGCGTTGGCGGTCAATTGCAGCTCAATCGCCTCTCCCGGGTTGGCTGAAATCCGGCGTGTTCGTAATCCGACGCGGGTGCCGATAAAATCCACGACGAACAAAAAATCACCTGGCTCCCAGCGGATGACCTCCAACGTTTCCGTATACGCATCAACGACGGCGAGCCGGCGACGTGCGCGACCGGAAAAACTCACATACACGGAGGCATCGTAAAAATTGTTGTTGTCCAGATAGATGAAGATGCTGTCCGCATGCGTTTGTGGGGCGGCTCCGTAGGCGGCACGATTACTCGAACAAGCCGAAGCAACAAGAACGAAACCGGCAACTACGGAAAGCAAAAGGGCCACAGGCCGTTTGACCCGGGACGGCGCCCGGGTGGCGAATTCAGCTTGACCCCACCGCCGGCCATCCGTATGTGGGATGACCGGTAACGGAACGGTGCCTTGAGACACCCGATTGTCCATCGAACGCCTTTCGGTTCTTCGGCGGGACAGATCGGCGAGCCGGCCCCGCGGAGAAACTCAGTTTGAGCCGCTACTCGTCACACGCTCCTGTTGCTTGGCCTGCTCCACCATGCGACGGACATCCTCGAGGAGAGCCTTGGCATCGTAGACGATTCCGTCTTTGATCGTATATCGCACCCCCCCACGTCGTTCGACCTCGCCCGTTTCATCGTTGAGAAATACCGCGCCGGTGCCATACAGGACCTTGAGGTTGTGGATGGGATTCTCCTCCACGAGGACCAGATCCGCCAGCATACCGGGCCGAAGGACGCCGAATTCTGGGGCTGTCCCCTTGGGCTCGTGCAGGGTTTCCGCGCCACACAACGTAGCCGCGCGAATGACCTCGAGCGGATGGAAACCCGCCTCTTGGAAGAGCTCGAGTTCACGGATATAGTCGAAGCCGTACAACTTGTAGATGAATCCGGAATCAGAACCCGAACACACGCGGCCGCCGCGATTCTTGTACTCGTTGAGGAAAGCCATCCAGATTCGGAAGTTGTTCTTCCATTCGATTTCGTCCTGAGTGGTCCAGGCAAACCAGTAGGAGCCGTGACTGGTTCGACTTGGCGTGTAGAACCGATCGAGAGATGGCAGCGTATATGTGTCGTGCCACTCTGCTTCCCGAGCTCGCATGACATCTCGACTCGCTTCGTAGATAGTCATCGTTGGACTGAGAACAAAACCGAGTTCCAACAATTCGTCCATCACCGCATTCCAGTGGTCACTGTACGGTTCGGCTGCCTGTTTCCATAGACGACCCGCCTGACCAAATCGATGGTACTCGTCGTTGTAGTTGTAGTCGTACGGGAAGTCCTGCACGGTCTTATCGTCGAACAGGGCTTCGGGCAGGCCATACCAGTGTTCCATGGATCCCAACCCCAGACGCGCGGCTTCCAGCACATCCATGCGCGCCACACCCATCTGATCCAGATGCGCCTGGGTACCCAGGCCATGCCGACCCGCTTCGTCAATCAAGGCCTCCATGACGTCCGGGTCATAGGAGCCGAGTTTGAATCCATCTACGCCGCGCTCCGCCGCCCAGCGAACGTATTCTCGGGCTTGTTCGGCCGTGTTGATCGGGCCGCGATCCCAACCTGCGCCGGGGCGGACATAAACGAACAGCCGCGGCGCGACGATCGCGTTGTCGGCACTTCTCTGGCGCTCCTCGAGCGTCCAATCGACGCCGTTGCCGGAACCGGGGTCACGGACCGTCGTCACCCCGTGGCCCATCCAGAGTTTGTGAACGTATTCGGCCGGCGTGCCTTGCGCGGAGCCGCCCTGGTGGCCGTGGAGATCAACGAAACCGGGCATGACGTACATGCCTGTGGCATCAATTTCACGCGTCGCGTTCTCGGGACGGCCTCGATCACGGATCGGGACACCCGGCGCACCAACGCTGCGAATTTCGACAATACGATTGCCCTCGATCACGATGTCCATGGGACCCCGGGGCGGGGCGCCGGTGCCATCGATCACCGTGGCGCCACGGATGATCAATCGATCGAAGGGCCCTTCACCTTCATCCGCCTGTCGATCAGGCGAGTGCTCCACACCCTGTGCCGTGGCGGTTGAGGGAAGACCAATGACCATCAGCATGGCGAGGGCTGACAGACAACGGAAAGGGTGTCGTACCGGCATGAACGCCTCCATTGGATTATCAACGGTCAGGTCTCTCGTGGTCCCAACCGGGTGGTGCTGGAGGTTGACCAGCCCGACCGCGTTCGTCAAGTGACGGTCCCGGTCCTCCGACTTGTCCGATTTGCTGAGCTGCCCCATAATCCCGCCCGCAGCCGTCACGCTCCGTTGCGGCCTGGGGACATCACCGTATCCTTCCAAGGGTCATCCACCATGACACACTCCCTGACGAACGCGTTCCTGCTCAACGACAAACATGCGTGGGTCAGTGCAGCCACCCGCGGCATCGGCCAGGCCTGTGCCCTAGCCCTGGCGGAACACGGTGCCCAAGTTACCGTGACGGGCCGAGACGCTGCTGCCCTCCAAGCTTTGAGTCAGCGCTTGCCGGCGCCGCACAACGGCCAGCATCACACCGTGGTGGTCGACCATGAAGATGCCAAAGGGGTGAAAACAGCCATCCGGAATCATGTTGACGAACTGGGCCCGATTCATATCCTGATCAACAACTCCGGCGGGCCGCCAGGTGGGCCCATCACCGACGCGACGGGCGAGCAGTTCAGCGCATGGTTTGCGCAGCATCTGTTGTGTAACCACTTCCAAGCCCAGGCCGTGCTTCCGGGAATGACGCAAGCCGGTTATGGTCGTATCATTAATATCGTTTCGACTTCAGTCAAACAGCCAATCAAAGGACTCGGCGTTTCGAATACGATTCGCGGTGCCGTCGCGAGCTGGTCGAAAACCCTTTCAGGTGAAGTTGCCCCTTTCGGCATTACAGTGAACAATATCCTTCCCGGTGCCACCGCGACGGACCGGCTCACGCACCTCGTCAAGACACGCGCCGAAGCCTCCGGGCGCAGCGAAGACGACGTGTCCGGGTCTATGCAACGGGAAATCCCGATGGGGCGTTTCGCCCAACCGGCCGAGATTGCGGCGGCAGTTGTTTTTCTGGCCAGTCCAGCGGCGAGTTACATCACGGGCGTGAGCTTGCCGGTAGACGGAGGTCGCACCGACTGCCTGTAGCGGCCATAAGGAGTTCGGATGAAGATCGAGCACTTCATCGGAGGTGAGTTTGTTTCGCCCGCCTCGCATGAGTACCTGTCCAACGTCGAGCCCGCTACGGGCAAAGTGTACAGTGAGGTGGCGAACGGCGACGCGCGCGACGTGGAACGGGCGGTCGCTGCCGCGCTACATGCCTTCGAACATTGGGCGACCACGCCCGCTCGAGACCGGTCTCACATCCTCCTCGAGTTAGCCGACCTGATCGAGAACCGAGTCGACGAGTTTGCGCAGGCCGAATCCATAGACACGGGCAAACCGATATCGCTGGCCAGGACGATCGACATTCCACGAGCGATCAGCAACCTGCGATTCTTCGCAACGGCCATACTGCATACGCAGACGGAGTCGCACAGAACTGACGCGCGCGCCCTGAACGTCACGCTGCGACGACCACGAGGAGTATGCGGCCTGATCTCACCGTGGAACCTCCCGCTCTACCTCTTTACGTGGAAGATTGCGCCCGCAATTGCCACCGGAAACACCGCCGTGGCCAAGCCGTCGGAACTCACTCCCATGACCGCCCACCTGTTGAGTACTCTGTGTGAAGATGCAGGCCTGCCGCCCGGCGTGTTGAACGTGGTCCACGGTGCCGGTGCGCGTGCCGGAGCCGCGATCGTTTCGCATCCCCAAGTCAACACGATCTCGTTCACCGGCGGAACGGTAACCGGCGCTCGGATATCACAGGCCGCGGCTCCGCATTTCAAGAAACTCGCCCTCGAGATGGGGGGCAAGAACCCTAACATCGTCTTTGCCGACGCGGACCTCGAGCTGGCCCTGGAGACCAGCGTCCAGTCATCATTCTCCAATCAGGGACAGATTTGCCTGTGTGGCTCGAGGATTCTCGTTGAACAATCCGTGTACGACGACTTTGTTTCCGGACTCGTCGAGCGAACGGCCCGGTTGAAAGTTGGCGACCCGCTGGAACCCGCGACGGAACAGGGAGCGCTGATATCTAATGCCCATCGACAAAAAGTACTGTCGTACGTTGATCTCGCCGTTGAGGAGGGCGGTACGATTCGATATGGTGGTACGGAACGCCCGGCCGTTAGCGACCGTTGTAAGGATGGTTTTTTCATGTCGCCCACCATCATTACCGACCTCGATGTCGGCTGTCGCGTGAACCAGGAGGAAATCTTTGGTCCCGTCGTTACCGTCACGCCGTTTGACAACGATCGGGATGCCGTCCGCTACGCCAATAACACCGTGTACGGATTGTCGGCATCAATCTGGACCAGCAACCTGTCACGTGCCTACCGGATCGCCGATGACCTCGCTTCTGGAACGGTCTGGATAAACTGCTGGATGCTTCGAGATCTCCGTGTTCCCTTCGGCGGCGTCAAACGCTCCGGCCTGGGAAAGGAGGGCGGCGAGGAAGCCCTCAGGTTCTTCACGGAAGCCAAGAACGTTTGCGTTGCCCTGTGATCCCCCGGATGGCGGAGAACCGTCAGGTGTAGAAAGGACTCGATGATACGCGACGTGACGAGCGATCGTGCACCGGATCCGGTTGGCGCGTTTCCACACGCCAAGCGTGTTGGGCAGTTTCTCTTCCTGTCTGGCATCGGCCCTCGGGCCCGGGGTCAACAGGATGTGCCCGGCGTGAGTTTGAATTCAGACGGCTCGGTTGCATCGTACGACTTTGCCCTGCAGTGTCGTACAGTCTTTGACAACGTACGCACGGTCATCGAGGATGCGGGGGCCTCGTGGGACGACATCGTAGACGTGACAGTGTTCCTTACGAACATTCGGCGCGATTTTCAAACGTACAACGCGCTCTACGCCGAGTACTTTGCAGCCAACAGACCAACCCGGACAACCGTGGAGGTAAGCCGCCTCCCCACACCGATCGCCATAGAACTGAAAGTAATTGCCTGGCTCGGTGAGGACTGAGTCAAGGAGTTCGGAGGATTGCCCTCACGGGGCTCGCATCGAATCCAGCCAGCCGGAGTGGAAGCGCGATGAGTTCGTACACGCCTTCCGGCACACCTTCGAGCACCAGCCCTTCCAGAATCAGGATGTCGTGTCGTAAACACGCACGATGCGCCGGAAGATCCTTTGAGGAAAACAGATCGACACTGGGCGTATCGACGCCGATCAGGCGAACGCTCCGGTTGGCCAGGTCATCGACCAGCGTGGGGTCGAGTCCCCCAAAATCCTCATGGAATGTTTCAGGATTCGGATACGTGTTCGTCTGAAGCAGGATACGTTCTTCAGTAACTTCACCGGCGAGGTCTGCGTACGTGAATCGCGCATTCGGGCGCGCCGTTACACGCATCACCTGACAGCTTCCCATAAACCGTTCGAGCGGCACTCCTTCTATCGACGGAGCATCCACCCCATAGTGGCTCGGTGCATCGGCATGGCTGCCCGCGTGAACCGTGGACCGCAGCGTCGATAACGTCAGGTTGTCGCCGTACTTCATGTCCAGCAGGACGTCGCGTTGCACTGGTGTGTCACCCGGCCAGACCGCGAGGTCCATCGATATGAGAGGCGAAATGTCGTATATCACATGTCCTCTCGAGTGCTCATAACCGGTGGCGAATCGCCCACAAGTCGGGGAACACGGGGATAAAAAGCGTCTTTTTGAGAAACTCGACACCTAACGACCCACCGGTCCCCTTCTTGTTGCCGATGGTCCGCTCAACCAACTTCACATGGCGGTAACGCCACTCCTGCTGTCCCTCGTCGAAATCGAGCATCAACTCAAAAAGCACCGCAAGCTGCGGGTCGGAGACGAATAGATGATGGAGTCCATCCTGAATCTCCTCGTTCGGTTCAGATCGTGACGTGACCGACAGCTCCTTCACCTCCCCGGGGATTCGGACACCACGATGTTCGAGGAAGTCGTTGAAGGAGTCTACGACCGAGCGCTCATTCAGTCGACGCCGCGCCGCGTCGAGACCATAGAGGCTCTCCTGGTAGTTCTTGAGGACACCGCTTCGCTTGAGACCCAACACGAACTCGAACTCCCGGAACTGCATCGACTGAAATCCCGACGCCCGGTCCAGGCGGTCGCGAAACGCTCTGAACGACATCGGTGTCATCGTCTCGAGAATATCGAGCTGATTCACCATCACCTTCATGATCGTTCGACAACGCTTGAACGTGTGGATCAACGCAAACAGGTGGTCTGACGAAAAATCACGCTTTGTCTTGTCCAGCTCATGGAGGAGTTGTTTGAACCACAACTCGTAACACTGATGCGTGACGATGAACAGCATCTCATCGTGCTCCGGCGGGTCCGATTTCGGTTCCTGCAGATTGAGGAGCTGGTCGAGCTTCAGATACGAGGCATACGTCAACTCCATAGCCACATTGCTCCTGCAAGGATAACCAGTAGCAGCCCCACCCCGAGGGTTCGGACCACCAGTTGCTGTCGCCAGGCCCGCCTCACGGCATCGCCGTACGGCACCAAACTGAAGGATACCATTGAGTACAGCGGGACGAACCAGGCCGGAAACACGCGATGGAGGATCCGCTCCAACCGTTTCTTGCCACGGAACATCGGCGAACTGACGTGATCACGCATTTCAACGAAGTTTGCGATGGCGAGCTCGGCCAGTACATCCAGGTGTCGTTTACGCCCGACGTAGTACTCATGAAACGCCCGAGCCAGGTCGCCACGGTGAGATTCAATGCATCGGGTCAACACCGGACAATCGGCGAAGGCGGCATTCGCTCCCTGCCCATAAAACGGGACCACCGCGTGTGCCGCGTCGCCAATCAACACGATCCGGTCTTCATGAGACCACGGACCACATCGCACCGTCACAAGGGAGCTGGTCGCGTTTTCGAGATACTCGAATCCCAGCCGGGGCATGTGGGGGACGGCATCAGCATAATGCGTTGAAAAGAACTCACGCACGTTCGTTGCCGACTTCAGGGCCGAGAAACTCAGCGGTCCATCTAACGGCCAGAAAAGCGTGCACGTGAACGATCCATCAGGATTGGGCAACCCGATCATCATCGCCCCACCCCGCGGCCAGATGTGCAACGCATTCGGCTCCATCTGAAATTCACCCGACCCGCCCGCGGGAATGGAGAGTTCCTTGTACCCGTACTCGAGGTAGTCCTGGCGGTAGTCAAATCGATCGAGCCGATGCAAACGGGTCCGTATCGAAGAAAAAGCTCCATCGGCTCCTACGACGACACCAGCCTCGCGTGACGTCACCGCCTGGCTCTCGCCGACGACTACGTCCAGAACACCGGACTCGGGGTCAACGTCGAGAACACGGGTGTCAAACTCCATGGTCACGTTCCCCGCGGCACCCGCTGCATCCAACAGCAACGTGTTCAACCCGGCACGGGATACCGAATTGATGACATCGGTCTCCCGAGTCCCGTAGCGCTGGAACGTCAGTCGGCCATCCTCGGAATGCATCATCCTTCCACGCATGGGTACAGCCATCGACAGCACTTGCTCCTTGAGACCAACCTGATCAAGCGCGTCCAGGCCACGGGCCGAGATGGCGAGATTGATCGAGCGGCCTTCTCCGCCTCCCGTGAGCCGAGGGTCGCTGCGCCGCTCGAGCACGTGGACCTGATAACCAGCCCTGGCCAGGTAACACGCCATCAGGGAACCAGCCAGACCGGCCCCCACGACGGTGAAATCAGGCCCCGATCTCGTGTTCACCGCGGAGTTGCCCCATTCAGATCTACGTTCAGCAAATCCGCAAGCGTCGTGACGAACCGCAGCACATCGTTGAACGAGTTGTACAGGGGAACGGGTGCAACACGTACAATATCGGGAGGCCGGTAATCGACGACGATTCCGCGGTCTGAAAGTGCGTCCACCACGTCCGCGGACCCGACGGGCAACCGGATGGAAAGCTGACAACCGCGTGCTGCTGGATCACCAGGCGTCGTCACATGCACGCCGGCAAACTCGAGCGCGCCAAGGAGCGACGCGAGATACCCCGTCAGTCGAATCGATTTCTCTCGTAGTGCACGCATGCCAGCCCCGTTGAACATCTCTAGCGAGACACGAAGTGGGGCCATGGAGAGAATGGGCGGATTGCTGAGCTGCCATCCCTCCGCGCCCGCCCGGGGTTGGAAGTCCGGCGTCATCTGGAAGCGTGTGGCGGGCTCGTTCCCCCACCATCCGGCCAACCGTGGGATACTCTTGTCCTGACCATACCGTTCGTGTACGAAACATCCCCCCACGGCACCAGGACCGGCATTCAAGTACTTATAGGAACACCAAACAGCGAAGTCGACGCCCCATTCGTGCAACGCGAGGGGGACATTACCCGCGGCATGCGCGAGATCATAGCCGACAATGCAACCGGCGCTATGCCCCATCTCGCATATCTTCTGGAGATCGTAGAGTTGTCCGGTAAAGAAGTTGACACCACCCAGCAACACGAGCGCAAGTGAGTCACCGGCCTCGGAGAAAACGCGCTCAAAGTCAGCGATCGTGAGCGCATCGCCTTCTGCCGGCGTCGCGACAACAACCGCCTCCGTCGGGTCATAGCCGCGCCATTGAACGTGTGATGCGACAGCGTATCGATCCGACGGAAATGCGGATTCCTCCATGAGGATTCTGAACCGGGTGCCGGAGGGACGGTAAAAAGACGCCATCATGAGATGCAGGTTTACGGTGAGGCTGTTCATCATGACGACCTCACCGGGCCTGGCCCCAACCAGGAGGGCGCCGGTCTCACGAAACACCTCGTGATAGGAAAACCACGGTACGGTGGCATCGAAGTGGGCCGCCACACCCAGCGTCGCCCAGTCTTCCAGCTCCTGCTGCACAACATCGGCGACATGACGAGGCATCAACCCAAGGGAGTTGCCACACAGGTACGTGCATCTTCCGCCCCTCGGACTTACCGGAAACGCAAACTTGTCCCGATAGCCCGCCAGCTTGTCCGCATCATCCTGGGCCGTGGCATAAGTGGAATCGAACAGGGCGATAGAGTCTGGCTTCACCATAATCAGGCCGCGTCGCTGAAGGCCCTTCGATTCAACCGGAGGAAGTCCAGCGCAGTGGCCGCAAAAAGCTGGTGCTTCATCCGTTTGTCAAAACCAACGCATTGCTCAATGAGGCTCCCCGCTATCTCCTCACCGAGAGGAAACGGGTAGTCTGAACCCATCGCCACGCGATCAGCTCCCATCAGATCCACCAGGTACCGTAGCGCCTCCGGATCATGGACGAGCGCGTCAAAGTAAAGACGCTTGAGGTATGTTCGCGGATTCCGGGCGCCCGCCACCGCGACGAGGTCTGGTCTGACGCGGTGGCCGTGTTCGATCCGGCCGATCGTTCCGGGAAAGGCGCCACCACCGTGCGCGAAGCAGAGTCGCAGACGGGGAAGTCGATCCAGCACAGCGCCAAAAATCACGGAACAGATAGCCAGGGTGGTCTCAGCGGGCATGCCGACCAACCAGGCCATCCAGTACTTCTTCATGCGATCCCGCGCGATCATGTCCCACGGGTGTACAAAGACGGCGGCATCAAGTTCCTGAGCGCGCTCGAAGACCGGGAAAAGGTCCTCATGATCCAGATTCTTCCCGTTCACGTTCGTGCCGATCTGAATCCCGGGCATCCCGAGATCACGCACACAGCGTTCGAGTTCCTCCGCGGCAAGGTCGGCCGACTGCATCGGGACGGTCCCCAATCCGACGAACCGACGAGGATACTGTTGGACGACGGTGGCGATGTGGTCGTTGAGGATCCTGGAAAGATCCAGACAGTCCTCTGCCTTTGCCCAGTAGCTGAACATGATCGGCACGGTCGACAGGACCTGCACGTCCACACCGGCAGCGTCACACTCCTCGATGCGAAGGGACGGATTCCAGCAG
>Ga0302046_10004237_pt1 | contig 12776 bp, 9 predicted proteins | sample RVTome_11_FD_200261 | JGI IMG/M metagenome (GOLD analysis project Ga0302046, IMG submission 200261) | Soil microbial communities from uranium-contaminated site in the Upper Colorado River Basin, Wyoming, United States - RVT147D111 (version 2) ...
TTCCGCTTCATTCCCGCGCGCCAGGGCGACCTCGCCGAGGGCGGTCGCCTGCAGATTCTGGCTATTGACGGCGCGCCCGGATACGACACGATCACGAATCAGGTGACCGGCCGTTCATTGCCTGCCGTCTGGCTCGACATCGACGATCCCGATCCGGCCGGCGCCGAGCGGGATCCGTCGGCCGTCTTCCGTGCCGCTCGCGCGAGGGGCGCCGCGAAGTTCCAGCGTCTGGAAGGCTGCTTCTGGGCCGACAACGGCGTCTATTTCATCTCGACGAACGGCGGCGGCGCAGCAGCCGGCCAGGTCTGGCACTACCGGCCGAGTGCGCCCGATCGCGGCGACCTCGTCCTGATCTTCGAGTCGCCATTGAATGCCGTGCTCGATGGGCCCGACAACGTCTGCGCGAGTCCGCGCGGTGGCCTGATCATCTGCGAGGATGGCGACGCTGACCAGTACATCCGCGGCCTCACGCCGGCGGGCGCCATTGTCGATCTCGTGCATGCGCCCATCCCGCAGGGCGGGCCGGATCCGACCGAATTCTGCGGCAGCTGCTTCTCGCCTGATGGGCGGGTGATGTTCTTCAATGTGCAGGGCACACGCAGCCGGCTCGGCACGCAGCCCGGTCATACGTATGCCATGTGGGGACCGTGGGAGGTCGGTGCGATCTGAGCGGAACAGCACTCGCGCGAATCAGCCGGCCAGGCCCAGTGCACGCTCGAGGATGGACCAGCGGTTGCGAGCGACGCGCAGGCGGACACCGCTGCCGAGCACGACTTCACCGCCGCCATCCTCCGCGCGCCGGATCTCGCGGATGCGCTGCAGGTTGACGATCGTCGACCGGTGGATGCGCAGGAACCGGTCCGCATCGAGCTTCGATTCGAGTGAACTCATGCGGTCCGCTATGAGCCACGCCTTGCCGCTGGCGTGCAGCCGGACGTAGTCGCGGTCCGCTTCGATCCAATCGAGATCGGCGATGTCGACCAGCACCGTCCGGCCACCCTGGCGCACGGCCAGCCGTTCCGGCCTGCGCGTGCCGGCATCCGCGCCGAGTGCATCGGCCAGCAGGCTGGAAAGCGAAGCGTTGCGTCCTTCCAGGACGGCCGCCAGCGTGCGCTGGAGTGTGACGGCCTCATCGGCTGCGAGCCGGCGCACCGCCCGCTCGACGGCGGCGGCGAAGCGCGGCCGGCCGAACGGCTTCAGCACGTAGTCGAGCGCGTGCACCTCGAATGCGCGCAGTGCATGCGCGTCGTGTGCGGTCACGAAGATCAGGCCACGCGGGACATCCGCACCGAGCCTGGCAAGCACGTCGAAACCATCGAGGTCGGGCATCTGCACGTCGAGGAACAGGAGGTCGGGTGCAAGCCTGCGCACCAGATCCACAGCCTCGGCCCCGTTCGCAGCTTCACCCACCAGGCGGATGCCGGGATGCTCGCCGAGGAGTGCGGTGATTGCGTCGCGCGCGGCCGGCTCGTCGTCGACCACGACAGCCCGGTACGACTCGCCATCACGACCGGTGCGCATGCGTGGGTTCGAGCGGTGCGCGTCGATCCTCGCCGTTCGTTGCAGTGCGGGCGGGCAACTCGATTCGTACGCTGGTGCCGCGGCCGCTCGCACTGCCAATGTCCAGGCGGTGGTCATCACCGAACAGCTGCGCCAGTCGCTCGCGCGTGTTCGACAGGCCCGTGCCGCCGCTTCGTCCGCTGTTGCCGCTCATGCCCGGTCCATCGTCTTCGACATGCACGACCAGACGATCATGGACGACCCGGCCGCTCACCGCAATACGACCCGCAGCCGACGAAACCGCGATGCCGTGACGTACTGCGTTCTCGACGATCGGCTGCAACAGCAGCGGTGGAACGGTGCAGCCTCGGGCCGCATCGTCGACATGGATCTCGACCCGCATGCGGTCACGAAAGCGAACGGCCTCGATGGCAAGGTACGCCTGAACGGTTTCCAGCTCCTCAGCGAGACTGACGAGCGTACGTGAGGTCGATTCCTGCACGCGCTGGAACAATGCGCCGAGGTGATCGAGCATGGCATCCGCCTCCTCGGCACGCCCGGACCGCCACAGCTGACCGATCGTGTGCAGCGTGTTGAACAGGAAGTGCGGCCGGATCTGTGCCGTGAGTGCGTCCAGGCGCGCGCGCGCAAGCTGACCTTCGATTCTGGCCAGGTCGAGCTCGCGCGCACGGCTGCGGCGATACCACGCAATGCCCTGGGTCAGTGCGGCCACCGCGATGTACACGAGCGCGCCGACGTGCAGTCGAGAGAGCGTCCACATGCGGGCGCCGGTGAGCAGGGGGATGATGCCGCGGAACGCACCCTGACTCGCCCAGAAGCCGAGCACGACCAGCATGTTCTCGATGTAGAGGAGCAGCGGGAACGCCAGCAGATGGACGGGCAGAGTCCGGCGCCAGGTTCCGTGGGTGACCGGGAACCGGTGCGTCAGCAGCACGATCGCCAGTGTGACCGGGATCCATGGCAGCGTCTGGACGAATGCGGTACGCAGTGCGTCGCTGACCGCGACCGCGTTGCCCTGCAGGTTGGCGGCCAGCACCGACTGGCTCGCCCAGACGATGGCGACGATGAGCCACAGTGCACTCACGATGAGGATCGTGCGCAGGGCCATGCCGGGTGCAGGCGTGGGACGGGTTCCGGAATGCGATGCGGCCATGGGTCCGGCCGAATGTACGTTCACCGCCAGCCCGGTGTCCACGTACGCGCTGTGGTCAGAAGGCGAACGTACGGGAGAACTTCACGACGAATGCGCGTGCGAACGAAAGGGGCGGCTCGGGCAGGAGCGGATCGGCCGCGCGCTCCGTCGCCATGCCCTCGTTGTACACGACCCACAGGTCGGTGCCCTCGGCGAAATTGTAGCGCAGGCGCAGATTCAGCTCGAGCCGGTCTGTCGTCGAGTTGTACTGGACGAAGGCGTTGCCGGATGCCTTCGCATCGAGGGCCGTGCGCAGGCGCAGTCGTGCGAGGTGGATGTCGGCCGACTGGTCGCGATCACCGAAGCGCAGGAAGTTGCCGACGTACTCGCCGCCGACTTCGAGGTGGCGCGACAGGTTCCACGTGGGCGCGAGTGTGAGCTGGGTGCGCCAGCCGTCGAAGAACGTGCCGATCTGCAGGTCGGTCGTCGTGCGCAGCCGTTTGCCGGTCGGCATCTGCCAGTACAGCCAGATGTTGGCGAAGGTGTAGCCGCCCGCGGGAATCCCGACCGTGTTGCCGATCATGAACGGCTGCACGACGTCTTCACGGAACAGCTGCGGCTCGATCCAGCCCATGCTCCCGCCCTTGGTCTCCGCTTGCAGCCATGCCGCGATGCGCCCGGATTCGAGCACGCCATCGCCGTTGCGGTACGTGCCGCCCGCGAACATTCCCGGGAACACCCGCCGCCACGTCGGATTCGCATCCGTGAAGATGAAGTACTGCACGGCCGTCGAGAGGAACGAAAAGTCGCGCCGCTGCAGGAACCCCACGCCCGGATCGTATCCGCCGCCCGTCCGGTTCGCCCGGACCGTGTACCACAGTCCGCGACTCGATCGCCGCTGCCACTGCACTTGCATTGCACTGCGATCGGTGAGCGACGGGCCGTCGCGATCGAGGTTTGATTGCGATGCGGCCCAGCCCGCATTCAGATAATCGTCGCCGAACAGATGGAACTGGCCGTCGATGCCGCCCGCCACGTTGTGATGATCGCCATCGTTGCGGCCGGTCAGCATGACGCCAACGGTCGAGAACGAGTCGATCACGCGACGGCGCAGCCGTACTACTCCGAAGCTCTCGTCCGGCGTCACCTCCGTGTCAGCCGTGCGCATGGCGATGAGGCCCAGGTCCCATTCGCCGGCGCGGCCGACCAGCCGGGCGCCACCCTGGACGGGGACCGGCTGCGATGCATCGTCGAGACCGATACGGCGGGAGTGGAACAGCTGGCCGTTGCCGCCCGTCGGAAAGTCGAAGATGCCGCTGCGTTCCTGGAAGAATCGCCGCTTTTCGGGAAAGAACAGGCTGAAGCGGTCGAGGTTGATCTGCTGGTCATCCGCTTCGACCTGTGCAAAGTCGGTGTTCAGCGTCAGGTCGAGCGTGAGGTTCGCCGACAGTGCGTAGCGCATGTCCAGCCCGATCTCACGCTGCGCATGGTGACGCGCGCCCCAGCGTCCGGCCGCCGTGTCCAGTAGCGGCCGCCGGTCGCTGCCGCCCAGCACGTACGGCGTGACGTACACCGGCTTGCTGCTGCGTACATCACGGAGCACCACATCCCTTGCCTGCGACGGCTGGCGGAACTCGAAACGCGGATCGATGTCGGGGAACGTGACGCGCTCGCTGGTACGCGAAACGAGACGCGTGACCGTCAGGCCCATCACCGCCTGCCCATCGATCGACTGGAATCCGAGTGTCGAGAACGGTATGCGCACTTCCGCGAACCAGCCGTCCGCCGTCACGGTCGTGCGCGCATCCCAGAAGCCGTCCCAGCTGTCGTTCAGCACCGCGCCATCGGCCGAGACGAGCAGGTCGAAACGCATCCCCGCCGGTGTCAGACCGAACCACTTCGCTGTCTGGTTGTCGTTGAACGCATCGATGTAGATGGCGAACGCATCATCGCCGTTCCAGCGATCGCGATAGAGTGAATTGATGCGGATGCCCGACGGATCGTCATCCCAGAACCAGCCAGCCGCGTAGAAGTACTCGTCGTCGTATGCAACGCGGATCTCGGTTCGTTGCGCCGGCTGTCCGCGAAACGTCGGGAAGTACATGGTGAGCGGCAGCGGCTGGATGCCCTGCCATGCCGCATCATCGGGGCGACCGTCCAGGACGATCGGCGTGGCGACCCGGATCAGATCCATGGCTGCGCCCCGGCCATTCTGTGCGGCGATGGCATGGGCATCAAGACCGCACAGCGTGCAGGCGATGATGCCGGCGGCGATGCCCGGCGGCGCACGCTCACGCATTGGTGTTTTCCACCCTTCGCCAGAGTCCGGGAAGTGGCGCTCAGTGCGTCCAACTCCAGCCGGCCGGATGGGTCTCCGACAGGGCTTCTCGACGAATGGTGGAATCCGGCGGGTCGGTGGAAGTCTGCTGTTGATGGGTCTTCGGCGGCGTGGGCGTGAGCGAGGCAAACCCGCTGTCAGGAAAGCCGGTCAATGGAATCGATGGAGCGGATATGGCCGGCGGCCCAGACCGTGTCGATGGTCATGACGACCCATTCCCACATCCCCTCGGAGATCAACTGGACCGGCTGCATGCGCAGGAGGATCTGTTCGCGGGTGACGCCGTGCGAACGCCAGGCGCCGCCCTGGGCGTGCACGTTCTGGAGCAGTGGCTGCAGGCGGTCGAGCGCGATCGCGTACTTCGCCTCGTCGCTGGTGCCCGCCTCGAATTCGTCCCAGAGCGCGCGCAGTCGACGGGCCTGATCGGCGGGCAGCATGCCGAACAGTCGATCGGCTGCAGCCTGTTCGCGCTCGGCTCGATCCGACTGGCCGGCGGTGTCGTAGGCGAAGGTATCACCGGCATCGATTTCGACCAGGTCGTGCACGAGCAGCATCTCGATCACGCGTGGCAGGTCGACGTGCGGCGCCGCGTATTCAGCCAGCAGCGCCGCCATCAGTGCGACGTGCCAGGAGTGTTCGGCACTGTTCTCGCGTCTGGAACCGTCGGTCAGTAATGTGCGGCGAAGCACACGTTTCAGTCTGTCGATCTCGACGATGAATCGGATCTGCTGTTCAAAACGGGAATCGTCCATTCCGCCAATGTCCGGCCCGTGTTGCGCACGCGCCAGATGCGGTAAGCCACCGGCTTCCACGTCCGCCGTAGCGTGCTGCCGCCCGGCCCGCCCGGTTCGCCTGCTGGCGCTCCTCGCCGCCGGGCTGCTGCCGATTCCGGCAGCAGCCCGGGCACAGGACGCGCTGGTGCTGGGCGGCGGTGGATCACGCGGTCTCGCGCATGCCGGCGCCATTGCCGGCCTCGAGGAGAAAGGCCTGCACCCGTCGCTCATCGTCGGAACGAGCATGGGTGCGATCATCGGCGCACTGTACGCGGCGGGGCTCCCGACCGACTCGATCGACCGGCTCGTGCGTCAGGGCGACTGGCCCGAGCTGTTCGCGCCCGCACGCATCGCATTCGGTCCTCACGACGACGGCCGCCGCCCGCTGCTCCGGCTTGATCCCGGACTGCATCGTGGCCGCTATCAGGAGGGCCTGATCCCGGATGCGGGCGTGAACCGGCTGCTCGTGCGTCTGCTGCTGGACATTGGCGCACGCGCGAACAACGACTTCGATGCGCTGCCCCGCCGGTTTCGTGCTGTCGCGGCCGATCTGCTGACCGGCGGCACCATTGTCATCGCGGATGGCGACCTCGCACGTGCGGTTCGCGCGAGCATGGCGGTACCCGGCGTGTTCGCACCCATCGACTGGCATGGTCGCACGCTCGTCGATGGCGGTATTGCGGATTACCTGCCGGTCGGACCGGCGCGCGATGCGGGTGCCCGGCGCGTCGTCGCCGTGGATGCCGTGCGACCGCCCGATGACATAGCCGGCATCAGCGTCTGGCAGGTCGCCCTGCGTTCCTTCCGGCTGACCCTGCGCAATGCCCAGACCAGCAGCGATTCTGCGGACGTGCTCGTCACGCCGGACATCGATCCCGACTTCGCCGGCGCCGTGTTCCTGCGCGACCCCGACCCGCTCATCCGCGCCGGGTACAATGCTGCCATCGCTGAAGCACCCCGCTTCGAGAACTCGGACGGCGCGCCGCGCCAGCCCGCCGCACTGCCGGTCCGAATCGAAGACGTCATCATCGAAACGAACGATGCTTCGCTGCATGCGATCACACGCCACGCGTTCGACGATGTGACCGGTGCGTACGACGGGAATCGCATCCTTGCAGCCGTCGATGCGCTGTACGCGTCAGGCCTGTTCAGCGGGGTGTGGCCACGCGTGGAACGAGCTACCGGCGCGGACGCCGGCGGCATTCTCATCGTGCGTGCGGATGCGATTCCGCCGACCACCGTCGCCGGCGGCGTCGCATGGGAGGTGGACCGCGGTCCACGTGTATGGGCAGCGCTGCACCGCCGCATCGGCGGACCGGCCGAAGTCGCGCTCGCTGTGCAGGCCGGCGACATCGACCGCTTCGCATCGGTTTCGCTGCGCCGGCCGCTCCCATTCAATGCAGCGCTCGATGTGAATGCAGGTGGCCTCTACACAGAGAACGATGTGCGCCTCTTCGATGCGGAGCGCTCACTCCGCGGCGAGCGTGAAGTGCGTCGCGCCGGCGGCTGGGTCGGCGCCGCCTGGCGCAGTCTCGCGCCGGACCTCGACGTGCGCGGCTCGTTGCGCGCGGAGTACGTCGATGATGGCAGCCGGGAAGGCGTCGCCATTGGCCCGCACGTGCGGTTCGCCGCCGGCCAGCGCAATGCGCGGATTGTCGGGATCCCCAAACGCGTCGAGGCGGAATGGCGGACCGGTGATTTCGACTACCGCGCGATCCGCATCGGCGGCTCCCTCGACTACGCGCCCACGACCGCATTCCTCGCCGCGGTCATTGCCGACCTTGCGGTCGCCGCCGGAGCACCCCCCACCGACGCCCTGCCTGCGCTTGGCGACGATCACGCATTGCCCGGGCTCCGCTGGGGCCAGCAGCGGGACCGGACGCGGGTAGTCGCAGGCCTCGATCTCGCCCTGGCCACACCACTCGAAGCCTTCATCCGGCTCCGCCTGCGCGCCGGGGCCACGGCTGGCGCGCTCGACGATCTCGATCGCGTCCGCTGGCCCGCCGGCGCGGAACTCGGCCTCGTCTGGTCGACACCACTCGGCCAACTCTCTTTCGAAGTCGGTGCAAACACGCTTGGGCTGCGGAGAGCCGGCGTGCGGGTCGGACCGCGCTTCTAGCCCGCGCCCGCGACGGGGCAGGGCCAGTGCTCCGGGTCAGTCGGATTCCCAGGGCAGCCCGGGTTTGCCGAAGTGGCCGTAGTTCGTCGTGGTGCGGTAGATCGGGCGTAACAGGTCCAGCTTCTCGATGATGGCGCGGGGACGGAAGTCGAACGTACGCACGAACTCGGCGGCACGGCATTCATCGCCGGTGCCGAACGTGTCGACCTTGACCGATACGGGCCGGGCAACGCCAATCGCGTAGGCGACCTGGATCTCGGCGCGTTCGGCAATGCCTTCGCGGATCAGCTGGCGCGCGACGTAGCGGCAGAAGTAGGCGCCACTGCGATCGACTTTCGACGGGTCCTTGCCGCTGAATGCGCCACCGCCGTGCCGGCCCATGCCGCCGTACGTGTCCACGATAATCTTGCGGCCTGTGACGCCGCAGTCGGCCGAGGGGCCGCCCTGGACGAAGCTGCCCGTAGGATTGACGGTGACGCGCACGCCCTCGTGGAACCAGTCGCCGAGCGAGAGCGGGGCGAGTGTGCCGCGGACGAAGGCGAGAATCGCATCGCGCTCGACGCCGAGGCGGTGCTGCGTCGATACGAGCACGTCCGTGACCTCGACGGGAACGCCGTCGGCGTAGGTCACACTGACCTGCGTCTTGGAGTCGGGACGCAACCACGATTCACCATTGCGGCGGTGCTGGGCGAGGGCGTGGGACAGGCGGTGGGCGAGAAGGATGGGCAGCGGCATCAGCTCGGGGGTCTCGGTCGTCGCATAACCGAACATGATCCCCTGATCGCCGGCACCCTGCTCCATTCGGTCCGAGCGCGTGACGCCCTGCGCGATCTCCGTCGCCTGCTGCGAGAGAAACGACTGCACCATCACGCGCGTCGAGCTGAACGCTTCATCCGGTTCCGTGTAACCGATTTCCTCCACCGCACGCCGCGCGACCTGCTCCCAGTCCACGACGCAACGGGACGTGATCTCGCCGGCGATGATCAGCTGGTCCTCCTTGCACAGGACCTCGCAGGCGACGCGTGAATCCGGGTCGCCGGACAGATGCGCGTCCAGGATGGAATCCGCAATGTAGTCCGCGACCTTGTCCGGATGGCCTTCGGAGACCGACTCCGATGTGAACGTAAACGGCTTCGTGGATGTCGTCATGTGCAGCCCCTTCGCTGGTGGTGGCCGTCCTGAGCGCGCGTCTGTGCAGGCCTCGTCGGCCTGAATCGCTGGGCCACCCCTCCGAAGGCGTGCTTTTCGGAAGGCACCGGTCTGCGCTTGTAACGCAGGCCATGGCAGCGACTTAGACGGTTCAGCCGGTTCGTTGCCCGCGCGGCCCGTCAAGTCGGAGAAATCGCCGCGCGGCCTCGATTATCGCGTACCGGTTCCCACCCCGTCAAGCATGGGGCCGGTGAGGCGTCCGGCCGTGCCGACAGCCCCCGGAACTGAGCTTCGGCTTGCGACCCACCGGCCATGAGCGTGTCAACCCTCGACGCCATGAGCCGTGTCCAACAAACGTCGGTCCTCACGGCCGGCCGGTCCGCCCTGCGATACCCGGAGTCCGGAAAGGAATCGAGTCCCGATGCGCTTCCCCGCACGTTCCCGCTGGGCCATGCAGCTCGGCGTTCTGCTGCCGGCATTGCTGGTCGCGTTCGTCGTACCGACGTCGGCACAGCAATCCGACGACGAGTGGCTGGAGGACTGTCTCGACAACGACCGAAGCAATCGCCGTGCTGTCTACTGCGATGTACGCGTCGAGCGAATGCCTGCAGTTTCGGGCGTGTTGCGCGTGGATGCGGGTCAGAACGGCGGCGTGATCGTGCGCGGCGAGGATCGTCGTGACATCGAGGTGCACGCGCGCATCCAGGCTCGGTCGCCGAGCAGCAGTCGTGCCCGTGCGCTCGCCGACGACGTGCGCCTCGACCTCGGCCGCAACACGATCACGGCGGACGGCGCGGACACGGAGCGCGACGAGTCGTGGTCCGTCACGTTCGTCGTGTACGTGCCGCAGGATTCCGACCTCGAACTGGCGGCGCACAACGGTCCGCTCTCCGTGTCGGACGTGAGCGGCCGCATCGAGGCCCGCACCCACAACGGTCCGCTGTCGCTGTCGGCACTGAGCGGCGACGTCGTGGCACGCACGCAGAACGGCCCGCTCAACGTATCACTGACCGGCCGGCGCTGGACGGGCGGGTCCCTCGATGCCGAGACGCACAACGGCCCGGTCAACCTGACGATTCCTGACGGGTACTCGGCGAATCTCGAGACCGGCACGGTGAACGGTCCGTTCAACACGGACATTCCGCTCACGGTCACACAGTTCGGCCGCATGCGGGATCGCCGCATCGAGACGAGGCTCGGCAACGGTGGCCCGTCCGTGCGCGCCGTCACGACCAACGGGCCGGTGAACATCCGCACGCGCTGATCCGGCGAGGCAGAGCTGAGCGAACGCGCTCCGGTGCTCCGGCATCGGAGCGCGCGTCGTTTCCACCCGGGAACGCGCAGGTCGTGCCGTCTGTATGAACGTGCGTTACCGCGTGTGGCGGAACGCGGGCCCTGCCACTGCACGCAGCCCGCCTGTCGCTTATCTTGACGTCATGATTCAGCCACTCGTAAAGCTGTTCACCGCCACGTTCGGCGAACCGCCGGCGGCCGTGACGGGTGTTGCCGCGGACGGATCGCAGCGGCTCTACGTGCGCTTCACCGGTTCGCCGCACGGCACCGTCATTGGTGCGCACGGCCCCGATCGGGACGAGAACCGTGCGTTCCTTTCGTTCTCGAGGTCGTTCCGTGGCATTGGCCTGCCCGTTCCCGACATCTGGGCGGCGGACGAGTCTCAGGGCATCTGGCTGGCGCGTGATCTGGGCGACACATCACTGTTCCGGGCGCTCAGCGCAGCGCGGGCCACGACGCCCGGCGCATTTCCGGCATCAATGGTGCCGGTGTACGAGCAGGTCGTGGACCTGCTGCCGCGCTTCCAGATCGATGGCGGCCGCGTCATCGACTTCGGCGTCGCCTATCCGCGTGCAGCGTTCGATCTGCAGTCGATGCGCTGGGACCTGAACTACTTCAAGTACCACTTCCTGAAGCTGGCGCACATCCCGTTCAGCGAGCAGCGGCTGGAGAACGACTTCGACAGACTGACCGAATTCCTGCTGCACACGGCGACCGGCCATTTCCTGTACCGTGATTTCCAGTCGCGCAACATCATGCTGCAATCTGGCGAGCCGTGGTTCATCGATTATCAGGGCGGCCGGCGAGGCGCGCCGCATTACGACATCGCGTCGCTGCTCTACGACGCCAAGGCAGCGATCCCGGACGCGGTTCGCGAGCATCTGCTTGGCCGCTACATGACGGCGCTCGAACGTCACGTGCCGGTCGATCGTGCGCGATTCCTCGAGCTGTATCGCGGCTACGTGCTGATCCGCATCATGCAGGCGATGGGCGCCTACGGTTACCGCGGCTTCTTCGAACGCAAGACGCGTTTCCTCGAGAGCGTACCGTATGCGGCAAGGAACATCGCGCATCTGCTGCAGACCGGTCTGCCGGTCCCGCTCACCGAGATCGAGGCGGTCTTCGAGCGGATCGTGCACGCGTGGGCGGACCAGCCCGGCCCCGTCCAGCCATTGACCGGACTCACACTGCACCTCACGAGTTTCAGCTACCGTCAGGGGCTGCCGGTCGATGAGACGGGTCACGGCGGCGGCTTCGTCTTCGATTGCCGTGCCTTGCCGAATCCCGGACGTCACGCCGAGTTCGCCGGTGTGACCGGCCTCGACGACGGTGTGATCGAGTTTCTCGAGGCCGCACCCGGCATCGATGCGTTCTGGCAGCACATCGTGCCGCTCGTCGATGCCCACATCGACACGTGGCGAAGCCGCGGCTTCACCGATCTATCGGTCGCCTTCGGCTGCACGGGTGGCCAGCATCGCTCCGTCTACTTCACTGAACGACTCGCACGTCACGTGCGCCGTCGCTGGCCGGACGTCGCCGTCCGTCTCGAGCATCGCGAACGCGCGCGCTGGCCCGCGATCCGATCGGACGAGGCCGTCGCCACGACCGGCGCGACCGGCTGAGCGGGGCGTGGACGCCATGATCTTCGCGGCCGGCCGCGGTAGCCGCCTCGGTCCGCTCGGCGAACAGATGCCCAAGGCCCTGCTCGAAGTCGGCGGTATCACGCTGCTCGAACGAACGATGCGCAACCTTGTGGCCGCGGGCGCCGACCGCATTATCGTGAATGTCTCGCATCTCGCCGACCGCATGGTCGCCTACCTCGAACGACTCGATCCGTCGGTCGACGTGAGGGTGAGCCATGAGCCCGGCAAACCGCTGGAAACCGGTGGCGGCCTGCTTCATGCCCGTTCCCATTTCCGCCATCATGCGCCCTTCTTTCTGCACAACGTGGACGTCCTCACGGACGCCGATCTGCCCACCATGTACGACGCTCACCTGAGGAGCGGCGCTCTTGCCACACTGGCGACCAACCGGCGTGACACGCCTCGCCGGCTGCTTTTCGATGAGCGCGGTCTGTTCGGCCGCGAGGACGCACGCCGCGGACTCCGCCTCGAGGCCAGGCCGCCGGAGGGCGACGTGCGAACACGCGCGTTCGCAGGCATTCACGTCGTGGCGCCCGCGTTCTTCGGCCTGGTCACGGAGACCGGTTTCTTTTCGATCCTGGATCCCTACCTGCGGCTCGCCGCCGAAGGCCATTGCATCGCGGATCATGCAGTGGATGACGCACACTGGATGGAGGTCGGAACGCCCGACCGGCTGGACGCTGCACGCGCCGCCTGGCGTGATGGCATCGACTGAATCGGGGGGAGTAGGGACGGTGGTTGCCCACCGCCCCCTCCACAGATCCGGACGTGCGGAATTCCCGCATCCGGCTCCTGCCTCCGGTAATGA
>Ga0302046_10004238_pt1 | contig 12773 bp, 8 predicted proteins | sample RVTome_11_FD_200261 | JGI IMG/M metagenome (GOLD analysis project Ga0302046, IMG submission 200261) | Soil microbial communities from uranium-contaminated site in the Upper Colorado River Basin, Wyoming, United States - RVT147D111 (version 2) ...
TCGCCAGCCGCGGGGCCGTGGTGGCCGGTAATGCCATCCATGCCGCCGCCAAGGAAGTGCGGCGCAAGGTGTTGGCGATGGCCAGCGAAAAACTGGAAGCGGCCGTCGAAGACCTGGAGCTGGACGGCGGATCGGTACAGGTGAAAGGCGTGCCCAGCTCGGCTATTCCGCTCGGCCAACTGGCTGCCGAAGCCAACCCGCTGCGAGGGGCGGTCAAACCCGGCACCGAGCCCGGTTTGGAGGCCACCGACTATTTTGGCCCGGAACGTGGCGCCACGGCCTACGGGGCCCATGCCATGATCGTCGAAGTCGACCAGCAGACGATGCAGGTCCACATCGATAAGTACGTTGTGGTGCACGATTGCGGCCGGGTGATCAACCCGCTAATCCTCGACGGCCAAATACACGGCGGGGTGGCGCAGGGGCTGGGCAATGCTTTCTTCGAGGAGTTGATCTATGACGAAAACGGCCAGCTGCTCAACGGCTCCTTCATGGATTACTTGCTGCCGACGGCGTCGGATGTCCCGCGCATGATCGTCGACCATCTCGAGACCCCGTCGCCGCTGAATCCACTGGGGGTCAAAGGGGCTGGTGAAGCCGGTGCCATCCCGGTGGCGGCGCTGTTCGCACAAGCAGTCGAGGATGCATTGGACCTGCCCGATCTCGAGCTACTCGAGATACCCCTGAGCCCAAGCCGTCTGTGGGAGCGGGTCGAGGCCGAACGACTGGCCGCGGCCGCCGAGGCCTAATTGCGGATCCGAGCACTGCGCCTGACTCCGGTTGCCCGAGCCTGGCTCCAGGCCGCCGGCCCCGCCAGGCCGCTGCACATCTTTTCCCAGGTCTGCAACCTGATAGACGACGGCGGCCGGGTCCTATCGCTGCAAACGGCCCGGCTGGCCGACGGTCCACTATCCCTGACCGTGCCGGCGCAGGTCGGGGGCGGGCAGGGATTGGGGCATTGGATCCATGATCAGACTTCCATTGTTCGATTAGAAGATAGGCTCACAGTCGGCAAATTGACGATCGATTGGGCTGGCGCCGAAAACTGGGATCCGACCCCTGATTGGCAGCGGTTGCGAGCCGACCAGGGTTTTACGAGCAGGCTGCCGGCGCTGCGCCGGTTGCTGGCGGCTGGGGCGCCACCTGGGGGATTGGCTGGTCTGCTAGACGAGGGAGAGTTGGCCGCGGACTCACTGGCGGCCCAGCTGTTGGCTACTGCCGGCCCGCTGGCCGCCGCTTTGCAGTCAGCGTTGCGATCGGGTAATCGGAGCCGCCTGCAGCCGGCGGCGGCCGGGCTGGCCGGCTTGGGCGGCGGTCTGACTCCATCCGGCGACGACTATCTGGTTGGGGTGATGCATGCCTTGTGGATCCAGCGGCCGCCGGCCGAGTCGACCGAGCTGTCGGAGCTGCTGGTGAGCGCGGCCGTGCCACGTACCACCCCCCTATCGGCGGCCTGGCTGCAGGCAGCCGCCGACGGGCAGGCCTCGCGGCTGTGGCATGATTTGCTGGAGGCGCTGTTGTCGGCCGAAGGGGGAGCGATTGAAGCACCGGCCCGGGCCCTGATGGCAGTTGGTCATACCTCGGGTGCCGATGCGCTGGCCGGCTTCCTGCAAGCATTCGAGTAGCTGCCCATATCATCGGGGGATCAAAATAAAGCGGCGCAGCTATGCTGCGCCGCTTTCGGGAACCCCGACTGCGAAGTGGTTAGTCGCCCATTCCCATTTCGGTCGTCCGGCCAGTCCCAACAGCATGGGATTCGACGCTGGCAACCGCGGGCGGTTTGAAGACCAGGAAGATCAGGTTGAGCAGGATGCCCGCTACGGCGCCGGTAGCGATCGCCGGCCAGCCGAAGGGGAACAGCCCCTGCAGCAACGGGATCGGCAGGAAGCCACCGGCGTAGCCGATGTGGCCGCCCACGCCGATCACCATGATGACAGCACCGATGGCCAGCTGCTTCGGATCGAACAGGTTGACCTTCTCCGACATGATCAGGGCAATGCCTTGCATGCCGATCACGCCGAACAGGTAGATAGCCAGTCCGCCCGAAACCGCCAGCGGGATGCTGTTGACCACTGCCACCAGCTGGCCGCTGAAGGCCAGGATCATGGCGATGATGCCGCCGCCAATCAGGGCGGGGCCGGAGTAGTTGCGGGTGATCACCATCAGCGAGTTGTTCTCGCCGTAGTTGGTGCCGGCAACACCACCGATCAAGCCGTTGGTCATGTCGCCCAGACCGTCCAGTACCAGGTTGAGGCCGATGAACTCACTGAGCTTCTGCTTCGGCCGCCCCATCTGATCGGCCAGGTTGTCGACGTACAGGCTGATCTGATACAGGTGCGCTGTTGATTCAGGGATGGTGGCGATGGCCATGGCGGCGATGCCGAAGATGGCGGTCGCAGCCAGTTCACTGCTGAAGTTCGGGAAGGTGAAGTGCGGCACCGTGATCAGGCTGGCCGCACCCACGCCACTGAAATCGACCAGGCCGAAGGGGATCGCCACCAGGTAGCCGACGACGGCACCCAACAGCACTGGGATCATCCCGATGAAGCCGCGGCCCTGCAGGTAGACCGAGAAGATGATGGTCACCAGCAAGGTGATCAAGGCGACGCCCCAGTGAGAGCTGGACATGTCGAGCGCGGCGAAGCCGAGGGCGAACCCGATGACCGCGGCCACCGAGCCCGTCACAATCGGCGGGAGGACCACGTCGATCGATTTCTTGCCTCCGGAGAAGCGAATGATCAAGCCGATGGCGATGTTGACCAAGCCGGTGACGATAATGCCGGCCTGGGCCGCGCCGATCAGCTCATCGCTGGCCGGGACACCGAACTGAGCGCCCGTGACCGCCAATGTGGCGGCGATGTAGCTGAAGCTCGAGCCATAGTACAGCGGGATGAACGTTCCGATCCCGAGTCGTGAGCCGAGCAGGGCCACCAGTGTGGCCAGACCGGAGGCAAACAGCACAGTGCTGACGTGGAACCCGACGAGCAAGGCCACCAACACGGTGGCGGGGAACATGGTCAGCACGTGCTGAAGTCCGAGGAGCACCAACTGTCCGATTGGGGGTGTGTCATTGGGCAAGTAGCCCATGACCTTGACCTTTGGGGACTCCATGGTCATTATGTTCTCCTCTTCACAAAGGAATGTGTCTAGTAAAAGCCCTTGGGTTGGACGCGGGGCGCTTGGTCCGCCGCACCGCGAGTGCAGTTCGAGGTCTCCAACACCTCCTTGGCGCAAGAGAGCCATAGCCGGCAGGTGGTGGGGTGGGGTTCCCAAGTGTTGCTTCGCGGGCGGTCAGCAGGCGTTGTGTTTGCCTGCATCCGCGTCGGCACCCTCCGGCGGTGTGATCCATGTAGGAAAACACCAGATGTGGGAAAAAGTGTCGCTGAATCCCCACACTTATGCTTAGACTAGCACGGTAGCGGGTGTGATTCTGGGTCCGCCAATCACATCCTCGACCGCCATTCGTCACATCACGACAGGGCGGCCCGTGTTTGGTTGACGGCCCCTAAACGCTACGTTACAATGCGCTCATCCCTTCGGGGGCCTGTAGCGCAGTTGGGAGCGCGCTTCAATCGCACTGAAGAGGTCGCGGGTTCGAATCCCGCCAGGTCCACAGACAACCTAGCCTGGGCCCATAGCGCAGTTGGGAGCGCGTCTCAATGGCATTGAGAAGGTCGTGGGTTCGAATCCCACTGGGTCCACCTGAACTGCCCGTCCGCCCGGATGGGCAGTTTCCGTTAACCACAAAGACTCGAAGAGCACAAAGGGTTCAATATGTACACAAAGAAGTGCAGACGACGTGTGAGTGAGCTGCAGCGCAGTCAGCCATGTATGTCTTTCTTTGTGCACCTCCCTTCCCCCCTTTGTGTCCTTCGCGTCTTTGTGGTTACCCTGCGGGCGCCGCTTGCATTCTGGCCGGAACCCGTTTAACATGGGTTGTCACAATCGAGATTCCTTAAGGCTGAGGCAGGAGTAGTAGGGCCTCCCACAGTGAGCCGGGGACGGTGGAAGCCCGGCAAGGCGACCTCGGATCGCCGCCAAGCCTGAACTCGCCTGTCGCCCGCCGCTGGTCGGCGGGGCAGCCCTTCCGGTGAACGCCGAGTAGCTGGGAGCGGGTGCGCCCGATAACGCGCCAAGAGCGGCCGGCCGGATTTCCGGTTGGCAAGCAGGGTGGTACCGCGGATCCCCTTTCGCCCCTGACGATGGCGAGAGGGGTCTTGTTTTTCCAGGGTCGCTTGGGCCGTGCCCCGGGCCGACCCGCAAGCAACGGCAAATGAGGTGGTGTATGGCTGCGCAACCGACCCTACAGGCTCAGGCCGGAACCGAAGAACGCTACCTGCCGGCGGAGATCGAACCGCGCTGGCAGGCGCGCTGGGATTCCGACGAACTTTACCGGGCGCTTATCGACCGCGACCGGGATAAGTTCTACGCGCTGACCATGCTCCCCTACACCTCGGGCAATTTGCATATTGGCCACTGGTTCATTGTGGTCTCGTCAGATGCCCGGGCCCGCTGGTCGCGCATGCGGGGTATGAACGTGCTCTTCCCGATCGGTTTTGACGCATTCGGGCTGCCGGCCGAAAACGCCGCCATCGAACGCAACATTCATCCCAAAGTCTGGACCTACAACAACATCGACAAGATGCGGGTCCAGCTTCGATCCATGGGTGCCATGTTCGACTGGGAGCGGGAGGCCATCAGCTCCGATCCGTCCTACTACCGCTGGACCCAGTGGTTCTTCTTGCAGTTCTTCAACAACGATCTGGCCTACAAGAAGATGTCGCCGGTCGACTGGTGCCCCAACTGCAACACGACGCTGGCCCGCGAGCAGGTTGTTGGCGACGGCCGGGTCTGCGAACGATGCGGCACCCCGGTCATCAAGAAGGACCTCGATCAGTGGTTCTTCCGCATCACCAACTACGTGGAAGAACTGCTGGACTTCTCCCATCTCGACTGGCCGGAGCCCGTGCGCTTACTGCAAACCAACTGGATCGGCCGCAGCGAAGGCGCCCGGGTTGTTTTCCACACGGAGGCCGGCGACCCAATCGAGGTGTTCACCACCCGGCCGGACACTTTGTGGGGCACCACCTTCATGGTGTTGGCGCCGGAGCATCCGCTGGTTGCTAAACTGACGGCCCCCGATCAAGCCGACGCCGTCAAGCGTTACGTCCAGCTAGCCGTGCGGCAAACCGACATCGAGCGCGAGTCAACCGACAAGGAGAAGACCGGCGTCTTCACCGGCGGCTACGCCGTCAACCCAGTTAACGGTGAGCGCATTCCGGTCTGGGTGGCCGACTACGTTCTGATGAGCTACGGCACCGGCGCCATTATGGCCGTTCCGGCCCACGATGAGCGCGATTTCGCGTTTGCGCGCAAGTACGATCTTGAGGTGCGACCAGTAATCCAACCGGCCGACGCCCAACCGCTGGACGGGGCCACGATGGAAGCTGCAGTGCCGGCTTACGGTTCCATGATCAACTCGGGCGAACTGACAGGCACAGCCGCCGATAAGGCGGGTGATGAGACCATTGCCCATCTGGAGGCCAAGGGACTGGGCAAGCGAGCGGTCAACTACCGCCTGCGCGACTGGTTGATTTCGCGCCAACGCTATTGGGGTGCTCCAATCCCTATCGTCTACTGTCCTGAATGCGGCCAGGTGCCGGTCCCGGAAGATCAACTGCCTCTGCTGTTGCCCGACGATGTTGAATGGAAACCGACCGGCGAGAGCCCGCTCAAGCTTCACCCGGACTGGAAGAACACAACCTGTCCTCAGTGCGGCCGACCGGCCGAGCGCGACACCGACACGATGGACACCTTTATGTGTTCGTCGTGGTACCACTTGCGCTACCTGAGCCCGGGCTACGACGAGTGGCCCTTCAAGAAGGAAGAATACGACTATTGGATGCCGGTCGACACGTATACCGGCGGCGTCGAGCACGCCACGATGCATCTGATCTACACGCGCTTTTTCCACAAAGCCTGCCGGGATCTCGGCATCACCCAGGGGCCGGAGCCGATGCTTCAGCTGCGCAATCAGGGCCAGATCCTGGGGCCCGATGGTCAGCGCATGAGCAAGTCGCGTGGCAACGTGATTGACCCCGACGAGCAGGTTGCGACCTATGGCGCCGACACGGTGCGCGCCTATTTGATGTTCGGCTACCGTTGGAGTGAAGGCGGTCCCTGGGACGCCGAGAACATCCAAGGGGTCGTCCGCTGGCTGCACCGGGTTTGGAACTTGGTGCAGCAGTATGAGGCTTCGGTTCCAAATAGCGCCGGCGATGCGCGTCCCTTGGAGCGGAAGCTGCACCAGACGATACGTAAGGTCGGGCAGGACCTGGAGCGCTTTGAATTCAATACGGTCGTGTCGGCGTTGATGGAGCTAACCAATGACCTTGTTACGGCCAGTCAGACAGTGTTGCGATCCAGTCATTCGTACCGCCAGACACTGGAAGGGTTGCTGTTGTTGATGGCGCCCGTCACCCCGCACCTGGCCGAGGAACTGTGGGCCAGGATCGGGAACGAGTACTCGATTCACCTGCAGCCGTGGCCAGACTTCGATCCCGAGATCGCCCGTGAGGACGAGATCACGCTGGTGATCCAGGTTAATGGCAAAGTGCGCGAGCGGGTGACCGTACCAGCGGATATCGACGAGGCCAGCGCTAAGCAAGCCGCGCTGGCCCATGAAGGGGTCAAATCCTACCTGGCCGGTGCCGAGCCCAGGCAAGTAATCTATGTGCCGGGCCGCCTGGTCAACATTGTCACCGGGGGCTGAGCCCCGAGTTTCCAGCAGGTACGCCCCAACGCCCCCAACGCAGGGGCGACTGGCCTAGCCTTTGCTGGACTTGGGGACCCAGGAGAACCGGCCCTCCGGCGGGTACCCAGCCCTCTCATCTCCGACCGCGCCCGCCCTGGGCGATCACAAGGATCGCCCATACGCGCCAGCGGACGACAACGAGTTGCGCCCTATTTCGTTTAGGTGGAGGCTGGGGACCTTCTGCGCCAGTTTGAGATCCCACAAACCAAGGCAACTCCTCGCTGGATACGAATTGGGAGCACCGGCGGTTTCCCTTCCGAACTCGGTTCGGCAATACTTAATCAGCGAGCATCTGGCAAAGAGGGATGGCGACCATGCGCATCGAAGATCTCAACTGGATGGATGTCGAACGTTACCTGGAGCAAGATGATCGTCTGCTCCTGGTGCTTGGTGCCTGCGAGCAGCATGGCTACCTGAGCCTGCAAACCGATGTACGCATCCCCCTGGCGCTGGCCGATGCCGCCTCGCAGCGCAGCGGCGCCCTGGTGGCGCCTCCAATCACTTACGGCGTCGCTCCTTGGTACGATAGCTATCCCGGCAATGTCAGCCTGCGTTTGGCGACCTTTCTGCAGGTCGTCGACGATCTGGTCCGGGCTTTCCACAAACAGGGCTTTCGCCGCTTGCTGGTGATCAACGGTCACGGCGGGAACGCACCGGCAAAGGTGCTGTTGGGCGAAGTTGTGAACCAGTTGACCGATTTGCGCCTAGGTTGGATTGAATGGTGGACTTCACCAAGTGTCCTCCAACTGGCCGCCAAGCGGGGTTTGGAGCCGACCCACGCCTCGTGGCTCGAGGCCTTTGCTTTTACCAAAGTTGGCGAGCTGCCATCGGGAGAATCAACCGCGCCGGCGCAGGACAATCGGATTTACTCGGCCGAGGTGGAGCGCGCAAGGACCGGCGTTGGCCCCCTGGGTGGGCCCTATGAGGTCAGCGACGAAATCCAGGAAGCACTGTTCGAGGCGGCCCTCCGTGACATCCTCGAGGCCATTAAGGCGCTGGATCACTGATTGCCAGGGGACGCCGAGGGCGTACAATCGCAAGTTGAAAACAGGTTCGAAGGAGCACTAGATGAGGGGCAGAGGCAAGGAAGTGCTAATTGCCAGCCAGGCGCCCAAGGCGCTTGGGCCTTATTCGGCCGGGATCCGGTCGAACGGGATGATCTTCACCTCGGGCAATGTCGGCATCGACCCGGCCACCGGCAAGCTGGTAGACGGGGGTATCGAGGCCGAAACGCGGCAAGCGCTGGCCAATCTGGCGGCGGTGCTGGCCGCCGGCGGCTCATCGCTTGACCGAGTACTTAAGACAACTGTCTTCCTGGCCAACATGGATGACTATGCTGCCATGAACCAGGTATATGCTGAGCATTTTGGGCAGGACCCCCCGGCCCGCTCCGCGGTCCAGGTGGTGCGGCTGCCCGCCGGAGCTCAGGTGGAGATCGAAGCGATCGCCGTGGTCGAGGAGCGGCTTGGCGACTAGCTGTCGGCGGGGCGCACGATGAGCGGCCAGCTGATCCTGCTCGTCGACGACGAGGCCCACATCCTCGAGTTGTGCCGGCTCTACCTGGAGCGCGACGGGTTCCAGGTGCTGGCGGCCCAAGACGGCGCCGCCGGCTTGGCGCTCTACCAAGACAAGCACCCCGATTTTCTCGTGCTCGACTTGATGCTGCCCGAGGTCGACGGCTTCGAAGTGTGCCGGCGCATCCGGGCGCAGTCAAGCGTTCCCATCCTTATGTTGACGGCGCGCGATGACGACGTCGACAAGATCGTCGGTCTGGAACTCGGGGCCGACGACTATCTGACCAAGCCATTTAACCCGCGAGAACTGGTCGCCCGTATTAAGACCATCCTGCGCCGCAGCCAGAGTCAGCCGGCCGCAGACGACGGGGAAGAGCCGCGGATGGTCGGGGATGTGCGCCTCGATCCACTGCGGCGGGAGGTGGAGGTCGGAGGGAAATCGGTTGACCTGCGCACCAAGGAGTTCGATCTGCTGCGGGCGTTCCTCGACCACCCGGGCATCGTGTTGACTCGCGAGAAGTTGCTCGAACTGGTCTGGGGCTACGATTATTATGGGCAAACGCGCACCGTTGACGTGCACGTTGCTCACCTGCGCAAGCATCTGGCCGGCTCGGCCAATGTTCGCCTAGAAACGGTGACCGGCGTCGGCTACAAGCTTGTCGCCTGACTTGATGCTGCGCTCCTTGCACTTGCGCCTGTTGCTTTCCCACCTGCTGGTTGGCGGGCTGGTCCTCTTGCTCCTGGGTGTCAGCTTCCTGGTGCTGGTCAGCGGCGAGCGAACCGCTGACCGCCTGGTTTTCGAGCGACTCGACACGATCGCTCGCGTCGCCACGGCGCAGGAACGGCTCCGTGCTTCGACCGACGACGTGCCGATCCAACGGCTACTTCCCATTCTGGGCCGCGTGATTGGCGCCCAGGCGTTGCTGGTCAACGAACGCGGTCAACCAACGTTGGATCCGGCCAGCGGCACACCGTTGCCCCCGCTGGCGACCGTCGTGGAGGCGCTGGAAGCGCCCGAACAAGCGGCCGCCTTCACTGCCGACGACGGCTCCCGCTGGTTGGTGGTTGCTCGTGAATTGGGACCTAGACGCACGCTGGTCGTCCTGGCGCCCCGGCCTACGATCCGCACACTGGCCCTGATTCTGCAGGACACCGTCGGTCCTCTGTGGCAGGCCGGATTGGTGGCATTGCTGGCCTCCGTGGTGCTGGCCGCCTTGCTGGCCCGCTGGATTGCGGCACCGCTGCAGCGGGCCGCTGCCGCCGCCGGCCGGGTGGCAGCCGGCGATTACGAGCAGCGCCTCGATCCCGCCGGCCCCGAAGAAACACGCCGATTGGCTGGCGCTTTCAACCAGATGGTCCAGCAGGTCCGCCTCAGTCGGCAAGCGCAGCGCGACTTCGTTGCCAACGTTTCCCATGAACTTAAGACCCCTTTGACCTCGATCCAGGGGTTCGGCCAGGCGATCGCCGATGGCACGGCGCGAGGCGGCGAATCGCTGGAGCGGGCGGGGCAGGTCATCGTCCAGGAGGCGGCCAGGCTTGGGCGTCTGGTGGATGATCTGCTGGCCCTGACGCGCTTCGACGCGGGTCAGGCCATGATCGATCGGAGGTTGATCGATCCGGCCACAGTCCTGGCGGCGGCGCACGAACGCATGCAGATTGCCGCCGCCGAACAGGGCGTGGAGCTTAGCCTGACAGCCAAGCCGCTGCCCCCCTTGCCGGCCGACCCCGACCGTTTGCTGCAGGTCATGACCAACCTGATCGCAAACGCCATCCAGCACACAGCCCGCGGCGGGCGGATTCTGGTAGCTGGCCAGGCCGATGCCGAATGGCTGCGGCTGACCGTCGAGGACAACGGACCGGGGATCGCCCCCGAGCATCTGCCGCGCATCTTCGAGCGTTTCTACCGGGCAGACCCAGCCCGGCCGGCGGCAGCCGGCCGCGGGTCGGGCCTGGGGCTGGCCATCGCCGAAGAGATCGTTCGTGCCCACGGTGGACGGGTTGACGTCTGGAGCCAACCGGGTGTCGGCAGCCGCTTTACGGTGGTGCTGCCGTTGGCGCCGGAGGCGGCCTCCACGATCTCGGCCAGACGCCGGTGATATAATCCGCCGATCTTTTCGCCGCCAGGAGGATTGGATGGAAGCCGAAAGCCGGCCAGGCTGGCTTTGGTTGGTGCTGGCCCTGATCGTCACGTTGTTTTGCTGTCTGTGTGTGCTTGTCATTGTTGGCGGCGCCTCGTTCCTGGTAGTTCGGTCTGCCGACGGCGGAATGGATCCATCGCCCGTTCAAGAAGAGACCCAGTCTGTGCCGACGCCGGTGCGGCCGCCGGATGGCAGCAACCAGATCCCGGACGAGGCCTTCGAAACGCTCCAGGCCTTACGCGACACGTTCGTGCCGATTGCCGATCCGATCGACTTGGCCCAGCGCCTGACCGGTCTACCCGAGATCTCCCGCACTGTCAGCGACAGCGCCGAGCCGATCGAAACCGGTGCGGTTAAGACCTTCTGGGCGTCCGATGTCGACACCAATGAGAATTTCCAACTGGACGCCGAGCTGACGTATGCCACCGATCACGTCTACTTCTGGGTTGAACAGGGGGTTGACGTCAATCTCAACGAAGTCCGCGATCTGGTGGACACTTTCGAGGATGAGATCTACCCGACCAATCGAGCGTTCTTCGGTTCGGAGTGGAGCCCCGGCGTTGATGGGGACGAGCATTTGTACATCCTTTTTGCCCGCGGCCTGGGGTTTTCGATCGCCGGCTATTTCGCCTCGAATGACTCCTATCCGCCGGCCGTGCATGAATTCTCCAACGGCCATGAAATGTTCTATCTCAGCGCCGACAATCTTGATCTGACCGATGAGTTCACCTACGGCGTGTTGGCCCATGAGTTCCAGCACATGATCCACTGGAACCTGGACCGCAACGAAGAGACCTGGATGAACGAAGGTTTCGCCGAAGTGGCCGCCCTGCTCAACGAATACGACGTAGGCGGTTTCGACTTTGCCTACGCCAGCCGCCCCGACCAGATTCTGACCTACTGGCCGTCTGAGCCGGGGACGGCCGGGGGGCATTACGGTCAGGCGTTCCTGTTCTTGGCCTATTACCTGCAGCGGTTCGGACCGGAAGCAACCCAGGCCCTGGTCGCCAATCCGGAGAATGGGCTCGACTCGATCGATGGCGCCCTGGCCGAGTTGGGTGAACTGGACGAGAACACGGGAGCCCTGCTGACAGCCGATGATGTTTATCGTGACTGGGCGGTGGCGATGGTGCTGCAAGAGCCGGCGCACGCCGACGGTCGTTATGCCATCAGCATCTACAATGGTGCGCCCCGCGCCAACCTGAGTGACGAATTCACCTCTTGTCCGGTGTCGCCGGAGCAGCGGGCCGTCTTCCCCTACGGGGTTGACTACGTTCGGATCCGCTGCGATGCGCCGCACCGGGTGGTGTTCGAAGGGGCCAACCTGACCCAGGTGGTGCCGGCGGATCCTCATTCCGGCGATTACGCATTCTGGTCCAACCGTGGCGACGAGTCCGACATGACGTTGACCCGGGCCTTCGACCTGACTGGGGCAAGTGGCGACGTGGTTCTGGACTACTGGGTTTGGTACGACATCGAAGAGGGTTGGGACTACCTGTATCTCGAGGTGTCGGCCGATGGCGGAGAGACCTGGGAAATCCTGAGGACACCGTCGGGCACGGACGACGATCCGTCCGGCAATTCGTTCGGTTGGGCGTACACGGCCACCAGCGGCGGGAGCTCCCGGGCCGAATGGATCCAGGAGTCGATCGATCTTTCCGACTATGCCGGCCAGGAGATCTTGCTGCGTTTCGAGTATGTGACCGATGCCGCCGTCAACGGCGAAGGTCTGCTGCTTGACGATGTGTCGATTGACGCCATCGGCTACGCCGAGGATTTCGAAGACGGCGAAGGTGATTGGCAAGCCGCCGGCTTCGCCCGGATCTACAACCGGCTGCCGCAGACGTACCGGTTGGCGTTGATCGAGCGCGGGGATGATCTGCGGGTGACCGAGGTGCCGTTGAGCGAGGATGGCCGGGCAGTGGTCGATCTGCCCTTCGGCGCGTCGGTTGACGAGTTCACGCTGGTCATCATCAACACCGCCCGCCACACCTGGCAGGCGGCACCCTACACCCTGACTATCGAACCCTGAGTCTAGTGACTTTAGCGCAGTAGGCGAGAAAAGGGCTGCCCCACGGGGCACCCCTTTCGATTCTCAACTGGTGCGCCCCAGGCAGAAGTTCAGCCAGACGTAGTCTCCGATGGGCGTAGATTCTTGAGTATCGCACCCAGACTGGAACAGAGCCGTGAACAATGTAGGGACGTTGTATACAACGTCCCTACACAGGCTACGCATTCATTGATCGCCGAGGATGAAAGAGGAATCCCGCAATCCCTGCGCGGTCCTTGCGTGTGCCCCCTGCGCTA
>Ga0302046_10004239_pt1 | contig 12771 bp, 13 predicted proteins | sample RVTome_11_FD_200261 | JGI IMG/M metagenome (GOLD analysis project Ga0302046, IMG submission 200261) | Soil microbial communities from uranium-contaminated site in the Upper Colorado River Basin, Wyoming, United States - RVT147D111 (version 2) ...
ACATCGTGGCGTTCCGATGAGCCTGTAGGAGCAGCGCAGGCAATGGAGGTGGGGCGGTTTTCGCCGTAAGGCGAAAGAAGCCCCGCCGTAATGCCGTCGCGCGTGCCTCGCCGCGACGGGGGGGCGATGCCGTACGCGCGGAGCTTTTCCCGACCCTCCTCGCTCATCCACTCGGTGGTCCAGGCCGGCGACAGGGTGGTTTCAACGCGGTGGTCGGCGATCCCGGCATCGAGCAGTGCCTTGTGGATGGAATCGCGGATCTCGACCATGGCGGGGCAGCCGGAATAGGTCGGCGTGATGGTGACGACCAGCGTTTCACCGTCCATGCGGGCACCGCGCAAAATGCCGAGGTCGCGGATGGTCAGCACCGGGATCTCGGGGTCGACGACGCCTTCGAGCGCCTGCACGGCTGCCTCCGGCACCTGCGGCGCGATCTCGATCCTTGCGGCGGTCTGGTTCATGCAGGGCTCACCACTCCAGGCCCGGGTAGGCCCGCTGCATGAACTGCATTTGGGACAGCATGTGGCCAAGGTGCTCGGTGTGGATGCCCTCGCGGCCACCGCGGATGACGCGATCGTCGTCGGGAACTTCAAGGGTGGCTTCGCGCAGCGTCGCTTCGACTTCGCTTTGCCAACCGGCTCTCAGCGCGGCGCGGTCCGCAGCGATGCCGGCTGCGACCAGGCGCGCCTCGTATTCGGGCATCTCGAACAGCTCGGCGACGAAGGGCCAGACGTCGATGAACGCTTGGTGGACGCGCCGGTGGCTTTCTTCGCTGCCGTCGCCCAGCCGCAGGATCCAGTCGCGGCTGCGGCGCAGGTGGTAGCGGCATTCCTTGACCGCCTTGGCGGCGATGGCGGCGATGGTCTCGTCCTTCGATTGGCTCAGCGCTCCGAAGTATGGCACCTCGAAGGCATCGATCAGGTATTGCCGCGCCATGGTGTTGGCGAAATCCCCGACAGGCAACTCGAAGATCAGCAGGTTGCTGAATTCCCGACAGTCGCGAAAGAAAGCCAGGTCGTCCTCGCTGCGCCCTTCGCCTTCGAGTTCGCCCGCGTACGTCAAAAACATGCGCGCGCGGCCCGCGAAATCGAGCGCCACGTTGGCCAGCGCGATGTCTTCTTCGAGGAAGGGGCCGTTGCTGATCCACTCCGACAGCCGCTGGCCCATGGTCAGGGCGTCGTCGCCGAGGGCCAGTGCGAATTTTGCGGTGTCGGTCCTGGTTTGTGCTTTGCTCATCGGCATTTCAAATTCGCGGCGAGGCGCCGCTCCTACAAAGTTTTCGTAGCGTTTCCAAGAGCTTGTAGGAGCGGCGCCCCGCCGCGACCGTCGCGACTGAAGCCGCTCCTACATATTCTTCACTTCGTCAGGCAGCTCGTATTCCAGGGCGTGGCGGTAGGTTTTTTCCTCCATAGGATCGTAAAAACTCTCGACGTCGTCTTCTTGCGAGGCCACGATGTCGCTCGATTTCACCACCCAGATGCTCACGCCTTCGCTGCGGCGCAGGTACACGTCGCGCGCGTACTCGAGCGCCTGGCCGTGGTCCTCGGCGTGCAGGCTGCCGACGTGGCGGTGGTCGAGCCCGCGCTTGGAGCGGATGAAGACCTCGAACAGCGCTAATCCCCGGTTGCCCATGGCATAACTCCGTCAGGCGGCCTGGCGCCGTGCGCGGTGTTTTTCTTCAAAAACGTGCATGGCCTGGCGCACCCACTGGCCATCGTCCTTGGCGCGGATATGGTGTGCCAGGCGCTGCCGGTTGCAGGGGCCGTTGCCGGAGATGACCTGCATGAACTCGGCCCAGTCGATTTCACCGAAGTCGTAATGGCCGAGTTCCTCGTTCCACTTCAATTCGGGATCGGGGACGGTCAGGCCGATAATGTCCGCCTGCGGCACGGTCTGGTCGACGAAGCGTTGTCGGAGCGTGTCGTTGCTCTCGCGCTTGAGCTTCCATTGCATCGACTTGGCCGAATGCGCCGATTCGGAATCGTGTGGTCCGAACATCATCAAGGACGGCCACCACCAGCGATCGAGCGCGTCCTGTGCCATCGCCTTCTGCTCGGCGCTGCCGCGCGCCAAGACCATCATGATCTGGTAGCCCTGGCGCTGGTGGAAGCTCTCTTCCTTGCAGATGCGGACCATGGCGCGCGAATAGGGCCCGTAGGAGGTGCGCTGCAGCGAGACTTGGTTGACGATGGCGGCGCCGTCGACCAGCCAGCCAATCGCGCCGACGTCGGCCCAGGTCAGCGAGGGGTAGTTGAAGATCGAGGCGTACTTGGCTTTGCCGGCGTGCAGGGCGGCGATCATGTCGTCGCGCGAGGTGCCCAGCGTCTCGGCCGCGCTGTAGAGATACAGGCCGTGGCCGGCTTCGTCCTGCACTTTGGCCATCAGGATGGTCTTGCGGTGGAGCGAAGGCGCGCGCGTGATCCAGTTGCCCTCGGGCTGCATGCCGATGACTTCCGAGTGCGCGTGCTGCGACATCTGGCGCAGAACGCCCTTGCGGTAGTCGTCGGGCATCCAGTCGCCGGGTTCGATGCGGCTTTCCTCGGCGACCTTGCGGTCGAATGCCGCCAGCAAAGCTTCGGGAGGCGCGCATCGCGGCGAGGGCGCGCGCGACGGCACATCGCCGGCGCTTCTTTCGGCTTCGCCGAAAACCGCACCGGCGCTGTCTGCCTGCGCTGCTCCTACAATGCGCTCGGATTTCTCGCTCATGGTTGCAATCCTTTCATTCCTTCTAAATTGTAGCGCCAAGCCGGATTTCAAACCCGCTCGATGATCATCGCGATGCCCTGGCCGACGCCGATGCACATGGTGCACAGGGCGTAACGGCCGCCGGTGCGCTGCAACTGATGGACCGCCGTGGTCACCAGGCGTGCGCCGCTCATACCCAGCGGATGACCCAGCGCGATGGCGCCGCCGTTGGGGTTGACGTGCTCGGCGTCGTCGGGGATGTGCAGTTTGCGCAGGCAGGCCAGCGACTGCGCGGCGAAGGCCTCGTTGAGCTCGATCACGTTCATGTCGGCCATCTCGAGCCTGGCGAGCGCCAGCACCTTACGGCTGGCCGGCACCGGGCCCATCCCCATGACACGCGGGGCGACCCCGGCGCTCGCCATGGCCACCACCCGGGCCCTGGGCTGAAGGCCGTGGTAGTTCACCGCGGCCTCCGAGGCCAGCAACAGCGCCGCGGCGCCGTCGTTGATGCCGGACGCGTTGCCGGCGGTGACGGTTCCGTTCGCGCGGAACGGCGCGGGCAGCCTGGCCAGCGCTTGCAGGGTGCTGTCCGGCCGCGGGTGCTCGTCGGCATCGACGATCAGCGGGTCCTGCTTGCGCCTTGGCACGCTCACCGGCGTGATCTCCTCGGCGAGAAGCCCGGCCTCGATGGCGGCGCCGGCGCGCTGCTGGCTGCGCAGTGCGAAGGCGTCCTGGTCCGCACGGGAGATTTCGAATTCCTCGGCGACATTCTCGGCCGTTTCGGGCATGGAGTCGGCGCCGTACTGGGCCTTGAGTGCCTCGTTGATAAAACGCCAGCCCATGGTCGTGTCGTAGAACTCGGTATTGCGGCTGAAGGCGCTTTCGGCCTTGCCCATGACGAACGGTGCGCGGCTCATCGATTCGACCCCGCCGGCGATGACCAGCCTGGCCTCGCCGCAGCGGATGGCGCGCGCCGCCGCACCGACCGCTTCCATCCCCGAGCCGCACAGGCGATTCACAGTCGCCGCCCCCGCGGTTTCTGGCAGGCCGGCCAGCAGGCTGCTCATGCGCGCCACGTTGCGGTTGTCTTCGCCGGCCTGGTTGGCGCAGCCGTAGTAGACGTCGTCGAGTTCCGCCCAGTCGACGTCGGCGTTGCGTTCCGTGAGGGCGCGCATGGGGATGGCGCCGAGGTCGTCGGCGCGGATGCCGGAAAGCGCGCCGGCGTAACGCCCGATGGGCGTGCGAATGGCGTCACAGATGAAGGCGTCATGCATGGTCAAGTCAAAGTCCTTGCTGGTCGATCAGGGGTTCGCCGCGCGTAAACGAGCGACCGCGAAAGTGGGCAATCACCTTGTCGTTCTGGTTGCTGACCGTGATCTCGTAGAAACCCGAGCTGCGCGTGAGGCTCTGCTCCTGCGCCTTGGCTGTGAGTTTGTCTCCGAGCACCGCCGGGCGCACGAAATCGATGGAGCAGCTCATGGCGTATGAAATGTGGTTGCGCGAATTGCAGGCCAGCGCGAAGGCCGAGTCGGCCAAGCTAAAGACCATCCCGCCGTGGACCAGCCCATGGCCGCTCAGCATGTCCCCGCGCACCACCATGCTGACCTCGGAGCGGCCTTCGCCGACCGACACGATTCGCATGCCGAGCGCCTGCGAGGCCCTGTCGCCTGACCACAGCGCCTCGGCGCAGCGTTCAGCCAGCGCCTGGGCGTCTGTTTCCTCCCGGCAGTTTGCCTTGCTCACTCGCCTTTGAACTCCGGGGGGCGTTTTTCCAGAAAGGCAGCAACGCCCTCGGCGTAATCGGCGCTTCGGCCGAGCTCCTGCATGGCATCGCGCTCGGCCTCGAGTTCCTCGTCGAGACCGCGGGCGGTGGACGCATTGAGGAGCTGCTTGATGCGGCCCAGGCCGTGGGTCGGCTGACTGGCCAGGTGCGCGGCGAGCTTGCGCGCTTCGTCCATCAATTCTTTGTCATCCACACAGCGCCAGATCATGCCCCAGGCCTCGGCTTTCTCGGCCGGCAGCTTGTCGCCCAGCATGGCGAGCCCTTTGGCCCGCGGTAGCCCGACCGCCCGCGGCAGGTTCCAGGTGCCGCCGGAATCCGGCACCAGGCCGATCTTGCAGAACGACATGATAAAACTGGCCGATCTTGCCGCCAGCACGATGTCGCAGGCGAGCGCGATGCTGGCGCCGGCGCCGGCGGCAACGCCGTTGACGGCGCAGATGACCGGCTTGGGCAAGTTCATGATGCTGCGGATCAGGGGGTTGTAGTTCTTCTCCACCGACTCGCCAAGATCGGGCGGGTGTTCATCTCCCGACACGGCGCGGTCGTTCAGGTCCTGGCCCGCGCAAAAGCCGCGGCCCTTGCCGGTGAGCAGCAGGCAGCGGATGTTTCCCTCGTCCTTGACACGCGCCATGGCCTCACGGACTTCGGCGTGCATTTGCTGGTTGAAACTGTTGAGGGAATCGGGGCGGTTGAGTGCGAGTGTCGCAACGCCGCCGTCCACTGTAAATTCGATGGTTTCAAAACTCATGTGGATCTCCGCTCCGGGTCGAAGTACGTGCTGCCGTATCATCGTCGAAGCTCGCCGCAACCGCAAAGGTGGGCCCCTGACTGCGTGCAGCTTCGAGTGCGCGACGCCGGTGGTCAACCCATTGGCCTTCCCCCACGCCTGCCGCCGGCCCCGCCTGCTGCCGGCATCGCCATTCGCCGGTCCGACCCCGCGACCCCGTCATCGCGACGATCCCCGCTTTCCGGGGGGTCGGGCCAGGCTTCGCACCAGAGTCTGGTACAACGGGTCGATATGGATGAAAGTCCACTTTACTAATGAGTAAAGTAGACTATACTCCACTTTACTTGTACACCCGCATCACCGGGAAACGATGTCATGCGCGTCCTCGAACGCTACCTGAAAACGGAAGTCGTCGCGGTCCTCGAGAGCAAAATGGCCTTCATCGGCGGGCCCAGGCAAGTGGGGAAAACCACCCTGGCCCTGTCACTGCTCGCCCCCAAAGCCACTGAGCGCCATCCGGCATATCTGAACTGGGACGACCCGAAGATCCCGCCGGGACTGCGCCGAGGTGAGTTGCCGCCCGGCGAGCCGATCGTCGTGCTGGATGAAGTCCACAAGTACGCACGCTGGCGCAATCTGGTCAAGGGGCTGTATGACACCGAGAAGAGCTTCCGCAGGATATTGGTCACCGGCTCCGCCCGTCTGGATCACTACCGTAAAGGTGGCGACTCCCTCGCCGGTCGCTACCGATATTTCCGGCTCCATCCCTTTTCCTTGAAGGAGCTCAGCGAGGCGGCCGGTGGCGCGGACCGCGAACATCTCGCCGCTTTGTTGAAGTTCGGCGGCTTTCCCGAGCCGCTCCTGGCGCAGAGCGAACGCACGCTGCGCCTGTGGCAACGGGAGCGGATGGCTCGCGTCGTGCGCGAGGACTTGCGAGACCTGGAGCGCGTCAAGGAGATTTCATTGGTGGAGCAGCTCGCAGACCTGCTGCCGGACAAGGTTGGATCTCCGTTGTCGATCAAGAGTCTGCGCGAAGACCTCCAGGTGGATCACAAGACCGTGGAGCGCTGGGTGACGATCCTGCAAAATCTGTATGTCTGTTTTCGGATCCCGCCGTTCGGCGCCAAGCGCATCCGGGCGGTGAAAAAGGAGCAAAAGCTTTACATGTGGGACTGGTCCATGGTGCCGGGGCCGGGCGCCCGCTTCGAGAACATGGTTGCTTCGCAGCTTCTCAAGTACTGCCATTGGCAGGAAGATGTGCAGGGCCGCCGGATGGAATTGCGTTTTCTGCGGGATACCGATAAGCGCGAAGTGGACTTTGTCGTTATCAGGGACAGGCAGCCGATCTTCGCCGTCGAATGCAAAACCGGCGACAAAGCCGCCAGCCCCGCAGCGCGTTATTTCGCCGAGCGCACGCAGATCCCGGTGTTCTATCAGGTCCACCTGCGCGAGCGTCATTTTCAAAGAGGGAAGATCATCGTTCTTCCGTTCGCGCGCTGGTGCCGGGAACTGGATCTTCCTTGAGGTGACGGTGAGCAATGCCGTGACGGCGCTCGGCACCGGCGCAGCGGCGCATCACACCGATGGTCCACCCGATGCCACCGTGCACGATGTCAGGCGCACATACTTTCCAATTTCCCGCAATAGGTGCTTTATACTTCGCATCCGCCAACGAAGGGGGGAATCAAGGGCCGAGGAGCCGCTCATATGAGCCTGTGGTCCGAACTCAAGCGTCGCAACGTGTTCCGTGTCGCCGCGGCTTATGCGGTGGTGGCGTGGTTGCTGATCGAGGTGGCGGACACCATATTTCCGCGCCTGGGGCTGCCGGAGTGGACGGTGACCCTGGTGATCGCGTTGTTGATCCTGGGCTTTCCGCTGGCGCTTGTCCTGTCATGGGCCTATGAGATCACCCCCGAGGGCGTGAAGAAAACAGAGGGGGTGCATCCGCTCGAGTCGACCACTCATCACACCGGTCGCAAGCTGAATTACCTCTTGATCGGCGCGCTCGCAACGGCATTGGCTTGGTTTGCCTGGGACAAGTTCCGCCCTGGGCCCGCGGTTGTCGATCAGATCCAGGCGCGTGAAGCTTCCATCGCCGTTTTGCCTTTCGCGAATCGCAGCAAGTCTGAGGACGATGCGTATTTTGTGGACGGGCTTCACGATGACCTTCTGACACAGTTGTCCAAAATCGAGGCCTTGAAGGTCATTTCACGCACCTCGGTGATGCAGTACCGGGACACGAACAAGAATCTCACAACAATCGCGGCGGAGCTGGGTGTCGCTGCCATCGTCGAAGGGGGAGTTCAGCGAGCGGGGGATCGCGTGCGGGTCAATGTCCAGCTCATTGATGCGCGATCCGATGAGCACTTGTGGGCGGAACGTTATGATCGGGAGTTGACGACAGGGAATCTGTTTGCCACTCAAAACGAGATCGCCATTGCGGTTGCGGAGGCGCTTCAGGCCGAGCTTTCACCCGAGGAGGAAAAGCGGATCGCCGCGGTTCCGACGCAGAATCTGGCGGCCTACGAGCACTACCTGAAAGGCCGGCAACTGCTGGCCGAGCGCACAGGCGATTCCATCGTTGCGGGCCACGCCGAACTCGAACGCGCCGTCGAGCTCGACCCGGAATTCGCTCCGGCGTTGGCCGAGCTGGCCAATGCGCTCCACTTGTTCAACGAGTACCTGGGTGTTCCGGTCGACAAGACCCTTGTCCCGGCGCAGGGTCTGATCGACCGGGCCCTTGCGATCGAGCCGGAACTCGCCCGCGCTTTTGCAGTGCGCGGAGAGATCCTGCGCCACGAACTGGAGTTCGCCGCATCCGAGGCGGCGTTTCGCAAGGCCATTGAATTCGCGCCCGGGGACGCTGAGACCTACCTCTGGTTTGCGCTACTGCGGGACGACGAGGGACGGTTGGAAGAGTGGCTCGCGCTGCTTTCCCGCGCCCACGACCTCAATCCGCTCGCCCGTAACATTCATGTCGGCCTGGGATCTGCGCTCAGCAGTGTTGGCCGTGACGAAGAGGCGTTGGCGGTCTGGCGCGATGTCTCGGAACGGTATCCCGATTACTCGACGCCGTGGAGTATGACGGCCTGGCTCTACGAAGCGCGCGGTGATCCGGTCGATGCCTTGCGCGCGATGCGGACCGCCGACCGCCTGGATCCTGAAGAATTGGATCGTGTCGGGATTTGCGGATTCCTGGTCGATCTCGACGCCCTGGATCTGGCAAAGGCCTGCCTGGACGGCTACCTGGAGCGTCACGCCGGCCACCCGGGTGTAGTGTTGTTCAGCCACTATGCATCGCTTGCGCGGGGCGACCTGGAGGCGGCCGGCGCTGCGGTACGGCTGGCCGACGCGCTGCCGGATCCGGACTTTCCTAACTGGCTCGTGGTGAATTGGACCCAGCGTGTCGCCTCAGCCTATGTCAGCCTCGGCGAACTTGACGCTGCCCGGCGCCTGCTGCTGGCCGCACGCCCGGACTGGTTCACCGAATCGGAGCCCGACGTGGGTGAGAATCCTCGGTTCCCGGTTGCCGCGGCGATGACACTGTTCGATTCAGGTAATACTGAGCAGGCGCGGCTGCTGCTGCAGGCGACCGCCGCCCAGATGGCCTCGGGACAACGCGCCCGCGGCTGGAATGCATTCGGCCACCTGGACGTCGCGGTCTACGCACTGCTCGGAGATCGGGAGCGCGCGCTTGCGGCGCTCGCCGAAGTCGCCGAAATGGGGTATCTCTCCGATTGGCAGTTGCTCGAGGTGGCGCCGTACTTCGCATCCATCCGTGACGATCCGCGCTTTCAGCGCGCGCTCGTGATTCTCGGCGAGAAGGCAGCCGAACAACGGGAACGGGCGCGGCTGGAGGGGCTGTTGGAGGACTGATCAGCCTGCCCCGTACGAATTATTCGCTGGTCCGACCCCGTCATCGTCCTACCACGAAGCCTCCGCTCCAGCGCGTCATCCAAGCTGCTCGAACAATGCCCGGACGACGCTCTTTCGTGCCGGGGATGCCAGCCGCACGCCGTGGCAGGCAGCACAGGGTCCGCCGCCGTTGACCGGTTCGTGGTCGTCACCGTAGCCGACCGACTGGAAGGTCCAATTGCCGCGCAGATTTTTGACGACCCCGACGTGATGGCCGTTGCCCTCGAACACCGCGAGCAGGTCGCGGCGCAGCCCCAGCAGCTCGATGCCGCGCAGGTCCGGCGGCGGGTCGAATGGCCGGAAGCTAAAGCGGTCGAGCTTCGGCCCGTGCTGGCCGAACAGCGTGTTCAGCGGTGCGAAACTGCGGCGGTGGTGCTCGGTGGGGCCGTGCCGCAGCAGGCCCAGGTAGTGCACGTCCGTGCCATAACCGACGTTGCTGCGCCAGCCATAGGCCGGGTAAACCTGAGCCAGCTCCTGCATAAACTGGTCGCGCACGACCTTGGCGATGACCGAGGCGGCCGCAATCGACAGCGAGCGGCGGTCGCCCTTGACGAGGGGCTCGACCCGGCAGGGCAGAGCCGGCTTCGAGCGCCCGTCGACCAGCGCGTGGTCCGGCACCCGGCCCGCCGCCCGGCTCAGCGACTCGACCGAGCGCTGCATGGCCAGCATGTCGGCCCGCAATATATTGAATCGGTCGATTTCCTCGACGGAGGCGATGCCGACCCCGACCTCGCCGATCCGGTGGATGATCTCGAAGTACTTCTCGCGCTGTGCGGGGCTCAGCAGCTTGGAGTCGTTCAGCCCCCGCAATTGTCGTGGTTTCGGGCCTTTCGGCAGGATCACCGCCGCGGCGACGACCGGCCCGGCGATCGGCGCGCAGCCGGCTTCGTCGACGCCACAAACGACGCCGCCGAGCGCTCGTTCGAGGTGCAGCGTGGGCCATTTCGGCAGGGACGCAGGGGCAGGCATGGGTGGGAAAGCATATACGAATCCTGCGGGGTTTGGGACCGCCCGCGGGGCTGAGGCCGGGGTGCGGTATCATCGCTGAAGCCCGTCAGCAATCCCAAAGGAGGGTCCATGCCCGCTTACAGCTTCGAAGGCATCACGCCGGTGGTCCATCCCGGCGCCTTCGTGCATGAATCCGCCGTGCTCATCGGCGACGTGTGGGTGGGCGAGGGCTGTTACGTCGGTCCCTGCGCCGTGCTGCGGGGCGATTTCGGCCGGGTCGTGCTGGGCGAGGGGGCCAACCTGCAGGATACCTGCGTGGCACACTCTTTTCCGGGCCGCGATTCCATTGTCGAGGAGGGCGGGCACGTGGGCCACGGCACGATCCTGCACGGCTGCACCGTCAAACGTCAGGCCCTGATCGGTATGAACTCGGTGCTGATGGATGAAGTGGTGATCGGGGAAGAGTCCATCGTCGGGGCCATGAGCTTCGTGCGCCACGGCTTCACCTGCCCGTCGCGCAGCCTGGTGGTCGGCGCGCCCGCAAAAATCATCCGTCAGCTCGAGCAAAAAGAGGTGGACTGGAAAAAGCGGGGCACCGAGGAATACCTCGAGCTCGCCAGGCGCAGCATGTCGAGCCTCCGCCCCGCAGTACCTTTGGCAGATGACGACCCTGAGCGACCGCGAGTAAAATCCAGCGGCTTCGAGCCGAAGCGGGAATCCTGATTTGGGGTGGAATGATGAACAAGCTGACGCTTTCTGGTGCACTGGTGATCGGTACACTGTTGGCCCTTGCGGCCACTCCGCTGCGATCCGAAGAACCTTCCACCGACTCGCTGGAAACCGCATTCGTAAACGGCGGGCAGATTACCCTCCACCTGTCTGCCGGCGGACATCGAATCTCGAAGAGCCCAGACAACCACATCCGCGTGCGCTGGAGCGTGAAAAATGAGAACCGGCGAGATGAAGTCAAGGCTCGAGCCGACGTTGATGGCTCGAAGGCGACCATCAAGGTGGATGGCGTAGGAAATAATTTCCACACCGTAATCGAGGTGCCCGCGCATTCCGACCTCACCGTCCGCCTCACGGCCGGCGAGCTTTCCATCGCGCAGATCGTGGGCAACAAGGACATCCGCCTCAGGGCGGGCGACCTCAGCGTCGACGTGGGAGACGCGAACGGCTACGGTCACGTCAAGGGCTCAATCTGGGCCGGGGACATCGATGCCGGGCCGTTCAACGTACAGTCCGGAGGGCTGTTCCGGTCGATCGATTGGACGGGGGACGGCGAGCACGAATTGCGCTTTCATCTTTACGCAGGCGATGTAACCCTCCACCGGGCGAATCAGGAGGACTGATTGAGTTCGTTTCCTCGGGGCTAACCGTCCGCCCCATCGGTTCGCAGCCAGTGCTGAACGCGCTCGCGGGTCTCCGGATTCAGGTTTTTGACCTTGCCAAGTCTGTTCTTCAGAGTTGAACGATCGACCAGCTTGAGCTTGATCATTGCCTCACAGAACTCCCCGTCTTTCACTCTTCCGGCGATGGCCTTGGAAACCCACAGGTCATGTGGTTCCAGGCACATCGCAACCACACCATTTGTGCCGGGTGACGAGTAACAGACGAGTCGCTTTCGCCATCCAGCGGGAAGAACCGCGGTCTTCGGCGTTACGCCCTGGGCGTAATAGCCAAAAGTCTCCTGAAAAACGGACAGCTCTCCGATGGAGCCGTCGATCAGGTCAGCTTTCGTTCCATCGGGATCGCTCAAGGCGGAGATGTCCACTTCGATGGAGCGCTGAGCCTCTGGAAACGGCTTGTCCACCGACCCATGGATGGCCTGGCTGCCAATGACAATCAGTTTGTCTGTTCCCAGAACTCCAGCCGCTGCGCGAATCGCGTGATCGAACTGTGATCTGTTCATGATGCGCAATTCTCACGAAATCGGCGCAAGACCTGTGCACGCTCGGAGGGAGAGAGCAGACCTGAGAACGGCGAGACCTGCCGCATTTCGCGGGCAGCCTCGTCGCGCGCCAGAAGCAGCGTGGCCAGTGTGTCCGGGGGCAGCCGCAGCCAGGCATCCCAACGATTAAGTGGTCGACCGGCGTTTGGGTGCATGGACTTGAGTTTTGACAGGTTTGATCTGGCATGTTCGATCATGCGCCTGGGATCACGTACAAGTTTGTCGGCCACCGCACGGTGATACGCCAGGCTGCGGTGATCCTCGCGGGTGAGCGGCGAACACACGTCCGGATGAATCTGCAGATTGAGGGCGCCTGCCAGCCGGTCAAGCGTTCGTAAGGTCGGCGATTTCGACCCCGATTCGTACGCGGCGATGGTGGATTGCGAGGTACCGGCTCTGCGGGCCAGCTCCTGCTGGCTTACGCCGGCGCGTTGACGCAGTTCTCGGACAATGTTCACGAACAAATTATATCTGATTGAATATATCTCTCCAACCCGGTCAATCCTTGCCCCGCATTTCGACCAGCGTGAGAATGTCGTAGAGCGCGACGGCGACGTCGTGCTGGTTGGTGATCTCCACCGCCCAAACCACGACCCCGGTGTGGCGTTTGTCGTCGGGCTTTTTCTCCTTGGCGATCTTCTGCTTGACGGTGACCTTGGCGCGGATGGTATCGCCGATGCCGACAGGCTCGATGAAGCGCAGGTGCTCCAGGCCGTAGTTGGCGAGCACTGGCCCGGGCGCTGGGTCGACGAAAAGGCCGGC
>Ga0302046_10004241_pt1 | contig 12769 bp, 8 predicted proteins | sample RVTome_11_FD_200261 | JGI IMG/M metagenome (GOLD analysis project Ga0302046, IMG submission 200261) | Soil microbial communities from uranium-contaminated site in the Upper Colorado River Basin, Wyoming, United States - RVT147D111 (version 2) ...
TTGCGCGCGGGCGGAGGGATCCCTGCCCGCGGCGCGTCGATGGTACTGGAGACAGGTCGTGACGTGCATTGGCCCCAGCCTGCAGCGGCGGCGAGCAACCTCCGGGCGGTACCGCCCACCATCTAGGAGACAGAGCATGTTCGAAGATGTCGTGAGAGACTTGCGATGCGGAGGGCGCCAGCTCATGCGACGCCCTGGCTTTGCCGGCGCCGCGATTTTGACGCTGACCCTCGGGATTGGTGCCAACACCGCCATTTTCAGTCTCGTACACGGCTCGGTGTTGCGTCCGTTGGACTATGTCAATCCCGATCGCATCGTTTCCGTCTGGCCGTCCATGTGGTTCTCCAAGGACCTATTTCGTCGAATGCAGGACGGTGCGCGATCGTTCTCCGTCGTATCAGTGTACAGCCAGAACGGATACATCTTGACCGGTCAAGGCACGTCCGAGTTTCTACAGGGGCCGCTCGTCTCGGCAGACTTCTTCTCCGTGCTTGGAGTGCGGCCCGTGTTGGGCCGGACGTTTGTGGCCGGAGAGGATCAACCCGGTGCAGAGCCTGTCGTCGTCATAAGCTACGGATTTTGGCGGCGCGTCTTTGCGGGCCGCCCGGACGTGCTCGATCGAACGCTGGAGCTGGACGGAACCGCGCATCGCATCGTCGGGGTCATGCCTGCGGGTTTCGACTTTCTGCAGGCTGGCGCCGACGTGAGCGTACCGCTCAGCGTCGATCCGAGTGGGTCCGACTATTCGCGGGCACGGTACCTCAAGGGAGTTGCCCGACTTGGTGATGAGGTCACGCTTTCACAGGCCGCCCAGGACATAGCTCGATTGGCCGAGCAGTGGCAGCGGGAGTTCACTTGGTCCGACCGCTTCGTTCAATCGGCAACCGTCACGCCTCTCCACGACGTCATCGTTGGACCCGTGCGGGCCCGAATGTATCTCCTCCTGGGAGCCGTCGGTCTCATGTTCCTCGTCGCCTGCGCGAATGTCGCGAACCTCTTGATTGCGCGCGGGCTGGGTCGCAGGAAGGAGATGGCGGTTCGGCGTGCGCTTGGGGCGAGCCGTGCTCGGATTGTGCGTCAGCTGATGGTCGAAGGTGGGCTGTTGGGCGTCCTCGGCGGTTTGGGTGGCGTGGTTGTGGCCGTGCTGGCAGTGCGGGCGCTGCGGGCTCTGTTGCCGGCAGACACCCCGCGTATCGCGGCGGTGGGTGTGAACGGCATCACCCTGGCCGTCGCCTGCGGGCTATCCATCCTCGCGTGTCTGTTGTTCGCGCTGGCTCCGGCGGCGCAAGCGGTCCGCGGCAGCCTCCGTGCTGCATTGCCGACCGGAGGTGCCGCGGCCGCAGTTGGCCCGCGTGGGACACAGTTGCGGCGCGCGCTGGTGCTGGCGGAAACGGTGTTAGCCGCGACTTTGCTGATTGGCGCAGGCTTGATGGCCAAGAGCCTCTGGCGATTGCAGCACGTTGATCTGGGATTCGATCCGGCCAATAAGGTGGGGTTCCATCTCGTGCCACGGGAGACCGACTACGAGGGAGAGGGGCGGGCAGCACAGCTGCACCAACGGGTTTCCGAGCGACTCGCACAGCTTCCCGGCGTCAGCGGGGCGGCGGCAATCCATAGCCCGCCGGTCATCGGTGGCGGGTGGAATACCGGCATTGAAGTGGAAGGCGCTGACGTCGCTCCGGATGATTTGCCATTCTCCTTCTGGCGGGTGGTGACACCATCCTATTTCGAGACTCTCGGCATTCCGCTTATGCGAGGCAGGTACCTTCGGGAGGAAGATCACGGTGGTGCGCCGGCGGTTGTTGTCGTGAATCGGGCGGCGGCAAACGTGTTGTGGCCGAATGAAGATCCGGTCGGACGACGGATGCGTTTTGGATTCGAATCAAACGACGACTGGTTGACCGTCGTTGGCATCATTGGCGATGTGCGCAATCAAGGCGCGGATGTGGCGCCGCAACCCACGGTGTATCGTGCGCTGGCACAGGCCTACCCCTCCCTGGAGCAGGTTGGCAGTATCTCGATGTGGCACGTCGTGAGCACGGCCAATCCGGACGTGGACGTGACGGCGGCAATACGGTCGGCAGTTGGCGAGATGGAGCCGAATGCGGTCGTGGCTCGACTCGCTCCGCTGCCGGTTTCGATAAGCGGGACGCTGGCTGAGCCGCGGTCGACGGCCATCCTGCTGGTGGTGTTTGCAGTCTCGAGCGTCGCTCTGGGAGCGGTCGGCCTGTTTGGGCTCATGGCCTACCGTGTCGGCGAGCGGACCCGAGAAATCGGCCTGCGCATGGCGATGGGGGCTGCGGCCCCACGAATCCTGCGCCTCATAGTCGCCGAGGGCGCCGGGTTGGCCCTGGCCGGTGTAGCGGTCGGGCTGGGAGTGTCATTCCTTGCAGGCCGCGCCATGCAGGGGCTCCTATTCCAGGTTCAGCCGCGGGATCCGGTGGTCTTTGCCGTTGTCGGGACGGTTCTCGTAGTTGTTGCGTTGCTCGCCACCTACCTCCCAGCCCACCGGGCGGCGTTGATCGATCCGGTCAAAGCGCTGCGATCTGAATGAGGGGCCCGAGGCGACTCCTTGGGCCGGGATTGCCTTCGAACAATCCGTTCTTGGCGGGTGTCTAACCGCCAACACTGGTAAGCTGGTCTGGCACGAGAGTTCGAGCCCCTGAGGCTCCCCTATGATCCGGAGACCGCCATGAGTGACGCCCATTCCTCGTCTTCAACCCTGTCCTGTGCCGTGGTAGTGGAATTGCTCCCCGGCTATGTGGAGAGGTCACTCAACCAGATAGCAGAGGACGCCGTTGGCCAGCACGTCGAGACCTGCGACGAGTGCCGGGAGATCCTGGTTGACATGGAACGGGGAGAGGGATTGGGAGCGGTCGTGCAGCCGCCAGCCGATTCCGGTTGGGCGCCGACCGTCGAACTGCCCCATGCGAGCCGTCGCCGTTGGCAACCCCGGAGGGCCTATGCCGTCATGGCCCTGGCGGGATTGGTCGGCGTGGGGGCATTGGGAGGAATAGCTGTCGCTCGGGTCACTCCCCAGCCACCTCCGCGGAGCGGACCGGACATCATCTCAATGATCACCCCTCAACCGGAGCGGCCACGAGCCCGGGCGACCGGCGCGGAGATGATATCGCTCTTGGGTGTCGGGAACGAAGAGACCAGACAGACCGGGTTCTCGCTGCGGCGTTCGGTGCCGTTGCGGGTGCATGCATTGGGAGAAGGCACCAGCGGTCAGATGCACGACTATGCGTGGATAAGCAACGCCCACACGTTCGAACCGGTGTGGATGATGGATTACCACGACACGGGACACGCCGGCGGTGCGGATAAGAACCGCGTCGCGGATCACGTGGTGACGCTGCCCGAAGGGGACTACGTCCTCCATTACACCACGGATGATTCGCACGCGGCGCATTCGTGGAACTCCATACCACCGCGTCAACCGGATCGTTGGGGCGTTTCGCTCTCGACGGTCAATGCCCGTGACGCACGCCATGTCACCGACTTCGATCCCGCGTCGGTCGGCAATGTGTTTGTTCGGCTGGTCGGGGCAGGGGACGACGCGCATATGCGGGGGCAGTTCGAAGTCACCCGCGAAGCGAATGTCCGGATTCATGCCATTGGGGAAGGCACCGGCGGGGAGATGCATGACTACGCATGGATCGAAGATGCAAACGACCGGCGCATTGTTTGGCAGATGAACTACACCGGAACACATCATGCCGGGGGCGCCGAGAAAAACCGGATGGTCAACGAAATCGTGCGCTTGCCTGCCGGCCGCTACGTCGCGTACTACGTCACTGACGGTTCCCACTCGTTTGAAGGCTGGAACTCCGATGCGCCGCGGGATCCCACGAACTACGGCGTGACGATCCTGCGCGTGGAGCGGTAATCAGCTACCAGCGACCAGCGGCCAGCAAGTCCCAGACGCGGACGATTCCTTGAAGCTTCGCGATAGCTTCTCAGAATCCGCGAGCTTCAAGGGGACAGCTGGCGGCTGGCCGCTTCCTCCAACATCCTCCATCTTGACACGTAAGTCGGATTGAGCGGGAGGGCCCGCTCGATCCGGCCCTGGCGTCCGCGTGCACATGGAGGAGTCGTTGTTTCTGGTGGCCATGCTGCTCCAAACCGCGGTATCAGCCCCGCCCGATGGTGCCGCGCGTGAGATCGATGTGCCCCGCGCGGAAACGTCCGTCGAGATCGACGGGGTCTTGGACGAGGCGATCTGGCGCGATGCCGCGCGACTGGGAAGCTTCACGCAATATCTTCCGGTGGATGGACGCCCCGCCCGAGACAGCACGGTTGTGCTGGTCTGGTATTCCCCGACGGCGATTCACTTTGGCATACGGGCCTCGTCGTCCGGTGGAACCGTCCGCGCCACGTTGAGCGACCGGGATCGCATCGACAACGACGACTTCGTACATCTCCTTCTGGATACCTTCGACGACCAACGGCAGGCGTTCCTTTTTGGTGTCAATCCGCTTGGAGTGCAGGCCGATGGTGTCCTGCGCGACCGTTCTCGTCAAGCGGCGAGTTTCGGGTCCGCCGGGGACGAGGCGGCCTACGAGATCGACCTCAGTCCCGACTACGTCTTCGAATCCAAGGGACGAGTGACGCAGGCGGGCTATGAGATCGAGATACGTATTCCCTTTAAGAGCATTCGCTATCAGCCCGGTAGGGAACAGGTGTGGGGTTTCAACGTTATTCGGAAGGTGCAATACTCCGGGTACGAGGACACCTGGAGTCCCGTGCGACGGGCCAGCGCTTCGTTCTTGAGTCAAAGCGGTCGCTTGGCGGGACTGGTGGATTTGCGGCGCGGCCTGGTGCTCGACATCACGCCCGAAGCAACGTCCTCGGTGAGGGGCACGGCGGAACTGGACGGGTGGGACTACTCGGCCAACGATCCCGAGTTGGGCGCTAACGTGCGATGGGGCATCACCAACAACCTCGCGCTGAACGGCACGGTCAATCCGGACTTCTCGCAGGTCGAGGCGGATGTCGCACAGATTCAATTCGATCCGCGGCGCGCCGTGTTCTTTCCGGAGAAGCGGCCGTTCTTTCTGGAGGGCATCGAGCAGTTCTCGACTCCCAACAGCCTCATCTATACGAGACGTTTGGTGGATCCCACCGGCGCGGCAAAACTCACCGGCAAGATCTCCGGGACCAACATCGCGCTGTTGAGCGGTGTCGACGACTGCAGCACATCTCCTGATGCGGATCGCCCCTTCTACAACATGGTCCGCTTGCGGCGTGACCTGAGCGGTCAATCCGTGCTGGGACTCGCGTACACGGATAAGGTGGACGGCAACGACTTCAATCGCGTTGTCGCGGTGGATGGGCGATTGGTATTTGGCGGGATCTACGCGGTGACGTTTCAGGCCGGCGGCAGTGTGACGCGCCAGGATGAGGAGCGGGTGACGGCGCCCATCTGGCAGCTTTCGTTCAACCGCGCCGGGCGTCATTTCGGGCTGAACTATTCGATGACCGGGATTCATCCCGATTTCTCCGCCCAGAGCGGATTCATCAGTCGAGCCGGCGTCGTCAACGCCAGTCTGCAGCCGAGTCTCACGCGGTTTGGTGCTCCGGGGGCGTCGTTGGAGCGATGGACGGGATCGATTTCGCTGAGCGGCACGTGGGACTACGAGCGCTTTGTCGACGGCCGTACGCCCAACGATCCCAAGCTCCACCTGAACAGCGGCTTCACATTTCGCGGCGGCTGGCGACTGGGGGCGTCGGTGTTGATCGAGTCGTTCAAATATCCGCCGGCCCTGTACGACAACTACTTCATCGAACGCACCACAGCTGCCGGGGTCGACACGATTCCGCACATCGGGACCGATCGTCTGTACAACCTTGACCTGGTCATGAGCGTTGCGACGCCGCAGTTCCAGAACTTTTCGGGCAGCCTTCGCGTGATTGCAGGGCGTGATGAGAACTTTTTCGAATGGGCGCCCGCTAACGTGTTCTTCGTGACCCTGGATACGGATTGGCGGCCGAGTGACAAGATTCGGATCAACCTTCTCTACAACCACCAGCAGTACATACGGCCGAGCGACTGGTCGACGGTCGGGCAACGGCGAGTCCCGCGCCTCAAAGTGGAATACCAGCTTTCGCGCGCGATCTTCCTGCGCCTCGTGGGCCAATACGATGCGCAACAGCAGGATGACTTGCGGGACAATTCACGGACGGAGGATCCCATCCTGCTCTACGATGCGTCGACCGATGCGTTCGCCCGCGCCGTGGCCCAGCGGACCAACGATTTCAGGCTGGATTGGTTGTTCTCCTACCGGCCGAACCCGGGAACCGTCTTCTTTGCCGGCTACGGCAGCAGTTTAAGCGAGCCGCGCCCCTTTCGCTTCTCGGCGCTGGAACGCCGGAGCGATGGGTTCTTTCTCAAGGCGAGCTATCTGTTTCGGATGTGATGACAGGCGGACAATGAAGCACGGGTCGTCCTTCCCGCGTCTAGTCGCTGAATCCCATGAGAGATCCGAAGTGATGATGACGGAGTGGACGTTGATCTCGCACACGAAGCCCCGACGGCGGAGGCATGCCCTCACTGTCCGCCTGTCCGGCTGTCCAACTGTCCGCCTGAGCTTACAGGGACAAACCGCCCCCTCGCAATCTCCCGGAGCCGGTCCAGATCCTCGCGCCGGGACGTGGACAACGGTACGGTCTGTTGTGTTTCGGCGACGATCGTGTCGGTGGTGAGGGGTGTGCGGTCGTGAAGGGCACGGTAGAGTGAGGCGATCACGACTTGCTCTATTTCCGCTCCGCTGAATGCGTTGGTTGCGTCGACCAGGCGCGGCATGTCGAACTCGTCGGGATTCTGGCGCCGGAGCGCGAGATGGATCTCGAGGATGTGTTTCCGCTCCGGCGGCTTTGGGAGGTCGACGAAGAAGATCTCGTCGAACCGGCCTTTGCGCAGCAGCTCTGGTGGCGTGTGTGTCAAGTCGTTCGCGGTCGCGACGACAAAGACGGGATGTCGCTTCTCCTGAAGCCACGTCAGAAATGCGCCAAATAAGCGGCGGCTCAAGCCGCCGTCGCCCTCGTTGCCGCTGCTCCCGGTGGGCATGGCCTTCTCGATCTCGTCGATCCAGAGGACGGCAGGCGCCATCGCCTCGGCCATGTCGACGGCTTTGCGGAAATTCTTCTCCGACTCGCCGATGTATTTGTCGAACAGCCGGCCCGCGTCGAGCTTGAGCAACGGTAACGACCATTCGCGGGCGATTACTTTGGCCGCCAACGATTTCCCGCACCCCTGGATACCCACGATGAGAATGCCGCGTGGCGGGTGGAGATTCAGGAGCTTGGCCTCGTCCGAAAAGCCGACGCGCGCACGGGCCAACCATTCTTTGAGCCGATCGAAACCTCCAAGCTGGTAGCGGTTGTCTTCGGGCGGGAAGTACTCGAGCAGCCCGCCGTCGCGGATAATCTGAATCTTCCGCTCGGCCACGCGTTGGAAGTCATCCGGAGCCAGCCGTCCGTCTTCGAGTGCCGCATACGCGACGGTCTGACGGGCTTGGTTGAGCGTCAGGCCGGTCATGGTCTGCAGCATCATCTCGAACTCGTCCGGCGTCATGGCAAACTCGACTCTACGAGTGGCCACGAGCCGGCTGATGACGGGCTGTACGGCGTTTCGCAGTTCCTCCCGCGAGGGTAGCTGCATTGAGAAATAGACTACTTTGTGGTCGATCTCGTCTGGTAGCTCGAAGGACCGATTGGTGAGGACGATTGTGGACAACCCGCGTGAGAACTTCTGCGCGACTTCGCGAAACTTGCGCGCCACAGGCGCCTGCGTGAGGTGCTGCGCGAAGTCCTTGAGGACGAACACTCCTTCTACGGTGAGGTCTTCGATATACCGGAGCAGGCCCAGCGGCTCCATGGTCCCGTGCATGGCCTGGCTGCCTCCCTCGCGGATCAGCCCGCTGGTAATGCTCCAGGCGAACACCGTCATCCCCAGTTCGGCCGCGACCGCCTCAACCAGGCGGTTGATGCGTTCCTCCTCCATTGTCTCGACCGCGATGATCGGGTGGAAGGAGAGAATCAGGGTTTTGAGGTCGTGCGCGACGGTCGATGATGACATGGTGGTTGCTGGCAGGGCGGTGCTCATGTTAATAACGACGGCGACTCGTGGCGAGGGTGATGGATGACCGAAACGGCGGACTTTGTGATCATCGGTGGGGGCATCGTGGGGCTGACGGTGAGTCTCGAATTGCGCCGCCGCTTCCGTGACAGCTCGGTCATACTCCTCGAGAAAGAAGAAGACGTAGGCCGGCATGCCAGCACCCGAAACAGCGGGGTGCTCCATGCCGGATTTTACTATTCGGCGGACAGTCTGAAAGCGAAACTGACAGTGGACGGCAACCGCCGCCTGAGCGCCTACTGCGAAGATCGCGGATTGAGTATCCGGCGCTGTGGGAAGCTCGTGGTGGCTCGCGATGAATCGGAGCTGCCCGGGCTGGACGAGTTGGCGCGCCGTGGCATAGTGAACGGTGTGGAGCTCAAACCCGTCACGGCGGCGGAGGCCCGGGACATCGAGCCCTTCGCGCGAACGCATGAGCGCGCGCTGTTCTCCCCGACCACGTCTTCCGTCGATCCGGCCCAGGTCGTGGCCTCCCTCCGGCGAGACGCGGTGGCGTTGGGAGTCCGGATCCTGGCGGGCACCCGATACCGCAGTCGCTACGACGGCGGGGTGCGCACGGATCGTGGGTCGTACGCGGCGGGATTCGTCGTGAATGCGGCGGGTGTGTACGCGGACCGGATCGCTCAGAACTTTGGGTTCGGCAAGGATCTGGAGATCCTCCCGTTCAAAGGCCTCTACTTGTACCAGAATGCGGGAGCGGAACGCCTGCGCACCCACATCTATCCGGTCCCGGATCTGCGATTCCCTTGGCTTGGCGTGCATTTCACGATCACGGTGGCTGGACGCGTCAAGATCGGTCCCACCGCGACGCCGGCGTTCTGGCGTGAGCACTATGAGGGAATCGACCGCTTCGATATCGAGGAGTTCGCGAGCATCGTCTCGCGGGAAGCCCTCCTGTTTCTGACTGACGAGTTTGGCTTCCGCAGGCTCGCGTGGCGCGAGATGCAGAAGTATTCCCGCTCGACGCTCGTCGCGCAGGCGGCCGGTCTGGCCAGCGGTATTCGGACCGAGGATTTCCGCGAATGGGGACGGCCGGGTATCCGCGCGCAGCTCTACAATCGGCGCGAGCGAAGGCTCGAGATGGATTTTTGCCTGGACGGTGATGGGCATTCGCTGCACGTCCTGAACGCGGTGTCCCCCGCGTTCACCTGTGCGCTCTCTTTTGCGGATCTGGTGGTGGATCGAATCGAGGCGGTCTTGACGTCGTGACGATCCCGCCATCGGGAGCGGCATCATCCACGCAGACGCTCATGGGCTCTCGGCGGATGACGGTGGGGGTCGTCGGCATCTCCGCCGTCGCCGCGGTCTTTCATTTATATGCGGCGGGCGTGTCCCCATTCACGGCGCTCGTGCAACGGCCGGTGCACCTCGCGCTGATGATGGCGTTGGGGCTCTTGGGGGTCGGGCTCACGGTCACCGGACCGTCGGTCCGGCACGGGACCGTGGTTCGAGTCCTCAATCTCCTCCTGCTGATGGGCGCGCTCGCCAGCTGCGTGTATCTCGTCGTCGCGCACGAGGCGCTCGTGCGGCGAGCGGGCTCGTCGACGGTCGGGGATCTGGTGGCCGGAGCCATCGCGATCGGCGCTGTGCTGGAGCTGGCGCGCCGGACGACCGGTTGGGGGCTCGTGGCCGTGGCCATCCTGGCGCTCGGCTACGCCGTGACCGGCCCGTACCTGCCGGGACCGCTGGCGCATCGGGGCTACGGTCCTACGCGCCTCATCGAGCACCTCTATCTCAGCACCGAGGGGATCTGGGGCGTGCCGCTCGGCGTCTCGGCCGACTTTGTCTATCTATTCGTGCTCTTCGGTGCGGTGTTGGAGGCGGCCGGCGGCGGGCAGCTGCTCATTGCCGTCGCGGCGCGCGTCGCGGGCAGAACGCGGGGAGGCCCGGCGAAGACCGCGTCCATCGCGAGTGCCATCATGGGGTCGCTCTCCGGCAGCGCCGTGGCCAATGTGGTCACCACCGGAAGCCTCACGATCCCACTCATGAAGCGGGTGGGCTTCCGCCCGCACTTTGCCGGCGCGGTCGAGGCGGCGGCGAGCACCGGTGGGCAGCTTATGCCACCGATCATGGGTGCCGGCGCCTTCATTCTCGCCACATGGACCAACATCCCGTACGTCCAGGTCGCGCTCGCGGCCACGATCCCGGCGATTCTCTACTACGTCGCCTTGCTCTCCGCCATTCACTTCCGCGCGGTGTTGCGTGATCTGCCGCCGACCAGCTCGGCGGCGGGAGAACGCATCGCGTCCCGCGCGCATCTCTTCCTGCCACTCTTCGTCATCGTAGCGTTGTTGGCGATGGGACGCTCGCCGATGCGAGCGGCGTTCTGGGGCGTGGTTGCCGCGGCGATCTCGACCCTCGTCGGCGGTGCTACCCGGCTCGATCGGTCACGCGTAGCGGAAGTGTTGGTCGCTGCCGCTCGCGGGACCGTGCAGGTGGCGGCGGCATGTGCCGCTGCTGGAATCGTGGTGGGGGTCGCATCGCTTACGGGCATCGGCTTGCGCCTGTCTGACTTGATCGTCACGATGTCGGGCGGCAATCTGGGTGTCGCGCTCGTCCTCACGGCGGTGGGATCCATCGTTCTCGGGATGGGACTCCCCACCACCGCGGCCTACGTGGTGCTGGCGGCGCTCGGCGCGCCGGCCCTGACGGAGCTGGGGGTGCCCGTCTTGGCGGCCCATCTGTTCATCTTCTACTTCGGATGTATATCGAATGTGACGCCGCCGGTGTCCCTGGCCGCCTACGCCGGAGCGGGTATTGCCGGAGCGCCTGCCACCAAGACCGCGTTGACGGCGATGGCGCTGGCGGGTGCTGGGTTTATTGTCCCGTTCGTCTTCGTATTCGATGGTGGCCTGTTGCTCGTGGGGAGCGTGCCGACCGTGATCGTATCCGCAATCACGTCCGCCGCGGGCCTCGTCACGCTCGCGGCGGCCGCCATCGGAGCGTGGACCCAGCCACTCACGTTCGGCCGGCGGGTCGCGCTGGCCAGTGTGGCCACTGCACTGCTCTTACCCACCTGGTGGTCTGACGTGGCCGGTGCGCTGGCCCTTGCCGTTATCTTGGGAGTGTGGAGGATTCGTGGACCACAGACGCTTCGAACTCCGGGACCATCGCGTGCGCAAGACCGCGTCAGCTGATAGTCAAAAACGTGAGCCGCTGCAGCGCATCCGCCGCGGGCTGCGCGGCGGATTGGCGCTGAGCCTCACAGTTGCGCTCGGCGCCGTTGGGTGTGGGGAAGGCCGTGCACGTCTGTTCCTCTCGATCGGAACGGGCGGCACCGGCGGCATCTACTACCCGCTGGGCGGTGCGCTTGCCAATCGGTTGTCGCAGGCCGACTCGACGCGACGGTTCACGGCAGAGGTCACCGGCGGATCGGTCGAGAACGTGAACCGTGTCGCTGCGGGCGAGATGGACCTGGGCTTCACCTTGAGCACCACCCTGGTCGAGGCCTATACCGGGGGGCAGGACTTCCCTCGAGCGTTGACCGAACTCCGGATCGTGGCGCCGCTGTATCCCAATGTCACCCACGTGTTGGTGGGTCGCGATCAGGAGATCCGAAGCATCGCGGATTTTCGAGGACGTCGCGTGTCTGTGGGCGCACCGGGTAGCGGCACCGAACAGATCTCCAAGCAGATGCTGGAGACAGCGGGCCTCACCTATGAGGACGTTGACGAGCGCTTTCTCTCATTCCGGGAGTCGACCGATGCCTTGCGTGACGGCGCGATCGATGGTGCGATCTTGTCCGTGGGGTATCCCGCGGCCGCGGTGCTCGAAGCCGCGACGAGTGGTGCCGTCCGCCTGCTCGCCGTCGATGAGGCCCACATCGAGACCTTGATGACTCAGTATCCGTACTATCGTGTTGGCACGATCCCGGCCGGGGCATATCCCGGTCTCGACCGTTCGCTTCGCACGGTGTCCGTCATGAATTGGATCGTTGGGACAACCGGCCTGGACGGAGAGGTGGTCGTGTCCGTGCTTCGCACATTAGATGAAGAGCGGGCGCGTCTGGAACAGGTCCACGGCATTGCGGCGCAGGTCGATCTGGCGGTGTTGCGGGATCGAGCGCCCATTCCGCTGCATGACGCGGCCAGTCAGTGGCTGGAGCGCCGGCCGGAGGTTCGCGACCAATGATCTACATCCTGGCGATCCTCGCGTTTCTCATCGCCGGCGCGGTCGGCTACGTGCGGCTATGGAATGAGGTGCTGGAACTGCGCGGCGAGTTGCGCCGTATGCGGCGGGCGCAGGACACACTCATTGAGATGGTCTCTAGCAAGCTCTTGGAAGATGATGCGCTCAGCCGGGAGTTCATGAAGCTCAAGCTGGATCGAGACGATGGCTGATACGGGGCGGGGATCTGGCTTATGGCCTTCCGTCTCGCAGGGCATCCAGCGCGTCCCGCACCGTGGTGAATTTGACCCGCGGCCGGCCGTGCGGTTCGCCACGCCGGTTTTCCAGGGCTTCGATGCGTTTCCAATCCTGGTACGAGACAAAATCCGGCTGTCGCTCGGCCACTAGCTGCGCGGCGGCCTCACGATGCGGTTGCGGTGGTGGCGGGCATCTGCCTTCCTGGACATCAGAGACCATCGCGTTCACCGTTTCTGCGGCATCCGGCTTATTGGTTCCGAT
>Ga0302046_10004243_pt1 | contig 12761 bp, 12 predicted proteins | sample RVTome_11_FD_200261 | JGI IMG/M metagenome (GOLD analysis project Ga0302046, IMG submission 200261) | Soil microbial communities from uranium-contaminated site in the Upper Colorado River Basin, Wyoming, United States - RVT147D111 (version 2) ...
CTACGCCGTGAAGTACGCCTCGGCCTACTACGGGCCGTTTCGCGACGCGGCCGATTCGAGCCCGGCGAGCGGCGACCGCAAGAGCTACCAGATGGACCCGGCCAACGTCCGGGAGGCGATCCGCGAAGCCCGCCTCGACGAGGCCGAGGGCGCCGATATGCTGATGGTGAAGCCAGCGCTCGCCTACCTCGACGTCATCCGCGCCGTGCGTGAGGCCACGACGCTGCCGCTGGCCGCCTACAACGTCTCGGGCGAGTACTCGGCGGTAAAGGCCGCCGCGGCGCGCGGCTGGATGGACGAGGGCGCGGTGGTGGGCGAGAACCTGCGGGCCATGGCCCGGGCCGGCGCCGACGTCATCATCACCTATCACGCCCGCGAGGCGCTGGAGAACGGCTGGCTATGAGCGATCGAAGGGAAGCCCGTGCCGCGCGGGGCGTGGATTCGGCTTCCGTGGCCACCCAGTCGGCCGGCTGGCTGCAGCGCGCCCGGGCCCGCATCCCGGGCGGCGTCAACTCGCCGGTGCGCGCCTTCCGGGCCGTCGGCGGCGAGCCGCTGGTCGTCCGCCGCGCCGCCGGCGCCGAGATCGAGGACGTCGACGGCAACCGCTTCCTCGACTTCGTCGGCTCGTGGGGGCCGCTGATCCTCGGCCACGCCCATCCCGAGGTGGTCGCGGCGGTGCGCGAGGCCGCCGGGCGGGGCACCAGCTACGGCGCCCTGTGCCCGCAGGAGGTCGAGCTCGCCGAGAGGGTCACGGCGGCGTATCCGGGGCTCGAGCAGGTGCGCTTCGTCTCGTCGGGGACCGAGGCGACGATGAGCGCCATCCGCCTGGCCCGCGGCGCCACCGGGCGCGACCTGATCGTCAAGTTCTCGGGCTGCTACCACGGCCACGCCGACCACCTGCTGGTGGCGGCCGGCTCCGGCCTGGCGACCCTCGGCCGGCCCGACTCGGCCGGCGTGCCCGCGGCCTTCGCGGAGCGGACGCGGGTGCTGCCGCTCGACGACGTGGACGCGCTCGAGGAGCTGTTCGCCGGGGAGGGCGACGCCATCGCCGCCGTCATCATCGAGCCGCTGCCGGCGAACAACGGCCTGCTGGTGCAACGGCCGGCGTTCCTCCGGGCCCTGCGCGAGCTGACGGCGCGCCACGGCTCGTTGCTGATCTTCGACGAGGTCATCACGGGCTTCCGTCTCGGGTCCGGCGGCGCCGCCGCCGGAACCGGGATCACCCCCGACCTGGCGACCTTCGGCAAGGTCATCGGCGGCGGCCTGCCGGTGGGGGCCTTCGGCGGCGCCACCGGGACCATGCGTCACCTGGCGCCGGAGGGGCCCGTCTACCAGGCCGGCACGCTGTCGGGGAACCCGGTCGCCATGGCGGCCGGGCTCGCGACGCTGGAGGTGTTGGAGCGCGACGACGGCTGGCGGCGCCTCGAAACGCTCGGCAAGAAGCTCGACGAGGCGCTGGCCCCGGTGATCGCGGCGTCGCCGCTGCCGCTGCAGCTCGTCCGCCAGGGCTCGATCTTCTGGCTCGCCCTCCAGGCGGGCGAGCCGCCGCGCTCGGCGGCCGCCCTCGATCCGCAGGCGCCGGCTCGCTACGCGCCGCTGTTTCACGCCCTCCTGGGTGCGGGCATCTATTTAGCGCCCTCCGCCTACGAGGTCGGCTTCCTGTCGCTGGCCCACGACGAGCAGCACATCGAGCGCTTCGCCGCGGCGCTGCGCGTGGCGCTGGGGGAGTGCCCGTGAACGACCTGCTGCTGCGCGCCCTGCGGGGCGAGGCGACCGAGCGCCGGCCGCTGTGGATCATGCGCCAGGCCGGCCGCTACCTGCCCGAGTATCGCGTCATGCGCGAGCGCTACCCCTTCAAGGAGCTGTGCGCCCGGCCCGACCTCGCCGCCGAGGTGACGCTGATGCCGATCGAGCGCTTCCCGCTCGACGCGGCCATCATCTTCGCCGACATCATGACGCCGCTGGCGGCGCTGGGCATCGACGTGGAGTTCGCCCCCGGGCCGCTGATCGCGCGGCCGCTGCGAACCGCCGCCGACATCAACGCGCTGCGCGACCCCGGCCGCGGCGAGATCGCGCCGGCGGTGATCGAGACCGTGCGCTCCGTCAAGGAGCGGCTCGACGGGCGGCTGCCCGTCCTCGGCTTCTGCGGCGGGCCCTGGACCATGGCCGCGTACCTCGTGCAGGGCGAGGGCAAGCGCGGCTTCCCGGCGCTGCGCGCCCTCGCCGCCGCGGACCCTATCCTGCTCGAGCGGCTGCTCGGCAGGCTCACCGACCTGGCGGCCGGCTATCTCGAGGAGCAGATCGCCGCCGGCGCCGACGCCGTGCAGGTCTTCGAGACCTGGTCGGGGCTGCTGTCGCTGCGCGACTGGTCGCACCTTGTGAAGCCACACCTGCAGCGCCTGCTAGACAGAGTCGGCGCGGCGGGCGTCCCGCGGCTGCTGTTCCTGCAGGATGCCCCGCACCTGGTGGGCGGCGCGCTCGACCTGCCGGTCGAGGGCCACTCGGTGGACTGGCGGGTCGACCTCGCGGCGCTGCGCCAGGCCGTCGGGGCGCACCGGGCCCTGCAGGGGAACCTGGATCCGGCGGTCTTGCTGGGCGGGCCGGAGCTCACCCGGCGGGCCGCCGAGGCGCTGCTGCGCCGGGTGCCGCGCCAGGGGCATATCGTCAACCTCGGCCACGGCATCCTCCCGGATACGCCGATCGCCAGCGTCGAGGCGCTCATCGACGCGGTCCACGAGGAAGTCCCGGCCGGCGCGGGAAAGCCGGCGAGCGCCGCGACGACCGCCACGAGCCGCGGAAGGACCTCATGAAGCGCCCAGATGCGGAAGGCCGGCGTGGCGGCGCCGCGAGCCAGCGAGCCACAGTCCCCGTCCGGGAGCAACCCGACGGGAAGAGCGCGCGAGCCGCGGCCGCCGCGGCGGTCTCCGCCGGCCGCCCGATCGGCTCCGCGATCACCGCCGAGCTGATGCGCCGCTACGACCGGCAGGGGCCGCGCTACACCAGCTACCCGACGGCCGTCGAGTTCGAGGAGGGGATCGACTCCGAGGGTTACGCCGGCCTGCTCGCCGCCGCCGGCGAGCGCGCCGCCGAGCCGCTGTCGCTGTACGTGCACCTGCCGTTCTGCGAGGAGCGCTGCCTGTTTTGCGCCTGTCACGTCATCATCACGCCCCACTACGAGCGCACGATGCCGTACCTGCAGCTTCTGCGCCGCGAGATCGACCTGGTCGCCGAGCACCTGGCCGGCCGCCGCCAGATCTCCCAGCTGCATCTGGGCGGCGGCACGCCGACCTACCACACGCCCGATGATCTCGGCGGGCTGCTCGATCACCTGCTGGCGCGCTTCCGGCCCCGCGACGACGCCGAGCTCGCCGTCGAGGTCGACCCACGGGTGACCAGCTTCGAGCACCTCGACATGCTGGCGGCGCACGGCTTCAACCGCCTGTCGATGGGCGTGCAGGACTTCACGCCCGCCGTCCAGGAGGCCGTCAACCGCGTCCAGCCGGCCGACCAGACGCGGGCGTTGATCGATCACGCGCGCGCCAAGGGATTCCGGGGGATCAACGTCGATCTGATCTACGGGCTGCCGCGCCAGAGCCTCGAGACCTTCGCCGCCACCATCGACACGGTGATCGGCATGGAGGTCGACCGGCTGGCGATCTACTCGTTCGCCTTCGTGCCCTGGATCCGCGGCCACCAGACCGGCATTTCCGAGGACGACCTGCCGGGCCGCGACCTCAAGCTGGAGCTGTTCGCCATGGCCCGCGAGAAGCTGCTGCGGGCCGGCTACGAGCCGATCGGCATGGACCACTTCGCGCTTCCCGACGACGAGCTCTTCAAGGCCCGCCGGGAGGGGCGGCTGCGGCGCAACTTCCAGGGCTACTCGGTGATCCCGGCGTCCGACGTGATCGGCCTCGGCATCTCGGCGATCGGCGACGTGCAGGGCTCCTACGTGCAGAACGAGAAGAAGCTGACGAGCTATGAGAGGGCGATCGAGGCCGGCCGCCTGCCGGTCTATCGCGGCGTCGCCCGCAGCGCCGACGACGAGGTACGCCGGGCGGTGATCCACGAGCTGATGTGCAACTTCCGCGTCGAGATCGCCGACATCGAGAAGCGGTTCAACGTCGATTTCCACGAGTACTTCGCCGTCGATCTCGCGGCCCTCGCCGAGCACGAGAGCGACGGCATGGTGCGGATCGGTGTCCGCTCGATCGAGGCGACGCCGCTCGGCGAGCTGTTCGTCCGCAACCTGGCGCTGTGCTTCGACCGCTACCGGCGGCGGGAGCAGGGGGACGCGGGCTCGGTGTTCAGCCGCACCGTATGAGGCGGCTGGTCGCGGCCTCGGTCATCGGCGGCATCCCATGAGCCGAGCTGGTGGCCGCGGTCCTGAGCGGCCTCCAATCAGGCAGCGAGTCATGCGCTCGATTTTTGGCGGTCTCGCATGAGGCGGCTGGTCGTCGTCGGCGCCGGCATCTCCGGCCTGTGCGCGGCCTGGGAGGCGGCGCGCCGGGCGCCCGACGTGGCCGGCGGCCTCGAGGTGCTGGTGCTGGAGAGGAGCGCCGAGGTCGGCGGCAAGGCGCGCAGCGTGCGCCGCGACGGCTGGCTGGTGGAGACCGGGCCGACCGGGTACCTCGACAACGAGCCCGAGCTGGAGCTGCTCCTGCAGCGGGCCGGCCTGGCGGATCGCAAGCTCGAGGCAGACCCGGCGGCGGCGCGGCGCTACGTACTGCGCGGCAAACTGCGCGAGGTCGCGGCCAACCCGCTGCGGCTCGCCGCCTCGGGGATCTTCGGTCCCGGCGGCCTGCTGCGCCTCGCCGCCGAGCCCTTCATTCCCCGGCGCTCGCCGGAGGGTGCCGAGAGCGAGAGCATTCACGCGTTCGCCGCCCGGCGCCTCGGCTCGCAGGCCGCCGACCGGCTGATCGCCCCGATGGTGCTCGGCGTCTTCGCCGGCGACCCCCACCGCCTCTCGCTGGCGGCATGCTTTCCCCGGCTCGCGGCGCTCGAGCGCGAGCACGGCTCGCTGATCCGCGGCATGATCGCCGGCCGCGCGGCGCGGTCCGACGGCCGGCGCTTCGCCGCCGAGCCCTCGGGCAAGCTGGTCTCGTTCGCCGCCGGTCTGCAGTCGCTGCCGCAGGCGCTGGCGGGGGCGCCGGTGGGGGCGCCGGCAGGAGCGTCGCCGTTGGCGTCGGCGGAGGCGCCGGCAGGAGCGTCGCCGCTGGCGTCGGCGGGGGCGTCGGCGCGGGCCTCAGCGGGGGCGTCGGCGCGGGCCTCAGCGGGGGCGTCGGTGGGGGCCTCAGCGGGGGCGTCGGTGGGGACGCCTGGCTTTACGGTACGGCGCAACGCCCTGGTGCAGGCGGTGACGCTGCTGCAGCAGCCGACCGTGAGCGCGCCGGCGAGCTCGTCGTCGCCGCGCCACGGCGCCGGCTTCCGGATCTTCGTCGAGGGCGACGCCGAGCCGATCCCCGCCGACGCCCTCGTCGTCGCCGGCGAGGCCCTCGCCAACGCCGAGCTGATCGCCACCGCCGCCCCCGAAGCTGCGGCGGCGCTGCGCGAGATCGAGAGCCCACCGGTGGCGGTGGTGGCGCTCGGCTACCCTCCTGAGGCGGCCGCGGCCTTCCCGACTGGCTTCGGCGTCCTGATCCCGCGCGACCAGGGCTACCGGATCCTCGGGTGCATCTGGGACTCGCAGCTCTTCCCCGGCCGCAGCCCGGGCGGCCACCTGCTGGTCCGCGCCATGCTCGGCGGCGCTGTCGATCCCGAAACCGCCGGCCTCGAGCCCGATGCCTTGCGCGACCTGGCCGCAGCCGAGCTCGCCCGTATCTTCGGAATCAGCGCCGAACCGGTCTTCTCCCACGTCGCCCGCTGGCCGCGAGCAATCCCCCAATACGATCTGGGCCACCTCGCCCGCGTCCGCCGCATCGAAGACGAGGTGCGCCGAGTGCCCGGCCTCTTCCTCGCCGGCAACGCCCTGCACGGCGTCGCCTTCGCGAAGTCCGCGGTCACCGGCATCCGCGCCGGCCGGCGCGCCACCGAGTGGCTCGCCGGGTCTCGCTAGCCTCCCCGGGACCGGGCCAGGAGAAGATGGGCACGATGGTTGACGAACAGAGATTGCACGGCGTGGTCGGCCGAGCGCATCCCGAGCGCCTGGTGCTGGCAATCGAAAACCGGTAGCGTTGCCGTCAGACGGCGTTGCAATAGACCTGGGGGACCGGCCCTCGGGCAAAGGTGTCGCCGTGCTAGCGAAATCCGTTAGAAGCGAAGCTGACGATGTTCTATAACTACCAGTACGCGATTCACTTCATCCTGCTGTGTGTCGCCTTCGTGGCGACGCTCAACGGGCTGATGATCCTCAAGACGCGCAGCACCGAGCCGGTAGGCGTTTTGCAAACGGCCCTGACGGGTAGCGCGGCGGTCTGGCGCGGCGCCGCGCTCGTCACTCTGGGCGCTGTCAGCTTCCTCGCGTTTCTCTGGCTACTGCTCGTTTGACCCCCGGTGAGCGTCGCGCCGTGGGCCGCTATTCAGCGGCGCATGCTTTCGTGTGCAGCCTCAGGCAGAGATTCGCAACGGCCGACAGCGGAGGAGGTTTGTCGACAGGATGAAAGTTTGGTTCATGGTTTTGGTCTTGGCTCTTTTGCCTATTGCCGCGACGGCTGACGGTCGGGCTGCGCAGGAGCGTGCGCTGACCAACGAGTTCCGCGTCCATCCCGGTTTCGCTTCGGAGTTCGTGTCGAACGCTCGCGACATCATCGTGTGGCTTCCGCCAGGCTATGGGTCGGACGTAGCGAACTGGTATCCCGTTCTGTATATGCAGGACGGAGCCAACGCGTTCGTCAGTTGGCGCATCGACGAGACCGCGAAAGCCCTCATCGCGTCTGGGGAGATTGAACCGCTGATCATCGTGTTGATCCCCACGGGCGGGACTCCGGAAGACCGCTTCGATGAGTACACGCCGACCCGGCCCTCCAACGCGCGGGCTGGCGGGAAAGCGGATTTCTACGGACGTATGCTGGTTGAGGAGCTGAAGCCCTTTATTGACTCCAAGTACCGCACCCTCGAGGATGCTGCCAACACAGCGCTCGGCGGTGCCTCGCTCGGCGGGCTCGTCTCCCTCTACCTCGGGCTCACCCATCCGACAGTATTTGGCAAGCTGGCCGTCATCTCGCCTTCCGTCTGGTGGGACGACCGCGTGATCCTCCAGAATGTCAGAGCCGTGGAGCCCAGGCCCGCGATGCGAATTTGGCTCGACATTGGAACGGGGGAGCCAGGTACTTCTCTTCGGGACGCCAGGCAGCTGCGTGATGCACTCGTTCGCAAGGGGTGGAAGCTGGACTCGGACCTGATGTACTTCGAGGCTGACGGCGGCACACATGATGAAGCATCGTTCGCGCGCCGGGCTGAGTCGATGCTCAAATACCTCTTTCCGCCTCGATGATGGTCCAGGAGACCTCAGCAACCGCGAATAAGGAGACGCCTCACCGCCAACCCCGACCCGAGCGAGCGATCCAGCAAGGCGCCCACCACCAATTGCGGCAGATCGGGTCGGTGGTCCTTGCTGTGCCCCGGTAGGCAACCGTCGTTGCCCTCTTCGGTGTGGTGTCGTAGGGTGGCGGCAGCTCCCGCAGTCGGAGATTCGCCATGCGCGCACGATTTGCCATCGCGCTCGTTCCCTTCCTGCTCCTGCCGGCCGCCTGCGGTGGCGCGGAGCTGGAGTTCGCCGACTGGATTCCCCCGTTGCCTCGCCAAGAGGTCGAGGTCTTCGAATACGCCGGCCTGCCGTACGACGAGCGCGCCGGGCACCGGATCGAGCTCGTCGAGGACCTCGTGCTGGGTGATTCGACGAACCCCCAGGAGGCGTTCTATGTGCCCACCGGCGTGGTCTCCGACGACCAGGGCAACATCTTCGTGCTCGATAGCGGCGACCATCGCATCCAGGCGTTCGATGAATCCGGCGCGTACCTGCGCACGATGGGGCGCGAAGGGCAGGGGCCGGGCGAGCTCGCCCGCCCGTCGAGCCTCACGGTTTCCGCAGAGCATCTGACCCTGCTCGCCGACACCCGGCGCCTGAGCGTGTGGACGCTGGGGGCCGAGCACCTGCGCGACGTGAATCTGGAGGAGTCCCTGTTGAGCGCGATCGAGTTCGAAGGCGGCTTCGTTGCGCTCTCCTCTTCCCGTCCGGAGTCGGATTCGACGGGCCAGCTAGCGGGGAGAACTCTGACGTATGCCGCCTACGGTCCGTTCGGCGAGCAGCTGCGGCGGCTCGTCGACATCGAGGAGCCGCTGCCCACGAGGATCGACCTCGGTGGCCAGGGCTTCCTCCCCTTCCACATCCCGCTCAACGCGCCGATCGCCGAGGGCGAGGAGCGTCCGGACATCCCGCGCCCGGTCGACGTCTACGCCCCTACCGGCGAGTTGCTCTTCAACGGCACCATCGAGCTCGCCGGTTGGAGGAGCGCGCGCGGCGACTTCGTCTACACCACGCGCACCGACGAGGACACCGATGAGATCGAGGTGGTGCGCTACCGGCTAGTCGAGCCCTTCTAGCAGGCCGGGCTGGTACGGCGCCCACTGGCTCGCCGGGGCCCGCTGACTTGGCGGGCGCGTTCCCGGCCGGTAGGATGCGGGTTGAAACCGGCATCGGAGGCGGCCGCGCGGCGCGGCTTTGGGAGGCCCTGGTGAGAACGAGTGATTCCCCGACATTCCTGGCCCGCCTGCGGCGCTTCTCGCCGCATCGGCTCTTGCTGGCGGCGGCCGGCGTCGTGTGCGTGGGCCTCGCGGCGCTCGGTGTCTTCGTGCCGGGGCTGCCGACGACCGTGTTCTTGATCGCCGCCACCTACCTGTTCGCCCGCAGCTGTCCGTGGCTCGAGGAGCGGCTCATCCGCAACCGCCTGTTCGCGCCGTTCCTCCGCTACATCCACGGCGACACGCCGATGCCCCTGCGGGCCAAGCTGGCGACGATGTGCATCATGTGGGCGTTCGTGGCCGCCAGCGTCTTTCTGCTGGGCCGTAGCGTCGCCGCCCCGTCCTGGGTCGTCTTCATGCCGCCGCTTGCGGCCGTCGTGGGCACCTGGGTGATCGTCAGGCTGGGCCCGGCGGAGGCGGCTTCGCGATCGGAGTCCGTCCTGCGCAGCGAAAGCTGGCCTTCGTCGCGGCACCGTTTTCGCGGCGAGAGCTGATTCGCTCCGCGACCAGAGCCATCACGCTTTCGACACCACGATCCCAGCGACAGGAACCGGCCCAGGATGTCGGCGGTCTGCCCGTCGCCGCAGTCGCAACTGCGGGTCCCGAGGCGTATTCACGCTGACAGGGTTTCGTGGTGACCGTGGGCGGCACCGCCCGGGCCTGGTGTAGGCTCGACCCTGTGAGCACCCAGGCCCCTTCCCGAATGGTCGCCCGGTCCCTGGACCCGGCGAAGTTCCGCGATCCCGACGTCACCGCCAAGGGCGATCGGCGCGCCTCGGTGACTCTCCGGCGCCTCGACACGCTCTGGTTCAACACCGGGACGCTCTGCAACATCGAGTGCGCCCACTGCTACATCGAGTCGAGCCCGCGCAACGATCGCCTCGCGTACCTGTCGTGCGACGAGGTCCGCGCCTACCTCGACGAGATCGCGGCCCTCGACCTGCCGACCCGGGAGATCGGCTTCACCGGCGGCGAGCCGTTCCTGAACCCGGAGATGCTGGCGATGGCCGGCGAGGCGCTGAACCGGGGCTTCGAGGTGCTGATCCTGACCAACGCCATGCGGCCGATGATGCGCCCCGCGGTCCGCGAGGGCCTCTTGGCGCTGCGCTCCGCCCACGGCCGGCGCCTCACGCTGCGCGTCAGCATCGACCACTACGGCGCCGAGCTACACGACGGTGAGCGCGGCCGCGGCTCGTTCGAAAGGACGCTCGCGGGGGCCTGCTGGCTGGCCGAGAACGGCTTTGCGCTGTCGGTCGCCGGCCGCACGCGCTGGGATGAACACGAGGCGGCGCTGCGCGCGGGCTACCAGCAGCTGTTCGACGCCCGGGACCTCGGCATCGACGCCGCGGACCCGCGGCAGCTCGTCCTCTTCCCGGAGATGGACGAGCGGGTGGACGTCCCCGAGATCACCGTCGACTGCTGGGGGATCCTCGGCGTCGATCCCGGCGACATGATGTGCGCGACCAGCCGCATGGTGGTCAAGCGCAAGGGCGCGGCCGCCCCGGCGGTGCTCGCCTGCACGCTGTTGCCCTACGACCCGCAGTTCGAGCTCGGCGGTTCTCTCGAAGTGGCGCTGGGCACCGTGAAGCTCAATCACCCCCACTGCGCGAAGTTCTGCGTCCTCGGCGGCGGCGCCTGCTCGGCGGCAGGGCGGTAGAACGGTATCAACGTCTCTTCCCGCCGGTTGTCGCATGATTCGTCCGTTCGTACCCCAGGGTACAAACGCGCAAGCCGTCGAAACGCCAGTTGCCCCGGCTCCCGGCGGGCGAGTACGTTCTCGAGCTCCGCGTCGACGACGCTCCCGCAGCGGCTGAGCACCTTATCGAGATCCCGCTGCACATCCGCGAACCGTGATCACGATAGGGGCTGTTTCCCGCGGCGGGGCGCCTCGGTCCCCCGCCGGCCGGGCCAAAACGCTTGACACGGGATGGAAATCAGGTCATTTTGATGACCAGGGTCATTCATATGACCCCAGGAGAGACGCCGCCATGATCGAAATGTCCAAGACCAAGCTGAAGGCCCAGATGCTCAAGGTGTTCCGGCAGATCGAACGATCGGGGGAATCGGTCATCGTCACCGATCGGGGCAAGCCGACCCTGAGGATCGACCCGCTTCGCAGGAAGCGCAGCGTCGAGGAGGTGTTCGCACACCTTCGGGGCAAGGTGTACTTCGTCGGCGACCCCAATGAGCCCACCACGGGGGAGTGGGAGGAGCTGTGACCGTCGTGCTGGACACCGCGACGTTGATCTGGTGGACGACGGATCCGCCTCGGCTTTCGAGCAGGGCCCGCCGCGCAATCGACGAGACGAGCGAAATCCTGGTGAGCACAATCTCGATCTGGGAGGCGGCGCTCAAGGCAAGGAAGGGCGCGCTGGTGCTCCCCGGCTCCATCCGGGAGTTTGCGCGCGGCCTCGCGGACGTGGAGAGAGTCACGGTGCGCTCGGTCGACGCCGAAACCTGGATCGCGAACGTGGAGTTGGATTGGGACCACAAGGACCCTGCGGATCGCACGATTGTGGCGCTGGCCCAGCTCGCCGGCGCGGCGCTGGTGACCTCTGATCGCCGTATCCTCGACTTCTACCCGCGCGGCGTCTGGTGACCCGCGGGTCCCGCTCCCGCCCGTAACGCCTCGATCTCCTCGACGGTTTGGGGCTTGTGCGGCCCCAGCCGCCGGGCCCCCTCCGCGGTGATGAGGAAATCCTCCTCGTTGCGCACGCCGCCGAAGTCGCGCCACTTGTCGAGCTCGTCGAAGTCGATGAAGTCGGCGCAGCGGTCTTCGGAGCGCCACAGGTCCATGAGCTGGGGGATGAAGTAGATGCCCGGCTCGACGGTCACCACGAAGCCCGGCTGCAACGGACGCGCCAGCCGCAGCGACTTGAGGCCGAACTGCGTGCTCTTGGGCTCGCCGTCGTAGCCCACCCAGACCTCGCCGAGGTTCTCCATGTCGTGCACGTCGAGGCCCATCATGTGACCGGTCCCGCACTGGAGGGCCATCGCGTGCGCGCCCGCGGCGAGCGCTTCGTCGGTATCGCCCTTGAAGATGCCCAGGTCCTTGAGGCCGTCGAAGATCACCCGGCATGCCGCAAAGTGGACGTCACGGTAAGGCACGCCCGGGGCGAGGGTGTCGACCGCCGTCACCTGCGCCTGAAGCTGCAGCCCGTAGATGGTCCGCTGCCGGTCGGAGAAGCGCGGGCTGACCGGAAACGTGGATGACAGGTCGCCGGCGTATCCCAGGGTGGTCTCCGCCCCCGCATCGAGCAGGAAGAGATCGCCGTCGGACAGCGTGTTGTGGTGCACGTGGTTGTGCAGGACCTCGCCGTGGATAGTGGCGATGACAGGGAAGCTCAGGCGGCCTCCGGAGGCCTCGGCGACACGCCCGGCCTCGGCGGCGATCTCGGCCTCGGTCATGCCGGGGCGCGCCATGCGGATGGCGGCCTCGTGCATGGCCACGGAGACCGCCACGGCCTTGTCGATCTCGGCGACCTCCTCCTCGGACTTGAAGATGCGCTGGTCGACGACGGCGCGGATGAAGTCGGTCGAGGCGCCCTCTTTCACTTCTGCCGGCGCCACGCCCAGGAGGTCGGCGAGCCACAGCGTGGTGCCGGCCCGGTACGGCGGCAGGTAGTGCACGTCGCGCCCCGCGCCGCGGGCTCCCGCCACCACCCGCGCCACGTCGGCCAGCGGCCGCGTGTCCGTTACCCCGACGCGATCGGCCCGCGCCGCGATCGTTGGCAAATCGCCCATCCACACGATGTGATCGATGGTCAGCTCGTCGCCGAAGATCGTCGCCGTGGCCGCATCGACGTCGATGACCGCGGCGAGCCCGGGCTGGTCGAGCCCGAAGTAGTACAGGAACGTGCTGTCCTGGCGGAACGGGTAGCAATTGTCCGCGTAGTTCATCGGGCTCTCGTCGTTGCCCGGAAAAACCAGCAGCCCACCGTCGAGGCGGGATGCCAGAACGCCGCGGCGGCTCACATAGGTATCGGGAGAGAACATGGTGGTGGTCCGTCCTTGGTTTGCCCCGAGCCTACCTGCAGAGGGTGGTTGCGCGTCCTGGGTTCGCCCCGAGCCTACCCGTAGAGGCT
>Ga0302046_10004245_pt1 | contig 12759 bp, 14 predicted proteins | sample RVTome_11_FD_200261 | JGI IMG/M metagenome (GOLD analysis project Ga0302046, IMG submission 200261) | Soil microbial communities from uranium-contaminated site in the Upper Colorado River Basin, Wyoming, United States - RVT147D111 (version 2) ...
TCGCCGCCGTGCTCGGCGCCGACGGCCCGCAAGCGGCGAAGCTCGTGCCGCGCTTGCGTGAGCTCGTGCCCGGCCTGCCGCCGGCGCCGGAGCGGCCGGCCGCGATCGAGCGCCGCTTCTTGCTCGAGGCGCTGCAGGCGATCATCGAGCGGCTCGCGGCGCGGCAGCCGCTGTTCCTGCTCTTCGAGGATCTGCATTGGATCGACGCGTCGACGCTGGTGTTGTTTCAGCACGTCGTGCGGCGCACCGTACCGCTGCGCGTCGCGGTACTCGCGACATACCGCGACACGGAAGCTTTTCCTGACCGGCCGTTCACGGCCGCGCTGGCCGAGATCGAGCGCCAGCCGCAGACCGTGCAGCTCCGCGTGCAGCGGCTCACACGCGCGGCGGTAGCGGACCTGCTCCGCGCCTATGGCGGCCGCGATGCACCGCGCCGCCTACTCGATTTCGTGCTTGCGGAGACCGAAGGCAATGCGTTCTTCGTGGAGCAAGTGTTGAAGCACCTCACCGAAGCGGGACGCGTATTCGACACCGACGGCCGCTGGCTCAAAGACGTCAACGTCGCCGAAGACGAAGTGCCGCACGGCGTGAAACACGTGATCGCGCGGCGCCTCGACCGCGTGAGCTCCGACTGTCGCCGCGTGCTCACGTGGGGAGCGATCATCGGCCGCGCATTCTCGTACGAGCTCTTGCGCAAGATCGCCGACTTCGCCGACGACGGGAAGTTGCTCGGCGCGATGGACGAAGCGGAGGCAGCGCTGCTCATCGGTCCCGAGCGCGTCGGCGGCGAACAGCGTCTTGCGTTCGTGCACGAGCTGATCCGCCAAACGCTGCTCGGCGATTTGTCGTTGCCCCGTCGCCAGCGCCTGCATGCGCAAGCAGCGGATGCGATCGAGGCGGCGGCCGGCACGGATGCCGAGAGCAATCCGTCCGATATCGCGCAGCATCTGCATCTTGCCGGCCCGGCTGCCGATCCGGCGCGCGCTGCACGCTACCTGACGCTCGCCGGTAAGAAAGCCGTCGCCGCGGCCGCGTTCGAGGACGCGCAGCGGCTATTCGGCGCCGCGCTCGACCGCGTGCCCGAAAGTGCGCCCGAGCGTGCGGAGCTCCTCTATCAACGTGGGCTTGCGGGTTTCAGCGCCGGGGACTGGGAGCGCGCGAAGCCCGATCTCAGCGCGGCGCTCGCCGCTACCGAGCGTCTGAACGCGGGCGAGCTCGCGGCGCGCACGGCGCTCGATCTCGGCATGTTGCTCATTTACGGAGCAAGGCCGGCGGACTCGCTCGAGGTCGCGCGCCGCGGCCTCGCGGTGCTCGGCGACGGCACCGTGTCCGGCGTGCGAGCCCGATTGCTTGCGTTCCACGCGATGACGGGTTGCGATCTACGGTTGCACGACTACGCGGCCGCGCACGAGCAGCTGCGCGAGGCCGCTCGAGTCGCAGAAGTCGCGCGCGATGGAGCCGCGCATGGCGAGGCGCTCGGCCGCACCGCGCACCTATATTGGCGGCACATGCGCATGAGCGACTGCGCGGCGCTCTACGAACGCGCGTGCGGCCTGCTCGAAGAAGCCGGCGACGCGTATGCGCTCGCGCACGCGCGGGCGTGGCACGTTCTTGCGCTCGTCGCACTCGGCCGGTTCGCCGACGCGACGGCGCGGCTCGAGGGGCTCGAGCAGTACTGCGAGCGCGTCGGCGATCCCGGCGCGCTGTTCGCGACGCGCCGGGCACGCGGGTACATGGATCTGACGATGACCGGCGATCTCGAGCGCTTCTGCGCGTTTGCTACCGCCGACCTCGCGTTTCTCGAGGCGCTCGGCTCGCGGTTTACGGCGAATTCGCACGCTTCGATTGCGTATGCGTTCTTTTGGCAAGGCCGCTGGGATGACGCCTTACGCCATGCCGAGCAGGCCGCGCGGCTCGAGATCGACGACAGCTGGGCCGGTGCGAGCGCGACTGCCTTGTTGCTCCTCCACGCGTATCTCGGCAACCGCGCTGCGGTGCATGCGGCGATCGAGCGCGCACGTTTACCGACGGCCGGCCGCGTGAGCGAGAGCGGCGCCTGGGAGCTTTTGCCGGTGGCGATCGAGGCGCTTGCGTTGAGCGGCGCTCGAGCCGAGGCGGCGGCGCTGTATCCGGTCGCGGCCGAAGCGGCCGGGTCGGGCGCCGTGATCCGTTACGTTAGCAAGAGCCTGCCGCATACGTCGGCGGGTATTGCCGCCGCCTGCGACGCGCAATGGGACCGGGCGGAGGAACACTTCGCAGCCGCGCTCCGCCAAGCCCACGAGCTGCCGAATCGACTCGAGCAACCCGACGTACGGCGTTGGCTCGCCTGGATGCTGCTGGAACGCGGCGCGGACGGCGATCGTCGGCGCGCGCGGACGCTGCTCGGCGAGGCAGCGCGGGATTACGAGAGGCTCGGCATGCCGCGGCACCGCGTGCTTGCCGAGGAGGCGGCCAAGGGCGCCTCGTAGGCGGTAGCCGATACGGCGCGCCGCACCCGAGCTTCGGGCCTACGGCGACGAGCGGGAGATCAAGGCGTTCTGCTCGCTAAGGCGTATGAGCCACGCCGATGTGCACGACCTCTTCTCGCGCCGGTACGCTCTGCGGAAGTGGTCATCATTTCGAAGCCCTTTCGAGCGACGCTGCGATGTCGGCCATCGACCGGAAAAGCACTAGCGAATCATCCTTGGATGGAAGAAATCCGCGACGGCGCCAGAAATCGGCAGCGTCTGAATCCACCGCGTTGACGACGAGTGCGCGACCTCCGATGAGACCCGCAGCGGTGACACAGCGCTGCAGCGCATGCTTCAGCAAGCTGGTGCCGATGCCCTTCCGCTTCCGAGCGACATCAGTTGCGAGTTGCCCGAGCAGCAGACAGGGAACCGGGTCCGGCGGCTGGCCGGTGCGGATCGATCGAGGCATCACGGTGGGCACGATCGCGGTTGGTGCGAGACCGTAGTAACCGACGACTCGGTTGTTCTCGTGAACGACCATAACGGCAGTGAATCCCTTCTCCTGGTTGGAGAGGGCGCGCGTTTTCAGCCAGTGGTCGAGGGCTGGTTTTCCGCAGGAGAATTGGGAAATATCGTGAGTCGGCGTCAGCGGCTCAGGAGTTGAGAGCGCCAAGACGGAGGCCCGTCACTTCCGCGAACCGACGGTCTCCCAAGGCGACGGTCGCTTGAGCAGCTCCACCATCTCCGGTACCGGTGTCGCCGGTTCGGTGAGTGCCTTGATGAACGCATTGAACCCAGAGGGGCTCATGCGAAACAGCGTGCTTTCCATTAGAACGTCTTCCGCAGCTCGCACGGCAGCTTCCCGGACAAAATCCGTGCGTGACCGGCCGCGCATACCTGCGGCTCGGTCGATGATCGCAATGTCCGCAGCCGGCAACCGCATGGATAGCGGATGTTCCTTTCTCTTCGTGGCGCGGCGAGATGACATTTCTGGGTTCCTCAACGTTCGTCTCATACCTTAGCCGAGCGTAGTGCTTTTCGCAATACAGACAATCACTGTCGCACAAGCATCTAATTTCCTTGCAGGCTGCGAGCAGTTGCCGGCGGCGAAGCCGTGCAGGTGCGTCGGCGTGAGCGCGGCGCATCGCGGCGCCGTTTTCGACGCGTGCCGCTACGTGATCGACGAGACGAAGGCGCACGTGCCGATCTGGAAGAAAGAGCACTACGCGAGCGGCGCGACGGACTGGGTCAATCGCGCGACGAGAACCGAGTAGCCGTCTAGCGTCGCTGCGTCGGCGGCTGTGTCGATGTCGAGCTCGGCCTCGGGCATGCGCACCGTCGTGACCCCGGCGGAGCGCAGCAGCGCGCGGGCGCCGGCGTCGCCGCGGAGCTCGCGAATCGCGCGCCAGTAGCGTCGGGGTAGCACGGCTGGCACGCCGGGATGGCCGGAATACAGCGCGGCCGCGCCGGCGCCGGGGCGCCGATGCCAGGCGGTCAACAGCCTCCGCAGCGCGCGTCGGTCTACGTCGGGTTGGTCGACGAGCGTGACGAGGATTGCCGCCGTCCGTGCCGGCACGGCGTCCAACCCGGCGTTGAGCGAGGTTGCGAGGCCGCTCGCCCAGCGCGCGTTGTAGACGACGAGCGCCTCCGGCGCGGTGCGGCGCACGACGAGACGCAGGCGCTGCGCTTGCGCGCCGAGCACCACGATCAAGGGGCTGTGAGGCAGGGCGCCGCGCGCGGCGCCGAGGGCGTGCACGAGCAACGGCCGCGCGCGGCGCCGTAACAGTTGCTTGGGGAACCCGAGCCGGCGTGAACCGCCTGCGGCGAGCACGATGCACGTAATCCGTTGCGGATCAATGGGTGCCGACGCCGCCATGCCTCCACTATACTCAAGCCGTGACGCAAATCCGGATAGGTCTGGCCCGTAGCGACGAAGCGCCGGCGATCGCCGCGATGTCACGCCAGCTCATCGAGCACGGGCTCGCGTGGTCGTGGGACGAAGAGCGCATCGGGCGCTCGCTGCGCAACCGCGATTGCGTCGTGCTCGCGGCGCGCGACCGCCGGCGGCTCGCCGGTTTCGCAATCATGGAGTTTTTGGCCGTCCACGCGCATCTGAATCTGTTCGCCGTGCGACCGGGTTATCAGCGGCAGGGCATCGGCAGCCAGCTGCTCGATTGGCTCGAGGCTTCGGCACGGACCGCGGGGATTTTCACCGTCAACCTCGAGCTGCGCGCCGCGAACGACGGCGCGCGTCTGTTCTACGAGAAGCTCGGCTATCGCGTCACGGGGCACAAGGAGCGCTACTACGACGGCCGCGAGGACGCGCTGCGCATGTCGCACGATCTCACGGTGACGTCGATTTCGATGCCCGCGGAGCGGCCATGACGGCCGAGGCCCGCGAGTTCAAGCCGCTGCGCGTGGCCGTGCTCACCGTCTCGGACACGCGCACGGAAACCACGGACAAATCCGGAGCCGTGCTCGTCGAGCGGCTGCGTGCCGCAGGCCACGTGCTTGCGGCCAAAGCCATCGTGCGCGACGACATCTACGCGATCCGCGCGATCGTTTCGGGCTGGATTGCGGACCCGCAGGTGGAGGTCGTCATCACGACGGGCGGCACCGGCATCACGGGGCGCGATGGCACGCCCGAGGCCATCGCGGTGCTGCTCGACAAAGAGATCACGGGTTTCGGCGAGCTGTTTCGCACGATCTCGTACGACGAGATCGGGCCGTCGAGCTTGCAATCGCGCTGCCTCGCGGGCGTTGCGAACGCGACCTATATCTTCTGCCTGCCGGGCTCGTCGAACGCGTGCGCCACGGGTTGGGACAAGCTCATCGCCACGCAGCTCGACTTCCGCACGCGGCCGTGCAATCTCGCGGAGCTCATGCCGCGGCTCAAGGAATAGCGCGGTCTCATGAGCGAACGCAGCGACGCGGACATGGATGTCCGCGGTAGAGCAACGCAGGCGAGGGCAGGGATGCCCGAGGTAGAGCAACGCATGGAGCAGTTGCCGGGAGCAGTTGCCGACGCAGTCACGACTGTCGACGCGTTCGCGACGCCGTCCGTCGTTACGGGTTGGACGCGACCCGCTTATCTCGCGATCGCGTTATTCTTCACGGGCGTCGTCACGTGGGGTTTTTGGCGAAGCTATTTCGGGCCGCTGCTCGCAGGGACCGCGGACCGGCCGTGGGTCGTGCATCTGCACGCGGCCGTGTTCGTGGGGTGGGTGCTGCTGCTCGTCGCGCAGGCGGCGCTCGTCGCGACCGGACGCCTGCGTTGGCACCGGCAGATCGGCACGGCCGGCATGCTCTATGGCGCGTTGGTCTTCTTGGTCGGCGTCCTGGTCAGCGTTCTGGCGCCCGCGCTGCGCGTGCGTGCCGGCGAGTTCCCGATCGAGGTCGGCGGCATGGTGGCGATCTACAGCCTCGCCGATTTGCTGCTGTTCGGCGCGTTCCTCGCGTGTGCGTTCGCGTATCGCTCGCGCCCGGACGTGCACAAGCAATGGGTCATCGCCGCTACGGCGGCCCTCGGCGGCGCGGCGATCGGGCGCGTGCTCAAGGCCGACTCGCCCGAGTATTTGTTGACGTGGCTGGCGCCCGTGCTCGCGCTCGTCGTTATCGATCTCGCCACGCGGCGGCGCCTGCGCACGGTGCCGCTCGTGAGCGGAGCGCTGATCGTCGTCGCGTTCTTCAAGGTACAACTGCTCGCGGCGCCCGTGTGGCGCGCCGTCGGCGCGGCGTTATTGCGCCCATTTGTCTGAGCTGCCCGCCTTGCTCTATGATTCCTCGCGACTGTGGACCGAGGGGTGGCCGGCGACGGCCTGAGAGATCGACAACGAGTCGATCAACCCTTTGAACCTGATCCGGTTAGTACCGGCGAAGGGACGGGATATCCGATCTTCCCCCGCTCGCTAGTAACAGAAACCGGGTCTCTCTCGCAGAGGAGATCCGAGCATGTCGTTGTCGTTCACGCGCTTGGCGGCGCCGGCCGCCGTTGCCGTCGCGGTTTCGCAGCTCGCCGCGGCGCAGCCTACCGAGATCGAAGAGATCGTCGTCACGGCCGATTTTCGCGAGGCCCGCATCGAAGAGCTGCCGATCAGCGTCAGCGTGCTCGATCGCGCCGAGCTCGAAGCGGCGGCCCAGCAGCACTTCGAGGAAGCGATTCGGCGTATCCCGAATCTAAACCTGTCGGGAGAGGGTTCGCGTGCGCGCTACTTTCAACTGCGCGGCGTCGGCGAGCTCGAGCAGTACGATGGCGCGCCGAACCCGTCGATCGGCTTCATCGTCGACGACATCGACTTCTCGGGCCTCGGCAGCATTGCGACGCTGTTCGACATCGATCGCGTCGAGGTGCTGCGTGGGCCGCAGGGCACGCGCTACGGCGCGAACGCGCTCGGCGGGCTCGTCTACATGCGCTCGCAAGCGCCCCCCGACGAGCTGTCGGCCGATTTCGAGGCGACGACTGGCGGCGACGGCACGCGCGCGCTCGGCGCCGCGGTCGGCGCGCCGCTCGGCGGCACGCTCGGTTACCGCGCGTCGATTCATAGCTACGAAAGCGACGGCTTTCGCGACAACGTGTTCTTGGGTCGCGACGACACGTACGGTCGCGACGAGCTTACGGCGCGCGGCAAGCTCGCATGGGCGCCGAACGACGAGGTACAGGTCGACTTCGCGGGCCTGTACGTCGATGTCGACAACGGCTACGACGCGTGGGCCGTCGACAACGGCTGGAGCACGTATTCCGACGATCCGGGCCGCGACGCGCAGCGCTCGGCCGCGGGCTCCGTGCGTGTGCAAGCCGAGCTCGACCGCGTCGACGTCGTGAGCATCACCGCGCTCGCGGAGACCGACGCCGTTTTCAGCTTCGATGCCGATTGGGGCAACGCGGTGTACTGGGCACCGTTCACGTACGACTACGTGACGAGCAACGACCGCGAGCGGCGCACGATGAGCCAAGAGGTGCGCATCTTGTCGAAGCCCGGCGCGATCGCCGCGGGCCGCGGCGACTGGCTCTTCGGCGCCTACCTGCTCGACATCGACGAAGGTAACGACCAGCGCACCGTGGGAATCTACCGCGACCCGTTCTGCGGCAGCGCGTGCTCGCTCGATGCCGACATCGCCGTTCGCAGCGACTACGACGCGACCAATTCCGCGGTATTCGGCCAGGTTGGCTTCGCGCTCAACGAGCGCCTCGGTCTGACGGCCGGAGTACGCTGGGAACGACGAAGCGCCGCCTACGGCGACAGTAACGGCAACGCGTTCTCGCCCGACGACGAGATGATCGGCGGCGAGCTCGCGTTCGATTGGCAGCTCGGCGAGCGGCGCTCGGTGTACCTTCGCTTCGCGCGCGGCTACAAGGCCGGTGGTTTCAACGTCTCGCTCGCGGGCGTCGATTTCACCACGGTCGACAACGTCAATCTGTCGCCGTCGAACATCGAGTTCGACGCCGAGTCGTTGACGAGCCTCGAAGCGGGGATTCGCGCGACGGCGGCCGACGGCCGGTGGCGCGCCGACGTCGGCGCGTTCGTCGCGCGCCGCGACGATCAGCAGGTCAAGGTTCCCTTGCAGCTACGTCTCGGCGATCCGTCGTCGTTCCTGTTCGTGACAGCGAACTCCGAGAGCGGCGCGCACCACGGCATCGAAGCGACCGTCGACTGGCAGGCAACGCAGCGCCTCGAGGTCACGGCCGCCGTCGGCTGGCTGCGCGCCGAGATCGACGAGTTCGCGCTGTTCCCCGAGCTCGCGGGCCGCGAGCAGGCGCACGCGCCCGGCTACACCTATTCGCTCGACGCGACCTACGCGACGCCGTCGGGTTGGTGGGCGCGGCTCGATTTGAACGGCGTGGACGAGTTCTTCTTCGACTACGGCCACGATCAGGGGTCGGAGCCCTACGAGCTCGCGAACTTTAGCGTCGGACGCGATTGGGATGCGTGGAGCGTCAAGCTCTGGGCGCGCAACGTCTTCGACGAGGACCACTTCGTGCGTGGGTTCTACTTCGGCAACGAGCCGCCGGATTTTCCGTCGACGCTGTACACGCGGCTCGGCGATCCGCGCCACTACGGAATCACGTTGAGCTATCGCTTGTAAGGAGTTGCCATGCGCGTCACGGCCGAGATGAGTCTCTATCCGCTCCAGGGTCAGCCGCTCGAGAAGATTCTCGCGTTCATCGCGGAGATTGCGAGCGACGCGCGGCTCGAGGTCGTCGTCAATCAGCTCAGCACGCAAGTGCGCGGCGAGCTTAGCGTCGTGATGGCCGTGTTGACGGCCGCCGTCGAGCGCTCGTTCGACGCGGGCGGAGCACAGGCGCTGGTGCTCAAGATTTTGAACGCCGACCTTCCGATCGGTGAGCGGCCGATCCTCGAACCACGGTAGCCGTGGAGGTCGCACCGTTCGTGCCATCGCTGCCGCTCGTCGAGGCGATGGGCGCTTTCTTGAGCGTGCTCTATCTCGTGCTCGCGATTCGCGAAAATCTCTGGTGTTGGCCGGCCGCGTTCCTGGCCTCAGTGCTCACGGTCGTCGTGATGTTCGGGGCGCGGCTCTATTCGGAAGCGGCGCTCAATGTCTTCTACGCGGCGATGGCCGTTTACGGCTGGTACCAATGGCGTTACGGTGGGCGCGTGCATGGCGCACGCGAGTTGCCGATCGGCGTATGGCCGCTCAAGATCCATGCGCTCGCCATCGGCGGCAGCCTCGCGCTCAGTGCCGTGATCGGTTGGCTCATGAGCCGGCACACGGACGCCGCGTATCCCTACCTCGACGCGTTCGTGACGGTCTCGTCGGTCGTCACGACGTACATGGTCGCGCGCAAGATCCTCGAGAACTGGCTCTACTGGCTCGTCGTGGATAGCCTGAGCCTGTACCTCTACGCGCAACGCGGGCTCAATTTCTACGTCGGCTTGTTCGCGCTGTATCTCGTGCTCGTCGTGATCGGCTTCGTCCGTTGGCGCCGCGATTGGCGTGCGCAATGGGCACCGGCATGATCGCGCGCGACGAGATGGCCGCGCGCGCGGCGCTGGCGCAGATGCTGGGGCGCGACGCGGAGCGCGCGCAGCTCGAGCTGCTGCGCGGCGGCACGCACCGCCGCAGTTGGCTCGTGACGGCAACCGACGCCAGCAGGCTCGTGCTGCGCTTACCTGTGGCGCGCTCGAACGCGCTGCTCGACATTGCGACAGAGGCACGTGCCATGGAGGCGGCCGCGCGCGCCGGCGTCGCGCCCGCCGTCGTCGCCGTCGACGCCGGGCGTGGCTTGCTGCTCACGGAGTATCGAGAGAGCGCGGCGTGGGAGCCGCACGATGCGCGCCGGCCCGCGAACGTGGCGCGCCTCGCAGCGCTGCTACGCGCGTTGCACACCGTGCCGGTCGACTTGCCCGTGTTCGCGGCCGAACGCATTGCGCAGCGCTACCTCGACGCGGCGCCGCTGCCCGCGCGCGAGCCCAACGCGCGGCGCTGGGCCGACGAGATCACCGCGCTCGCGCACCGCTACGACACGCAGTACGCGCCGACGGCGTTCTGCCACAACGACCTCGTGGCCGCCAACGTGCTCGACGACGGCGGCGGGCTCGCGCTCGTCGACTTCGAGTATTCTGTCCGCGGCTCGCCGTTGCTCGACCTCGCGAACTTCGCCGCGATGAACGGCCTCGGTGCCGACGAGCAGCGCGCGTTGCTCGCGGCGTACAATCGAGACGCGCCGGGCGCGGCCGAGCTCACGGAGCTGCGCGCGCTCGTGCGCATGGCGCGCCTCTTCGCGTGGTTTTGGGCTAGGGTCGGGGCGGCGGACGCAGATGAGCCGTCCGCATATGCGGGTTATCTCGCGGACCTCGGTGCAGATCTGCAACGGGAATAACAAGCGATGGCGAACGTAGCGTTTTTGGGGCTCGGGGTCATGGGATTTCCGATGGCGGGCTGGCTGGCGCGCAAGGGCCACGCCGTCACGGTCTACAACCGCACGGCCGCTAAGGCCGAGCGTTGGCGCACGCAGTACGAAGGCAAAGCGGCGGCCACGCCCGCGGCGGCGGCGCAGGGTGCCGAGATCGTGTTCAGCTGCGTCGGCGACGATCCCGATCTGCGCGAGATCGCGCTCGGCACGGGCGGAGCCATCGCGGCGATGAAAGCAGGCGCCATCTACGTCGACCACACCACGGCCTCCGCCGATCTCTCGCGCGAGATCGCGGCCGCGGGCAAGAAGCGCGGCGTGCATTGTCTCGACGCGCCCGTCTCGGGCGGGCAAGCCGGCGCCGAGAACGGCAAGCTCACGGTCATGGTGGGCGGCGAGGTGGCGCCGTTCGCGACGGCCGAGCCCGTGATCCGCTCGTTCGCGCAAGCCGTGCGGCTCATCGGGCCCGCGGGCTCGGGCCAGCTCACGAAGATGGTCAATCAGATTGCGATCGCAGGTGTCGTGCAGGGCCTCGCCGAGGCGCTCAACTTCGCGCGCAAGTCGGGGCTCGACGTCGCCGCGGTTATCGAGACCATCTCCAAAGGCGCGGCGCAGTCGTGGCAAATGGAGAACCGCTGGAAGACCATGAACGACGGCAAGTTCGACTTCGGCTTCGCCGTCGAATGGATGCGCAAGGATTTGCGCATTTGCCTGCAAGAGGCGCGCAACAACGGCGCCGAGCTGCCGGTGGCCGCGCTCGTCGATCAGTTCTATGCCGACGTCGTCGGCATGGGCGGCAAGCGCTGGGACACGTCGAGCCTCATCGCGCGCCTCAATCGCCACGAGAAGAAGTAGCGGGCGTGCGTGCGATTCTCGCCGATCTGATCAAGCTGCTCGAGCTCGAGCGCATCGAGGAGCGCATCTTCCGCGGCGAGAGCCGCGACCTCGGCGGGGGGCGTGTGTTCGGCGGCCAAGTGCTCGGCCAGGCGCTCACGGCCGCGAGCTACACCGTCGAGGGCCGGCAGGTGCACTCGCTGCACGCGTACTTCCTCGTGGGCGGCGACGTCAACGCGCCGATCGTCTACGAAGTGGACGTCGCGCGCGACGGCAGGAGCTTCAGCAATCGCCGTGTCGTCGCGATTCAGCACGGCCAGCCGATCTTCAACATGACGGCGTCGTTTCAGGTGCCCGAGCAAGGGCTCGAGCACGCCGCCGTGATGCCGAAGGTGCCGGGCCCCGAAGGCCTCGCCGACGTGCGCGAGTTGCCGCCCGACGTTCTCGACAAGGTGCCCGAGAAAATGCGCCGCTTCCTTGCGCACGAGCGGCCGTTCGAGCTTCGCGCCGTGGAACCCATCCACGTCGTCGCGCCGCCGCGTGTTGCGCCCGTGCGCCACATCTGGATCAAGACCGTCGATCCGCTGCCCGACGACGCGGATCTGCACCGCAACGTGCTCGCGTACGTGTCGGACTACCAGCTCGTCGCGACGGCCACGCTGCCGCACGGCATCAGCTTCGCCGAGGGCCATGTTCAGATGGCGAGCCTCGATCACGCGATGTGGTTCCATCGGCCGTTTCGCGTCGACGAGTGGCTGCTCTACGCGATGGAGAGCCCGAATGCGTCGGGTGGGCGCGGGCTCGCGCGCGGCCAGTTCTTCACGCGCGACGGCACGCTCGTCGCGTCGACCGCGCAAGAAGGTGTCGTGCGAGTCTGGACAGGCCGTTAACCGCGGAGGCTGCGCATGAACTGGTCCGACATCGCCACGGCCGCCGCGACGTTGTTTTTCGTCATGGACCCGCTCGGCAACATCCCGGTGTTCAACACGGTGTTGTCGCGATTCGAGCCGCGGCGGCGTGCGCAGATCACGGCGCGGGAGCTCGTGATTGCGCTCGTGATCATGCTCGTGCTGCTGTTCGCCGGCACGCCGATCTTGAACTTCCTCGGCCTGACGCAGCCGTCGCTCAACATCGCGGGCGGAGTGCTGCTGTTCATCATCGCGCTGCGAATGATTTTTCCGCAGCGCGGCGCCGAGCGTGCAACGCCCACGGACGAGCCGTTCATCGTGCCGCTCGCGATGCCGATGGTGGCCGGACCGTCGACGATCGCGATGCTGCTGCTGCTGAGCTCGACCGAGCCCGCGCGAATCTGGGAATGGTGCATGGCGCTCGTGATCGCGTGGGCGATCGCCACGGTGCTCTTGACCGCCTCGCCGTTCTTGATGCGCGCCCTCGGCGATCGCGGGTTGCGCGCGCTCGAGCGCCTCATGGGCATGCTGCTCGTGCTGCTCGCGACGCAGATGCTGCTCAACGGTGTGCGAGAATTCGTGCAGTCGCTCTGAGCCGTCAGATCCAGCCGAAGCCGCGCGCCATAGTGCCGAGCATGGCCGTCGCGAACGCGATGTAGAGCAGTAGAGCCCAGATCTTGGCGGATGCAATCGAGGC
>Ga0302046_10004246_pt1 | contig 12757 bp, 13 predicted proteins | sample RVTome_11_FD_200261 | JGI IMG/M metagenome (GOLD analysis project Ga0302046, IMG submission 200261) | Soil microbial communities from uranium-contaminated site in the Upper Colorado River Basin, Wyoming, United States - RVT147D111 (version 2) ...
CGGTTTTGGGATTCATTCGCTACGGTGTTGCCGAAGGTGCTGCGAGACAAACCAATTGAGTTCGACCAAGAAATGGTTGAGGCGCAGCTAAAATTGTTTCACGAAAGAAGGCCGCCCGGGCGCGGCGCGGCCGCAATAGCCTTCAGGGGTTTATTAGACGGGGCTGGAGCAATGGGTCTTGTGCCCGTAGTCGTAATTCTGAAGTACGACGCGGAACAGGCAAAAAAGTATGAATGTTCAGACCCATTTGTCTGGAACGTCTGCATGGTATCTACTCGGGCGGCGGGGCCATTGGAGGTGATATTGCCTTACCACCGTGATGGCGCAATGCGAGGTCGATCGGTTGGGGGAGGGTCTTGAATCTAGATCTCTCTGACCGATGTGGTCGCCAACCTACAAAGATCACGTTTCTAATTTGATGGGTGCGGTGTCTCACACCCGTATTGAACCGCAATCGCGGTACACCATGCTGCCCGTAGAAAGGCACGGTCGCGAGCACCGGGCCTGAGTCAAATGAAAGGCTTAGGCCAAGTGCTTCAAGCGGGCGGCGGGATACAACTCCTGGACCTCACGCAACCGCGCCTCTGCCGCTGCCCATCGGCGAAGCTCGCCAGAAAACTTCATCGCAGAGAAAACCCGCCCGGCCGGCACGTTGTCGATAGCCGCCTTGAGCACGTTGTCGGCTTGCCCAAGCAGATGCATGATGTCGCGCACCGATCTGTCGGCAACTTCGTTCCGTCCCTCTACCTGATATATGGCCCAATCTTTGACGAGATGTAGGCTGTTGATGGCCTGCTCCATCTCCTCGACTGTGGGGGCTGGCCTGAAGTGTTGGCGATTGCGGGCGCGGGCGGAGTTGGGATTGCGGTAACGTTATTGGTAGCCATATTTGAGTCTGCTGAAACACTAAATTAGGGCGCGATACCGGTACGAGGAGAGTCGAACCACCCGCTTTCCATGCGCGGGATGATTCCCATGACGTTCCCACGGTAATAGCCGCGGGTAGCGCCATAGGTTAACGCACTGAAAATAGTCATAGAGATTGGCGCTCCCAGAGGGATTCGAACCCTCGTACCAGCCTTGAGAGGGCTGTGTCCTAGGCCTCTAGACGATGGGAGCGAAGCGCCTTTGCAACCGGCCGGGGCCCGCAAGGGGGCTGGTATTATATCGGCCCATCATTCGACCTCAAGCGGACCCAACCTCCTTGGATCAGCAGCAGAACCGGGCACCGGCGCCGGTGATCGTCGCACGCGCAGACCATCCGGTGTCGCGCTCGAAGATATCCAGCAGCGCGCTCAAGGTGCTTTATCGCCTAAGGGACGGCGGCTACCAGGCATTCCTCGTCGGCGGTTGCGTGCGCGACCTTTTGATCGGCATCGAGCCGAAGGATTTCGACGTCGCAACCGACGCATCGCCCGACGAAGTGCGAAAGCTCTTTCGCAACTGCCGGCTCATCGGCCGGCGCTTCCGTCTCGCGCACATCCGCTTCGGCGCACAGGTCGTCGAAGTCGCGACCTTCCGCGCGGCCGGGGTGCCGATGGTCCCGGAAGGGGATGACGAAGCCGAGGACGGCGAGCCCGAGGCCGAAGACGGTCCCACGGATCGGGTGCATGACGACCGCGGGCGGCTGCTGCGCGACAATGTCTACGGCGCGATCGACCAGGATGTCTGGCGCCGCGATTTCACCTGCAATGCGCTCTATTACAACATCGAGGATTTCTCGATCTGGGACTATGTCGGCGGCGTCGAGGACATCCGCTCGCGCACGCTGCGTCTGATCGGCGATCCCGAGACCCGCTACCGCGAGGATCCGGTCAGGATGCTCCGCGCGGTCCGATTCGAGGCGAAGCTCGGCTTTACGCTGCACGAGGCGACGCGCGCGCCATTCGAGAAGCTGGCCGGACTCCTCGAGCACATTCCGCCGGCGCGGCTCCTCGACGAGTTCCAGAAACTGTTTCTTGCGGGCTTCGGCCAGCGCTCCTTCGAACTGCTCGAACAGCACGGGCTGCTGGAACACCTGTTTGCCGCGACGGCGGCGCATTTGGCGTCGGGCCAGGAGGACATGGCGCGCCGCCTGATCCGCGCAGGACTCGCGAATACGGACCGGCGCGTGGCCGAGGATCGCGCGGTCACGCCGATGTTCCTGTTCGCGGTGCTGCTGTTCGGGCCCGTGTCGGCCGCGGCGCAGCGCCGCTTCGAGACCGGCATGCATCCGGGACAGGCGATCGCCGACGCCGTCGACGAAGTCGTCGCTGCGCAGAACCGCCGCATCGGCATCCCGAAACGCTACTCCATCCCGATGCGTGAGCTGCTGGCGCTGCAGCCCCGGTTTCATCGCCGCGAAGGACGGCGAGCGCTCGCATTTCTCGGCCATCCGAGGTTCCGCGCGGCCTACGACTTTCTGCTGCTGCGCGCGGAAGCCGGCGCGGAAGATCCGGAGATCGCGCGCTGGTGGACGGAGATCCAGACGCTGCCGCAGGAGGAGCAATTGAAGCGTGTCGGCGCCGAATCCGCCGATGGCGCGCAGGCTGCGGGCGCTGGCCGGCGCCGGCGCCGCCGGCGCGGCGGACGCGGGCGCAAGGCTCCGGCCGCCGAAACCTGAGCCCGCCGTGCTCTGGCGTCCTGCCTATGTCGCGCTCGGCAGCAATCTCTCCGATCCGCGGCGGCAGGTCGAAACCGCGTTCCGCGCGCTCGCCGGCATCGCGGGCGCGAGACTCGTGCTTCGCTCGCGCCTCTGGCGCAGCCAGCCGATGGGTCCGCAGGACCAGCCGGAATTCGTAAACGCCGTCGCGGGCCTCGTGACGACGCAAGCGCCGCGCGAATTGCTCTCCGAATTGCAGGCGATCGAGCGCCGCATGGGGAGGATCGAGCCGAAAGAGCGCTGGGGGCCGCGTCTCATCGACCTCGATCTGCTGCTGGTCGGCGAAGAGCGCGCGGACCAGCCGGAACTTCGACTGCCGCATCCGGGCCTGCACCAGCGCAATTTCGTGCTGTATCCTCTGGCGGAAATCGCCGCGGAACTCTGGGTGCCCGGGCGTGGCCGGGTCCGCGCACTGCGCGAACGGGTCCCGGGCGCAGGGCTTGAGCGGCTCGCCGCGCAGGGGTCCGGTGACGACTGAAGAAAAACGGGAGAACTGGCCCCACCGGCTCGTCGTCGTCGAGGGCCTGATCGGCGTCGGCAAGACGAGTCTGGCGCGGAAGCTCGCGGCCGCTGTCGGCGCCGGGACCGTGTTCGAGCAGCCGATGGAGAATCCGTTCCTCGAACGGTTCTACAAGGACCGGCGAGCGGCGGCGTTTCCCGCCCAGCTGTATTTTCTGTTTCAACGCGCGCGCCAGCTGTCCGAGCTTCGCCAGCACGACATGTTCGCGCAAGTGCGTGTCGCCGACTACATGCTCGACAAGGATCGGCTGTTCGCGCGCATTGTGCTGGACGACGAGGAGTTCAAGCTCTACGACCAGGTCTACACGCGTCTCGCGATGGACGCACCGGTGCCGGATCTCGTCGTGTTTCTCCAGGCGCCGGTCGACATCCTGCTCGCGCGCATCGACAAGCGCGGCATTCCCTACGAGAAGTACATCGACGCCGCGTATCTCGAGCGGCTCGGCGAAGCCTATACGCGCTACTTTCACCAGTACACGTCCTCACCGCTCCTGATCGTGAACACGGCGGAAATCGATCCGGCGAACAATTCGCGCGATTTCGACGACCTGTTCGAAACGATCCGCCGGACCACGAGCGGCCGGCACTACGTCAATCCCGTACGTGCCTGAGCTGGCGCGCTAATCCCCATCGCACGTGCTCGCGCACGAGCGGATCGGGGTCGTCGCGTCGTGCGGCGAGTGCGGACACGGCCGCAGTGGAGCGCGGCGCATTGCCGAGGGCGACGGCGATGTTGCGAAGCCAGCGGCGAAATCCGAGGCGCCGGAGCGCGCTCCCTGCGGTTCGCTCGCGGTACTCCGCTTCGGACCACTGGAATAGTTCGACGAGATCCGGCGCGTCGAGACCGTGGCGCACGCGGAAGTCCGGCTCGGCGGCGACGCGCGCGAACTTGTTCCAGGGGCAGACGAGCTGGCAGTCGTCGCAACCGAAAATGCGATTGCCAATCGCGGGTCGCAGCGCCTCTGGAATGACGCCGTGATACTCGATCGTGAGATACGAGATGCAGCGGCGCGCGTCGAGCTGATAGGGCGCCGTGATGGCGCCGGTCGGGCAGGCCGGCAGGCAGGCGCTGCAGCTGCCGCAACGATCCTTGGCGGGCGCGTCCACCGGCAACGGCAGATCCGTCAGGAGCTCGCCCAGCATGAACAGCGAGCCCGCGCGCTCGTTGATGAGATTCGTGTGCTTGCCGATCCAGCCAAGACCGGCATTCCGCGCGAGCGGCTTTTCCATCACCGGCGCGGAGTCGACGAATGCGCGGTAGCCGAATGGCCCGATCTCCGTCTCGAGGCGCGCCGCGAGCTCCGCGAGCCGCTTGCGGAGCACCTTGTGATAATCGCGCCCGAGCGCGTAGCGCGCGATGAAACCCTTGCGCCCGTCGGAAAGCACCGCGGACGCGGGACTCGCATCCGGTGCGTTCGCGGCCATGCGCACGCTGATGACGCGCAATGTGCCGGGCACGAGCTCGTCCGGCCGGCTGCGCCGGCGACCGTGCCGTTCCATGTATTCCATCTCGCCGTGACGGCGCTCGGCGATCCAGCGCTCGAGATTCGCCTCGTCTTCCGGAAGCTCGATTCCGGCGACGCCCACCTGGTCAAATCCAAGTTCGCGTCCGAATACGTCGAGTCGCGCGCGGAGCGCGGTGAGTTCGGCGGCCGTGAGCGTGCTGGCCATGAGTGCGCGAGTGCCGAGGGGCGGCCAGTATAATCGCGCGGATGGAAACGCTGCCCGCCGAGGTCTATTCGGCCGCCCAGGTGCGCGCAATGGACCGGCACGCGATCGAGAGGGCGGGCATTCCCGGCTACACGCTGATGCAACGCGCGGGGAGCGCAGCGCTCGCGGCTGTGCAGCGTCATTGGCCGGATGCATCGAAGCTCGCGATCCTCTGCGGCGCCGGCAACAATGGCGGCGACGGTTACGTGCTCGCGCGACTCGCGCGCGCTGCCGGGCTCGAGGTGCGGGTCGCTGCACTCACGGATCCGCACCGGCTCGGCGGCGATGCGGCCAGGGCGTTCGCCGAATTCGCGGCGCAAGGCGGGCGGCACGGTGCCTTCGATGCGGCGACACTTGCGGGATCCGATCTCGTCGTCGACGCCCTGCTCGGGACGGGCATCGACCGCCCGGTCGAGGGAGCGTTTCGCGATTGCATCGAGCAGGTCAACCGCGCGGGCTTGCCGGTGCTCGCGCTCGATATCCCGTCGGGCCTCGACGCCGACACCGGTTTTCCGCAAGGCGCGGCGATTTGCGCGACACGCACGATCGTGTTCATTGCCCTCAAGAGCGGGCTCTTCCTCGGCGTCGCGCCCGACTACGTGGGCTGCCTGGACTTTGCGAGTCTCGACATTCCGGCGGCCGCGCGCGAATCGGCGGTGCCGGTCCTGCGGCGCATGGTGGAGTGCCTGCTCGCCGACGCGCTGCCGCCGCGGCGCCCCTCGGCGCACAAGGGAGATCACGGGCGAGTACTCGTCATCGGCGGCCTTGCGATGGCAGGCGCTGCGCGGCTCGCGGGCGAGGCCGCGCTCCGGACCGGGGCGGGGCTCGTCGCGATCGCGACGAGCGCGGCGAATGCCGGCGCCATCGTCGGCGCCCGGCCCGAGCTCATTTGCCATGCGCTTCACCGGTCGGCGCATCTTGCCGCGGTGCTGCGAGACGCGGATGCCGTCGCGGTCGGGCCGGGACTCGGGCTCGACCGGCGTGCCGGCAAGCTGCTCTTCGAGGCCATCGACAGCGGACGACCGCTCGTCGTCGATGCGGATGCCCTGACGATTCTCGCCAGGCGTCCGCGACGGCACGCGGACTGGATCCTGACGCCGCACCCGGGCGAAGCGGCACGCCTGCTCGGCACCGATGCCGCATCGGTGCAACGCGACCGGCACGGCTCGGCCCGGGAAATCGCGGCGCGGTTCGGCGGCGTCTGCGTCCTCAAGGGCGCCGGCACCCTGGTGCAGCCAGGCAGTGAACTCACCTGGATCTGCGATCGCGGCAATCCCGCCATGGCGACCGCCGGCAGCGGCGACGTGCTGACGGGCATCGTGGCGGCGCTCCTGGCGGGTGGATGCGGGCCGGGACTCGCCGCCGCGGCCGGCGTGCTGCTGCATGCCGAGGCTGGCGACCGCGCCGCGCGCGGCGGCGCGCGCGGGGTGATCGCCGGCGACCTGATTGCCGAGCTGCACGACGTCGTCAATTCACCGTGGAAATGAACCTTGCCGACGAGGCGGCGACGGCCAGGGTGGGCGCGGCGCTCGCAGAGAGCCTGCCGGACCTGTCGAATCGATGTCTCTTGCTCGGGCTTTGGGGTGAACTCGGCAGCGGCAAGACGACGCTCGCGCGGGGGCTGCTTCGCGCGCTCGGCGTCACGGGCACGATCCGCAGCCCCAGCTTTACGCTCGTCGAGCCGTATGCAACGACCCGCGCCGCCGTCCATCACCTGGATCTCTATCGGCTGGAGACCGGCGCGTCGGCACTTGAAGGCATCGGCTACCGCGACATTCGCGGCCTGCCGGGCCTCGTCATCGTCGAATGGCCTGAGCGGGCCGGTAGGGCGCTCGGTACGCCGGATTTGAACGCCCGGCTCGAGCATCGGTCTACCGGTCGCGGGCTGAGGCTCGAAGCTGCCAGCGAAAGTGGGCGCGCATGGCTCGAGGCGTATCGCGCGCTGCTCGAAGTTAGTGACGTATCTAGCTGAAAAACTTGAATTAAAGAAACCCTGTCGCTAGAGTAGCGCGAACTTCGACGCGAACGGAAGCCATGCGGCCACTGCAGCGGATCAGCGTCTTCCTCCTGCTGCTCGCTTCGGGATCGGCGATGGCGGCGCCTGCGAACTTGCAGGACATCCGAATCTGGGCGAGTCCCGAGTCCACGCGCGTCGTGCTGGATCTCTCCGCGCCCGCGAGTTACACGCTTTTTACGCTCTCCGGTCCCGAGCGCATCGTCATCGACTTCGATGCGATCGATGCGGACCTCTCGGCTTTGCGGCTACCTGCGAGCGCCGGCGCCGTCAGCGCCGTGCGCCTGGGCGAGCGGGGCAAGAACGGACTGCGCGTCGTGCTCGACGTCAATGCGAAGGTGCTGGCGAAGAGTTTCCTGACACCGCCAAACGAGACTTACGGTCACCGCCTCGTCGTCGATCTCGGGCTCGAACAGGCGCCCCGGCCGGTAAAGGTCGCCAATGGCGACGGCCAGCGCGACGTCGTGATCGCGATCGATGCGGGTCATGGCGGCGAGGATCCAGGCGCGATCGGCAAGGGCGGCACGCGCGAAAAGACGATCGCTCTGGCGGTCGCGCGAAAACTCGCCGAGCGCATCGACGCGGAACCCGGCATGCGCGCGGTGCTGACGCGCACGGGCGATTATTTCGTGAAGTTCGATAATCGAATCGCGCGCGCGCGCGACGCGAAGGCGGATTTGTTTGTGTCCATCCACGCCGACGCGTTCGTGAACCGCTCGGTGCGCGGCTCGTCCGTCTACGTGCTCTCCACGCGCCGCGCGAGTAGCGAAGCGGCGCGTATGCTGGCTGATCGCGAGAATGCCGCCGATCTCATCGGCGGCGTGTCCCTGCACGACAAGAGCGATGTACTCGCTTCGGTGCTGTTCGACCTGTCCCAGAACGCGGCCATCAGCTCGAGTCGCGATGCGGCGGCGCGCGTGCTGGCGGAACTGGACCACGTCGGCCAGCTCAAGAAAAGCGAGGTCCAGCACGCGAGCCTGATCGTGCTGACCTCGCCCGACGTGCCTTCGATGCTGATCGAAACAGCCTATATCTCGAATCCGGAAGAGGAGCGCCGGCTCCGCGAATCCGCGTACCAGGGGAAACTTGCGGGCGCAATTCACGCGGGTGTCCGGCGCTATTTCTACGACAATCCGCCGCCCGGATCGCAGATCGCGCTGCTCGCCGCACGGGAGCGAGGACAGGCCCTGCGCCACGTCGTGTCTCCGGGCGAGACGCTCGGCGACGTGGCCGGGCGCTACGCGGTCAGCGTCGACGACCTGCGGCAGATGAACCGGCTCGAAACCGAGACGGTCGCCTCCGGCACGATCCTCGAAATCCCGGTCACGGGGATCTGAGGCGGCACTGCTAGACTGGCATGGCGGTTGCCACGCCATGCCGATCCATATCCTCGAAGAGACGCTCGTCGATCAGATCGCCGCGGGCGAGGTCATCGAGCGCCCGGCGTCCGTCGTCAAGGAGCTCGTCGAGAACGCGCTCGACGCCGGCGCTCTGCACCTGACGATCGATGTCGAGCACGGCGGCATACGGCTCATTCGCGTGCGGGACGATGGGCATGGCATCGCGTTCGCGGAACTGCCGCTCGCGCTCGCCCGGCACGCCACGAGCAAGATTGCTTCGCTCGCGGATCTCGAGCGCGTGGCGACGCTCGGCTTCCGCGGCGAGGCCCTGCCATCGATCGCCTCGGTGTCGACCCTGCGGCTCAGTTCGCGTGCGCAGGGCGCGGCCGAGGCGGCGGAGATCGTTTCGGCCGAGGGGCGAACCGGCACGGCGGCGCCCTCGTCGCATCCGCCCGGCACGACCGTCGAGGTCCGCGACCTATTCCACAAGGTGCCGGCGCGGCGCAAGTTCCTGCGCGCCGAAGCGACCGAGTTCCAGCACGTGCTTCGCACCGTCACGCGCCTTGCGCTGTCGCGCTTCGACGCGGCATTTACGCTGACCCACAACCGCCGCGAGCAGTTCTCATTGCCGCGGACGGATGGCCGGCGCGAGCGGGAAGCGCGCATTGCCAGGCTCGTAGGCGCCGACTTCGTCGCCAACTCGCGTTACATCGCGCACGCGCAGGCCGGGTTCGCGCTCGAAGGATGGATCGGCCTGCCGTCGCAATCGCGCGCCCAGCCGGATCGCCAGTTCCTTTTCGTCAACGGCCGCATGGTCCGCGACCGCTTGCTCGCGAGTGCCGCGCGCCTCGGCTATCGCGATGTCAGCCATGGCGGCCGTCATCCGTGCTGGCTGCTCTACCTTTCGCTGGATCCGATGCAGGTCGACGTGAATGCGCATCCGCAGAAGCTGGAAGTCCGGTTCCGGGATTCGCGCGGCGTGCACGATTTCCTGTTCCGGACCATCGAAAGGGCACTCGCCGAAGCCGGCCACGGGGCGGAGGGCGTCGCGCCGGTCGCGGCTGCACGATGGGCCGGATTTGCGACACCGGTGGAAGCGGGCGCACTTGCGCTCGGCGAACCGCATGCCGTCTATGCGAGCGATTCCAGTGTTTCCATGGCCGCGGCGTCGCCCGCCGTGAGTTCCGATGCGCCGCTCGGCCACGCGGTCGCGCAGCTCCACGGCATCTACATCGTCGCGGAGTCCCGGGAGGGCATGGTGCTCGTCGACATGCACGCCGCGCACGAGAGAATTCTCTACGAGCGCCTCAAGTCGGGCATGAATTCAGGCGCGGGAGCGCGGCAGGCGCTGCTCGTGCCCGCGCTCCTCGAGACGACGGAGGCCGATGCAGAGATCGCGGAAGAGCATGCCGAAGAGCTTCGCGCCGCGGGCCTCATAGTCCAGCGCATTGGTCCCCGCACACTCGCGATTCGCGAAGTGCCGGTCGCCCTCGCGGGCGAAGACGTCGCCCTCGTGCTCGGCGACGCGCTGGCCGAGCTCGGCCAGGGCGGGACGGCGCATCGCATCGCGGAAAGCCAGAATGAATTGCTCGCGAACATCGCTTGCCGCAGCGCGGTGCGGGCGCACCGGCAGCTCACGGTTCCGGAAATGAACGCCCTGCTGCGCGACATGGAGCGGACCGAGCGTTCCGGCCAGTGCGGTCACGGCCGGCCGACCTGGACCCGCATGACCCTGGCCGAGCTCGACCGGATTTTCCTGCGCGGTCGCTGATGGTTCGACCGCCCGCGGTTCTGCTCATGGGCCCGACCGGATCGGGCAAGACCGATCTGGCGGCGGCGCTGGTCGCGCGCCTGCCGCTCGAAATCGTGAGCGTCGACGCCGCGATGGTCTATCGCGGGATGGATATCGGCACCGCCAAGCCCGCGCGTGAATTACTCGCGCGGGCGCCGCACCACCTGATCGACCTCATGGATCCCGCCGAGCGGTACTCGGCGGCGCGCTTTCTGGTGGATGCAAGGCGGGCGATGGCGGAAATCGCCGCGCGCGGCCGCACGCCGCTCCTCGCCGGCGGAACGATGCTTTATTTCCGTGCGATTCAGTCCGGTCTCGCGCCCTTGCCGGCGGCGGATGCGCGCATCCGGTTGAGACTCGACGTGCGCGCCGCGGCCGAAGGCTGGCCGGCACTGCATGCGGAACTCGCGCAGCTCGACCCGACGGCCGCGGCGCGGATCCGTCCGGGCGACCGCCAGCGCATCCAGCGCGCGCTCGAAGTCATCGAGCTGACCGGGACCCCGATCTCCACGCAGCAGCGCGAAGACCTGCGCGGCGCGGCTTCAGGCTGGGACCTGAGTCTCGTGCTGGCGCCTGCGGATCGCGCCGCGCTCTGCGACCGGCTCGCATCGCGCTTCGAGGAGATGATGCGAAGGGGACTGCTGGAGGAGGTGCGCGGGCTGCATGCGCGCGGCGATCTGCACGCCGGCCTGCCGTCGATGAGGCTGATCGGCTACCGTCAGCTCTGGGAACACCTCGAAGGTCGGGTGACATTGGAATCCGCGGTCGAAAAAGCGGTCATAGCGACACGTCAGCTCGCTCGCCGGCAATTGACCTGGTTGCGCGCCGAACCGGACGCCGAATGGTTCGACCCGCTCGATCCGGCGACCACGGAGCGAGTCGCCGCGCGCATCGGCGCCTGGCTCGCGGAGCAGTGAATCCCGGCGCGGAGGTGATAGACTTCCGGGCTTGCGGGCAACGCCACTTGCGTTTTACATATGCCCGGACCGACACAGTTGTTCGAGCCGCCGGAATCCCTAGAGCGGCATGAAAGTGCTAGAAAAAACAAGGAGTTACCATGGCCAGAGGTCAATCACTGCAGGATCCCTTCCTGAACGCGCTGCGCAAGGAACGCGTGCCCGTTTCCATTTATCTGGTCAATGGGATCAAGCTCCAGGGCCAAGTGGATTCATTCGACCAGTTCGTCGTGCTCCTGAAGAACTCCGTGAGCCAGATGGTCTACAAGCACGCCATTTCGACGGTCGTGCCCGCGCGCAACGTCCGGCTGCCGTCGGCGGAGGGTGCCGAGGAAGAAACCCCGGTGTCGGAGACCGCTTGACCGGAGCGCCGGCAGGACCCCTTGTTCGAACGCCCTGACCGCGGCGAACGCGCGATTCTCGTCCGCATCGGCCTCGGCTCCGCCCCCGATCCCGACGAGCTCGCGGAGTTCGACGCGCTCGCGCGCTCGGCCGGTGCCGTGCCCGTCGCGACAGTGACCGGATCTCGCAAGGTTCCGGATCCGCGCTTCTTCGTCGGCAGCGGCAAGGCCGAGGAGCTCAAGAGCCGCGCGCAGGCCGAGGCCGCGGACCTCGTGCTCGTGGACCACGAGTTGTCCCCGAGCCAGGAGCGCAATCTCGAGCGCTTGATCGGGCGGCGCGTGCTCGACCGCGCCGGCTTGATACTCGACATCTTCGGCCGGCGTGCGCGCAGCGCGGAGGGGAAACTGGAAGTCGAACTGGCGCAGCTCCGCCACCTGGCGACCCGCCTCGTGCGCGGCTGGACTCACCTCGAGCGCCAGAAAGGCGGCATCGGCCTCCGGGGTCCCGGCGAGACCCAGCTCGAAACCGACCGCCGGCTGATCGGCAAACGCATCCGGACGCTCGCCGGCAAACTCGAGAAGCTCGCGCAGCGCCGCGACACCGGCCGCCAGGTGCGAAAGCGCGTGCCGGTGCCGTCGATCGCGCTGATCGGCTACACGAATGCGGGCAAGTCTACGCTGTTTCGCGCGTTGACCGGCGCCGATGCCTACGTGGCCGACCAGTTGTTCGCGACGCTCGATCCGACCGTGCGACGCCTGCGCCTGCCGCACACGCCGGACATCGTGATCGCCGATACGGTCGGATTCGTGCGCGACCTTCCGCACGAACTCGTCGCGGCGTTCCGCTCGACCCTGATGGAGGCGCGCGATGCCAATCTCCTGCTGCACGTCGTCGACGCCGCCGATCTCGACCGGGACCGGCACATCGCGCAGGTCGACGAACTCGTCGCCAGCATCGGCGCGGCGTCGATTCCGCAACTGCGGATCTACAACAAGATCGACCGTCTGGGTCGGCCGCCGGAAATGGCGCGGGACGCGGCCGGGCAACCGACCGCCATCCGGCTCTCCGCCGCGACGGGCGCCGGCATAGGGCACTTGCGCGACGCACTACAGGAAATTTTCGGCCAGGCCGCGATGCGGCTCTGCGTCGTCCTGCCGCCGTCGCAGGGCAGGCTGCGCGCGCAGCTTTACGAGCTTCGGCTCGTGCGCGAGGAATCGAGCACGCCAAGCGGCGACACGCGCCTCGTGGTCGAATCGTCGCATCAGCAGCTCGAATCCCTGTGCCGCGAAGCCGGCGTCGATTTTGCGGCCGCCGTTTCGCCTTGTTTGCCCGCCGCAGGCTTCGTAGAATTCCCGCGTGACACCGCGAGTTCCGCGGCCTGAATCCCAGAGCACCCCGTGAGTTAGGGAACCGCGGATCTACTCCCGCATGGGCGCGACCGTG
>Ga0302046_10004247_pt1 | contig 12757 bp, 10 predicted proteins | sample RVTome_11_FD_200261 | JGI IMG/M metagenome (GOLD analysis project Ga0302046, IMG submission 200261) | Soil microbial communities from uranium-contaminated site in the Upper Colorado River Basin, Wyoming, United States - RVT147D111 (version 2) ...
CACCAGCACCCCTCGATACGGCCTCCGCTGCGCTCCGGCCTACTCAGGATGCTGGTGGACTCGTTTCAGCCAAGTGTAGGGTAACGAATTAACGTTGTCAATGTCGGCTCGGAGTCTAAGAAGAAATGGCCCGTTTGCCAAATCTGCCGGTGCGAATAAGCGTGGCCCGGCCTGTGGGGTACGCCAACCATTGCCTGGAACTTGGCAACTTTGCAGCAGTGCAGTATGATGATACGTGTGGATTTCCAGCCTCGATCGAGCCCGGATCACCTGCTCGTGAGGCAGATTTCTATGGTGGTGGTTATAGCGTTGACGATCAAATAATATCGTTCGGACACCAGGCTTGGAGGAAGCTCGATGTATGAAGACCCTAAACTTGTTCGCTGCCATGACCCTGATTTTACTCGGTGTGGTTTACCTATCAAGCGGGTCAGGTGGAACGACCACCGCTGTCGCAGACCTCGACAAATGGGCGCTGTGGCAGGATGGTACGCACCTGCGGGGGGCTAATATTCACCAGCGCCGCAGCTATAACGATGCGGATGGCGACCTGGCCGACGTCAGCCCGATCATTCCGGTCTATGCGCAAGGCGACTTTGATAAGATGGCCGCGCTGGGGGCCAACTACGTCAACATTTCCCATCCCGGCCTCTATACCGAAACACCCCCCTACCAGGTCGACCCCGTGATCCAGGCCAACCTGGACAACCTGCTGGCCATGATCGCCAATGCGAATATGTATGCCGTTATTTCTTTCCGAACCGGGCCGGGCCGGAATGAATTCATTTTTCTCGAGGAGGAAGGTGACTTCTGGCTGGGCTACAGCAAAGACATCAATACCATCTGGCCTGATCCCAACGACGCCAGCATGTTCGACGAGCAGCAGGCGCAGGCAGCCCAGGATGCCTGGGTCCAGATGTGGCAGTACACGGCTGATCGTTACCGGTCTAATCCGATGGTCGTTGGTTACGATCTGATGGTCGAGCCGAACTCGAATGTTTTGCTCAACATCTGGGACCCGGCCCAGTTTTATCAAACCCAGGCCGGTACGCTCTACGACTGGAACCAACTCTATCCGGAGATTACCACGGCCATCCGCCAGGTCGATGCCGACACGCCGATCCTCATCGGCGCGATGAGTTACAGCTCAATCGTCTGGCTGCCTTTTCTCGTGCCCACCGGCGACCCGCATACCGTTTATACGGTCCACCAGTACGAGCCGTTCAACTACACCCACCAGGACCCACCGCTCACGCTGGTCTATCCAAGCACATTTGACGCCGATGGCGACGGCAATGACGATACGGTCAATCAAGCCTGGCTGGACAATTGGCTGTCACCCATCGACGACTTCAAAAGTACGCACAACGTACCGGTCGCCGTGAATGAATACGGCCTCAAACGCTGGCAGCCCGGCGGGGGCCAATTCATGGCTAATCTGATGGCCCTGTTTGAACAGCGGGGTATGAACCACGCCTGGTGGCTGTGGAGCCCGGCCGATCCGCTGTTTGTGGAGTATACCCACGAGTTCAATCCCCTGTTAGGTCCCGACCCCACTAACCGGGACGAGGTCGCCGCCAGCCCGTTACTGCAAGCCATCCGGCAGAATTGGGCGCTCAATTCGGCCAGTCCTCAGCTAACCGGCGCCTATTTACCGGTTATTTTGGTGGAACCTTAGCTGCCGCAGCATGTCTATGGCTTTATTTAATGCTGGGGGGCTCGCCGCGTGCCCTCATTCTTGCGGAATTCAGGTTTCCAGGAAACGAACTTGTCCCAACCTTCGAAGGCGACTAACTCCCGATCCTCTTTAGCGATGACGATTGGCTCTCGCTCCTCACCGTCGGAGAACATATAGACGATCATATCCTCTGAGCCGTCCTCCTCGAAATCCGTGATACAACCCCGGTCGGGTACCCCGGTGCGGACGAGTTGGCCAAAGCAAGACAGACAGGCCGACAAATTTGAATCACACGTATCGCGATCGATCCAGACTTTCATCGGAAACCTCCTCGGTTTCTGCTAACTATAGACACTGAGTCGTACCCTAAAGTGTAGCAATAATTTCTGCAGGATGTAAGTTACAAATATCATCAATTTATGATGACAAATGTCACAATTTTTGAAGAATAGTCCAGGCGACGATCTCGTGATATAATTCCTTGGGGAGATATTTATTCGATGCGAGATCGGCTTCATAAACGACGACTCGCAGCCGGTATAGCCACCGGTCTGATATTTGCACTGACCATTATCTGGCTGGCGACCACCGAGAACGAGGCTATCTGGCCGGTTCGAAATACGCTTCAATACCACCTCTGGTCATGGTGGACAGCCCGGCTGCCCGCTACGAACAGAGGGACTCCCGGAGCCCTGACCGGCGCCGTCCGGAACCAGCAAAGTCAGCCTGTGGCCGGTGCGTGGGTACTGGTGGCGGGTCGGGATGGGACAACGTATACGGCTCGCAGCGATGCGGCCGGTCACTACACGATTGCCGAGATTCCACCCGGCGACTATGACCCCATCGCGGCTGCACCCGGTTATGAGACGACCCGGTTCGGGGGCCTCTTCGGGCAGGTCAAGATCGGAGCAGAAACTCAAACCAATGCGGACGTGACATTACGACTCGAGCCGGTTCGCCCCATCCCAGCGAGTCGGGATTTGCGGCTGGCCGAATCAGAGACATTGACCTGTACCAGGCCGCTCGAAACCAGGGCCGTGCGGCGACAGGTGCATTTCAAAACCGGTGATCGCCCCAATCAACCCATCTTCTATTACACCCCTACGACACTCCCCACGGATAGGCCGCTGCCCATGCTGTTAGCCGTCTACCCCGGCCCCGCCGATACCTGGGACTGCGTCAGCCTGCCGCTGGCCGCCGCCGGGTATGCGGTTTTGGCGGCAGGCCCGGCTTACAGTTTTGATATAGAAGCCGACATCGATGAGTTAGAGGGACTGCTGGCTTTCGTTCGGGCCGGGCAGTTTCCGGGCGGCGATGGTTCCCGACTGGCTGTCCTGGGTGGCAGTTACAGCGCCGTTCTGGTGCAGCGGCTGTTACAGCGCGATCAGGATTTTCAAGCGGCTATCTTGCTCGGCCCCCCGACCGATCTGTTCGATATGCGGCGTCGCCTGGAACAGGGCGCCTTCAGGCCGCCCTTCGGTCTGGATCAAGCCCTCATTGCCCTGGGCTTTCCGGACCGGGAGCCGCTCCGGTATGGGCGCTATTCCGGCGCTTATCACGTCCGGGCCGATTTTCCACCCATAGCCCTGCTGCACAGCCGCAGCGATGAGATCGTTCCCTACCAACAGAGCGAACTACTGGCGAACAACCTGGCTGAACTCGATGTGCCTCACGAAATCCATTTTTTTGAGGGTGGCAGCCATTACCTGTTGGCCGAGGATGGTGATGCTTTGGAAATGTATCGCCTTACGCTCGATTTTTTGGCAAAACATTTCAATCAATTGACAACGAACAATTAACAATTATCAAAAAAAGGAGTATTCGTCTGTGAAACCATTTCAAGCCACGGCCAGCGCTCATCCCAACATCGCCTTCATCAAATATTGGGGCAATGAGGACGATCTGCTGCGGTTACCGGCCAATCCCTCCCTCTCAATGAATCTGGGCAGCTTGCAGACGGTGACCACAGTCACCTTTACTGAAGAGGTGGCCGGCGATGAGTTGATGATCAACAACCAGCGGATCACCGGCCCGGCTCTGGAGCGTGTATCGAGCCAGCTTGATTTGGTGCGAGCACAAGCAGACCTGCGACGGCCCGCCCGGGTTGAGTCCGAAAGCAATTTTCCGGTCGGCTCCGGCATCGCCTCCTCGGCGGCAGCGTTTGCGGCCTTGAGCCTGGCCGGGGCGGCGGCGGCGGGGTTGACATTAAATGAAGCGGCCCTGTCCCGGCTGGCGCGGCGCGGTTCTGGCTCGGCCTGTCGCTCGGTACCAGGCGGATTTTGCCAGTGGCTGCCTGGCGACGATGGGGCCTCATTCGCAACCACTATGGCGCCGGCCGCCCATTGGGACCTCCGCGATCTGGTGGTCGTTGTCAGCCGCGAGCATAAGCCGGTCGGGTCGACCGGGGGCCACCATTTGGCTCAAACCAGCTCATTACAGGCGGCGCGAGTGGCCGGCGCCTGGTCTCGCTTCGAAGCGTGCCGGGAGGCGCTGCTGGCGCGTGATCTGGCGATCCTGGGTCCGATTATCGAAGAGGATGCCGTTATTATGCATGCCGTCATGATGTCCAGTCACCCCCCGCTTTACTATTGGAATGCGGCAACCATGGCCCTGATCGAGGCCACCCAACGCTGGCGCACCGAGGGATTACCGGCCTACTTCACCATCGACGCCGGGCCGAATGTCCACCTCATTTGCGAACCGTCACACGCTGAAGCCGTCGAGCGGGAGGCTCGTAAGATTCCGGGTGTACAAGATGTCTTAACGAGTAACCCTGGCGGTCCGGCCAGGTTAATGGATTTAACGTAGCTCCAGCCACTCTGTCATCTTTTTTGGCAAGGGGGCTGTGGGCGGGTATAATGATGTCTATTATTTAGCAGGAAGACTGTAAATGTTTAGGCGCTTACACTTTGACATCAACAAAACGTGTCGAATTTCTGTACTAACCACGTTGCGAATTTGGGAATAAGCGAATGGCGAGATATCTATCATTCGCTATTCGCTTATTCACCATTCTTTCGAGTTAGCCTGAATGTTTGCGCAAGTTTTCTGAAAGGACCTAAAGGTTGTGACGATTATCGAAATTGTCGGATTTCTTTTGATACTGAGTCTGTTGGTATTTGTCCATGAACTTGGACACTTTTTAGTAGCCAAGCGTTCCGGCATCACGGTCGAAGAGTTTGCCATTGGGTTTCCTCCCAGGGCGGTCAAACTCTGGCAAGATGAGGGTCGGATAAAACTCGATGGCCAGGAGTATGTGATTGGGCGCAAGCTGCATGTACCTCGCAGCATTCAGCCGGGGGTCGAGGTCCATGCCGAGACATCGGTGGATGAGCAGGGACGCCCCATTGTAACCAGGCTGGAACTCGCCCAACCGCCTACCGATGAAACTGAATCGAAAACGCCAAAGGGCACCCGGCTTTCAATCCCTTTCACATCGAAAACGCCCGCCACCATGGCCGGGGGGCCAACCATTCAAGTTGAAGATCTGATTCGGCCAACCGAGTATACGCTGAACTGGATACCGTTTGGGGGCTATGTTCGCATGGTTGGGGAAGAGGATCCCAGCGCATCCGGCAGTTTTGCCAGTAAGAGCAAACGCGTCCGGTTTGCGGTCTTGGTGGCCGGTTCTTTGATGAACCTGGTCACGGCCGTGGTCTTCTTTACCCTGACGGCCCTGTCCGGTGTGCCTGAGCCGGTCACAGGCATCAATGCCGCCGGTGAAGAACTACCTCTGGCTAAAACGGTGATTACCGATGTTGTTGCAAATACGCCCGCCAGCGAGGCCGGATTACAATCCGGTGATATTGTCCTTGGCGCAGATGATGTTGATTTCAACTATATCGGGGATTTGGTCTATTATGTCGATCAAACCAAAGGCACAGAAATCATGCTGCGCCTGGAACGGGACGGTCAAATTGTAACGGCTTCGTTGGTGCCACGGGTTGACCCCCCCGAAAATCAGGGGGCAATGGGGGTAGGCATCAGCTATGAAGAGGTTGAAACCAAGATTGCCTATTATCCTCTGTCTGAGGCTATTTATAGGGGGGTGTCACAAACAGGCCAGTTTGTTGGGCTGACGTTCTACATGCCGGTGGCGATCTTGAGAAATATTATTCCCGCCGAAGCAGCCCGACCCACCGGGCCGGTCGGCATCTATCAGCAGACGGCCTCGGCGGTTGGTGCGGCCGTTACGCTTAATTGGTGGTATCCGGTCTTCTTCATAACGGCCATCGTCAGCACGGCGCTGGCCGTCACCAACTTGCTGCCGCTGCCTGCCCTGGATGGGGGGCGTATCTTCTTTATCCTGATCGAGGCTATTCGGGGCAAACGGGTTGCCCCCGAAAAAGAAGGCGCGATTCACTTTATCGGGCTGGCGCTGTTAGTCACGCTGATGTTGGTGGTTAGTTACTACGACATTCGAGATCCCATTCCGGCCATAGATTGGAACAGTTTCTTCTAAACGATGTCAGCAGGTCATCGCTGTCCTAACTGTCAAGAATCGGTTAAACCTGATTGGAACTTATGCCCTCAGTGCGGGTATCAAAACCCGGCCACACCCGGCCAGGTTCGCTGCCGGGTTTGCAGCCGGTCCACTTCGGGAACCCTGCGGGCCTGCCCTCATTGTGGCGCGGATTTAGAGCCCAAATCATTCCCATTTCTAACGGTCAGTCTGGGGGCAATTATTGTCCTTGGCTTGATCTATGGGGGGACTCAGTTGCGGTCGGGTCTGGTTAACACCATCGAGGAAGCCGCGCTCATCATCAACCCGCCGACGGCGACGGCCACCCCAACCGTGACGCCAACCCCAACGGCAACGTTTACGGCTACCGCTACACCCAATGCCAGTTCAACTGCAACAGCTACGCCAACCGACACCTCCACCCCAACACCATTACCGACTCAAACACCGACCATAGAAACGACGGATACGCCGGTTGGGGCTCCAACAGCAACCGTGACGCCGACCGTGACGCCTACGGCCACGCCACAATTTGGCGCGCCGGTCTTACTGGGACCCGCAGATGGCAAACTCTTCGGACGCGAGGAAGAGGTTATTTTACGCTGGGAGAATATCGGTTTCCTGGCTGAAAATCAATGGTATGCAGTGCGCCTGACCTGGCAGGAAAATGGTCAGTCTTCCTTCGGTGGTCACAATCTGAAAGATAACTTTTGGGTCGTACCACCTGATTTATATTGGGGGGTAGCCGATGAATTTACGGGCCGTAAATACGAGTGGTTCGTTTTTATCGAGGAGATATCGACCGGTGACAACGGCCAACAAGTGGGAAAACCCGTTAGTAAAGTAAGCGAGCGCTCCTCATTTTTATGGCAAGAATAGGGCCTCAGTTTTGCACGCTGTCGAAGATAGCCGCATCTCCAATTGCCAATCTCTAATCTGCCTTATGATCAGTCAAAATTTGCCAAGATTTAAATATTCTGGCATTTTAATAACTTATTTGAAGCATTCGCCTGGATAAGAATATCATAACCAGGCTAAACCACTAACCAAACTACCCAAATAAATACATAGGTGGTAATAGAAGATGAAAAGATCTTTTGAAGAGTTGTTAAACGAGTTAGCCACCTCTGAAAAATTTCAGACGACGAATTTATATATGCTCTCGAGGATGAACCAGGAGGATCTGAACATCTTCCGAAATATCTGGCCTACGGTCCCAACCCAACGTCGTCGAGATATCATGCAAGAGTTGGTTGAGATTGCCGAATTCAACTTCGAGGTCGATTATGACCCAATCTTTCTATTAGGCCTGGGCGATGAGGATGCTGATGTTCGGGTGTCAGCCATCAGCGGGCTGTGGGAACAGGAAAATCCGGAGTTGATTGAACCGCTGGTTCATTTGTTGCGCACGGACCCGGTGGTGATGGTTCGGGCCGCCGCAGCCAGCGCTTTGGGCCAATTCATCAACTTACGCGAACTCCAAGAGATCGAGCATTATCCTGCGCTGCTGGCTGAAGAAGCGCTCCTTGAAACGATTCGTGAGGCGAACGAACACGTCGAGGTCCGGCGTCGGGCCGTCGAAGCGATTGCTTTTTCGAGCGAGGCGGACGTCATTTCGATCATCGAGAATGCCTACTACGATAGTGACGAAAAAATGCAGGTCAGCGCCATCTTCGCCATGGGGCGGAATGCCGATAAACGATGGCAGCCGCGAGTGATTGCCGAGTTGGATAACCCCAACAGCGAAATCCGTTTCGAGGCGGCCAGAGCCTGTGGTGAATTAGAAGCCGTCGAAGCCGTGCCAAAATTGATCCAGCTCATCGACGAAGATCCCGATCTGGAAGTTCAGGAGATAGCAATCGGCGCGCTTGGACGGATTGGGGGGCCGGAAGCGCGCAGTGTCTTGGAAATCTATCTTGAAAATGAGATCGAGGCGCTGGCCCTGGCCGCCGATGAAGCCCTCTACGAGCTCAATCTCTTCAGCGGCTCGTTTGATCTGTTCGAATTTGATGACGGATTTGACGACGATATGGAAGAATTCTACGAGGTCGATGATTTGAATGATAATGGGAATGGCTACCACAGTTAGGCGCTGACATCGTCCCATCGACAAGAATTGTTGACATCGTATCGAATTATGTGCTTAGGCTTAAGAATTAAATAACTTCCTCAAATCAAGTTCAAATATCCGGCTTATTTGCCTGCACATGGGGAAGTTATTCAATCCTAAGCCCTTAGAAGAATAGCACGCTGATAACGCAGATTGTCACTGATAGACGCAGATAAAATTTTTTTGGATTTACGATTGGTTTTTAGGCGTAGCCTTAATCGCAAATCGTCAATTTGAAATCGTAAATCGGTGAAGGTAATTATTCACCATTCGCAATTTTTTCCGGCTTAGACGATCGCAGGGCCGGAATCTTCGCCATCGCAAAGGCAGCCACCAAGGCCGCTTCATGAGGAAAACAGCCCATAAAATAGGTCGCGAAATCTTCCCCACGTCGCTGGACAGCCACCCCATTCGTGAAAGCCTGCACGCCGACAACCTTTCGATCCATCCGGATAAACGTAAAACTGTCACTGGGTAAGACCAGCCGGTGAGTCGTACCAAACAGGTTGCCCTCATCTTGCCAATTCATTTCCGAGCGGGACGCCGCCCCGGTGGGTTGATAGTCACCCCCTTCGGCCAGAGTCGGGCCATGGGCGCGGCGCAGCCCATTGACTTGAAAATAGGTGGCCTCGTTCAACTGCTCCAGAATAATTTCGGCCAGCGTCGTTTTGACCGGCCGGATGACATCGAGATCCCCGGCGACAATTTGAGCCAACTGCTGGTCCGTATAAACGTTGTTAATAACCACTTTGAGCAGGTCGAGTTTTAAGGCGATGGACTTGAGCCCCTGGTTGGCCAGGTCGAAATCACCCTGGCCTAAACTACTAATGCCATAGTGTTGTTTTTTGAATATCCCCAATACGGATCGCTCGACCAAGGTCAACCCGCAATCAGCGCAGCGATACACCTTCTCGTCACTGTGAAAAACAACAGGGCCTTCATTACAACGTGGGCAGACCTGATACAACGTGTCCTGTTTCACGGCAGGCACTCCTTTGGGCGGGAATGAATTACAATCGCTCAAAGGATACTCGGTGGACCTTAATTTTGCAAAATTGGGAAGGGTTCAACGGGATCGTGGAATCAAAAAGGGCCAGCCATTGGTTGGCCCTATCTGTATTGTTATTTCCAAGAGTTCAGCAGCTGCTTATTACCGCAAATTTCGGCCAAAGGGAAACAACGCCAGCGGAATCAGCTTGAGATGCTGCACGGCAAAGGGCAAGCCAATAATGGTAATAGCCAGGATCGCAGCCGATGTTAGATGCACCAGCGCAATCTCCCAACCGAACACAACCAGCCAGATGATATTGAAAATGATGTGCAAGGTATCATCCGCATCGGGTGTCGAAACCAGTTCCTTACCAAACGGGGCCAGACTGGCGAACCCCACCTTAATCGACTGAACCCCAAAGGGAATACCGATGATGGTCAGACAGAGCCCCAATCCACCGATGATGTACCCCAAAGCGGCGATAAAACCGCCGAAAACAAGCCAGATAATGTTGCCCAGTAAACTCATTTCATAATCTCCATATTCTACACGGGGCGACCACCGAGGTGCGCCCCACTAACGTTTCTTGATTTAAGCCCTCTACAATACAATACGACAATCGAGCCTTAAAGTTGCAATTTGGCTGCGTTATGCTTTTATTAGTACCCGGACGCGTCAATAGGCCGTCGGTTACACTCCCCTCGATCCCCCCGCGAGCGGGGGGACGTTTAAAGCCTCCCCCTGCTGGCGGGGGGAGGTTGGAGGGGGGTAGTCCTGGGGTTATTTACGCCGCAATGTACTAGGACATTTGTCGGAGAGTCGGGGTTTACTCTGAGGCGCCGTCGGAGGTCATCGACGATACGCCGCTGTCGGCAAGAGGGATCAGGTCTACGTTATCAAACCGGACCCGAGCGAGTGGAGCACCGGCTGTTCTGGAAGAAGCCATGTAAAATCCGATGCCACCGCTGGCGAAGGTATCATCGGTGACGCTGTCGAGACGCTGGTCATTCACGTAAAGCGTGATTTCGGAGCCGATCACCTCGACCCGTAAGCGATTCAATTCACCTGATGGCATGACAGCAGTGATAGATGTCCAGGTTTCATCACCGGGTAGCGCTCTCAGTTCGTGCCAGGCTCTATCTTTCAAACGCCACACGCTCCACTGGCGCAGGCCGTTGATAGCAAAGACGTAATAGTTCTCGTCATCCTGACGCCGAAACACCAGCCCATAGCCACTTTCCGGCGGACCCTCGACCAAAGCCGCCTCGGCCTCATAGGAAAAATCATAGTAGCTGCCGCCTCGTTCAGGATACGCAGCGATGGCCCGGTTTGGCTCTTCAATCGAAACAAGGTAAACGCCATCAACCACCTGCCGCGAGATCAACCCGTCGGTCGTCAGCCAGCCTAAATCATTGTTGACGAACGCGTCGATTAACGGTTTGGCTTCACCGGGAGCCACCATCGAGTCAATAGCCTCATCAGGATTTTTGGCTGCCATCGAGTCAATCTCCTCTTCGCGGTCGGGCAAGGTCTGAGAATCGGTCACAGGCGGTGAACTTATGACTCGTACCCCAACCAGAATGGCCACAACGGCCACGGCAAAGACGATCCAACCAACGTTGGCTCGGCTTTTGGTTAGTGAAGCCATCGCTTGAGAGATATCGAGCAGGGGCCGGGTCGAGAGGTCAACCTCAACCTGCTCCCCTCTGAGCACTGCCTCCAAATCGGCGGCAAATTCTCTGGCCGTCCGGTAGCGGTTGGCCGGCTCTTTTTCCATCGCTTTGCAGATGATCTGCTCGACTTCCTTTGGCACATCGGGGTTGAAGCGGGAAGCAGGCGGAGGGGGATCGTTGATATGCTGCATGATCAGGCCATACATAGTATCAGCCTCAAAGGGCAGGCGGCCGGTGACAAGCTGGTACAGGACCGCGCCTAAGGAATAGATATCACTCCGTTCGTCACCTCGCTCGCCCAGGGCCTGCTCGGGCGACATGTAGTGGGGCGTGCCTGTGGTCGTTCCCTCAACTGTTAGACGCGTTTCGTGCAGCAGAGTGGCAATGCCAAAATCGGTGAGCACAGTGCGTCCGTCCTGGGTACGCATGATATTAGCCGGTTTGATGTCGCGGTGAACGATGCCTTGCTTGTGCGCAAATTCAAGGGCGCGGGCAACCTCGATGACAATTTTCAGGGTCTCGTTCAGCAGTAATGGCTGAGGGACATCACCTTGCATGGGCAGATCTTTGAGCTGCTCCTCCAGTGACCTGCCATTCAGAAACTCCATGGCCATATAGCAGTTGCCATCGAGAAACTCAAAATCATAAATTTGCACAATATTGGGATGTTGGAGCGAGGCGATGGCCCTGGCTTCACGCAGAAATCGCTCGGTGAAGTCAGTCTGCTGGCTCAGATGGGCGTGCAAGACTTTGACGGCCACCTTGCGCTGCAGAGGCATCTGGACGGCGCGATATACCTGGGCCATGCCACCCGTGCCCAGAAGATCCTCCAACTGATATTTGCGGCCAATTGTCTGCCCAATTAGCGAGGTCATTCTTAAGGTATCCTATCGAAACGTCTCAACTATAGAGATTATAGCAGAGTTGTTAAAAAAGTATAAACAAATAGTCGATCTGAACTATCGGCAATAGTAAATGGCCGCGTTTCACTCATTCATACCCCAGCCAATCACAACCCCAAGCAGGGCCACGCCGGCGATACACCAGAAAACCACTTGGTAGGCTTCGGCGGGGAGGACGGCTTGATCGAGACCTTGCTGCAACAGTACGCCGCCCAAGGCCGTGCCCAGCACCGTTCCGGTAAAACGGATCATGCTGTAAAGACCGGCGGCTGCGCCTGACTGGGCTTGCGGAATCTTGCTAAGCGAGGAACGATGCATCGCCGCCAGTGACAACCCTGCGCCCAAACCGTGCCCAACCAGGCCCACCATCACCCATGGCAACAAAACCGTACCGGGCAGCCAGCCAATGAAGAGCATGAGCAGGGCCTGAACCAGCAGCCCGGTCGTAATAGGCCAGCGGCTGTTCAGGCGGTCGGCCAGATGCCCGCCGAAACGCATACTCACCAGCAGCGAAACGGCGTGCAGCATCAACATGAAGCCGGTCGAAGCAGCGCTCAAACCGTGAATGTCCGTCAGGTAGAGCGGGATGAGAAATCCGATCCCACTCATCGTGAACATTCGAATGCCGGCGCAGATCGAGGTCCGGCTGAAGGTCTTGTTAGCAAACATATCCAGAGTAACAAACGGGACCGCCTGGCGTCGTTCCCAAACGATGAAAGCGCCAAAAAACAACAGGGTAATGGTCAGCAAACGCCAGTCTCGCAGAGGGGCGACACCCGTGATAGGCCGGCTCGAGAGGTAAAACACGAACATAGTCGTGGCTAGGCTCAGTAGCACCACCCCGCCCCAATCGAACGCCTGCAAAAAACCAGGTTGATTATGATGAGGCTGTATCGCGGGTATTCGGTGTCGAACCGCAACCACAGCGATCAGGCCCACCA
>Ga0302046_10004248_pt1 | contig 12751 bp, 12 predicted proteins | sample RVTome_11_FD_200261 | JGI IMG/M metagenome (GOLD analysis project Ga0302046, IMG submission 200261) | Soil microbial communities from uranium-contaminated site in the Upper Colorado River Basin, Wyoming, United States - RVT147D111 (version 2) ...
CGGTCACACCGTCCCTTCTGCGCGGCCGCCTCAGGATCCTGGCACGCCGTGCGCGCATTGCCCGGCGCGTGACACGGCACATGCTCCGGCACACGGCTGCAACGCAGCTGATGGAGGCGGGCGTCGACATCCGCTTCGTGCAGCGACTGCTCGGTCAAACCAGCATCGCGATCACCGAGATCCATACGCACGTGAGTGATCGAACGCTGCAGGACGTACTGACACGTGCCAACACACTCCGGCGCGTGGGCCAGACGCCGCTCGTCGAGCAGCTCGAAGTGCCCCTCGCCGGAAGCAGCATCGCGGCCTGAAGTACGCCCGGGCGCAGTGGGCGGTCATGCACTCCTTCGTGACCGCGCGCTGACCGTGCGTTTCAGGGAATGACCTCGGCCCGCCGGCCGAGCAGGAATCGCCTGACCGCGTCATCTTCGGTGAGTCCGATGGCGCGTTCCCGGGCCTGCGCTGCGTCAGGCCCGCGTTGCAGACGTGCGAGCAGGTGGGCCCGTACCGCCCAGTAGGGTTGGTGCGTCGTGACGGCTGCGGCATCGATCCGGTCGAGGAGCGCGAGGCCGGCATCCGGCCCGTGCAGTTCGGCGACGGCCGCCGCACGCCCGACCATCGCGCCCAACGTGGGCGCGACGCGCACCAGGCCTTCATAGAGTCGCGCGATCGCGTCCCACTCGATGCGACCGGTTCGCGCACGCTCGGCGTGCACGGACTGGATGGCAGCTTCGAGCTGGAACCGGCCGGCGCGCCCGTGCCGCGCTGCTGCGGCCAGCACACGCTCGGCCTCTTCCACCATCGACATGCGCCAGAGACTCACGTCCTGTTCGGAGAGCGGCACGTAATCGCCTCCGGCGGTGCGGCGGGCGGCACGCCTGGCTTCACAGTGGAGCATGAGCGCGAGCAGTCCGCGCGGCTCGGGCTCATCGGGCATGAGGCGAACCAGCACGCGCGCCAGCCAGATGGCTTCGTCGGCCAGACCGTTTCGCCTCGGGTCCGCACCGGTGACATCCTCCCAGCCATGCCAGTACGCGGCGTAGATTGCCTCGGCCACCGCACTGATCCGCTGCGGCAGCTCGTGCGTGGCCGGCAGTTCGAAGGCCATGCCGGCGTCGCGGATCTTCGACTTCGCGCGAACCAGACGCTGACTCATGGTTGCCGGTGAAACGAGGAATGCGCCGGCGATGGTGGCCGCGTCGAGACCCAGCACGGTCTGCAGCATGAGCGGCGTGTGCACGTCCGGATTGATGGCCGGATCGGCACACAGGAACAACAGCGCGAGGCGCTCGTCAGGAAATTCGTCGCTCGCGGCTGCCGCCGCTTCGGCATCCTGCGCCGCTATGGCGAACGACTGTGCGTACGTCTCCTGCACCTTCTGATGACGTGCCTGGTCGATCAGGCGATTGCGTGCAGCCGCGAGGAGCCATGCCTCCGGCTTGGCCGGCACACCCCGCTCCGGCCAGGTCCGGAGCGCGGCAAGGAACGCATCACTGAGCGCGTCTTCGGCGAGCGCGACGTCGCGGCAGCGGGCGGCGAGGTACGAGAGCAGACGGCCGTAGGACTCGCGCGCCATCGCCTCGACAGCGCGTTCGGCCTGCTTGATTCCGCTACCGCCTTCGATTCCTGTCGCACGTCGTCCGCTCACGTCACGGCCGGCAGATGAACTCTGCGGGCTGTACGCCGGTCTCTGCGAATGACCTGACATTGCGCTCCTGGCGCCGGGTCGCGACGCTCGTGCTCGGCCGTGTCCGCCGCGGGAACCCTACGTTGCGCGCGACGGGTCAGGCTCGACGGGCCGCAGCTCGATCGTCGCGTACGTGGCAGCCGGACAGCGCACGGCCCATTCCAGTGCGTCCTCGAGGGAGCCGAGCTCCAGCACGATGAAGCCGCCCAGCTGCTCTCTGCTGTCCGCGAAGGGACCGTCCTGCACACGACGATTGCCATTTTCGACGCGTACGGTCGTCGCCGTCGTGGATGGCATCAATGCGTGACCACTCACGTAAACGCCGGCGTCGACCAGCGCTTTGACGTATGCGCGCCAGGCCCCGCCCAATGGATCCTGAACTGTGCCGGGCGTGTGCATTGCTTCCATGTCCGCGTCGGTTTCGAAGACCAGCATCATGTAGCGCACAGGATCTCCTTTGCGGTTCTCCATCTGCCCAATGCACGCGACTCCGCGCCCTGCGCCAGACGTGCCGGTCCGCCATCACGGCGAGACGAGGACCGGCCTGACTTCGATCGCGCCGTACCCTGCCGCGGGACAGCGGGCTGCCCAGTCGAGCGCCTCGTTCAACGACTTCGCCTCCAGGATGATGTAGCCGCCGAGCTGTTCCCGTGTGTCGGCGAAGGGACCGTCCTGCACCATGCGACGACCATCCTCGAGCCGAACCGTCGTCGCTGTCGTTGGATGTTGCAGACCGCTGCCCTCGACGAATACACCCGCCTCTGTCATGGCCTGATCGTAGGCGCGCCATGCGCCCGAGAAGTCCTCGTCGGCACGGTGTTCGTAGTCGGCGAAAATCGCGAGCAGGTATTTCATGTCGTGCCTCCCCTGCCTGGCCTCCGTCGGAGGACGAGATCGGTCGTATCGACCTCGCCATTCGAGACTCCAATGTAATGACGGGTGACAGGCACCGGTCTCGACAGGTCGTCACGGCCGGCTTCGAAGCGAGGAGGCTGGCGGGCCATTCAGTCGCGTCGTGTCGCGCGGCCAGCAGTGCCGCCGGCGAGCCATGCGAACGCGTCTTCCAGCTGTCGAGGCGGCATGGTGTGCGGACCGTCGAACTCGTGGTACTCGACGGGATAGCCCGCGTTCTCGAGCGCGCGAACCAGGGTCCGGCTGGTCCGGTCGATGGGCAGGATGGCGTCCTGCGTTCCGTGTGTGATGAACAGCCTGGGCCGGCCCGTACGCTCGCGTGATGGGATGAAACCGGGCGAAAGTGCCATCACGTGTGTGAAGAGGTCACCGTTGGCAAGACCCAGACCGAGTGCGTACGAGGCACCGTCGGAGAAACCGCCAATGCAGAGTCTGCCCGGATCGACGCGCACGCGATCGATCGTCCACTCGAGGACGCGACCCAGCCCGGCGACATCCCTGCCGAACCGACCCCCGATTCCGTCCCACGTCCGGCCGGCCGAATTCGGCACGAGCAGGACAACCCCGTGCGCATCCGCATTCGATGTCATCGGCGCGAAGAGATCCGAACTCTGGCCGGCACCGTGCAGCAGAATGAGCAGTGGAGTGTCCACGCCCGGGTCGAAACCCGCCGGCACATGGATCCATGGCCGGCGCGCGCCAGCTTCGCCCGCAGCATGACGACCTGCCGCCAGTGCGGGACGTGCGGGCGGGCGGACGTCCACAGCCAGTCGGATCTCCGGCTGGTCGCAGCGATCCTGTTGCGCGGCAAGGAACGCGGCCGCAAGACTGCCCAGCAGCTCTCTCCGCTTCATGCCGTGATCCTGCACCACACGAGGATGAAGCGCCAGCACCGGCTCTCACCATCGTGATCCCGGAATCGAGCAATCCGTGTCAGTGCGCCGGTTGGCTCGAACCGAGCAGTGCCCAGCGGCACTTGTCCGCAACGAGCCAATCGAAATACTGGCGCGCAGGACGGGCTCCCACGAGCTGCGGCTGACGGCGCGCAGCCCGGGGCGCCGGTCGCCCCCGATCAGAAGACGAACGCGGAAATGCCGAAGGACAGGCCGAACGCCGTCTGTTCGAGGTCGCTCGCAAATCCACTGAAACTCGCCGTGGATCGCCGGATATAGGCCTGCGCGTCAAGGCCGACGCTGGGCGTGATGAGAACGAGCAGCCCGGCAGCGCCCGAGAGTGTGCGGCCGCTCTGCGTGTTGTCATCCTCATCGCTCGTCCGCACGTACTGGAAGCTCGCCGTCACGTAGGGATGCGTCGTTTTGTCCGCACCGCCGAAGTAGTAAGCGACTTCAGGCCCGATACCCAGAGCCGTTGTGGAATTGTCATCAGAAGACGAGTAGCCGAACAGAACCTGCCCGCCGAGCGCAAGTCCCGGCGAAACGAAGAGCAATATGCGCGGCGCGAGGCTCAGCGAATTGAAGCGCGGGCTGTCCTCGCCATCCGAATCCGATTTCGCACTCGTGAAGCCCGCTTGTCCGCCGACCAGAATGCTGCCGCGGTCCGTCGCGTGCGTCTGTGCCAGCGCGGCCGCCGGCGTCGCCGTGGTCACGGCGATCAGTGCGAGTGTCCGTGCGATGCGCATCGTCATTGCTCTCCTGAACGGCGTTCGAGAGGAAGCGCTCCTGGTATGACCCTGTTGCGGTGTCGCCGACAAGGCTGGCCTGCCGTGGTCGGCCGCTGTGAATCCGACTGCACGCTTTGACCGATCACCTCATCGTCGCGCAAGAACGCCCCAGCGGCTGAAACATCGCACACCCGGTCCGGGCAGCTGGCCTGCTGACCTCGTGCGGTGGGTCCTGACCATCCCACGTGCCGGCGAATTCGTCCCCGTGGGGGCTTCCTTCGCACCGACCGAAGCCGTTCAGTGCTCTGCCTGGTGATCGACCCGGCCACTCGCTGCCATCAACGCGACACCCCGTTCGCGGCTTCGGGCCCGAAAGAAGGCCCACACAGCCCTGGCAGTGCGCTTTTCATTCGGGACCTTGCGACGGGAAGGCAAGGCATGGGAACATGTCGTCGTGGCATGGACCGCAATCACAATGCGGCGCGGAGGAACCGGTGCAGATTGGTGAGGCAGTTGCGGTCTCGATCCTTGCCGCGAGCGGCAGTGTCGCGGCGACCCCGCAGTATCGGCTGCACCTCGACGCTCGCCGCCGCGGTAGCGTTGACCCGGACTGGCGTGGCCTCGCCGTCTGGAGGTGGGGCCGGGCCGGCCGTGGCGCGATCGTCCTGTGCAACAACGATGACGATGATACGGCCAGCGCCACCGACAATGCCGATGCGAGCATCAACGGCGGCAATGACAGCCAGGAAACCGCCATGCTGGTCTTTCGGCGGACGGGACCCGCGCCGCCGGGCTCGTGGGCGGGGTTCCTCGAGGTTTCGGCGGCCAATGCGCGCCGGATCCGCATATTCGACAGCCGCGCAGCCGGCGGTGCGGAGATCCTGGGTCCAACGGCTGGCGCCCGGCACCGCTTCCTCGATCTGGCGTTCACCGAACGCGAATACAGCATGGAGGCCATCCGCTACGCGGGCAGTGGATTCAACGGTCTCGTCCGGCTCACGTTCAGCATCGAGGACGGCGGCAGCGTGATCTTCTCGCAGGCGGCGACACTCCGGGTGGCGCCATGGATCATGCCCAATCACCTGGACCCGGCCGAGAAGGTGTTCGTCGTCAACGCCGGCAGCGACAATTCGCGCTTCCGGGCAGAACTCTCACCACTCGTCGGGGCAGCCGGATGCAGCCTCGTACAGCACGCCAGCGGGGACGTCTGGATGCAGGATTGCATGGAGATCGGACTGGCCGCGCGACCGGACGGCGCTTCTCCCAAGGCCATGCCGGCGGTCGTGCGGGCGAAGCGCAACCGACCCCTTCGCACGTTCCCGCGCACGCTCCTGGCTCCGGACTTCGGTTACGAAGAAGTCGCACCGCTCAGCAACGCCACCACATTCGATTCGACCGGTAACCTCGAGGTGACGCCCCCGATCCTGTCCGGAACGCGGCGCCGCTATCCGTGGGGCCGCATCTACTATGGCCGGCCGGGCCCATCCATCACTCGACCCGGCGAAGATTTCGATGCTGTCACCCGGGCATTCCTGCGAGCGCAACGGGTGCAGGCGCCCTTCGAAATCGACACCGGGTGGCTGACTGTGGGGCACGTCGACGAAGTGGTTTCGTTCGTGCCGGCGCCGGGCGGCCGCCGCTTCAAGCTCCTGATTGCCAGCCCGCGTCGAGCCTACGCAATCCTGCGGGCGGCCCGTCGCACGAACGGGACCGCTCGGCTGCTTACCGGAAGAGGCTTCCCGGATGGCGCCGGCGGGTCGCATTCAGCCGAGGTCACCATCACTGATTTTCTGACGCGTGGGATCCCGGCACTGGGACTGACGGCGACGACCCTGCGTTCGTTCAATAACAGGGTGGCCCGTCACCTGAACCGCATCAAGCAGGTGTTCCGGCGCGAGATCCGGGCGACAGCGGATGAGATCGTGGAAGTGCCCATCCTCTACTTCCCCAACGAGGACGAGCCGGTCTTCGCGGATGCGCTCACCGCAGGCATCGTCAACATGCTCGTGATCAACCGGCACTGCATCGCACCGAAGCCGTTCGGACCCGTGGTGGCGGGGCGTGACCTGTTCGAGCAGGACCTGCGAACCCGACTCGCTGGTCTGGGGTTGACCATTACGTTCATCAATGACTGGTACGAGTATCACGTCTTGCTGGGCGAGGTCCACTGCGGCACGAATACTCTGCGTCGCCCGACCCGGCCACCGAAATGGTGGACATTCGTATGATCACGGCGCCCGCCGACGCGCGCCTTCCGACCTGGCTCATCGCGCTCATCCTGACCGGCTCGATCGCATGCTCGCGCTCCGCCGTCCCCGCTCATGAAGCCGCCGAGGAAACAGACAACATGGAAGAGCTGATCATGCTGGCGGAGGCCGCGATCGGCCCCAGGTACTTCGAGCTGGAGTCACTGGCTCGCCGGCAGGCCAGCGGCGATGATCACCAGACCGCGGTGCTCGAACGTCATCGCAGCGACGACAATCCCGTGGTCGCCCTGTTCGCTCAGGTGATCCTCGATTGGCTGGGGAATCGCGCGGCCGACTACGAGCAGGCGCTCGCTCATCTGCAACGCGCGCCCGAACGCGCCGCCCGCACGCCGCGCGGTACGCCCTCGCCGCGCGGTGTCCAGGCCTACCTCACCATGCACTTCGCCAACCGCCTCACGAAACTGCTCGCATTGCACCAGGTCAAGGCGACCGACCGGGATCACTGGAAAGTGGTCGCCATCCTGCTTTATCTCACCGAACATCGCGACGCCGCCACAACCGGTGCGCTGCTCCGCTTCGCGATCGAGACCGACAACGAAGAATGGCGTGGCTTCGCTCTCGATGCGGTCCGCGCCATCGACGATCCCGGACTCACGACCAAACTGGAATTCGAGGTCGCGCGCGCACGACAGCTGGGCCGCGCCGTGCCGGCGGCCGTCCGCGACGTCTCTTGAGGCGGGCAGGCGTCGCAAGCACAACCGGCCACCCGTGTCCATCCGAGTCAGTGGTCATTCGTCCGGTCCATGGAACGCGATACCGCCGATGCCGCTCGCCTCGATTCGCCGGCGGACGGACGCGTGCACGACGATCGCGGTCACCGATTCGGCCAGCCGGAACAGCAGCATGCCCCTGGCCTGCGACGCATCCAGGGCGAGGTTCTCGAAGTCGACATCCACGATCGTCGATTCCTCCGCCGCACCCGTGTCCGCGTCCTCGGCTTCCGGCGATAGCCCTGTTCCCCGCACGCGCGAACGTGCCTTGTCCACGGCGCTCACCACACCCACCACGTTGAACGCCTGGTAATTCGTGTGCCGGGCGCCGCTGCCCGGATCCAGTATCTCCGCCGGAAACGTCTGCAGATTGTCGACGCCGGCTGCCACGAGCGTGTCCAGGAGATCCTGCCGCACCAACGGTGCGCTCAGATCGTCGTAGAGAGGCTTCAGGTGGCCGGGCTGGTCCGCGACCAGCGTGTAGACGAGAGGCGACGAAATCGCATCCACAATGAGCGCACCGCTGTACCAGGGATCACTGGCGATGTCCGGGTCATCTGCAATGACTGCAGCCGGCAGCGGACCATCTCCGCTCATCACGAAGTACTCGTCGCCTGTCTCCATCGTCGCCTCCCCTGGTCCCGTCATACTCCGTGCGTGGACCCCGGCAGAATGGGTCCGGGTGACTTGAAACACAGACCGCTCGCTTGCTGGCATGCCCGCTGACCGGCCCGTCTGCTGGCCCGCAGACCCGATGCGGTGCAGCTCCGCTCATCACCGAATCCCCCGCCCCGGCAGGCCGCCAGGCCGCCGATCGAGCCGCTGCATCCCGGGCGGCTCGCGATTCGTTTGGCACTCAAACCCCGATCATCGCCGCTTCGTTCGCGCGCCCGCGAGCATGGCGATCCCGGGATGTTTGCGCCCACGACATTCGACGCGGCGACCGCCTTACGCCAGGCAGATCCCGGTGGCCGCTGCCCGGAATCGGACAATACCCTACCACGCCGGGGGATGCGCCTGACTTGCCAGACGCGTGAAGCGGCCTATCCTTGCACGCAACGCATCAACATTTATTGATGCAACGTCGCGTGAGGATTCTGACGGAGGATCCATGAAACTGGAAGTGTTCGACCCGGCGATGTGCTGCTCGAGTGGCGTCTGCGGGACGGACGTCGATGCGGCGCTCGTGCAATTCGCGGCCGATGTGAAATGGCTGCTCGGTCTGGGCGCCGCGGTGCAGCGGTACAATCTGTCGCAGCAGCCGGGTGCATTCATGAGTACGGCGATGGTGCGCCGGACGTTGCAGGTGGAGGGTCCGGCGTGTCTTCCGCTCGGACTGTTGAACGGGACGATTGTATTCCGGGGCAGGTATCCTGCCCGTGCGGAGCTGGCGCGACTGCTGGAGCTCGGGAAGGGTGCGGCGTGATGCAGATACTCGATCAACCGACACGGTATCTCTTTTTCACCGGCAAGGGCGGAGTCGGCAAGACATCGCTTGCGACGGCCACGGCGGTAGCGCTGGCTGATCGCGGCCGGCGTGTGCTGCTCGTCTCGACCGATCCGGCGTCGAATCTGGGACAGGTCCTGGAGTTCGACGTGGGTGCCGTAATCACATCGGTTCCGGCGGTGGCGGGCTTGAGCACGCTCGACATCGATCCGGAAGCCGCCGCCGGTGCCTACCGTGAGCGCGTGATCGGCCCGGTGCGCGGTTTGCTGCCGGAGTCGGTCGTCGGTCAGATCGAGGAGCAGCTGTCGGGAGCGTGTACGACGGAGATCGCGTCGTTCGACCAGTTCACGACCTTGCTGACCGACGCGGCGCTGATCGAGGATTTCGATCACGTCGTTTTCGACACGGCGCCGACCGGACACACGTTGCGGTTGCTGGAGCTTCCTGCCGCGTGGAGCGGGTTCATTGCGGAGAACCCGGACGGCGCGACCTGCGTCGGTCCCATGTCGGGGCTGGAGGCGCAGCGCGTTCAATACGAGGCGGCCGTCCGATCCCTGAGCGATCCCGCTGTGACGACATTGCTGCTGGTGAGCCGGCCCGAGCGGTCGGCGCTGGAGGAAGCGAGTCGCACGAGCGCGGAGCTGTCGGCGCTCGGGATCGCCAGCCAGCACCTGATTATCAACGGCGTGTTCGAATCGGCCGATCCGGCCGACCCGCTGGCGCGCGCGCTCGAACAGCGTGGTCACGCAGCGATCGAGGCCATGCCGGACCGGCTGCGGGTTCTTTCCCGGGAAACGGTTCCGCTGCGCGCACACAACGTGGTCGGCATGGCGGCACTGCGCACCTTGCTGAACGCCGGACCGGTAGAATCGCCGCACGCCTTCACGGACTCGCCTGCAACGCAGGCATTGCCTCAGCCGCTCGAGGCAGTGGTCGACGAGATCGCGCGCAGCGGGCACGGGTTGTTGATGGTGATGGGCAAGGGAGGCGTGGGCAAGACGACGATTGCCGCAGCTGTGGCCGTAGAACTCGCAGCGCGTGGCATTTCCGTTCACCTGTCGACGACGGATCCGGCCGCACACGTGGCGGACGCGCTGGGCGGCGAGGTCGAAGGGCTGACGGTGTCGCGCATCGACCCGCGTGAGGAGACGCAACGCTACATCGAGCGGGTACTGGCGAGCAAAGGGAAAGACCTCGACGAGGATGGCCGCCGTCTGCTGGCAGAGGACCTGCGCTCGCCGTGCACGGAGGAAGTGGCGGTGTTCCATGCGTTCTCGCGCGTGGTTAATCAGGCACGGCGTGGCGTGGTCGTGCTCGACACGGCACCCACGGGCCACACGCTGCTGCTGCTGGACGCAACCGGCGCCTACCATCGCGAAGTGCTGCGCACGAGCAGCCTGCCCGCGGAACGAGTCATTACGCCGTTGATGCGGCTGCGCGATCCGGAATACACGCGCATCCTGATCGTGACCCTGCCCGAGACGACGCCGGTGCTCGAGGCCGCGCAGCTTCAGCAGGATCTGCGGCGTGCGCAGATCGAGCCGTTCGCCTGGGTCATCAACCAGAGTCTGGCGGCGGCTGAAACAACGGATGCGCTGCTGGTCGCGCGCGCGGCCGCCGAGCGACCACTCATCGAGCACGTGCAGAACGAGCTGGCCGGGCGCACGGCGATCGTGCCGTTGCAGGCGGAGCCGCCCGTCGGCCCGCACCGCCTCCGCGCAGTCATCGCGGGCACCGCGACACGGCTGGAGGATACGCATGTCTGAGTCCGTCACGCGGCGACTGTCTTTCCTGGACCGCTACCTGACCGTCTGGATCTTCCTCGCCATGGCTACCGGTGTGGCCATTGGCTTTTTCTTCCCCGCCGTGGAAAGCGTCATCAACCGGTTCCAGGTCGGGACCACGAACATTCCCATCGCCATCGGCCTGATCCTGATGATGTACCCGCCGCTGGCGAAGGTGCGCTACGAGAAGCTGGGTGCCGCGTTCAGTAACATTCGTGTGCTGGGTCTGTCGCTGTTCCAGAACTGGTTCGTCGGGCCGATCATCATGTTCGCGCTCGCCCTGGTGTTCCTCTACGACATGCCCGGTTACGCGCAAGGCCTCATCCTCGTGGGCCTGGCGCGCTGCATCGCCATGGTGCTGGTCTGGAACGACCTGGCGAAAGGCGACCGCGATCTCGTCGCAGGACTGGTGGCGCTGAACGCGATCTTTCAGGTGCTCCTCTACGGCGTCTATGCGTGGATCTTCCTCACGTTCCTGCCGCCGCTCTTCGGATTCGAGAGCGTCCGCGTGAACGTGGCTGTCGGCGAGATTGCACTCACTGTGGCAATCTACCTGGGCATTCCGCTCGTTGCGGGATTGCTGAGCCGACTGGCGCTCGTGCGGGCCAGAGGCGAGGAGTGGTATACACGCTCGTTCATCCCGCGCATCAGCCCGCTCACGCTCGCGGCACTGCTCTTCACGATCGTGGTGATGTTCTCGCTCAAGGGCCACCTGATCGTACAGCTACCGCTCGATGTCGTACGCATCGCAATACCGCTCGCCCTGTACTTCGTTGCCATGTTCGGCATCACGTTCTTCGCCGCCCGCGCGAGAGGCATGAAGGCGAGCTACGAGCAGAACGTGACCGTGTCGCTCACGGCCGCCAGCAACGACTTCGAGCTGGCGATCGCCGTGGCCGTGGCCGTGTTCGGCATCAGCTCCGACCAGGCATTCGCGACCGTCGTCGGGCCTCTGGTCGAAGTGCCGGTCCTGATCGGGCTGGTGCACGTCGCATTGTATGCCCGCCGCCGATTCTATCGCCTCGGCGCGGATGATGCCGAAGCGACCGCGGCGGCGGTCACTGCGACGGCCGCTTCATAACTGTCGTTTCCAGGATCCGAATCGTGTCGGCGTGCGATTCGGCGCCCTGATCATCGCCGGAAGCGTCCCGGCTGCGCGGCCGGCGAGGCCACACCCAGAACGGCGGCGCGCAGCAACCGCCCGAGCGCGTCGCCTTCGTGAACACCCGCGAACGACTCCGCTCCCGGTCCGATGGCAAACAGCGGGACCATGCTCGCCGTGTGACCGGCTGTCGTGTAACGCAGTGCGTGGACGTTGCCTCGCCCCGTGTGCAGCGCGGCTCCCCCCGTTTCGTGGTCCGCGGTCACGATGAGCAGTGTGCCGGGATGCAGCTTCTGATAGTTCAATGCGACGACAATGGCCGCGTCCAGATCTTTCATGATCGCGAGCATATCCTCGATCGGCGCATTCGCGTGCCCGGCCTCATCGCTCCCCTCCGTTTCCAGCAGCAGGAAGAAGCCATCGCGATCGCGTGAGAGAATGTCCAGCGCCACCCTCGCCATTGCCGCGAGACGCGGCTTCGATGGATCGAGCGCCGGACTGTTGGATCTGGCGAACAGCCCGAGCAGTGAGCGCGGCGCCTCCGCACCCAGTCGCGCCAGCTCCGCCGGTGATCGGACGATCGCATAGCGGCTCTCCAGTTCGAGAAGCAGATTCTGCGAATCGGGTCGCAGCGTGCCGTCGAAATATCCCAGACCATCTCCCATCAGAACGTCTGCGCCGCTGACCGCTAGCTGGCTGGCGATGTCGGCATGCTGGTCCCGGCTCGGAACGTGCGCCGCGAATGCTGCGGGCGTCGCGTCCGTGATCGACGTCGTCGTCACGAGGCCCGTCGCCAGGCCGGACTTCTGCGCGGCCTCGAGGACCGTCTCGTATGCGGCCGAATCCGGACCTACTCCGATCGCGCCATTGAACGTCGCCATGCCGATCGCATACGCACTGGCCGACGCCGCGCTGTCGATCACCCGCGCCGACGTGCCTCGCGGCACCACATGGCCCGCCACCGGAAAGGCATCGAGCGTTCGCGATCCGCCAGCCACGTGCAGCACACTCCAGTAGCTCGATCCCGCACCATCCGCGATCATCAGGATCACACGACGCGGGCCAGCCGCTGAAGCCGAGGTCGCCGGCAACTGCGGCCCCGATGCACATGCAACCGCCACACCGACGGCCATGACAACCGACAGCCGATTACTAACCCACGCGCGCATCATCGTCGCCTCCCGCGCCGATTCGTCGATCAAACCTGCCCGCTGGCGCCGT
>Ga0302046_10004249_pt1 | contig 12751 bp, 7 predicted proteins | sample RVTome_11_FD_200261 | JGI IMG/M metagenome (GOLD analysis project Ga0302046, IMG submission 200261) | Soil microbial communities from uranium-contaminated site in the Upper Colorado River Basin, Wyoming, United States - RVT147D111 (version 2) ...
GGATCTCCTGACCCACCGGGGCCCGGAGGCCCAGGGACATTTCGCCGAGCACGGCGTGGGCCTCGGCCACCGCCGCCTCCGGATCATTGACCTCGCCGGCGGACTCCAGCCGATGTTCACCGACGATCGCGCCATGGTCACGGTGTACAACGGCGAGATCTACAACTACCGGGAGCTCCGGGCCACGCTCGAAGCCCACGGCCATCGCTTCCGGACCGCCTCCGATACCGAGACCATCCTCTACGCGTACCGGCAGTACGGCGACGCCTGCGTGGACCACTTCCGCGGAATGTTCGCCATCGCCCTCTACGACCGGCCACGCCGCCGGCTACTGCTGATCCGGGACCGGCTCGGCATCAAGCCGCTCTACTACGCGTGGGACGGCACCCGGCTCGTCTTCGCCTCCGAGATCAAGCCCATCCTCCGGGTCCTGGGCGGGCGTCCGGCGGTCAACCTGGAGGTGCTCGACTTCTACCTGTCCGTGGGATACGTGCCCGGCGAGGACACCCTCTTCCGGGACGTCCGCAAGCTGCTCCCGGGACACACGCTCGCCTGGGAGAACGGTCAGGTGCGGGTGCGCCGGTACTGGGATCTGGACGCGGGGACCCCGTACGAGGGAACGTTCGCGGACGCCCTGGACGAGTTCCGCGCGCTCGCCACCGAGAGCGTGCGCCTGCGCCTCGTCTCGGACGTGCCGCTCGGCGCGTTCCTGAGCGGCGGCGTGGACTCCAGCACCATCGTCGCGCTGATGAGCGACGAGACGCGCGAGCCGGTCAAGACGTTCGCCGTCGGGTACACCAACCAGCCCGAGTCCAGCGAGCTGGCGTACGCCCGCCAGGTCGCGCGGCTGTTCCGCACCGACCACCATGAGTTCATCCTCGAGCCGATGGACTTTCTCGAGTCCGTGGACCACCTGCTCACGTTCGCCGAGGAGCCTCTCGTCGAGAGCGCGGCCATTGCGCTGCTCCAGCTCTCGCGGCTCGCCAAGGAGCACGTCACGGTCATCCTCTCGGGCGAAGGCGGCGACGAGATTCTGGCGGGCTATCCCCTGCACCGGATCATGCCCCGGGTAGACCGGCTGCACCGGCTCCGGCGCCTGATGCCGGCGCCGGTCGGGCGGGCGATCGGCGCGGCACTCCGCTTTCACGAGAAAGCCACCAAGTACTGGGACTGGACCGGCGAGGCCCTGGCCGACCGGTATCTCAGCATCTCCAACGACGTCACCCGCGGTCTCAAGGCCCGCTTCTACGCGAACGCCGACTTCCTCGCGGGACACCACCGGACCACCGCCTACTTCCGCGCCCTCTGGGACCGACCCCGGGGAGCCACGGCGCTGCAGCGCATGAGCTACGTGGACATCAAGAGCTGGCTGCCGGACGATCTGCTCCTCAAGGCGGACAAGATGACCATGGCGGCGTCGTTGGAGCTGCGGGTGCCGTTCCTCGATCACAAGCTCGTCGAGTTCGCCGTCAACCTCCCCGACGCGTACCGCCTGCGCGGGTCCGAAGGGAAATACCTGCTCAAGAAGCTGATGGAGCCGCGCCTGCCCCGGGAGATCGTGTATCGGCGGAAGCAGGGATTCCCCGTGCCCATCGCCGCCTGGTTTCGCGGCCCCCTGCGCCACCGCGTCGCCGAGGTCCTTCTCGACGATCGCAGCCGACAACGGGGATACTTTCGCCCGCAGTACGTCGAGGAGATCATTCGGCGTCACCAGAGCGGCCGCCAGGATCTCAGCCGCCGGCTCTTCGCGCTCCTCGCCCTCGAACTCTGGCACCGGAAGTACATCGATTGACTCCCCCGCAGGCGCGCGGGCCGGCACGGCCGCACATCGTCCTGGTCACGGATCAGTTCCCCACGCCATCGGAGCCGGAACGGGGGATCTTCACCTTCCAGATCGCCACGCGCCTGGCCACCCTGTGCCGCCTCACCGTGGTGTGTCCGCTGCCCTGGTTCCCCGCCATCCCGGTCCTGCGCCGGCTCCGCGCCTGGTACCGGTTCGCGGAGGTGCCACGCGCCTGGGTGCAGGAGGGCGTGCGGGTCATCGCGCCCAAGTACCCCATGCTGCCCAAGCTCTCCGAGGGCCTGCACGGCCGGCTGATGGCGGCCCGCCTCCGCCCCGTGCTCGAGCGACTGCGGCGCACCGAGCAGGTGGATCTGATCAACTCGCACTGGCTTTACCCGGACGGGGTGGCGGTGCATCTCGCCATGGGATCGGCGCCCCTGCCGCACGTCCCGACGGGACTCGGGTGCGACGTCAACGAGTTCCTTGACGACCCCCGCAAGGGACCGCAGATCCGCGCCATGCTCGCCGCGGCGCCGGCGGTGACGGTGGTTTCGAACGAGCTGCGCGCGCGCCTGATCGCGCAGGGCGTTCCCGCCGACCGGATCACCACCATCCCGAACGGGGTGGACGCCACGCGCTTTCACCTCCGCGACCGCGCGGGGGCCCGCCGCCGGCTCGGCCTCGCGGACGACGGCGCCGTCGTGCTCTATGTCGGCCGGCTGAGCGAGGAGAAGGCGCCCGGCACGCTCATCGCCGCCATGGCCCGCCTGCGCACCACCCATCCGTCCGCCGAGCTGCTCCTGGCCGGCGACGGTCCCCTCCGCCGGTCCCTGCTCGAGCAGGCCCGGGCGCTCGGTCTCGCCGACCACGTGCGGTTCCTCGGCCATCAGCCGCACGATCACATCGCCGAGTGGATGGCAGCCGCCGACTGTCTCTGCCTCTCCAGCACGCGGGAAGGCTGTCCCAACGTCGTCCTCGAGGCCCTGGCGTCCGGCGTGCCGGTGGTGGCGACCAGCGTCGGGGACCTGCCGGAGGTGATCACGCCGGCCACTGGGGTCCTGGTCCCCGCCGGTGCGCCGGCCGCGCTGGCCGACGGGCTGGGCACCGCACTGGACCGGGACTGGGATCGCCTGGCCATCCAGCGGACCGTCGCCTCGCGATCGTGGGACGGCGTGGCGCGGGCGTATCTGGAGACGTTCCAGCGAACCCTGGCCACCCGACCCGCACCGACGGGCGGCCGCGCGTGACCTCCCGCGGGCGTCGCTGACCATGTTCCAGGTCTACGGGGTCTTCTCCGGATCCGCCGGCCGCGACGCCCTGCTCCGGCGCGCGCTGGAGCACGCACCCGCCGCCGGCGAGCCCGTCCGCGTGTCCCTTCCGTCGGCGACGATCGCCTTCCTCCCCCGCGCCGGGGACACGCCCGGCGCGACGCTGCTCCACGCGCCGCCGCTGAGCGTCGCGGTGCTCGGCAAGCCGTTCCATCGGGACGGCGGCGATCTCCGGCAGACGCTCGCCTTCGTGCGCGACGCGTACCTCGCCGACCGGCGCGAGGCCTTCGCCGAGATCTCCGGGGAGTTCGTCATCGTCGTGGCCGACGACGCCCGGAACCGGCTGGTCATCATCAGCGACTGCCTGGCGCTCCGTCCGTTTTTCTACGCTCACGGCGCCGACGGCACGGCCTTCGGCAGCGAGGTCTGGCCGCTGGCGGCCACCGGTTGCGTACCGACGACCGTGGACCTCGACGCACTCTGCTCGTGGCTCTGTTTCGAGCACGTCATGGGCGACGCCTCGCTCATCGCGGGCATCCGCCGGATCCCGCCGTCCTCCGTGCTCACGATTGACGGGTCCGGCATCCGCACGGTTGCCTACGCCACGCTGCACGATACCGAGGACCCGATCGGCGAGGACGATCTGATCGATCGGATCCACGAGATCGTGCACCGTACGTGCCGCCAGATCAGCGACCGGGAGCCGCGGCTGGGCTGTTTCCTGTCGGGCGGCTTCGACAGCCGCTATCTGGCCTGCGCCCTGTCGGCGCTGCGGGACGACCTCGAGCTGTACACCGTGTGCTACGACTCGCGCGAGGAAGATGTCGCCGCGGCCGTCGCCCGCGCGCTTGGCATCGCACCGCACACCATCCGCGCCCCGTCCGCCGTGTGGGACCTCTGGGACGACCCGTTCTACGTGGCGCCGTGGGGGTTCCCCGCGTGGCGGTTCGTGACCACGCTGCCCGTGGAACGGTTTGGGCTGCGCCACACGCTCGTGGACGGCCTCCTGGGCGACGACGTGATTCGCGGACATGATTACGAGGAGGCGGTCGCCCGTCTGGCCCGGGAGCACGGCTCGCTCGACGAGGCCATCTTCCTCGCCCACCTGGCCGTGTCGCCCGGCGTGCTGTTCGCGGATCCGCTGGCGCGCCGGATTCACGGGCGGGTCGTCCGGCAGATCCACGCCCTCCGCGGCACCATGCCGGGCGGTCCGGCACGTCAGGCGTATCTCTGGCTCCTGCTGCACCGCAAGAACACGTTCCATGTGACGAATCACCTGCACAACGTCGCACGCCTCGAGACCGTCCATCCCTTCTGCGCCCGGGACCTGCTGGACCTGCGGCTCCGGCACCCCAACGCCCTGTTCTCCACCCGGCTTTACCGGAGGATCTTCGCGCGGTACTATCCCGCCGTGTCAACCATCCCCCACTCCACCGAAGTCCCCCAGCGCTACGACCGGCTCGACGCGATGAGCCGGACCCTGTGGCGCCATACGCCCGCCGTGACGCGGGAGCTCCTCCGGGCCGAATGCGACGGCCTGTTCCGCCGGCGGTGGCTGCTGCCGCGCCTCGCCGCGTATGCCGGCGGCATGCGCCGCCAGCAGTACCTCGTCCGCTTCCTGTGGCCCGTGGCCATGCTGCTCCGCCGGCTCCGGTCGGCCGGGATCGAGGTGCCGTGGGACGAGATCTGACGAGCGCGCCCGGCGGCCACGGTCCGCCGGGCGTCGCGCCATGTCAGGTGCGCGTCGAGCATCCGGAGTTCGGCGCGCTCGGTTTCGTCGCCATCGACTCCGGCGTCTGGCATCGGTCCGTGGGGGGGATCCGGCTCGTTCCCGACGTCACCCCCGAGCACGTGGCCGACCTGGCCCGCACGATGACCTACAAGTTCGCCTTCCTCCGGATGCCGCTGGGCGGCGCCAAGGGCGGGATCGTCGCGTCGCCCGCGTGGTTCCCGGAGCGGCGAGCGGAGATGCTCCGCTACTTCGGGGCCGCCATCGGTCCGTTCGTGCGGAGCGGCGTGTACACGCCGGGGGCGGACCTCGGCACCGGGCCGCGGGACTGCGCGCTACTGCTCGAAGGCGCGGGCGTCCTGCCGCGCGGTGCGGCGGACGCAACGCCGGGCGGGGCGAGCGACGAGTCGGGATTCCCCACGGGCCTCACCGTGTTCCTGGCGGCGCGGGCCGCCCTCGAGCGCCTCGGGCGGCCGGTGGCGGGCGCGACCGTCGCCGTCGAGGGGTTCGGCAAGGTGGGCGCCGCCGTCGTGCGGCTGTTTGCCGAGGCGGGTGCGCGCATCGTCGCCGTTTCCACGCTGGAGGGCGCCATCCACCAGGCGGGCGGGCTCGACGCCGGTCAATTGCTGCGGCTCCGGGTGTCGCATGGCGACGCGGCCGTGCGGCACTACGCCGGCGCCACGGCGATCGCGCCGGCCGACCTCCTCACGTTGCCGGTGGACGTGCTGAGCCCGTGCGGCAGCCTGTGGTCCATCCGCGCGGAGACGGTCGGGGCCGTGGCCTGCCGGGTGCTTTCCCCGGGCGCGAACTGCGTCGTGCACCCCGCGGCTCGGGAGGCGTTTGCCGCGCGACGCGACGTGATCGCCATCCCGGATTTCGTCGCCAACTGCGGTTCGGTGCTCGATGGGAACCTGCCGGGAGGCCGCACGCTCAACGACCGCCTGGTGCGGGAGCACTACGGCGGCGCGGTTCGGCGGCTCCTGGCGGCGAGCGCGCGGCTCGACGTGCCGGTCGGCCACCTGGCGCGCCAGGTGGCCGAGGAAGGTCTGCGCGAGATCGTCGCCCACCCGCGGCGTGCCCGCGCCCGCGAACGGGATCTCGACTGGTCCACGCGGCTCGCCGAGCACCGGTGGGCGCCGGGAGCGCTCGGTACCCTGCTGGCCCGCCGGCTCGCGAGAGCCTGGACGCCCACTTTGCCCGATCACCCCGCATGAGCGGCGGCAGCCCTCCAGCGCAGCCGAGCACCCGCCGATGACTGCCGGCACGCCGCGCGACGGCGCCGCGGCGCTCGCCGCCGCCCTCGCGGAGCTGGGCGTCCGCGTCGTCTTCGCGGTCCCCGGCACGCAGACGCTGCGCCCCCACGACACCCTGCGGTCCAGCGGCGTCCGGACCGTCGTTCCCCGGCACGAGTTGGCCGGGTCGTTCATGGCGGGCGCCTACTACCGGGCGTCGGGTGATCCGGGGACCTTGATCACGATCGGCGGCCCCGGATTCACATACGCGCTCACCGGGCTGGCCCAGGCCCGCTTCGATTCGGCGGCGCTCGTGGCCATCGTGTGCCGGGCGCCGGTCCTCGTGGGACGACGGTTTCAGGTCCAGGCCATGGATGAGCTGGCCGTCGCCGCACCGATCGTCAAGCAGACGTTCCACGTCACCGACCCGGCCGCGGTGGCCGAGACGCTGGGGCAGGCATACACCGCGGCGTGCGGCGGCGAGCCCGGCCCGGTCGTCGTCGCGCTCGAGGCCGCGGCCCTGTCGGGCGCCCTCACCGCACCGCCCGCCCCCCGTCACCCATCCCCTCCCGCCGAAGACCCGGCGGCGGTGCGCGAGCTGGCGAGCGCCGTCATGGGCGCCCGCCGCATCGTCGTGATCGCGGGCCAGGGAAGTCACGGAGCCGCCGCCGACGTGCGCGTCCTCGTCGAGCGCCTCGGCGCACTGGTCGTCACGACCACGTCCGGACGCGGAACCGTGCGCGAGGATCACGCCCTCGCCCTCGGGGACGTGCACGGCTGCGACCTCGCCGCCCTGAACGCCCTGCTCGCGGAGGCGGACCTCGTCCTCGGCCTCGGCGCCAAGTTCGGCGACAGCGGGACCGCGGGCTTCCGCCTGCGCGTGCCGCCCGATCGGTTCGCGCACGTGGACACCTCGGCGGAGGTGCTCGGCGCCAACTACCCGGCCGCCGTGGCGGTGCGCGGGGACGTGGGCACCGTGGTTCGCGGCCTCCTCGCGGCGCTGCACGACGAGCCCGGCGGGCGGTGGGGGTGGCCGGCCGAGGACCTCGCCACCCGGCGGTCACGGATCGCGCGCCGCTGGGATGACGCTGCCACCGAGCCGGTGCTCGCCGCGGACCCCGCGCGGCGTGCGGAGGCGTTTTTCGGTGAGCTCCGGTCCCGGCTGCCGGACGACGCCATCATCACCACCGATTCGGGCCTGCACCAGGAGCTGGCGCGCCGGTACCTGCCGATCCTCGCGCCGCGGGGGCTGATGGTCCCCACCGGCTTCCAGTCCATGGGGTGCGGCATCCCGGCCGCCATTGGGGCGCGGCTGGCCGCGCCCGACCGGCCCGTGCTGGCCATCGTGGGTGACGGCGGATTCCAGATGGCGGGCATGGAGACCTTGACGGCGGTCGCGGAGCGTGTTCCGCTTACGGTGTGTATCCTCACCGACGGATACCTGGGCCTGATCCGGATGCAGCAGATCGAGGCGTTCGGACGCACGGCGGATGTCGCCGTGCCGCCGTGCCGTCTCGAGGAGTTCGCGGCGGCGGTCGGCGCAAGCTACGTCCGGGTCGGGGGGGACGTGCGCGGATGCCTGTCGGCCGTGTCGCTGGAATCGGGCGTGAACCTCGTGGACGTGCCACTCCGGGACTCGGCCGCGACGTATCGCTACCGCGCCACGCGGTTCGCGAAACGGGTGCTCCCGGGGCGCATCCTGGAGATGGCGAAGCAGCTCCTCGGCCGGTGAGCCCGCGGTCGCGGCAGCCCTCCGGCGCCGTCCCCGGCAGGAGGCGGGACCGCGGGACGCGGATCCTATGCGCATCACCGCCCTCCTGAAGGGGCTGGCGGGGCGCCTCGCCCCGTCGCTCGTGCTGGTGCGCGGCAGCCCGGCCAGCGGCGCCGTCGCCCTGACATTCGACGATGGCCCGCACCTCACCAATACCCCGCTGATCCTCGACGTGCTCGCGAGATTCGGCGTCCCCGCCACCTTCTTCGTGCAGGGCACCAGCGCATCGCGGACGCCCGACTTGCTCCGGGACATCGCCGCCCGTGGGCACGTGGTCGGCAACCATGGCTTTCAGCACCTCCATTGGCGGCGGCAGCCAACGGCGGAACTGGTCCGCGATGTCGAGGCCACGCAGGCGCTGATCCAGGCGTCCGTGGGCCGTCCTCAGCCCCGGCTGTACCGCCCCCCCTACGGTGAGATCACCGCGCGGGCGGCCTTCTCCCTCTGGCGGCTGGGCTACCGCATCGTCCTGTGGTCGGTGGACAGCCGCGACTCCTTCCCCGGCAGTCCTGACGGCCTGCTCGAGGCGCTCGGCGCCTCCGCGGTCCGTGGCGGCGACATCTTCCTCCTCCATGACGATGGCGAGCACACGGTCGCCGTCCTCCCGGCCCTCATCGAGCACATCCTCCGGGGCCGCCTCCGCATCCGCCCCCTGAGCGAGCTGTCCCGGCGCGCGCGCGGCTGATGCGCCCGACAGGCGCCACCGACGCGCCAACCATCGCGCACGTCGTGCTGTCGCTCGAGGTCGGTGGCGCCGAAGTGCTGGTGACCCGCATGGTCCGGTCGCTGCGGGACGCGGGCGTGCCGGTCCACGTGGCCTGTCTCGACACGGAGGGTCCCCTTGCCGCCACCGTGCGCGGGGACGGAATCCCGGTCACCGGACTCGGACGCCGGCCCGGCATCGTGGATGCCGCGTGCATCGCGCGGCTGCGCCGCCTGCTCCTGGCCCACACCGCCACGGTGGTCCACACGCACGACCTCGAGGCGTTCGTCCACGGCGGCCTCGGTGCGTGGTTCGCCGGCCGCATCCCGGTCGTTCACACCCAGCACGGGCTGCCGGCACCCTTTGGTTGGAAGCAGCGGTGCAAGGTCCTCCCGCTCCGGCCCCTCGGGCGACGGTTCATCGGCGTCTCCGACGAGGTCACCGCCGTGGGGCTCGCGTCCCGGTGGTTCGCGCCGGACCGGACCACCACCATTACCAACGGGATTGACGTGGCGACCTTCCGGCCCGACCCGCCGGCCCGTCAGCGCATCCGACGGACCCTGGGCATCCCCGAGGACGACCTCGTCGTGATCTGCGTGGCCCGGCTGGCGACGGTCAAGGATCACCTGACGCTGGTGCGGGGATTCGCGGCCAGCCCGGCCGCCGGCACGAGCCACCTGATCCTGGTCGGAGACGGCCCGGAGCGCCCCGGCATCGAAGCGGAAATTGGCCGGCTCGGGATGACGGAGCGCATCCGCCTGCTCGGTGCCCGGGCGGACGTGCGGGATCTGCTGGCGGCCGCGGACGTGTTTGCGCTGACGTCACGGTCGGAGGGGATCTCGATCTCCCTGCTCGAGGGCATGGCGACCGGACTCGTGCCGCTCGTCACGGCGGTGGGCGGGAACACGCAGCTCGTCACGACCGGCACTCCGAGCGCGAGCGGGATGCTGATCGCCCCCGGCGCGGCAGCCGAGTTTGGCCGATCGCTCGGCCACCTCGCAACCGACGGGGCCCTGCGCGGCCGGCTCGGCCAGACGGCCCGCGCGACCGTCCGCGAGCGCTTCAGCCAGGACGCCATGATGGCGCGCTACCGGCAGGTCTACCACGCACTCGCCCGCGGTTCCGGTCCGCCCAACCGGCAGCTCGGCGCGGACGCGGCCCGCCCGCGTTAACCCGCCCCGGCGCGCCGCATACCCCGGAACCGCTCCGCGACCGCCGCCCACGCAGCCGCGATTTCCCCGGGGGTGATCACCCGCGTCGCCACACACAACACGGGGAACGCCAGCACGACCGCGAGCGACCCCACCGGCCCGCCACCCGCCGGGAGACCGACGGCGAGGCACACACCGACGATCGCCGTGATCTTCCCGAGGGCCGGCAGGTCCCAGTCCACCGGATCGAACCGCCGGGACACGCGTGCCATGGCGATCGCGGCCACCAGGGCGGCCGCAACGCCCGCGTAGGCGGGGGCCATCAGCCCCAGCTTCCGCACCAGCGCGAGCGTGATCCCGACGCGCATCAGGCCGGTCACGATCGTGATGATCATCGAGTAGCGGGTCTTCTTGGCGAACAGGATGCCCGACTGGAACACGTATTCGGCGCCGCCGAGGACGATCTTGAAGACGAGCACCGGCAGCACGACGGCCGCGCCCCAGTAGGCCTCGTTGGAGAGCATGCGGAGCAAGGTCGGAGCGGGCACCGTCAGTGCCAGCCCGAAGAAGCAGGCGACCACCAGGTAGTACCGCAGCACCCGGCGCTGCAGGACCTCGCGGTTGACACTCTTGATGACGGAGAACCGGTACGCGCCATACGCGGTCCGGAACGGTTGCAGGAAGCCGATCGCGAGGATCATGGCCAGCTTGTCGCCGAGAGCGTACACGCCCACCGCGTCCAGGCCGGACGCATGCTGCAGGATGAACCGGTCGGCCCGCTCCAGCACCACGCCGGCGACCCCCGCGAGCACCATCGGGTACGTGTAGCGCAGCATCGCCACCAGCACGGTGTGCCGGTACGCCCGGCCGCACTCGGCCATCGTGATGCCCACGACGACCACACCCGAGGCCGCGGCGCCGAGCAGATTCCCCAGGAGCACGCCCGGCACGCCCCACCCCAGCTTGGCCACCGTGATCACATTGATCACGACCTGCAGCACGAGCTTGCCCACGGACGCGGCCACGAACTTCCCGGAATAGTTGCGGGCCCGGAAGTAGCTCAGCCCGACCTCGCTGGTCATCTGGACCACGAGGGTCAGCAGGACGAGCTGGAAGCTCGACGCGTAGCCTGACGTCCCCGCCAGGAGCCGCCCGGCGGGATCGGCGAAGGGCCACAGGAGTACCGCGGCGAGCCCCGACAGGCCTCCCGCGGCCGCCAGGGCCGTCGTGATGACGGCCTTGCGGTCCGCCTCCCGTTCGAAGTCGAAGTAGAAGCGGAGGGCCCCCTGGGAGAATCCGCCCGACACGAAGACGCCGAGGATGGCGGACGTGACGTAGAACATCTCCAGCACCCCGTACTCCTCCGGGGTGAGCATGCGGAGGTAGAGGGGCAGGAGAATGAAGCCGCCCAGGCGGCTGAGCACGTTCCCGACGGCGTAGACCGCCCCGTGCAGTCCCAGGGACGTCAGGCCCTCGTCGGGGGGCTTGGCGGCCATGGCGTTCAGCCGCGGAGGGCGCGGCAGGCGGCGAGAATCGTCCCGCGGAGCCGGGCCGCCTGTCCGGCACGGGGGATGCCGGCCAACCTGAGGAAGTAGTGCGCCAGGCTCAGCAACCCGTATGCGCGCCAGTGCGGCTCGTCGATCTGGAACTCCTGACGGTAGCGCTGAATCAGCGGGTCCTCGCCCGGGCCCACATCCGTCACGCCGAGGATGGCCTCCGCGAAGGGCTGTTTGTGCAGCAGCACTCGGTCGAACGCACGGTAGAGGATGAGATCCATCGCGGGAAGTCCGGCCTCTTCGCAGAGATCCCAGTCCACCAGGCCGCGTACGCCACCCGCGCCGCCCCCAACCAGGTTGGTGACCTTGAAGTCACCGTGCGTGGTCACGAGATCGGTAGGCGTGTGCAGGAACCCGGCCTCGAGCACGCTCAGCGCCCCATCGAGCTGGGCCGCGACCTCGGCGTCGGATCCCTCGCGAAGCGCCATCAGGGGACCTCGGATCAGCGCGCGGAACCGGTCGGCGTCGAGCGGTTCGCGCCGCCGAGTGCGCGTATGCAGTTCCGTGAGCATGCGGCCCGCCTCCCCCGCAAGCTCCCCGAGGCGCCCGCCGGAGAGGCGCAGGTAGGGGATCTCCCGCCCGCGAATCCGGGTCTCCACCAGGAAGGCGTGACCCTCCACACTGCCCTCCATCACGGGCCGCGGCGTGGCGAACGACAGCGAGAGCTGCGCCAGCCGTCCCAGCGACGCGAACCCGTTGCGACATCGCCGGAGGGCACCCTCACCACGGGGAAGCCGCACTACGAAGTCACGCGTCTGGATCCGAAACGCATGGCCGGAGCCGAAGTGCAGGGTTGCCGTCTCGGACGGATCCCCGCGCGGCAGCTGCCGGAGAATCGCGTCGCGCAGCGTCTCGTGCGGCGCGCCGGCCACGAGGGCCAGTCGCGCGCCGCGGAGGAGCACGCCCGCGGCGGGTTTCAGGTCACGAAGCACGGCGTGGCGGCGCAGGACGCCGGTGGCGCGGTAGGACCGTCCCTCCGCCTCAAACCGGCGCAGTAGCCGTCGCGGCCGCACACCCCGGCGCCACAGCCCGAGCACGGTCCGCAAGAGCGGGAGGGAGGGCGGCGAAGATTGCCCCGGGCGTCCCACCAGACCGGCGCTGTGGCCGTCCAGGTGGAGCACCCCGTCCGGCCGGAGCACGCGCACCAGCTCCCGGAGCAGGAGTGACCGGTCGCCCCACGCCGACCCGGCGCTGCCGTGGCCGGTGACGGCCGCGTGCAGCGCGACCACGTCGAAGACGTGGTCGGCAAACGGCAGCCGGACCTTCCCGGACGGCGTCACCACCGTGAAGTCCCGGACGCCCCGTGCCGCGGCCAGGCCCGCGACGACACCGGCATGGGCCCTGTCCGGATGAAGGCAGTAGACATGCCTGGCCCCATGGGCGGCGGCGGCCAGGGACGCCCCGCCCAGACCGTCGTCAATACTGAGCACCGTCCGGTGCGCCAGCGGTGGGACGAAGTACATCCAGGCCGCACCGTCCAGCGGACCATCCTCCCGCAGGAGCCGTTCGAGGTCCGCGGGTGTGCGTACCGCCCACCGACCGGCCGTTCGCCCGTCGG
>Ga0302046_10004250_pt1 | contig 12750 bp, 9 predicted proteins | sample RVTome_11_FD_200261 | JGI IMG/M metagenome (GOLD analysis project Ga0302046, IMG submission 200261) | Soil microbial communities from uranium-contaminated site in the Upper Colorado River Basin, Wyoming, United States - RVT147D111 (version 2) ...
ATCCTCGCCGCGCGGGGCTTCCGTGTCTTGACCGCCCGCGCCGGAACGGGCGACGACGCGCTGCTCTCGATGGGCGAGCGCTGGGGACTCGTGCGGAGCTGGGAGTTCCTCTCCAGCGAGTGAGCTTCAGCGGCTCCGAGTCTCGCACCGGCTCCGGCCGAGCGGGGCGACGCTCGTCCTGGGCTACTCGACCAGCGCCCTCGGCATGACGTCCCGCAGGGATCGTCGCGCGGGCGGGTTCCGCTTCTCCTCCGCCTCGAGCTCGCGCTCGCGCCGCAGCGCCGCCTCGGCCTCCTCGGATCGGCCCAGGCGCTCGAGCGCGACTCCCAGGTTGTGCCACTGTCCGGGCGCGGTCGGGAGGATCGCGAGGGACGCCTCGAGGTAGTCGAGGGCGAGACGGTTCTCCTCGCGCTCCAGCGCGAGGTAGGCCTCGTGCGCCAGCTCCCAGGCGCGCGCCTCGGAGCGGTTGACCAGCGGACGCAGCACCGTGGCGCTGAGCGCGAGCAGGAGCGACGCGGCGACCAGGGCGACGATCCCGAGCGCGCGACGGCGACCCTGTCGTGCGATGCTCCATCCGATCCCGAGGCCCAGCACGACGCCCGCACCGTGCGCGGTGTTCGCAACGGGCATCCAGTCGAAGATGGTCGCGACGATGCAGAACACGAACCACAGGCCGAAGAGCTCCGCCGTCTTCCGCGTCATGACGCCGCCGTAGCGCGGGTCCCAGCGGTCGAGGGCGAGGAGCAACCCGAAGAGCCCGTAGCCGACGCCGGACAAGCCGATCGCCGGACCGGCCACGGTCCACTGCGCGGCGATCGGACCGACTCCGAGGAACAGGTAGAGCGCAACCATCCACGCGGTGCCCAGGATGGGCTCGAGGAGCGCCCCGAAGCGCAGCGTCCAGACCAGGTTGAACGCGAGGTGGAACCAGCTCCCGTGCAGCAGGCAGCTCGTGAAGAGCCGCCACGGCTCCGCGCGCCAGACGCGATAGTCCATGACCAGCGCTTCGAGGTCGAATCCCATCAACCGCTTGGCGGAAAGGGCGCCGGCGGCGACGACGAGCAGGATCGTCGCCTGGTAGTCGAGCGGATGCGGATCGTGGAGGGGGCGTGAGCGCATGCCGCGGCGAGTGTAGCGAGGTCCCTTCGTCGAGACTTCGCGCGCGACGCAGGATCCGACCTCCCGCGTCTCCCCTCGTCTTCCCCGGGCCGGGAGCCAGACGGGCGGCTCATCCGGCGCCCAGCACCGCGAAGATCGACGCGGAGCACGTGCGCCGGACGTCGTCCGCGAAGGGCTCCACCGCGTCGGTGCCGTACCTGGCTGCCAGCCGCCGCAGAGGATCCTCTCCATCGACGAGCGCGCGCACGATCGTCAGTGGCGTGTCGTTGCCGGCGTCGAAGAGACCGGCCTCGTCGACGAACCGACGCAGCAGCGCGTTCGCGTCGCCGCGCTGCGCCAGGAGGTCGAGCACTCGCTGGCGCGAGTCGCCGTAGGCCAGCGCGGTCGCGACCAGGCGCAGGTCGGGATCGGTCAGGCCCTCGCGGATCGCGCTCGCTTCCGCGACGCGAGCCGCCTGGTCCAGCGCGGGCGGGACGAGGTCGACCCGGTCCCCGTGCAACGGACGCAGGAGCTCGAGCAGCTCCGCCCGCTCGCCGGGCTCGCGCTCCGACCAGCCGCTTGACAGGAGCTGCACCGCGCAGGCGAAGTCCGCACCGGCGAGCTCGCGCTCGAACCGCTCGCGGTACCGTGCGTCGCCGGCGGCCCGCAGCGACTCGAGCAGCGCGATCCGGCGCTCGGCTGGTTCCCGTGCGCCCTCCATCGGCAGCGCCAGCGAGGGGGGCAGGTAGCGCAGGTAGCCCTCGCTGCGGATCGTGCGCACGACCAGCGAGAGCGAGGGGATAGGCACGTGGACGAGCGCGTGCACGAGCGGATGCGCGTGCAGCGAGAAGCGCTGCACCTGTCCGGGCCGGAAGAGGTCGAGACCGTCGAGCGCGCCGTCGGCGCGCAGTGCTCCGCCGCCCAGGTGCTCGCGCTCCGTCACGCGATAGCGAGCGTGCACGCTCCAGCCCTCGAGCAGCGTGAACACGCCGCAGAACGGGTGGTTGTGGATGGCCGAGCGCGAGTTGAGCCAGTAGTAGACCTCGATGGCGAAACCGTCGCCGTGGTGGACGGTCGTGCCGGGCTGTCCGAACGCGCAGGGCGGGGCGAGCTGCAGTCCGGTCGGACTCGCTGGGTCGAGCCAGGCGTCGAGGAACCCCTCGCGGTCGAAGCCGCCGAGCGGATGAGCGGCGAGCGCGTTCGCCGCGATGTCCGGGAAGCGCTCCTCGTCGCGCCCCGTTGCGCGCCAGTCGCGGTCGATCCGCGCGCCGAGTGCGTGGAACGACTCCAAGGCGGCGCAGGTCAGACCGCGCGGGCCGCCTTGCCCACGACCTGCGCGACCTGGCGGGCGAGCTCCTTCAGCTCGCGGTCCGTGCGGCCGGCCTTCTCGAGCTCCTTGACCTCGCTCTCCAGCTCGCGTTCGAACTTCTTCTGGATCTTCTCGGCCACCTGGAACTCGAGGCGCGGCGCGTTCCGCAGCTCGCGCTCGTGCTTCTGGATCAGGGCCTCGATGTTCTGCAGCGCCTCGATCCCAACGAGTTTGGGCGAGTCGCCGGCGCCGCGTCCGCCCGACGCGGTTCGCTCGAGATCGCTCTTCTTGCGGTGCACCAGGGTGCGCGCGTCGGCCAGCTTCTTCACGTGCTCCGCCGGGAGCGGCACAGGCGTGAACGGAGCGGGCGGTGCGGGGACCTTGCACACGTCGGGGAAGGCGATGCTGTGACCGGTACGGTCCTTCTTGGTGGAGATGCGCGGGTACAGGCTCATGGCGCGGCCATGGTAGCGGTCGCCGGCACGGGCGACCACCGGCGCACGTCGTTGACGACTGCCGTGCCGCCCGCATGATGGGCGGCGAGTGCCGACGCCCTACGACGAGGTGCGCTACGAGAGCCGGCCCGTGCCGGGCACCGCGCCCGAGCGGCTCGCTCGCGCGTCGCTGTCGCACGGCGGTCCGCTGCCTCGCCCGCGCGACTTTCGTACGCTCGAGCTGGGCTGCGGAGACGGCGCGAACCTGTTGCCGCTGGCGTTCTACCGCCCGGATGCCTCGTTCGTCGGCATCGACTCGGCCGGGACGGCGATCCGCGCGGCGCGCGCGGCGGCGGACGAGCTGGCGCTGGCGAACGTGTGCTTCGTGCAGGCCGACCTGGCCGACGACGCCGCGGCGGCGGCGGGCGAGTTCGACTACGTGATCGCCCACGGCGTCCTCTCCTGGGTCGGCGAGCGCGCGCGCTCCGGCCTCCTGCGGACCGTCGATTCAACGCTCGCTCCGAGCGGCCTGTGCTACCTGAGCCACAACGTGCGCGCCGGCTGGGTCGTCCGCGGTCAGGTGCGCGACATCTTGCGCGGCGCGACGGCGGGCGAGGACGGTCTGCCGTCGAAGGCGCGTCGCGCGCGGTGCGTGGCGGCGGAGCTGCTCCGGGTCGTCGCGCGCTCGGATCACGCCTACCAGGTGCTCCTCGCCTACGAACTGGAGCGCATCGCGACCGCGGACGAGGGCTACGTGGTCCACGAGTACCTGTGCGAGGAGAACGTCGCCTTCGATCACCCGCAGGTCGTCGCGCTCCTCGCCGCGCACGGAATGACCTACCTGTGCGACGCCCGGCACGACGACGACCAAGGCCGCGTTCCCACGGAGCTGCGCGACGTGCTCGAGCGCCTCGGGTACGCCGGCGACGAACTGGAGCAGGCCGCGGACGTGCTAGGTCACCGCCGCTTTCGCGCCTCGGTGTTCTGCCGGACCGATGCGAGGGGTGCACGCGCCGAGGTCGCGCAGCGGTCGCAGGACGACGCCGACGAGTCCGCGCACCCGCACGGGCTTCCGCACCGCTTGGCGGTCTTCGAGGCGACGCGCCGCGCGTGGCTGACGAAGCCGGACCACACCGCGCTCGCGCTGCGGGACGAGGAGCGAGAGCTCGTGCTGCGGCTGGCGGCCGGACAGCAGCCGGCGGGCTCGAGCGAGCTCGTGCAGCGCCTGGCGCAGCACGGGTTGGCGAGGGGCGCTACCAGATCCCCGGCCTGATCGACGCGCACGTGCACCTCGGAAGCGTTCTCGGGATGAACGGCGAGCACCTTGCAGACCCTCACCGAGCTGGCGCGAGCCTGGTTCGCTCTGCTCCCGCGGAGCCTGCTCTACTTCGGCTCGGCGCTACGGCCGAGGGCTGGCCCGCTACGGAGGGCAAGACGAGATCGCGCGCGACCTCGCCGCGGCGGCCGGGGCGTGATGGATGGCCCGATTCAGGGCGTGACGATCTCGAGCCGCCCCGGCGCGAGCGACAGCGGGATACGGCGCACCTCGACGTAGTCCTTGCGCAGGACGAGCTCGCGTGCGCGCTCCGACACGCCGAGCGCGACCGAACGACCGTCGATCAGCTCCCAGGAGTCTCTCGAGCGGTACCCTCCCGCGCCGATGTCGCGCAGGACGAGCGGCTGCCCGTCCGCGTCGAGGACCTGGATCGCGTCCGCGAGTTCGGGGCACGCGCCGAGGTCGACCTTCAGGTGGCAGAGCGCCTCGACCACGATCTCGCCCACCTCGTCGCCGTCCCAGTCCACCCGCTCGACCGCGGGGACGACGTACTGCCCGCGGATCCACAGCGTCAGGTCAGCCCCCGTGACGCCGTCGAACGCAAACCTCCCTTCCGCGTCCGTCGTGACCTGGTCGCTCGCGTGATGCACCCCACCGAACATCGGAGCGTGCAGGACGACCTGCGCTCCCTCGAGCTGCGCGCCCCCGTCCGAGATCAGGCGACCCACCACGCGCCGCGGCTCCGGTCGCGCTAGCTCGATCGAGAGGTCCGCGCGTCCGGCCGCGAACGGTCCGTGGCGCGAGGTCGCCGCGCCCTTCGGGTCGAGCACGCCAAGCGTGTACGCGCGCTCGACGAGCCCCTGGACGCGGAAGCGCCCGTCGTCGTCGGTCGACGTCCAGCGGAAGTAGTCGTCCGACGAGTCCTCGTAGGTCGATCCGATGGGCGCGACCAGGTTCTCGAGCTGGACCGTCAGGTCGTCGCCGACGATCCCGAACCGGGTCGGATCGTCCAGCCAGACCCGCAGGCCCGCGAGCGGCTCGCCGCGCTCGTCGACGATGCGTCCGGCCAGCTCGAGCGGCTCGCCGCCGAGGACGACCTCGATCCAGTCCGGCCAGAGCGGGTCACCCGTCTCGGCGTCGCTCAGCGCGCGCGCTCGTCCGGGTAGGTAGCCCTTCTTGACGGCGACCAGATCGAATGCATCGGCGGTGCCCCCAGTCTCATCGCCATCCTCGCGGCCGAGGCGGAAGGTACCGTCGGCCGCGGTCGTCGCGCACAGGCCGCCGAGCGAGACGAGCGCGCCCGCGACTGGCGCGCCGGCGGCGTCGAGCACGCGCCCCTCGAGCGTGTCCTCGCTCGCCTCGGGTCGACGCAGCACGAGCTCGAGCCAGTGCCCGGGACCGAGCGGAGGCAGGAGCGACGCGTCCACGTAGCCGTCGCGCTTTGCCGCGAGCCGCGCCTCGAGCACGACCGGCGCGCGCTCGAGCTCGAACGCTCCGTCCTCGTCCGTCTCCACGCGCCATGTGCGATCGTCGGCGGCATCGAGCACGGCATCGAAGCGCGAGAGGAATCCTTCCGGGAGCTCGAGCCCGACCGTCGCTCCGCGCATCGGCGCTCCGAACTCGTCGACGACACGACCCGAGAGCGGTCGGTGGCGAGCGGTGACGAGCAGCAACTCGTCGTCTCCTCCTAACCCGCCGGTCGACGCGTCCGTCGCGCGGACGCTGAGCGAGAAGAGGTCTTCGTACTCGAGCGCGGACGTCGACACGCGTCCGGGCTCGCGCTTGGCGACGAGCTCGAAGCGACCGCGAGCGTCCGTGACGGCGCTCGCGTCGCTTCCGCCGCGACCTCGGAAGATCACGGGAACGCCTGGGATGCTGCGACCCTCGGGGTCCACGACGCGTCCGCGGAACGTGCGCAGCGCGGCATCGTCCTCGGCGACGCCGCGCTCGCCAGGCGGCGCTGCGGCGAGCGCTGCTCGCGCGTGAGCTTCCCGAGCGGCGCGTTCGGGAGCGGGAAGCGCGGTCGGCGGCTCTAGCTCGCCGGTCACCGCGCTCCGCTGCTCGACGGCGCTCTCGCTTCGCGCGGACGCGGCGGGTCCGGAGAGGTAGTACGCGAGGGCGAGCGCGCCGCCGCCGCTGGTCAAGAGAAGGGAGCCGAGCACGAGTTTGGTGTTCACGATCCACGCTCCGAGAGTTGGCGCGACCGCACCTGTCGCGGGAAGGAGGGGAGGGGCGCCCGATCGCGGCAGGCCGCCCAGGAGCGCGAGGCATGCGCGCGCTCGACCGTGGTCCTCGGGATGCAGACGCAGCCAACGCTCGCGTAGGCGCGCGATGCCACGGGCGAGGCGCGACTCGACGGTCTTGGTCGGGATGCCTAGTCGCTTCGCCATCGCGCTCGCGGGGAGCTCGGTCTGGATCTTGAGCAGGACCACGCTGCGGAACGGCTCCTCGAGCTCGATCATCAAGCGCGTCAGTTCGCGTCCGGTCTCCGCCCGTTCGAGCGCCTCGTCGACCGAAGGCTCGTCGCGCTGCGGCTCGGCCTTCGACTCGTGCTCGCGTCGCCGACCCCAGGAGCGTTGCTCGTGCAGCGCGCGGCGCCGGAGGATGCCCGCGAGGAACGAGCGCGCCGAGCCGCGCCGCGTCCAGGTCGCGTGCAATGCTGACAGCCACGTGTCCTGCGCCAGGTCGTCGGCGCGCTCCGTGTCGTGCGACATGCGCCGGGCCAGGCGGCGGACCCACGCGTCGTGCGCGAGCAGGAGCTCGAGGCTCGGATCGAACGCGCCCTTGGCGCCTGGTCTCGAGTGGCCTCCCATACGTCATTCCAGGTTGCCACCCGACCGTGACTCCCCCCCGCGAATCGCCGGATTCGGGCGCGCGGACCCGCTGCACGGACTGCCGGAGGCGTAGCCGCGCGCGAGCCGGAGCCTGTGGGGCGACGCGGGAAGCGACTGGCCCCTCTTCGCCGCGCCGACCCTCGGCGCACGCTGCCGCCACTACTTCTGGTGCAGCACCCAGACGAAGCCCGTGACGTCCACGTGCAGGAACGTCTCGAGCTCCTCATCGAGCGCCTTCCGTCGTAGCCCGAAGGCCTCCAACTCTTCCGGGTCGTCGTCGGCGGGATAGGAGTCGTACAGCTCGCTCTCCTTCTCCTGCCACGCCTCGTAGCGCGCGGCGGCCGTCGCGTCGTCGATCCCCTCGACCGGGTAGTGCAGCGTGATCGAGTCGCCGACGAGGAGGTCGAGCTTGCCGTCACCGTTCAGGTCGTCGGCCCAGACGCGCGTGGAGTGCTGGGGACCGGTGAGGAAGTCGTCGCCCATGCGCGTCCCCTCCGGATAGCCGGCGGGCTCGACCAGCGCGACGGGCTTCGCGAAGGAGGGCTTCTTGGCGTCGCCGCCGTTCACGGACAAGTAGACGCCGCCCTGGGCGGAGCCGCTGAGGAGGTCGAGGTCACCGTCCCGGTCCCAGTCGACCAGGAACGGATCGCTGTGCGCCGACACGCGGAGCGCGGAGCCGTCCGCGCCGAGCAAGCGGGTCGCCTCCGGCGCGAAGCGCCCTTCCCCCTCGCCCGCGAAGACGAAGAAGGTCCCAGCGAAGTTGCCGGACACGAGGTCGAGCTTGCCGTCCCCGTCGAGGTCGGCGGCGAACGCGCGCGTGCAGATCTTGTCCGTGATCGTCCGCTCGTTGCCCGGCAGGATCAGCGGCTCGCCGTCCGTGCCCTGGAGCGCCTCGGGCTTCGCGAAGCCGCCGTCCTCCGCTCCCCACAGGACCTGGAAGAGCCCGGCCATGTCCTGGGAGTGTCGCGAGTAGGAGCCGGAGAGCAGGTCGAGCGTGCCGTTCCCGTCGAGGTCCACGAACTGTGGAGTCGCGCTCGTGCATCACCAGATGCCGGGGACCTCCGCGGTCTCGCCTTCGGCTTCGAGCCAGGTGCCCGCGGCGAGCCCGCCCTCGCTCACGCCGCGGTAGACCTTCATCCTGCCGCCGGCGAACTGACCGACGATCAGGTCCTTCACGCCGTCGGCGTCCACGTCGGCCCAGCAGGGACAGGCGTAGCCCGGCGCCTCCGTCTTCACGTACTGGCCGCCGGCCGTCAGGCGGACCGGCGCCGCGAACTCCGGCTTCGTGCCGGTCCTGGCTTCCTGCGCCGCGGATGCGGGCGCGGCGGCCGCCGCCGCGCAGAGGAGGATGGAGACGGGCGTTCGGAACATGGATCTCTTTCCTGGCGCTGGGGGTCCGCGTGTTACCCGAGGATAGCAGGAGCGACCCGCCGGGTGCGTCAGTCCTTGCCCCCGGCCGCTGTCGAGCGCGTTCGCGGAGGCCGGGTGGGCGAGGGCGTTGAAGCGCAGCAGCCGGACGCCGTCCTCCACTCGCCCCCGCGCGAGGAACCCGTAGCCGGCCTGGGTGACCGTCGACTCGTCGGAAACCCTAGAGCTTCCGGCGGCGGCGCGCTCGATGCCCTCTTTCTCGATCCGCTCGCGGGTTTCCTCTCCGACTACGCGCCCGGGTCGATCGTGCAGCGCCGCGATCTCCTGCGGCCGCCAGTCGTAGTCCATGTAGCGCGCCGTGTCCCGCGCCACCGACTCGCCCAGCAGGCGCGAGACGACATGCAGCGCGCCGTCGATGCCCGCGGAGAGCCGGCACAGGTCACGATGCGGCCGCTGTCGACGAAGCGCCGGTTCTCGAGGACCGTCGCGGACTCGGCCAAATGGCGTAGACGTGGAACCGCCTGCCGTCGGGATGGTGGGCGGCGGAGAAGACCTCGCCGGGACCGGCGAAGTCGAACAGCTCGACTCCCGGGTAGACGCTCGTCGAGCTTCCGGCTCCGAACCTTGACGGCGCGTCGAGATTCGGAGGCGCTGGAGCTCAGCGTGCTCCGGCGCGGCCCGCGCCGAAAGCCAGTCGAAACAGCCGCAGCACGGAGTCGTCGAGCTCCAGCCCGGACAGCCCCCCCGGCGCGAACCAAGCCAGGGCGTGGGACTCGTCGCTAGCGACCTCGCGCGCGCCGGGCGGCGCGTGGACCTGGAAGCGCAGGTCGAGGTGCAGGTGCTCCGGCTCCGCGCCGCGCGCCGGGATCGCGTGCACGTCGAGGTCGACCGGACGCGGGTCGACGCGCAGGCCCGCGATCCCCGACTCCTCCGTCGCCTCGCGCAGCGCCACCGCCGCCAGGTTCCCGTCGCCGTCCGCGTGGCCGCCGAGCTGGAGCCAGCGGCCGAGCTTCCGGTGGTGCGTCAGGAGCGCGTGCTCGCCGCGCGCGTCGAGCACCAGGCCCGAGGCGGTGAAGTGCCCGGCGAGGCAGGTGCGCAGGAGCGCGTCGGGGTGCTCGGCGGCGAAGACGAGCATCCGCGCGCGCTCGCCGGCCTGGTGCTCGTCGCGCGGCTCGAACGCCAGCAGCAGCTCGCGAACCGCGCCGAGGTCCTCCCGCCGGGCGAGGCGCGGGTCCCCGGCCGCGAGCAGCGCGCTCATTTGCGCAGCAGCTTGCGGAACCGTCCGGCCTGGGACTCCGGAGGGAAGTTCATCCCCTCGCGCCAGCCCTCGCGCCACTCGATGTAGCTCTCGTAGGTCCCGTAGTGGAAGTTCACGTAGCCGTCGCCCTCGAAGGCCAGGATGTGCGAGACGAGGCGGTTCAGGAACCAGCGGTCGTGGCTGACGACGACCGCCGATCCGGGGAAGTTCTCGATCGCTCCTTCGAGAACGCGCAGCGTGTCGAGGTCGAGGTCGTTCGTCGGCTCGTCCAAGAGGATCACGTTGCCGCCGTCGCGCAGCATGCGCGCGAGCAGCACGCGGTTGCGCATCCCGCCCGAGCACTCGCCGAGCTTCTTCTGCTGGTCCTCGCCCTTGAAGTTGAAGCGCGCGACGTAGGCGCGGCCGTCGAGCGTGGCCGAGCCGTAGGGGATGAGCTGGTTGCCCTCGGTGATGTTCTGGTAGACGGTCTGCGCGTCGTCGAGCACCGCGCGTGACTGATCGAGGTAGGTCAGCCTGACGGTCGGCCCGATGACGACCTCGCCCTCGTCGGGCTGCTCCTTGCCGAGGATCATGCGCAGGAGCGTCGACTTGCCCATCCCGTTCGCGCCGACCACGCCCAGTATCGCGCCGGGCGGGAGGTCGAAGGAGAGGTCCCGGATGAGCGTGCGCTCGCCGTAGCCCTTGGTGAGGTTCTTCACCTCGATCACCTTGTCCCCCAGCCGGTCGCCGGGCGGGATGCGCAGGTCGACCTCCTCGACCGCGTCCTCCTTGCGCTTCTCGACCATCGACCTGTAGCGCTGCACGCGCGCCTTGTTGTGCGTCGTGCGCGCCGAGGGCGAGCGGCCGAGCCACTCCCTCTCCTTCTTGATCAGCTTGCTGGCACGCGAGTCCGCCTGGCGCTTGACGTCGAGCAGGCGCTGCTTGGCGTCGAGGTAGTCGGAGTAGTTGCCCTTGTAGGGCGTGCCCTTGCCGCGCTCGATCTCGAGCATCCAGCCCACGACGTTGTCGAGGAAGTAGCGGTCGTGGGTGATCAGGATCACGCAGCCCTGGTAGTCGGCCAGGTACTGCTCGAGCCAGGCGACCGTGTCCGCGTCCAAATGGTTCGTGGGCTCGTCGAGCAGGAGCATGTCCGGGTGCTCGATCAGGAGCTTGCACAGCGCGACGCGCCGGCGCTCGCCGCCGGAGAGGATCTTCACCTCGGCGTCGTCCGGCGGCAGGACCAGAGCGGCCTTCGCCTGGGCCAGCCACGAGTCGAGGTTCCAGACGTCCTTGGCGTCCATCTCGTGCTGCAGCCGGTCGTACTCGGCGGCGAGCTTCTCGGCCTTGGCGCCCTCGGCTTCGCCCAGGAGGTTCATCGCCTCGTAGTAGCGCGCCTCGATCGCGCGCAGGTGCTCGACCGCCTCGTCGACGTTGCCGGCCACGTCCTTCTCCTCGTTGAGCGGCGGCTCCTGCGACAGGTAACCCACGGTCAGACCAGCGATCGCCTGCGCCTCGCCCTCGAAGGCCGTGTCCTCGCCGGAGATGATGCGCAGCAGCGTGGACTTGCCGGCGCCGTTGGGGCCGATCAGGCCGATCTTGGCGCCGTCCAGGAAGGACAACGTGATCCCCTTGAGGACCTCCTGCTGACCGTAGAACTTGCGCAGATCGCGGAGGTGGTAGACCTGTTTCTCGGGCATGGGGCGAACAGGATAGCGACGGCTTCCCTGGCGGGCATCGACCGGGCGCGGTTATCGTGGCGCGCCCTTTTTCTCGGAGGCCGCGCGCCTCCTCACCCCGCACGACGGACCGCGACGACGATGGACTTCCTGCGCGAACTCGGGATCGGACGAGACAACCCCGGCGCCTACCAGGGCGAGTGGCTGGCCTGCTCCGGCAAGGTGCTGGAGAGCCGTGACCCCGCGACGGGTGAGGTCATCGCCCGCGTGACCCAGGCCACGGGGGAGGAGTACGAGGCCTGCGTCACCGCGGCCCACGCCGCCTTCCTGCGCTGGCGCGAGGTGCCCGCTCCGCGACGCGGCGAGATCGTGCGACGGATGGGCAACGCGATGCGCGAGAAGAAGGACGCGCTCGGCCGGCTGATCACGCTGGAGATGGGCAAGATCCTCCAGGAGGGCTGGGGCGAGGTGCAGGAGGCGATCGACATCGCCGACTTCGCGGTGGGGCAATCGCGCATGCTCTACGGCCTCTCGATGCACTCCGAGCGTCCGGGCCACGCGATGCGCGAGCAGTGGCACCCGCTCGGCGCGGTGGGCGTGATCACCGCCTTCAACTTCCCGATGGCGGTGTGGGCCTGGAACTCGATGCTGGCCTACGTGTGCGGCGACTCCTGCCTGTGGAAGCCGTCGAGCGAGACCGTGCTGTGCGCCATCGGTCTCACGAACGTCGTGCGGCCGGTGCTCGAGGCCGAGGGCTTCGGCGCGCTGGCGACGCTGGTGATCGGTTCCGGCCGCGAGGTCGGGCAGAGGATGCTCGAGGACCGGCGCCTGCCGCTGATCTCCTTCACCGGCTCGACCGGCGTCGGACGGGGCGTGGCCGCGACCGTGGGGAGCCGCTTCGGCCGCACGATCCTCGAGCTGGGCGGGAACAACGCCGTCGTGCTCATGGCGGACGCCGACCTCGACCTGGCGATCCCGTCGATCGTCTTCGGCGCGGTCGGCACCGCCGGCCAGCGCTGCACCTCGACGCGCCGCGTCCTGGTGCACGAGTCGATCGCGCAGGACGTCGAGCGGCGCCTGCTCGAGGCCTACGAGCAGGTGCGCATCGGCAACCCGTCGGACCCGAAGACCCTGTGCGGCCCGCTCGTCACGCCGGTCGCGGTGGACGAGATGATGGCGGCGCTCGCGAAGGCGCAGGAGGAGGGCGGCCAGGTGTTGTGCGGCGGCGAGCGCCTGGAGCTCGACGGCGCCGAGGCCGGCGGCAACTACGTCGAGCCTGCCATCGTGCGCGCGCAGAACGAGCTCGAGATCGTCCAGACCGAGACCTTCGCGCCGATCCTCTATCTGATCCCGTTCACGGACATCGACGACGCGATCGCGAAGCACAACGGCGTGCCGCAGGGGCTCAGCTCGGCGATGTTCACGCTCAACGTGCGCGACGCGGAGCGCTTCCTCTCGGCCACGGGCTCCGACTGCGGCATCGCCAACGTGAACATCGGGACGTCGGGCGCCGAGATC
>Ga0302046_10004251_pt1 | contig 12748 bp, 9 predicted proteins | sample RVTome_11_FD_200261 | JGI IMG/M metagenome (GOLD analysis project Ga0302046, IMG submission 200261) | Soil microbial communities from uranium-contaminated site in the Upper Colorado River Basin, Wyoming, United States - RVT147D111 (version 2) ...
GGTTTGCGGGTGAAGAACCGCGGCGGCGGCGGCATCTGCGGCGTGTAGGCTTCCTGGACCACGAAAGTCCCCGGCGGCAGGCGCTCGATCATCCACTCCGCGGCCAGGTCGCGGGTGGTCGGGCGGCTCGCCCGGGCGAGCTGGGCTCCGGAGCGGGCGGCCGGCACGGCGAGGGCGGCCGCGGCGAGCAGAGCAGTCGCCGGGCGCAGCCATCGGCCGGCCGGGCGGAGGCGGCGGAGCCGATCGAGCCACCCCGCCAGCCCGACCCCGAGCAGCGCGGCGAGGGCCGGCAGCACGGTGGTCAGGTTGCGCCGCAGGGCGATGGTCAGGACGAGCAGCAGGCCGAGGTAGACGAGCGGGAGCGGAAGGATCCAGGCGACCCGGGTGCGGTTCCGCGGCGGGGCCGCGGCCAGCCCGCTCAATCCGAGGATCAGCGCCGGCAGACCGAAGCTGCGCGCCAGCTCGCCGGCGTAGTAGGCGATGTTGCTCGCCCGTACCACCCCCGGCCAGCCGTGCTTGGCGTAGAGCCGGGCGCCGAACAGCAGGTCGGCGGCGGTGCCTTCGCCCGCCGCCGCCGCCGGGAAGGCGAGCAGGCTCGGGGTGGTGAGCAGGAACGCCGCGAGCGCCGCGCCGGCGGCGAGGAGTGTCCCCGCCGGCCACCACCGCTCGCCGCGTCGCAGGCGCCGCCATCCCAGCCGCAGGTCGAGCGCCACGATCGCCACCGCGACGATCCCCGCCGGGTACTTGCACCCCGCCGCGAGCCCCGCCGCCGCGCCGGCGAGCAGGAAGGCGCGGCGGCTGCCCCCGTCGAGCAGCCGGGCCGCGGCGGCCAGCGAGACCGCGGCGAAGAAGGCGGCCGGACCGTCGGCGATCGCCAGATGGCAGACCTCGAGGTAGATCGGCGAGAGCACGATCAGCGCCCCGCCCAGGACCCCGGCCGCGAGCCCCCCGAGCCGCCGCCCGAGCGCGAAGACCGGCCAGGCGGTCAGCGCGCCGAGCCCGGCGCTCACGGTGCGGGTGACCAGCCCGGCGACCTCGAGCGCGCCCTCGACGCCGCAGAGCACCCGCACAGCCGCCGTCACCTGCCCGGCGAACAGCGACGCCACCCACAGCGCCACCGCGTCGAGGTAGAAGAGCAGGTGGGGGTAGACGAACCAGGCGCGCAGGAGCTGGCCGTCGTTGATCCTCTCCGCCTGGGCGCGGAAGGTGCCCTCGTCGGCGAAATAGAGGCCGCCGATCTCGTGCCCGAGACCGGTGAAATGGGCGGCGAACGACAGCGCGAGGAGCGCCAGCAGCCACCGCCCCGGCCGTGCCCCGGCGGGCTCTTCGACCGCGCGCCAGAGGCGGACCGCGCCCCGCGCCGCGAGCGCCACCAGGCACGCCGCGGCGAGCAGGATTGCGGCCCGGCTCGCGTTTTCGGGCGCCGGCGTGCCGCGCGCGGACAGCCACCAGAGCAGGACCGCCGGCCCGCAGGCGGCGGCGGCGAGGGGTACGAGCGGGAGTCGGCGACTCACGGCCGTGCGAGATCCGTGCGGGCGGCGCGGCAGACCACGAGCCTGGCAGCACGGGCGGCGGCGGGGAGTGCGAGGGGAAGTCGGCGGCTCACGGGCGCTGGGAGGGCAGCGTCGGGGTCGCGGAACCGTACCACAGCGAGCCGGCCCGCCGGGCAGGGGCTACAATCCGGCCCCTCCATGAGACCTCCCGCAGCCGCCGGCACGCCCCGCTGGATCGCCCTGCTGCTGGCGCTCCTGATCGCCGTCAGCCTGGCGCTCCACGTCTGGTACGCGAGCGAGGGCCTCCACTCCGGCCGCTGGTGGGACGAGCGGTTCTCGTTCCAGAACATCCGCGGCATCCTCGAGAGCGGCTTGCTGCGGCCCTCGAACGGCTACTACCAGGCGCTCTCCTACCTGCCCCAGACCGCGGTGCTGGCGGCCAGCGACGCCCTCCACCGGCGCACCGGGCGCGAGGTCTTCGAGGTGCTCGACGAGGACGGCGACTTCACCGCCACCGCCTACTTGCTCAGTCGCGTGCTCCAGATCCTCTACGGCGCTGGCAGCCTGCTGCTGACCTTCCTCGTCGGCCGGCGGCTGTTCTCGCCCGGGGCCGGACTGCTCGGCGCGTTCCTCCTGGCGGCGACGCCGTGGCACGTCCAGTCGTCGACGATCTACAAGCCGGACGTGCTGCTGATGCTGGCGGTGTTGTTGACAACGTCGTGGAGTCTGCGGGCGCTCGAACGGCCGAGCTACCGCCGATGGCTTCTCGCCGGCTGCGGCGTCGCGCTGGCGGCGAGCACCAAGCTCAACGGTGCGATCGCCTGCGTGCCGCTGGTGATCGCCTGCCTCGGCTCGGAGGGCACGCGGGGGCAGCGCGTCCGGCACCTGCTCGCCGCGGCCGGTGCCAGCCTGGCGCTGTTCGCCGTCCTCAACCCGTACTTCTTCCTCTACCCGTCCTACTTCGGCCGCAACCTCGAGCACTACACCGCGCGCGCCGAGGCGACCGGCGGCACCCGCCTCGCGGTGCCGTGGAAGGAGGCGCGGCTGATCGCCGGCCGGCCGGTGCACGGCCCCGTGGTGGGGACGCTGGCACTGGCGGCGGGCGCGGCGTTCCTCGTCGGGCTGCTGCGCCGCGGGCCGCGGCGCCGGCCGTCGCGGGTCGAGGGCTGGGCGTTCCTGAGCTTCCCGGTCGTATACTCGCTGGCCTACACCGCGATCACCCCGCACTTCAAGGGCAACAACTTCGTGCCGGTGTTCCCGTTCACCGCGCTGCTCGCGGCGTGGGGTCTGGCCGGGATCTGGCGGCTCCTCGCCGGTCGCCTGCCCGCGGTGCGGCGGCCGGGCGTCCAGGCGCCGGCGGCGGCGCTGCTGGTCACGGCGCTCTCGGCGGCGCCCTTCGTCTACGTCTACCAGAGCCTGGTGCCGACCACCGAGGAGCAGGCGCGGGCGTTCCTCCACCGGCGCCTCCCGTCCGGCGGACCGGCCGCGGCGCGCCTGGTCTACAGCGAGGCCCCGGGCGCGGTCGCCCGGGGACCACTGATCGCCAGCCCGCTGCGGGAGGCGCCGTTCGCGGTGGCGGCGGTCGAGCGGCTGGACGAGCTGGCGGCCGAGCGGCTGGCGGCGGCCGACGGCGAGATCTTCCCGGCTTCTCGCCTCGACTGGACCCCGGACGGCATTGGGGCACGCTACCTGCGGCGGGTCACCGAAGCGCCACAGGTCGAGGTCGGCCTCTTCGAGCCGGCACCCTTCGACGCCCGCGGTCCGGCGCGGATCGCGATCGCCCATCCCTGGACGCTCGCCGCGCCGGAGCGCGCGTTCGACGTCCGGCCCGCCGGGTTCGACCGTGGCGAGTGGCGGGTCGAGCTGCCGGAGCCGGTCGCACCGGGCGAGGCGCTGTCGGTCCTGGTCGCGGGGCGGCGGCTGCGCGAGCTGCCTCGGCTCGAGGTCGGCTCGCGGGAGGTGGCGCTCCACCCGGTCGCGCGCCCTGGCCGCCGGACGGAGCTGCTCACCGACCGCCTCGATTCCGGCCCCGGTCCCGTCGAGATCCGGCTGGTCTTCCCCTCCGGCACGGCACCGAGGTTCACGGTCGAGCTGACCGTGCTCCACTGGCGGCCGCCGGACGGGAGCTAGAGCCTCGGCGGCCCCGGCGACCTCGGGCTCCATGCTGTCGTAGGTCCAGCCCTCCCACGGCAGCTCGACGGGCCGGCCGGCCTCGAGTGCGTCCTCGGCGGGGAAGCTCGTCGAATCGCCGGCACGCCTACCCGGGCCGCATCGGCCGCACCGAGAGATCCGTGACCTCGGCGCTGCGGGCGGCGGTGAGGGCGGCGACGACGGCGGCGGCGACGTCGCCGGGCTGGAGCAGGCGTTCGGGATCGTAGGGGCGGCCCTCGAAGCGCTTGACCTGCTCCTGCATCGGGGTGGCCGTGCGGCCCGGGAAGATCGAGATCACGCGCACGCCGGCCGGGTTGACCTCGTCGCGCAGGCTGTCGGCGAAGGCGCGCAGCGCGTGCTTGCTCGCCGCATAGGCGCCCCACGAGCCGCGCGCCGGGTGGAGCCCGGCGCTCGAGTTGATGAACACGACCTGGCCGCGGCGCTCGGCGAGTGCGGGCAGGAGCGCCCGGGTCAGCTCCCAGGGGGCGCGCAGGTTGACCCGGTACTGGCCGTCGAGGTCGGCGAGCGGGGTGTCGGCGATCGTGCCGCCCGCGAACAGGCCGAGGGCGTGGACCAGGACATCGATCCCGCCCAGCGTCTCGACGGCGCGGCCGGCCAGCGCCTCGGCGGCGCCGTCCTCGGCGAGGTCGGCCGGCCACGCCTGGACGCTCGCCGCGCCGAGGCCGCGGGCCCGCTCGGCGGCGGCCTCGAGGCGCCCGCGGTCGCGGCCGGTGAGAAGCAGCGCCATGCCGGCGCCGGCGAGCGCGTCGGCGACCGCGCCGCCGATGCCGCCGGTGGCGCCGGTGATCACGCCGGCCTTGCCGGCCAGCTCGATCGCATCGGTCATCGTTCCTCCACCTCCTCGAGCAGCCCGGCTGCCGCGAGATCCCGGGCCGCCTGCTCGACCCGTGCGAACGGCAGCCCCGAGCGCTCGGCGATCGCCAGCACGTCGTGCCCGCCGTCGGCGAGGTTGAGCACCCAGAGCAGGGCGAGCTGGCGCTCCCGCCCCTCGCCGCCGCCGCCGGTCGCGGCGTAGAGGCCGCGGCGGCCGAGCTGCGGCTCGCCGTAGGGCTCGAGGTTGCGGTAAGTCCGGTTGGCCTCGAGGAGTGCGGCGACCTCGAGGTAGAGCGCGAGCGAGCCGGCGAGCGCCTCGGGACGGACCAGCGACAGGTCGTCGGCCGAGGTGTGGTACTCGGGATAGCGGCCCCAGGGGGTGCGGGTGAGCGAGCCGACCGGCAGGTCGAAGCCGGGGGAGCAGTACTGGCGCTCGTCGTAGCCGTAGGGGGCCCAGTCTTCGATCACGGGGGCTTCGACGGCGTGCTCCCGGCGGGCGTCGTTCTCGCGGGGGGCCGCGAGCAGGTGGGCGACCGCGCGGTCGATCGTCGCGGCGCCGCGCCGGCTCTTCTTGTAGTGGAACGGCCCCGGATCGCCGAGGTTGGCGGCGACCAGGCCGTGGGCGATCCGCCCGGCGCGCTCGCGGTTGCGCGCCAGCCAGACGATCGCGCCGATCGTGCCGGGGATCCAGACGAAGCGCCAGCCGAGGCGGCGCTCGACCGCGGACAGCGCGCGCGCCAGCCACAGCGTCACGGCCAGGCCGGAGAGGTTGTCGTTGGCGAGCGACGGATGGCAGACGTGGCACGAGACCAGGACCTCGCGCGCCGCGGCCGGGTCCGGCGCGCCCGCGCCCGCGGTCGGCGGCAGAAACAGCTCGCCGTAGGTCAGCGAGCCCTCGGAGTCGAGGGTCGAGTCGATCACCACCTCGTACTCGCCCTCGGGCAGCGCCTCGCGCACCCGGTGCGGGAGGCAGAAGCCCCACGCCTCCCGGTAGTACGAGGTGCGGTAGGGGATCAGGTCGGGCTGCTCGGGGAGCGAGTGGAGGTGGGCGTTCAGCTCGGCGCGGCTCATCCGCGCCCGCACCGGCACGCTGTAGCTCACGAGGTGGAGGGTGTGCTCGGCGAGGTCGACGACCCGCCGGCCGTCCGGCCCGGCGATCCACGCCTCGCGCACGTTCCACTCCGGCGGCACGGTCCAGTCGAGGGCCGCGGTGCCGCTCGGCACCTCGTGGACGTCGAGCGAAGCCGGCGCGATCTCGCGCGCCAGCGCGAGGGTGCGGCGGACGCCGTCGCCGGTGATCGAGCGTCGGATCGGGTAGGCGCGGGCGATCCACTCGTGCATCGCCGCCCCGGCGGCCTCGCGGTCGAGGGCGGCGAGGGCGTCGGCGGCCGTGGCGGCACCCCCCGCGCCCGCCGCGCCGGCGGCCGCGATGCCCGGGCCGTGTGCCGGCCCCGTCTCCGGCGGCCCGCTCACCGCCGTCCTCCCGGCGCCGCTACGCCCGGCGACTGGCACTCCGCGAACGGCGGCAGCGCCAGGTCGCGCTCGGAGATCGCGGTCACCGGCTCCGGCCACGGGATCGCCACTTCCGGGTCGTCGTAGCGGAAGCCGCGGGCGCTCTCGGGGGCGAAGAACGCCGAGATCAGGTAGTGGACCTCGGTTTCGTCCTCGAGGGTCTGGAAGCCGTGGGCGAGGCCGGGCGGGACGTAGAGCTGGTTGCCGGCCTCGGCCGAGAGCACGACCGCGAAGTGCCGGCCGCGGGTCGGCGAGGTCTCGCGCAGGTCGACGACCGCGTCGAACAGCGCGCCGCGGGTGCAGCGGACCAGCTTGGCCTCGGCGTCGGGGGCGACCTGGTAGTGCATGCCGCGCACCGTACCGCGGCGGCGGTTGAACGAGGTGCTCGCCTGGACGATCCCCGTGGCCAGGCCGCGCTCCCCGAGCTCGCGCCGGCAGAAGGTGCGGGCGAAGAAGCCCCGTTCGTCCTCGTGGCGCTCGGGCGCGAGCACCCAGGCGCCGGCGAGCGGCGTCGGCTCGAAGATCACCCGAACACCTCCACCTCCGGCACCGCGACCACGAACCTCCCGCCCCACTCGCGGATGCCGGCCATCTGGGCGGCGATCTCGTCGCGCAGGTTCCAAGGCAGGATCCACAGGTAGTCGGGCCGGGTCTCGGCGATGCGTTCGGGGGCGTGGATCGGAATCCGGGTGCCCGGGAGATAGCGCCCCTGCTTGTGCGGGCTGCGGTCGACGGTGTAGGGGAGCAGGTCCGGCCCCACGCCGCAGTAGTTGAGCAGCGTGTTGCCCTTGGCCGGGGCGCCGTAGCCGGCGATCGTGCGGCCGCGCTCGGCCGCGTCGAGCAGGAAGGCGAGCAGCCGCCGCTTGAGCGCCCGCGCCTCCTTGCCGAACCCGCGGTAGGGCTCGGGGGTGGTCAGCCCGGCGGCGCGCTCGCGCTCGATCAGCCCGGCGACGCGCCCGGCGGGCGCGCCGTCCCCGCCGCCGGCGTGGCGCGCCAGCAGCCGCAGCGAGCCGCCGTGGGTCGGCAGCTCCTCGAGGTCGAAGACCTCGAGCCCGTGCGCGGCGAGCACCGCGCGTGCGGTGGTCAGCGAGAAGTACGAGAAGTGCTCGTGGTAGACGGTGTCGAACTGCCGCCCCTCGATCATCCTCAGCAGGTGTGGGAACTCCAGCGCCAAGACCCCCGCCGGCGCCAGCAGCGCCGCCAGCCCGGCGGTGAAGTCGTCGAGGTCGGGGACGTGGGCGAACACGTTGAGGCCGATCAGCAGGTCCGCCCGCTCGCCGCGCCCGGCCAGCTCGGCGGCGAGGCGGCGGCCGAAGAACTCGGTGATCGTCGGGATCCCCGCCTCCTCGGCCGCCGCAGCGACGTTGGCCGCCGGCTCGATCCCGAGCACGGGAACGCCGCGCGCGGCGAAGGAGCGCAGCAGGTAGCCGTCGTTGCTCGCGACCTCGACCACCCGGTTCCCGGCGCCGAGGCCGAAGCGCTCGACCGCCTCCTCGGCGAAGCGTGCGCAGTGGGCGAGCCAGGCTTCCGAGTAGGACGAGAAGTAGGCGTAGTCGGCGAACAGCGTCTCCGGCGGCGCCGCGGCCGGGAGCTGGACCAGCCAGCACCCCTCGCACACCCGCGCGTGGAGCGGATAGAACGTCTCCGGACGGTCGAGATCCCCGGCGGTGAGATAGGCGTTGGCGAGCGGCGACGCCCCGAGGTCGACGAAGGTCAGCGCGAGCTGCCGGCCGCAGAACCTGCAGGCGGGGGTCGAGGCCGCGGTCAATCCCAGATCTTCCAGGGGGGCTTGCCCGAGCGCCACAGCTCGTTGAGCTGGAGGTAGTCGCGGTAGGTGTCCATCGGGTGCCAGGAGCCGCGGTGACGGTGGACCGAGAGCTGGCCGTCGCGCGCCAGCCGGCGCAGCGGATCGAGCTCGAGGAACAGCCCGGGATCTTCGTCGAGGTAGTCGAAGATCGCGCGCTCGAAGACGAAGTAGCCGCCCGAGACCCAGCCCTCGGCCACCGTCGGCTTCTCGTTGAACTCGACCACCCGGCCGTCGCCGCCGACCTCCATCTCGCCGTAGCGCGAGGTCGGGTTGACGCCGGTGACCGTGCCGATCCGCCCCTGGGCGCGATGGAACTCGAGCAATTCGTCGAGCCGGATGTCGCCGACCGCGTCGCCGTAGGTGAAGAAGAAGGTCGGGGTGTCGATGTACCGGCGCACCCGCCAGAGCCGGGCGCCGGTCGCGGTCTCCTCGCCGGTCTCGGCGCAGGTCACCCGCCAGCCGTCCATGGGCGCGCCGCCGTGGTACTCGATCGGCCGGCTGCCGTCGGTCGTGATCGTGAAGTCGCGCTCCTGCTCCTGGTACCGCAGGAAGAACTGCTTGATCATCCACCCCTTGTAGCCGAGGCAGAGGATGAAGCGCTCGACCCCGAAGCTGGCGTAGATCTTCATGATGTGCCAGAGGATCGGCTGGCCTCCGACCTCGACCATCGGCTTCGGGCGGTACTCGGTCTCCTCGCGCAGGCGGGTGCCCTGGCCGCCGCAGAGAATCACCACCGGGAGGTCGCGGAGCGCTGCGCGGTCGGCCATCGTTCGGCAAGTCCCTGCGCTGGTTGGGGATGCGGATCAGGATTCGGCGTGGGACGGCGGCGGTCGCGCGGCGCCAGTGCGACGGCCCAGTGCGGCGGCGCCGGCCCGCGGCGGTCCCCGGCGCTGGGGTAGAATCCGCCCCCGTGAGCACGCCGGCCGCAGTTTTACCAGAAAGCCGCGCGGGTGTCGAACCCAGGGGGGATGCCGGGGCTCCGTCGGCGCTCCCGGCCGGGGAGGCGGCGAGTGCCGCGGGGGCGTCGCCGGAGGCGCCCGGGATCAGCGTCCTGGTGCCGGTGCTCGACGAGGCCCCGACCGTCGGCGAGCTGTCGGCGCGGGTCGCCGCGGTGCTCGACCTGCTGGGGCGCAGCTTCGAGGTGGTGTTCGTCGACGACGGCTCGCGGGACGGCACCGCCGGCGCGGTGCGCGCCGCCCACGAGATCGATCAGCGGGTGCGCCTGGTCCGCCTGCGCCGCAACTTCGGCAAGGCGGCGGCGCTGACCGCCGGGATCGACGCCGCCCGCGGCGCGGTCATCGTGACCATGGACGGCGACCTCCAGGACGACCCCGACGAGATCCCTCGCCTGCTCGCCGCACTCGAGGACGGGGGCCTCGACCTGGTCTCGGGCTGGAAGCGCCGGCGCCGCGACCCGGTGTCGAAGCGCTGGCCGTCGCGGCTGTTCAACTGGGTCACCCGGCGGATGGCGCGGGTCGACCTCCACGACTTCAACTGCGGCTTCAAGGCCTACCGCCGCGAGGTGCTCGACGAGATCGCGATCTACGGTGAGCTGCACCGCTTCATTCCGGTGCTGGCGAGCCGGCGCGGCTTCGCGGTCGGCGAGATCGAGGTCACCCACCACCCGCGCCGTCACGGCGTCTCCAAGTACGGTCTCGACCGGCTGTACAAGGGCTTCCTCGACCTGCTGACGGTGCTCTTCCTCACCCGCTACACGCCGCGGCCGCTGCACCTCTTTGGCCTCGCCGGGGTGGTCTGCTTCCTCGCCGGCACCGGCATCAACCTCTACCTCGCCTGGATCTGGTTCGGCGGCCAGAACCTCTCCAACCGGCCGCTCCTGCTGTTCGGCGTGCTGCTGATGATCCTCGGCATCCAGCTCCTGTCGACCGGCCTGATCGGCGAGATGATCACCCACTCCTCCTTCCGCCGCCGCGCCAGCTACTCGGTCCGCGAGCGCGTCGGGTAGCGGCCGGTGAGCGCTGCGGCGCCGACGACTCGGCTCGCCGCTGGCGGCCGTCCGGACCCCGCGGACCGCTGGGCGCGCCGGCTGGTCTGCTCGCGCACCGGCGGGACGGCGCTGCTCGACGAGCCGGCGTTCCTGTCGCCGGCGGGGGCGCCCTGGCTGGTCGAGTACGACCTCGACGCCGAGAAGGGCGAGGCGCTGCGGCGCGCCCTGCCGGGGCGGCCGTGGACGCTCTGGCGCTACCGCGAGCTGCTGCCGCTGGCCGGCTTCGAGAGCCGCGCCGACCTCGGCGAGGGCGGCACCCCGCTGGTGCGGCTCGGCCGGACGGCGCCGCCGGGGGTCGAGCTGTGGGTCAAGGACGAGTCGGGCAACCCGACCGGCTCGTTCAAGGCGCGCGGGCTGTCGCTGGCGGTCAACCGCGCGCGCGAGCTGGGGGCGCCCGGGGTCGAGCTGCCGAGCGCCGGCAACGCCGCCCTGGCGCTCGCCGCCTACGCCGCGGCGGCCGGGCTGCCGGCGCGGGTGGCGCTGCCGTCCGACACCCCGGCGACCATCGCCGAGCGCTGCCGCCTGCACGGCGCCGAGGTGCTCGAGGGCGGCCGCACGCTGGTCGAGGCGGCGCGGCTCCTCACCGAGCGCCCCCCCACCGGATCACGCGGCGCCTACTGGAACCTCTCGACCCTCAAGGAGCCTTATCGCGCCGAGGGCAAGAAGACGATGGGCCTCGAGCTGGCCGAGCAGCTCGGCTGGGAGCTGCCCGACTGGATCGTCTACCCGACCGGCGGCGGCACCGGGATCGTCGGCATGGACAAGGCGTTCGGCGAGCTGGAGCGGCTCGGGCTGATCGCCCCCGGCCGCCGCCCGCGTTTCGCCGTCGTCCAGATGGCCGGCTGCGCTCCGATCGTGCGCGCCTTCGAGTGCCGCGCCGAGCGCGCCGAGCCGTGGCCCGACCCCGACACCCGGGTCTACGGCTTGCGGGTACCCAAAGCGATCGGCGACTTCCTGATCCTCCGCGCGCTCTACGAGACCGGCGGCGCGGCGGTGGCGATCGAGGAAGCTCGGCTGCCCGAGATCGGCGCCTGCGCCGCCAGCGAGGAGGGCCTCCTCGTCGGCCCCGAGGGCGCCGCCGCGCTCGCCGCGGTCGCTGATCTCGCCGCGGTCGGGCGCATCGAGCCCGGGCAGCGGGTGGTGGCTTTCCAGACCGGGCATCCCGGCAACTACTCCTGAGCCCGCCGGCGGCGCCGGCGCGTTCCTCCGCGGTCAGGGACCGCAGTCGAACGCCCGGATGTCGGCAACCGCCGCCGACAGCTTGCCCAGCGGGTTGGCGTGGTCCCATTCCGCGCCGGTCGCGGTGTCGACGATCCGGACCGCGTACTCGACGTTGGTCGCGGCGGCGAGCAAGACCCAGTAGTGGCCGTTGACGCTGCAGCCGTTCAGGACCTTGACCACCGCCTCGACGTTGTCCGGGCGGAAGAAGAACATCGGTACCGACGAGCGGGTGGGTCGGCCGGCGGGCCGACCGATGCCGGTCCGGCCGCCGAAGTCGCGCCATTCGACGGCGATCCGGAAGCGGTCGTGGAGCAGCGGCCCATCCCCCTCGACGATGCCCAGCGGGATCTCGCCGACCAGCACCTCCGTGGGGTCGCCGACGAGGATCTCGCGTCGCAGCTCGACCCGGTAGAGGCCGGCCGGCAGCGGTCCGAAGTCGAGGCTATAGCCGTAAGCGAACGACGCCGACAGACAGAGGATCCCCGGCGGGATCTCGACGCACACGAGGACGGTCACGACGTCGCCCTCGACCGTGACCGACACTGGCTGGGGCGCACAGCTGTCCCCCCAGACCCCGGTGACCAGGATCCGCAGCGGGTCCTGGTCGGTCCGCGAATCCGGCTCGATGAAGACGCGGAGCTGGGCGCCGGCGGCCGGCGCGAGGCCGAAGGCGACGAAGATCGCGAGGGCGGCAGCGGTGAGGCGGAGACAGGGTCTAGGCATCGGAAAGTCCCTCCCGAGGCCGATCGTGTGTCCATGCTATAAGAGCATATTTCTGATGTCAATCCAGCCTCGGCATCGGGACGCCTCCGTCACCGTGGCAGGACGCCGGGTAGCGCGCTCGTGGCAGCGTCCGGGCTGGTTTCGCCGGAGACGGCGTGGCTCGGTTCTTGCTCCGAGCGTTGTGGCGACCCGGACCCGCCGGAGGCCCTTGTAGGATTCAGCTGTGCCGCGCATCCGACTCCATCCAGCCGTCGTGGTGGCGGTGGCGGCCCTCGTGCTCGCCGTCGCGTCCGCCGGCGCCCAGAGCAAGAAGGACCTCGAGAAGCTCGCCCCGCGCCACCGCCAGTGGATCGAGGAGGTGCGGTTGCTGATCCCGCCGGTCGAGCGCAAGGAGTTCCTGAAGCTCGAGACCGACTACCAGCGCGACGCCTTCATCCGCCGTTTCTGGGAGGCCCGCGATCCCTACCCGGACACCTCACGCAACGAGTTCCGCGCGGAGTGGTACGCGCGCCGTGAGCACGTCGAGGGCACCTACGGCAACTTCGACGAGGACCGGGCGCGGATCCTGCTCCTCCAGGGGCGGCCCGACGTCCGCTTCGAGTTCGACTGCACCCACGTGCTGTGGCCGCTCGAGCTGTGGATCTACGACCGGCCCGCCGGCGTCCCCGGACCGATTCACCTGATCTTCTATCGGCGGTATGGCACGGGCCGGCCCGATCTGTGGCGGGGCATCCAGAACGGGATGGCCTCGCTGTTCGCCGAGCCTCCGGAGATCCTCAGCAGCCAGTGCCGGCAGGACGAGGTGCGGTCCGATCCGCGGCGTGGCGGGCTGACGGGCGTCGACATCGACATCGCCTGTGCCATCGCCGTCGTCCGCCGCCGCTGCGTCGAGAACCGCGACCAGACCGAGGCGGTGATCGCGGCGCTGACCAAGGCGTCGATCGCCGACAGCGTCGCCGACTACGCGGTGATCCTCGGCCGCCTCGAGGTGCCGCCGAG
>Ga0302046_10004256_pt1 | contig 12742 bp, 11 predicted proteins | sample RVTome_11_FD_200261 | JGI IMG/M metagenome (GOLD analysis project Ga0302046, IMG submission 200261) | Soil microbial communities from uranium-contaminated site in the Upper Colorado River Basin, Wyoming, United States - RVT147D111 (version 2) ...
GCACGTCCCCGCTCTCGCCGACCTGATCGAAGCCCGAGCAGTACATCCCGTGGGCGACCGTGGCGAGCGCCGGCGGCGACGGCGAGATGGTGTCGGTCACCGGGTCGTAGAGCTGGTAGAACTGCTGGCCGAGGGCGAAGCCGCGGTGCATGAGCAGGACCTTGCCGGTCTTGAGCGCGACGACGTTGACCGCCGCCACCTCGGGGTTGGGGAGCTGCTTCCAGCAGCCGAGGGCGGGCGTGGCGCAGGTGGTCTGCGCGGTTGCCGGCGCGGCGAGGCCGGCGGCGACCAGCGCCGCCGCGGCGAGCCGGACGACGCTCGCCGCCCTGCGTCCCGCGTTCGATCTCGTGTCCATGGTCGACCTCCTCTCGGGGTCAGGACTTCGGTGGACGGTGCCCGCGCGCGGGTGCGCGCGTGCACACGGATCGCGCTGAACGAACTCCGGCTGATCCGGGCCACACCCGGCGGATCGGGCTGGCGCCGGCACGACGCAAGGGAATCTCTGCTCCCCTAGTGCGCGGCAGCCGGCACACTGGGACGCGATGACGAGATTTCAGAGTTGCACGATCGAGAGGACGATCACGCCTTCCGCGACCGCGGGTGGACCGCCGACACCGCACTCCCGGTCGAGTCGGCACTCCTTGAACTTGACTTCATCGAACTGTACTTCCATATTCGTCGCCGTGGAGCGGCGCGGGGTTCAAGCCGGCCCTCCGCGCCGCGGCGAAGGCTGGCGAGGTCGTGCTGGTCGACCTCGAGCGCCTCTACCGCGGCGACTGACGCACCGACCTTCCGGCCACCCTCGCCTCGCGCACGAGGGTGAGCGAGCCTCCGGACAACGAGACTTCCGGAGGAATCCTCCAGCCGCAGGTAGCCGCCGGCCGCGTCGACCCGCGGCCGGCCGGCCGCCGCGGCCTCGCGGAGGTGATCACTGGACCAGCTTGTGGCGGTCCATTCCGCCGCAGCCGTCGTCCGCGAATGCGCGGCCGCAGCCGCCGTTGAAGCAGGCTTCGCCGGTGAACCCGTCGGGGTTGATCTCGGCGTGCCAGGCGGCGACCTCCTTGCGCACCCGTTCGGCGTCGTAGCCCAGGTCGGCGATGAGGTGCTTGGCGAGGCCCCAGGTGGCGCGCGCCATGTTGCACTCGCAGCAGCAGGTGGCGGCGGTGAAGCGGGCGCAGCACGGCGCGGGCAGAGCCTCGAGCGCCTCCCGCCGCACCGCCTCCTGCTCGGCGGTGAGCCGGATCGAGTCGTTGTAGGCGAGGAGCTGCTCGGTCCTCGCCCGCCCCGTGGCGGCCGCGGCCGGATCCGCGGGCGCCGCCGGGGTCCGGTCGGCGAAGAGCGCATGACCGGTCCACATGAGGACGAACATGGCCACCACCGCGCCGGCGACGGCGATCCACGAAGACTTTCTGACGGGCATCATTCAGGGGCTCCTTTCATCGACGGTGCAGTCACGGGGACGGATCGGCATCGGCCTCCTCGGAGGCAGAGCGTTCGAGAGGGTACCCGGGCACGATCACGCCCGGGCGACGGGCGCACTGGCGGCCGCCTCGTGCCCTCGCGGGCGCACGGGGCCGCGGCGCGTCTCAGCTCAGCAAGACCGAATGGAGCAGGAACAGGGGCGGTGAGGGGGCGCGAGGCGGCGGGGGCGGGGAGGAGGGTGGGGACGCTTCGAAGCCGTGATGCGCCCCGACGCTCGCGACGATCATCCCCGGCGCCGAGGGGGTGTCGGTCGACGGCCGCCGGGCGGCGGGCGTCGCCGGCACGGCGCGCTCGCACGTCCCGGAAGGCGAGGCGCAACAGGGCGAGACGACGCTCGGCCGCGGACCGATCTCGCAGGACGTCATGTCCCCGGCCATGCAGGCAGCGTCACAGCCGGCCCAGACGGGCAACGCGCCGGTGAGCGCCAGCAGGATCGCCAGCAGGCGCCGGGTGTGGCTCGCACGCAGTTTCACTCTCGCACCCTAGCCCGCCGTACGTCGCCGACGCCACGCCCTGCCGGGCGGGTCGGCCACCACCCTTCCGGGTGGCGGCCGTCACTTCGACCGCACCTGCCGCAGCTTGCCGCTGCACGCCGGAACCGTTGACGGCGGCCGTTCCGTTCGGTGTGCGCGGCTAATCTCGCTCTAAGGTTCGAGCCGTATGCTGACGGCGAGCCGGTGTGTCCGAGCAGCGATGGGGCGATGCCGGCGAAGAGCGATGCCGGCGATGGATGTGCCGGACGATCGATCGCGAAAACCGGGATCGTGGCAGGCGTGAGGCGACGATGATGTCCGATGGCGTGCCGCGCCGAGCCAAGTTGCGAGGGAGCATGCGCCTGGGCTGCTGCCCCAACCCGGAACTGTGGCAACGCAGCCACTACGTGGAGATGCTCGAGGCCGGCTGGGGACTGGTGGAGGCCGTGTTGGAGGTCGCTCCCGCTCATGACCGCTGATCGACCGGCGGGCCCCGAGTCCGCGCCACGGCCGGCCGGCGCCAGCCGACGGAGGCTCCTGAACTGGTTTCTCGGAACCTCGGTCGGTGCCCTCGCCGTCTCCGTGGTCTATCCGGTACTCCGCTTCTTGAGCCCGCCCGAGATCTCCGAGGCGCCGACCAACCAGGTCGACGCGGGCTTCGTCAACGACCCGGAGCTTCTCGAGAAGGGGTTCAAGATCCTCGCTTTCGGGCAGGAACCCGTCATCCTGATCCGGGTCGACGAGGGCGACTTCCGCGCCTTCTCGGCGACCTGCACCCACCTCGCCTGCATCGTCGCCTACCGCCCGGAGCTGCGGCTGATCTGGTGCTACTGCCACAACGGCATCTTCGACCTCACCGGCAAGAACATCGGAGGCCCGCCACCCCGCCCTCTCACTCCGTACGAGGTCCACGCGGTCCCAACCTCGGCCGGCGGACCCGACGCCCTGGTCGTGGTCAAGGCCTGACCGTGCTCACCGCCGTCGTCGCCGACGCCGAGCAGCAGGGTGCCGCCGTCGGCGTTGATGAAACCCGCGATCGATCGCGCGACGACCGCCTCGAGGTCTCGGTTGCCGGCGCCCTTGCGGTGGTCCCACCGCGCGGACGCCTTCAGCTCGAGCCGCTCTCCCTCGCCGGCGCGGATCAACTCCCGGACGTCGGCCGCCAGCTCCGCCGCCAGCCGAGCGAGGTGGCGCTCCCGGCGCCGCAGTCCGACCGCGTAGAGCCCGGAGCCGAGCCCCAGGATGGCGCCGACAACGGCGAAGGTCGCCGTCATCGGCAGCATCGCCGGCGTCAGCGCGTGGGTCACGCGGGAGAGCGCGAACTCCCAGGCCGAGGCGACGCCGGCCACCGCCGGCTGGCCCTCGAACCAGTAGATCGCCATCGTGATCGGGTGGAGGAAGACCACGCCCACCGCGACCCCGGTCAAGAGGTGCCCGACGATGGTGGGCCAGGTCCTCAACGCTTCGCCCGGAGTCCGCTGTCATCGTCGCCGCTTGGTCGGTCGAGGCCCCGGCCCGTGAGGAGCGTGTTGTCCACGTCAAAGAGGAACACGACGTCTCGACGCGCGCTCATGGGCGAAGCGACTCCGCGCGAGGCTTCGATTCGATGGTGCACCAGGCGTGATGGTCGCGGTCCCGCATCAGCCTCCAAGCCTCCGCAGGCCCGTCGCTCCCCGCGGCGTAATTCGGGAAGGACGGAGGAGGGAGTCGCGCCCAGGCCTCTCCGATGGGCGTGATGATGCGCCACGCGGCCTCCACCTCGTCGCGGCGCGTGAAGAGCGTCCCATCGCCGTGCATCGCGTCGAGCAAGAGCGTCGCGTACGCGTCCGGCAGCTCCGCCGGGAAGCTCTTGGCGTAGGCGAACTCCGCCTCGACCGGAAGCGGCCGCATCGCGGAGCCGGGCTGCTTGGCGACGAAGGTGATGGTGATGCCCTCGCGGGGCTGGATCCGGAGCGCAACCAGATTCGCCTCCGCGCGCCCCCCGGGCCCAGCAGCAAAGAGCGCTTGTGGCGGCCGGCGGAAGTGGACCCTGATCTCCGTCATCTTGCGTCCCAGCCGCTTCCCGGTGCGCACGTAGAAGGGAACTCCGGACCAGCGCCAGTTGTCGACATGGAGCTCGATGGCAGCGAAGGTCTCCACCAGGGAGCTCTTGCTGACGCCGTGCTCCTCGCGGTAGCCCGGGACCGGCGTCCCCCCCACCGTCCCGGGCCCGTACTGGCCGCGCACCGTCCGCCGCGCCACCTCCTCGACCGTCATCGGCTGGATCGCGCGCAGCACCTGGACCTTCTGGTCGCGCACCGAATCGGCGTCGAACGCGGCCGGCGGCTCCATCGCGGTCAGGGTCAGCAGCTGCAGCAAGTGATTCGCGACCACGTCGCGCAGCGCGCCCGTCTCCTCGTAGAACGTGGCCCGATGCTCGACGCCGAGGTCTTCCGCCGCCGTGATCTCGACGTACTCGACGTAGTTGCGGTTCCACACCGGCTCGAAGAGCGAGTTGCCGAAGCGGAAGACGAGCAGGTTCTGGACGGTCTCCTTACCGAGGTAGTGGTCGATGCGGAACACCGCCTCCTCGGGAAAGACGTCGTTGACGACGCGGTTCAGCTCGCGCGCCGACTGGAGGTCGCGGCCGAACGGCTTCTCGAGCACGATGCGTGACCAGCCGCGACGGTTCCGCGACAGGCCGGCGGCTCCGAGCCCCTCGATGATCGGCCGCGCCAGCGAGGCCGGGGTGGCGACGTAGAACAAGTGGTTCGGGCTCCCGCCGGCCTGCCGCCGGGCCTCGAGCTCGGCGGCGAGGCGCGGGTAGAAGTCGGCGTCGCTGGGATCTCCGACCAGGAAGTGGAGGCGCTGCGCGAAGGTGCGCCACTGCGGATCGCCCGCCGCACCGCCGTCGGGCGCCGCGCCGGCGGGCGCTCGCATGCGGTCGCGAAACTCCTCTTCGGACAGCGGCGTCCGCCCCGTGCCGATCACTTCGCACCGGCTGCTCAGTGCACCGAAGCACTGCAGAGAGTAGAGCGCGGGCATGAGCTTGCGCCGTGTCAGGTCGCCCGTCGCGCCGAAGACGATCACCGTGCACTCCTCGGCGGGTGGAGTCGGCTCGTGCTCGGTTGGTTCGGGCGTCTCAGCCCTCACCGTCACGCTCATCGCGGTCCTCCCCGCGCGAACTGCGGAATCACCCTCGGCCAGTCGGTGTGCACGAACCCGGCGTCGGGGCGATCCACTCGCTGATAGGTATGGGCACCGAAGAAGTCACGCTGGGCCTGAGTGAGGTTCTGCGGCAGCCGCGCGCTGCGATAGCCGTCGAAGTACGCGAGGGCGGCCGACGTCGCCGGCGCCGGTATGCCCGCGGCGATCGCCGCCGACACCGTGCGCCGCCACCCGCGCTCCGCTTCCGACAGCCACGGACGGACGTCGGCGTCGAGCAGCAGGTTCGGCAGGTCGGGCACACGCTCGAACGCCTGCATGAGCGTGTCGAGCAGCCGCGCACGGATGATGCAGCCGCCCTTCCAGATGCGGGCGATCTCGCGAAGCTCCACCTTCCACCCGTACTCGCCGGAGGCCACGCGCAGCAGGCTCATCCCCTGCGCGTAGGCGCAGACCGTAGTGGCACGGAGCGCATCGTGAACGGCGGCGGTCATCTCCCGCGGCTCGCCGATGACGCGGCCCGTGGTCGCGCTGTCGATCCGAGCGCTGGCGGTCACGCGCTCCTCCTTCATGCTCGACAGGATCCGCGCGTCGACCGCCGCCGCGATCGTGGGGATCGGCACGCCGAGGTCGAGCGCGGACTGCGCGGTCCACTTGCCGGTCCCCTTCCGTCCGGCCCGGTCGAGGATCATCTCGACCAGGGGGCTTCCCGTTTCTTGATCGCGCGCGGCGAGCACCTGGGCCGTGACGTCGATCAGATACGACTCGAGCGGCCCGCGGTTCCACTCGGCAAAGGTGGCGGCCACCTGCTCCGCCGGGAGATCCAGCCCCCGGCGCAGCAGGTCGTACGCCTCGGCGATCGCCTGCATGACGCCGTACTCGATGCCGTTGTGGACCATCTTCGCGAAGTGGCCGGCACCGTCCGGTCCGACGTAGGTCACGCAGGGACCGGAATCGGTCTTCGCGGCGATCGCCTCGAGGATGGGGCGCACGAGGTCGTACGCGGGGCGCGCTCCGCCCGGCATCAGTGACGGTCCGTAGCGGGCGCCCTCCTCGCCGCCGGAGACCCCCATCCCTACGAAGCTGATCCCGCGGGCGCGCTGGGCGGTCTCCCGTCGCTGCGTGTCGCCGAAGAACGAGTTGCCGCCGTCGATCACCACGTCACCGGGTGCGAGCCAAGGCGCCAGACGATCGAGCACCTCGTCGACCGGCTCGCCGGCCTTGACCATCAGCAGGATCCGGCGCGGCGGCGAGAGGGCCGCGGCGAGCTCCTCGAGCGTCCTGGTGCCGACCCATGGCCGGCCCGCGCCGCCGCTCTCGATGAAGCGCTGCACCTTCCCCTCGGTGTGGGTCCAGAGGGCCACGCGGTAGCCGTGGTCGTCGATGTTGAGCGCGAGGTTCTCGCCCATCACGCTGAGGCCGATCAGTCCGATCTGCGCCGTCTCGGGCGTCACGCCAACGGCTGACACGGTCGGCCTCCTCTCCTGGGTGCTCTCGCGCGACGCGCCGCAGCTATCGCTTGCAGCATGGTCTGCCCCTCCGCCGGGTCACCGGATGAAACGCTCCCACGAGCCGTAGCGCTCACCCACGAGTCCTCGCCGCAGGCTGAGCAGGATGACCAGCGCCCCGACGATCGCGTCGCTCCATCGCGAGGTGGGCGTCGCTCCGCCGAGGATCCATGGGGCGGCGATCACCCAGCCACCGAAGAGGACGTTGAGAAATCGCAGGGCCCGGCCCACGTCGGCGAGCGCGAGCGCGGCGGTGGTGACGACCAGAGCCCCGACGAGATGGTCGCTGTGGGCCGCCGCTCCCACGCTCCCGAGCGCGGCGGGGGTGAACATGAGCCAGGCGCCGAGCCCGACGGTGACGAGGAGGTTCCAGGGCGTCGCCACGCCCCAGACCATCGCCTTGGCGCTCACCACGTCCGGGCGAACGGGGCCGGTCGCCGGCAGTTCCCGGAGGGTTCCACCGAGCCAGAACGTGCGCCAGAACGGTTGTCCCTCCCGGCGGGCCTGGACCAGGAACTGGATCATGGCCACCACCTCGTCCAGGGTGAGTGGGATCATCACCAGCATGGCGACGGCGGCGACGAGGCACGGCGTGCACCACGCCCCGACCGCGACCGGCTGGAGGACGATCAGCGTGATGCTGACGACGCCGAGCGGCACGACCAGGATGCCGAAGAAGGTGACCATCCACGGCATCGTCCGCCAGCGGCGCTTGTCGCCCATGAAACCCATCAGGAACTCGATTGCGTAGGCGACGGCGCCGAGCCCCGCGTCGGGGATGGGAAAGGCGCGCGAGACGTCGGAGGTGAGGACGCGCTGGGTACCCAGCCCGAAGAACGGGTCGGTGAGGGACGCGACGTGACCGAGCTGAAAGGCGGTCATCTGCCGCGAGAGGAAGAAGCCAACCAACGCCAGCGCGATGATCGGCGCCCGCTGCGGCCAGCTCGAGGGGTTGTAGGACCAGCCCGGCGGCACGTCCGGGCCCGGCTCCATGCTCATCCCCGGCGCCATCGGCATCCCAGGCGCCAGGATGGCGAAGACGACGACCAGTGTGCCGGCGAGGGTGTCGTTGGCGTAGCCGGCGGCCGTGGGCGCCCAGAAGACGAGCGGGGCGAAGAGCAACCACAGGCCGACCAGGGAATTCGCCCACGGTGCCCACAGCTTCCACATCGGTCGCCGCGACAGCGAGAGCGCGGCGAAGACGACGACGAGCGTGCCGCTCACGAGGTCGCTCACCTGGAGCGAGCGGCTCAGGCCCAGCGCGAAAGCGCCCGTGACCAGCCATAGGCCGAGGGTCATGTTGGCGAAGTGCGGCCAGGCCGCCCCGCCCCCGTGCGTCATCTGGGTTGCCTCCCCTTCTCCTCGAGCTCGGGCGGGGGCTCCAGCTCGTTCTCGCGATACCAGCTCAGCGGATCGGCCTTCAGCGCCGCCACCATCTTCGGTAGCGTCTCGCGCAGAGAGCGCTGAGGCTCCCAAGCGAGCAGGGTGCGAGCACGCGTGATGTCGAGCGCATAGTGGTCGTTCGCGCGGTCGATCATCCAGGGCTTGACGAATGACTCCTTCCCCGGAAGGTGATCGAGCACCCAGGCGCCTGCCTTCGCCAGCGGCGCCAGCGCGGAGGGGATCTCGACGGTCTCCATGGCCTCGCCGTGGATCAGCCGAGCGAGGGTGTGCTGGAGCTCGTCGTAACTGAGCGCCTCCGGCTCGCCGAGCAGGAGCGGCAGCTCCGGCGGCAGCTCGGTGCGACGATCGACCACCCGCTCGATCGCGTCGACCAGATCGTCCATGTGCAGGAATGCCTGGCCGTGCGCCGTCGAGCCGGAGTAGACCCGACTGGTCAAGTCTCGCTCGTTGATGCGCTGGATCTGCTGCGCCAGCGGGATCGAGTGGCAAAGGTCGTCGTAGACGCCGGAAATGCGCAGCAGCACGGCCGGGATGCCGCCGCGCTCGTCACGGATGAGCTGCTCGGTCCGGACCTTGGAAGCCGGGTAGGCCCAGGTCGGTTCGATCGGCCAATTCTCGTCGGTGAACTGGCCGGGCTCGGCCGGCCGGTGGACGAGCATCGTGCTCGAGAAGACGAACTGCTCGACTCGGAAGTCCTGCGCGCGAAGCTCCCGGAGCAGCCGGCCGGTCCCCTGCACGGTGATCTCCTCGTACTTCGAACTCGGCTTGCCGAAGAAGTCATAGTAGGCAGCGAGATGGATCACCGAGGCGACGTGCGACCCGTGATGATCGAGGATGGTACGGAGCCCGTCCCGCACGCTCTCGTCGGAGGTGATGTCGACGGCGACGTGGACACAGCCCGGCGGCGCCGGCTGGGGCGCCTTACGGTCGAAACCGACGACGTCGTCGAAGCGCCCGGCGAACCGCCGCATGACGGCGTCGCCGATTCGCCCGTTGGAGCCGCTGACGATGATGATTCCCTGGTCCGACTTCATTGCCTTGCCCCCCGTCCTCGTGTCCGGTTCTCTTCGGTCGTCACGAAAGTGTGGATGCAGACGGTGCCGCAGCAGCCGCCCGCCTCGTCGACAACCGGCAAGCTCGTGGCACGATGCTCGCGGAGTCTGCGGAGCGCCTCCTCGACCGGCTCGCCCACGTGACAGGAGGCAGACGAAGGTCCAGCGTGCATCAGGAAGTCCCTCCTTTAGCAGCCACTCGCCGGCCGCGACCCCGACGGCCGGTGCCAGTTGAAGTGCTCGTACACCCCGGCGCAGTAGGCACCGAAGCGGTCACAACCAGCCATTCGTGAATCCCGCCCGCCGCAGTCCCGTCACGACGTAGGGGCAGGCGCGCATCAGCCGCCAGGGCAAACCCGAACGGTAGTTCTCGCACATCAACACGACCGGTCCGAGGTTGATCCCGAAATGGTGCAGTGAGGTCCAACCAGCGCTCTCCCCCCCTTCTTGGGAGAAGCTCGGATTGAAGCTGCACCGAAAGCAATACTCGCCCGTGACCTGTGGATAGGCGTCCTGAAAATGACGAACGGTCGGCAGGACGATCTCCGGGGCGAACGGCAGCGAGGCGACCACGGCCCACGGCGCGACAGTGCCGTCGTCCGGGCCATAGGGCACGCCGCGCGCGACGTAGTCGAAGAACTGGCGCTCGATCCCGCGAACGCGCCGCGTCGTCCTGCCCGGGCCATCGCTCGCGGTCAGACCCCAGAAATACTGGCCGTAGCCCGTGAAATCGAGAGGGTTCCGGATCGCGTACGCCTGCTGGACGCAGGTGGCGCGGCGGCTGTTCTCGCAGTAGTCGATGCCCTTGTCTCGTGCAAAGGCATCCTGGATTCCGCGGAAGTCCACGAAGACGTGCGAATACTGATGGATGAAGAGTGGGCCGCCATAGAGCAGCTCGTAGCCGTAGATGTCCTTCCACTGATAGCTGGAGGTCCACGCAGTGTAACTCTCCGTGGGCAGCGGGTAGGTCGGCGAGCCCAGACCGAGCGCATACAGGAGCATGGCCTCGTCGTAGCCCTCCCACCGGTAGGGCAGAAAGCCGCTCTCGGGCTTCCACCCATGAGTGACCGTCGCTCCGCCGTTGCACGCCCATGTCCAATCCGCGCGGCGATAGAGCGCGTCAGCCAACGTCCGGATCTCCCGCTCGGCCTCGCTGTCCTGGTCGAAATACGCCGCGGCGGCCAGCATGCCGGCGAGCAGGAAGCTGGTGTCGACCGTCGACAGCTCGCACTGGTAGGCGCGTTCTCCGGTCGTCATGTCGAGGAAGTGGTAATAGAACCCCTTGTAGCCCGTCGTGTTCGGAGCCGGTCCCTGCGGGCTCGTCCAAAGGAACCGCAACAGCGCCAGCGTCCTCTCGATGGCGTCCTTGCGTGTCATCCACGTCCGCTCGACTCCGACCGGATAGGACGCCAGAGCGAAGCCGACGGCGGCGATGCTCGCCGGAGATCCCGCCTGCGTCCGGTCTGCCACGAGGCCGTTTGCAGGATTGGCCTCGTGCAGGAAGTACGCGAAAGCGTGGCGCTGCAGCGCGTCCAGCCTCGATTCACCGAAGTCGGGTCGAATCACATGGGTCATGGGACCGATGTTGCCTCCAGTACTCTTGGTGACCGATCCAGCGATCCACGAAGCCGCCGCCTCGGCGTCACCGGCGAGCATCCTCGCCTGGATCGCCGTGGTCTCGAGGCGGCGAGGCCCAACCAGGACTCCCGCGTGGAGCCACACCGCGCGTCGCGGGCCGAGGCGCCGCGGCGCCCGGGAGGCTGACCAGGGCGACCCCGATCACGGCCAGGGCCAAGCCGGCGAGCGCCGGCGCTTCCACGACCTCGCCGAAGAGCAGCCTCGCCCAGACGACGGCGAGGACCGGCACGAGCAGGGTGAGACCGTTGAGCCCGACGAGGGTGTCCCTGGCGAGCAGGCGGTACCAGGCCCACGACGCAACGGCGGAGCCGACCACGCCGAGGTAGACCAGGCTGGCGAGCAGGCGGGGTGTCGGAGCGATCGCCGGCGGACCCTCGGCGGCGAGGCTCCAGGCCAACAGTCCCACGCCGCCGATCAAGAACTGCCAGGCCACCGCGGAGAGCGCCGGAACCTGGCGGGAGAGCCGCTTCATCAGGAGGTTGCCCGCCGCCAGCCCGAGCGCCGAGGCGAGTCCGAGCAGGGCGCCGGCCGCGCTCCACCACGAGCTCCCCGCCGAGGCCACGAACAGCCACGCGATGCCGCCGACGCCGACCACCAGCCCGGCGACGGCGCGCGCGGGGAGCGGCTCGCGGAACAACCACACCGCCGCCGGGGCCACCAGCAGGGCCTGGCTGTTGGCGAGGACGGCCGGCAGCGCGGCCCCGGCGAGCCCGACCGACAGGAACATCCCGGCCAGCCCGAGGGTGGTGTTGAACAGCCCGAGCAGCACCAGCCATGGCCAGGCCGCGCGCGGCGGCCGCAGCGCCCCCTCGAGTCGCGCGAGCGCCATGAGCACCGAAGCGGCGAGGAGGGCCCGCAAGGCGGCGGCGAGCAGCGGCGGCACCGTCCCGACCAGCCCCTTGATCGCGACGAAGCAGGTACTCCAGACGACCACGACGGCGAGGGCAGCCCCGCGTGTCACCCATGGATGGCCGCTCCGGCTCACGAGTAGGGGCCGCCGTCACATCTTCAGCAGCCGCGCGTTGATCGCCACGATCACCGTCGACAGCGACATGAACACCGCGCCGACCGCCGGGGTCAGCAGAACGCCTGCGGAGTAGAGGACCCCGGCGGCGAGCGGGATCGCGACCACGTTGTAGCCGGTCGCCCACCACAGGTTCTGGACCATCTTGCCGTAGGTGGCCTTTGCCAGCCCGACCACCGAGGCGACGTCGCGCGGGTCGGAGCGCACGAGCACGATGTCCGCCGATTCGATCGCGACGTCGGTGCCGGCGCCGATCGCGATCCCGACGTCGGAGGCGACCAGCGCCGGCGCGTCGTTGACGCCGTCGCCGATCATCGCGACGGTCAGGCCGCGCCGCTTGACCTCCTCGACCTTCTCCGACTTCTCGTGCGGCAGGACCTCGGCGAAGTAGTCGTCGAGCCCCAGCTCGCCGGAGACCCAGCGCGCCACCGCCTCGGCGTCGCCGGTGAGCATCATGGTCTGGATACCCATCTCCCGGAGCCGCGCGAGCGCCTCCCGCGACTCGGGACGGATCACGTCGGCGAGGGCGAGGGCGCCGGCGGGGCGGTCGCCGACCAGGACGTAGACCACCGTCTTGCCCTCCTCCGCCGCTCGCCGGACGCGGTCGTCGTCGACCGCCAGGCCGTGCTCGCGCAGGTAGCCCGGGCTGACGACCTTGACGTTGCGGCCGTCGACCTCCGCCTCGGCGCCCTTGCCGGGGATGGCGGTGAAGTTGCGCGGCGCCGGGTAGCTCACCCCGCGCTCCTCGGCGCCGCGGACGACGCCGGCGGCGATCGGGTGCTCGGACTGGCTCTCGAGGCCGGCCGCCAGGCGCAGCAGCTCCTCGTCGCCGAGGTCGCCGAGCGGGATGACGTCGGTGACCCCGAAGCGGCCCTCGGTCAGAGTGCCGGTCTTGTCGAAGATGACCGCTTGCAGCTCGCGCGCGCGCTCGAACGCCGAGCGGTCGCGGATCAGCAGGCCGTGCGAGGCCGAGAGCGCGGTCGACACCGCGACCACCAGCGGCACGGCCAGCCCGAG
>Ga0302046_10004258_pt1 | contig 12741 bp, 12 predicted proteins | sample RVTome_11_FD_200261 | JGI IMG/M metagenome (GOLD analysis project Ga0302046, IMG submission 200261) | Soil microbial communities from uranium-contaminated site in the Upper Colorado River Basin, Wyoming, United States - RVT147D111 (version 2) ...
CGTGCATGACTCGGGGTCGTCGTGGCTGGCTAGGCCTTCAACGCGTGACTCTTTCATTCACAACATCTCACCGGTTTGTGCCGGCGCACGCCCGTGGTGGAAGTCCCGCGGCATTCGCCGGCCGATGCATCTCGCAGGACTGCGTTGCTCCTGCTCCCTCGAATACTCCCGGTATTCTCGGTCGTCGCGCCTTGCCCTGCGAGCGCCTCGCCCGGCTCGGTGCCTCGCGCGACTTCCGCCACGGGCTGTTAAGATCCCGGCATGGCGCAGTGGCTCGTGAAGGAAGAGCCCGATCACTACGCGTACGCGCAGCTCGAGCGCGACGGGAAGACGGTCTGGGCCGGCGTGAAGAATCCCCTGGCGCAGAAGCACCTGCGCGGGATCCGGCGCGGCGACCGCGTCTTCTACTACCACACGGGCAAGGAGAAGGCCGTGGTGGCCATCGCAAAGGCGGCCGGCCACGCCTACCCGGACCCGAAGGACCGCTCCGGTAAGCTGTACGTCGTGGATCTGGTGCCGCAGTCCAGGCTGCCGCGGCCGGTGACGCTGGCCGAAATCAAGGCGGACGCGGCCTTCGCGGCCTTCCCGCTCGTCCGCATGGCCCGGCTGTCGGTCATGCCGGTCTCCGACGCCGAGTGGACCCGCATCGAGAAGCTCGCTCGCACGGGCGGTTCGTGAAGCTGGTCGCCGCGCTGGTGGCCCTGCTGGCCGTCGCCGCGCAGGCCGCCGCCCAGAACTCGACGACGCCGCCGCCCGACATCCTCGTGTCGCGTCATCTGGCCGAGGCCCAGGGACTGGACGTCGGAGCCGTCGTGCGGCTGGCCACCGACGCCGAGGGGACTCGCGCGCGCGAGTTCCGCGTGGCCGGCATCTACGAGCCCACGCCGGATCCTGCCCAGCTCGGGGTGGCACCGATGGGCGTGCGGCTGCACCTGCCGGATCTGCTCGAGCTGACGCGCCCGGTGGGCGTCCCGGCGGGTGCCGAGTACGTGGCCTCGATCAACGTCGCACTGGAAGACCCGGACGAGGCGCGCGCGTTCGCGCGCGACGTGAATGCGCGCGTCCCTGGCGTGCTGGCCCGGCAGGCTGGCGAGGCGGCGGGCTCGGCCGGTCCCTTCCGGGTGCTCGAGCGCTTTCACCTGGCCATCGCGGTCGTGACCATCGTGGCCGCCACCGTGTTCCTGCTCGCGCTCACCATCATGCTCGTCGACGAGCGCCGCGAGACGGTAGGTGTGCTGCGCCTGATCGGCCTGCCGGCGCGTCGCGTCCTCGTGCAGATCCTGATCGAGGGGCTGCTCGTGGCGGCGGCCGGCGCCGCCTTCGGCCTGGTGCTGGCGCTCGCCTCGGAGGTCCTGATCAACACCTTCTTCCAGTGGCGCTACGACACGGCGCTCGTCTTCGTGGCCATCACGCCAGACGTGGCCGCGACCTGCGTGGCCATTGCCGTGCCGCTCGGCGCCTCGGCCACGGTCGTGGCCTCGTGGGCCCTGCTTCGTCGCGGCGGCCTGAGGCTCGCCCGGCGATGAACGCCCTGGGGTTCGCGTGGCGAAGCCTGGTGCGCCAGCCGGCACGCGCCACCCTCGGTGTACTCGGCGTGGCGGCGGTCGGCGCTCTGCTGCTGGACATGCTGATGCTCTCGCAGGGACTCATCGTGTCGATGCAGGACCTGCTCGACCGTGGCGGCTGGGACGTGCGCGTCAGCGCGGGCGAGCTGCCCCGGGCCAGCGGCCGCATGCAGAACGCCGGCGCGGCGGCCGACGAGATCGCGCGGTTGCCGGCGGTGCGATCCGTGCTGCTCGTCCGCTTTGCCGACGCGCGCCTGGAGCGGGACGGCCGCCGCCCGCTGCCAGTCTCCTTCGAGGGCGTGGCGTTCTACGGCGACGCCGGCGGCACCCAGCCGGTCAACTGGCTCGTGCTGCGCGGTCGCGACGCCACAGGCCCCGGCGAGGTGGTCGTCAACGAGGCGATCGCCGAGACGCTCGGGATCGAGGCGGGCAGCCAGATCACGTTGCGGGCCTCGTGCGTGGCCGAGCGCGAGGCACTGCCGCCCACGCGGCTCCGCGTGACCGGCGTGGCCGAGTTCCCCTTCGAGGCCACGAGCGAGAACACGGTGGGAGGCTCGATCGAGGCGCTCGCCCGCGCCTGCGGCGGCAACGCGGGCGACGACGCGGACCTGATTCTGGTGGGCGCACAGGACGACCCCGACGTCACCGTTGCGGCGATCGGGGCGATTCTGCCGGGCGTGTACGCGGCCACCAACGCCGACGTGGTCGGACGGCTGCAGGAGACCGGCTTCACCTACTTCCGGCAGATTTCGACGGTGCTCACGACGGTCACCGTCTCGTTCGCGGCACTGCTCATCGCGGTGCTGCTGACCGTCTCGGTGAACCAGCGGCTCGGTGAGGTGGCGGCGCTGCGCGCGCTCGGCTTCACACGCGCGCGGGTCGTGAAGGACGTGCTGTCGGAGTCGGCGCTCATCGTCGGCGCCGGAGGACTGCTCTCGCTGCCGCTCGGGCTGCTGCTCGCCTCCGGGCTCGACCGCATTCTCAAGGACATGCCCGGCATTCCGGCCTCGCTGCACTTCTTCGTGTTCGAGACGCAGGCGCTGGTCCTGCATGTTGCGCTGCTCGCGGCCACGGCGCTGCTGGCCGCCGCGTACCCGATGCGCGTCGTGTCGCGGCTGCCGATCGCGGCCACGCTGCGCAACGAGGTAATCGGGTGACGGCGACGCCCATCATCGACGCCCGCGCGGTCAGCCGCGTGTTCCGGATGCCGGCCGGACCGGTGACCGCTGTTGGCGCCGTGAGCCTGCAGATCCAGCCGGGCGACCACGTGGCCGTCCGCGGACCCTCGGGCTGCGGCAAGTCCACCCTGCTGCACATGCTCGGCTGCGTGGAGACCCCCACCTCCGGCACGCTGCGCTTCGACGGACGGGACGTGTCGGGCCTGAGCGACACCGCGCGGAGCCTCCTGCGCCTGCGGCACGTGGGCTTCGTCTTCCAGCGCTTCTTCCTGCTGCCGATGCTGACGGCCGGCGAGAACGTCGAGCTGCCGATGTCGGAGGCGGGCCTGCCGAAGGACCAGCGCACCCGCCGGACGCGGGAGTTGCTCGACTACGTGGGGCTGGCCGCGCGCGCGGATCACCGGCCCTCCGAGCTCTCGGGCGGCGAGATGCAGCGCGTGGCGATCGCACGGGCGCTTGCCAACGGCCCGAAGCTCCTGCTCGCGGACGAGCCGACCGGGGAGCTCGACGAGGCGACCGGCGCGCAGATCGCCGCGCTGCTCGACCGCGTGAACGCGGCCGGCACGGCGCTCGTGATCGTCACGCACGACCCGGCGCTGGCCGACCGCGCGCGCCGTGTGCTCACCATGCGCGACGGACGCGTGGAAAGCGAGCGCCTCCGGTGATCGGCCGGCTCGCCGTTCGCTCGCTCACCGCCCACCCGGTACGCAGCGCCGTGCTGGCGGCCGGCTTCGGCGTGGGCGTGGCGGTGATGGCCATCCTGCTGGGAGTGGCCGGCATCGTCCTCGAACAGGCACAGGCGCCGGCGCTCGTCGGCGGGGGCGACGTCCACATCCGCCTGACGCCCTCGGTGCCCGCGAAGCTCGTGCTCGCCGGCACACTGCAGACCGACGCGCTCCGGCCTCGCATGCGCACGGCGGGCGCTTCGCACACGACGGATCTGTTCCTGCTGCACGACGGACGCGCGACCCGCGTGGCGGCCCGCGGCGGCATTCCCAGCGTGGAGCGCGCGCTCGGCGATCCGGAGACGGCCGGCACGGACGGCTGGCGTGATACCGCGGACGACACGGCGTGGGCGCAGGCCTCCCCGGACGTGCTGCTGCGGCAGATCGACCGCTTCCACGGCGTGCCCGACGTCCCCCGGTGGGCCGACTCGTGGGCGGAATGGCTCTACTTCAACGGGCGGTCGAACGAAGGGCGCTTCTATCTGACGTTCCTGGCCGGGCCTCGGACCGAGACCGGCAATCGCTCGGCTGGCGTCCGGCTGCAGATCGAGCGCGACGGGCAGATGGACACCTTCAGCGCGAGCGCCGAGGTCAGCAGCGCCGACCTGGCTGGCGCGCCGGACCTGACGATCGGCCGCAGCACCGTGCGACTCGACGGGCTCGTGTACCGAATCCACCTGGACCTGAGCGCGGACGACGGCCGCCGCGTCGTGGGCGACCTGACGCTCGAAGCCTCGCCGGGCCGGTTCGTGCCGCCGATCGAGATCACCGGCGTGCGGGGCTGGCGAACGGGCTACGTCGTGCCCGTCATGTCGGGCCGGCTCGACGGCGCACTCGTGGTGGCTGGCGATCGCGTCGCCTTCGACGGCGGCTCCGGGTACCACGACCACAACTGGGGCTTCTGGGAAGACGTCTCGTGGCAGTGGGGGCAGGCGCAGCAGGATGACCTCTCGCTCATCTACGGACGGGTGTTCCCTCCGGCCGAAGCCGCCGACTCGGAGCAGTTTCCCGGCTTCGTGGGTGCGCTCGGTCCCGATGGGCCCCTGGGCTATTCGACCGACGTCCGGATCGACGAGACGAACGACGACCAGGGGCGCCCCCGGACGATCGAGGTGCGTGCGCGCGGGTCGGCGCTGTCGATCGACCTGCGCTTCGACGTGGACTCGATCGAAACGACGCGCATGACGCAGGGCGCGCTCGGCAACGACCTGGACTTCCTGCAGATGCGCGGGCGGTACACGGTGAGCGGCCGCGTGGGCGATCGCGAGATCGCCTTCGACGCGCCCGGCTCGGCCGAGACGTTCCGCGGGAACTGACCACCGGAGCTGACTGCGGGAGCGGTCAGGCCCCGAGCGCGCGGCGCGCGGCGATCTGCGCGCGCCGGCGACGTCGCGACAGCTCCTCGAGCGTCTCCTCGAGCGGCAGCCGCGCCTGGTGGGCGTTCCAGCCCCTGGCGAGCCTCGCCGCCACAGCCTGTCGCCAGTCCACCTCCATGCGGAAGCAGTCGAAGCACAGCCTGCGCGGGCGGGGAGCGGTCGGGTCGGCACCGTCGCCAAATCCGTACCGCGCCTCCCGCGCGCGGCAGCCTGCACACAGCGGTCGCGCGTCTGGCGCCGCTTCGCGCCGGCCGATCCGCCCGGGCGCGCTGGTCCACCCGGGCCGGACGCCAGGGCGGGGCCTGGCGCGCGGCGTGTAGAGCGCGAGTTGCGTGGTGTCCTCACGAAGCGCCGGTGCCGCCACCTGAGTCATGCGTGTCCTCTCCAGTGTGTCCAGAACGACTCTAGGAGGAGGGTGTGACAGACTAGGTCACGTGGCGCGGAACGAGGTCCGGGAGAGCACGGAGGAGGCCATCGACGCGCTGTTCCGCCTGCCGCCGCCCGAATTCACCGCGGCCCGCAACGATCTGGCCACGCGGCTCCACAAGGAAGGGCGGATCGACGCCGCCAAGGTGGTACGGGCGCTCACCAAGCCGTCGGTCTCGGCCTGGACCGTGAATCAGCTCTTCTGGCGGCATCGGCCAGCGTTCGAGCGGCTGGTTGCGGCCGGAGAGCGACTTCGCCAGGTGCAGGCGTCCCAGTTCTCGGGCCGCTCGGTCAACGTGCGGGCGCCGCTCGGCCAGGTGCGGGAGGCCCTGTCGGAGCTGACCAGGCTGGGCGCGACGATTCTGAAGACCTCCAGCGGGCGCGCCCCGGCCGGGGTGATGCGCCGCGTGACCGTCACGCTCGAGGCGCTCTCGGCGTACGGCGCGCTGTCGGGCGGGCCGCGCGCCGGCCGGCTGGTCGAGGACGTGGATCCCCCCGGGTTCGAGACGCTGGCCGCGCTCGTGCCACGCGTCGGCGACAGCTCCGGTCGCAGCGCACCGAGCAAGGTGCTGCGGTTCGAGCAGCAGTCGGCTCGCAAGAGGCACGCCGGGCAGAAGGCCGCGCGCGGCGAGCGACGCGACGAGGCTCACCGTCAGGCGCGCTTCACGGCCGCCGATCGGGCGCGGCACACAGCCGTGCGCACCCTGGCCGTCGCGCGCAGGGAGGCCCGGCGCGCGCAAACCGTACTCAAGTCGGCGGCCACGCGCGCCAAGGATGCCGAACGGGACATGGTCCAGGCCGAGCAGCGCCTGCAGAAGCTCGCCGAGCGGGCGCACGAGATGCGACAGCGGGCGCGCCGCGCCGCCGTGGACGCCGAGAACGCCGCGCAGGCGGTGGGAGACGCCGAGGTCACGCTCGAGCAGGCCACGCAGGAGCTCGAGACGCTCCGAGCCAGGCCACGCGAGGCGAAGGGCAACCGGAAGTCGCGGTCCTGACCCCCGGCAGTCCTGGGGTCGGCTCGCGCCGTCAGTCGGTGCCGACGTTCATCTCGCCCGCCCACCGCGGCGCTCCGCGAAGCTCGAGCCCGAACTGGTCGAGCACACGCGCGACGGTGTGGTCCACGATGTCGTCGATCGTGCGCGGGTGGTGATAGAAGGCGGGCAGCGGCGGCAGCACGACCGCCCCCATCCGCGCCAGCTTGAGCATGTTCTCCAGGTGGATCTCGCTGAGCGGCGCCTCACGCGCCACCAGCACGAGCCGGCGGCGCTCCTTGAGCACGACGTCGGCCGCGCGGTGCACGAGGTTCTCGCTCACACCGGTGGCGATCGCGGCGAGCGTCTTGGCGCTGCACGGCGCGATGACCATGCCGTCGGTGCGGAACGAGCCACTCGAGATCGCGGCCCCCATGTCGCCGGGGGGATGGGACACCGTGGCGAGCGCCTCGACCTGCTTGCGCGTATAGGGGGTCTCGTGCAGCAGCGTGCGCGCGCCCCAGCGGCTGAGCACCAGATGGGTCTCGACGCCGGCCTCGCCGAGGCGCTCGAGCAGTCGCACGCCGTAGATGGCCCCGGTGGCCCCCGTGATGGCGACGATGATGCGCATGGGATCAGTCTACAGGCTACGGGCTACGGGCCACGGGCTGCAGGCTCGGGCTTCGGGCTTCGGGCCAAACCCGATATCATCCCTTTCCAGTGTTCAAACGGCAGACGAGCGGCTCGGTGGTCTGTTCCTCGTGCGGCGTGCTGGTCGGCGTCAACGACGAAACCTGCTACAACTGCGGCCGGCGCAATCCGAGTCTCTGGGGCTTCGCCCCGGCGCTGCGGGCGCTCGGGCAGGATCTCGGCTTCGTGCCCTTCATCACCGGCACCTGCGTGATCCTCTACGGGCTCACGCTCCTGTCGACCACGGCGCTCGGGGGCAGCCTCGGCATGGGCGGGCTGTTCAACATGTTCTCGCCCTCCGGTGAGGCGCTGCTCCTGTTCGGCGCGAGCGGCGGGCTGCCGATCTTCCTCTACGATCGCTGGTGGACGGTGCTGAGCGCCGGCTTCCTGCACGGCGGCGTGCTCCACATCCTGTTCAACATGATGTGGGTGCGCCAGCTCGCGCCGGCCGTGGCGGAGCTGTACGGGCCTGGCCGCATGGTCATCGTCTACGTGACCGCAGGTGTCGCCGGCTTCGCGCTCAGCTCGTTCGCGTGGGCGTACCTGCCGAACCTGATCATCCTGCAGGGTGGCGGCCTCACCGTGGGGGCCTCGGCCGCCATCTTCGGACTGCTCGGCGCGCTCGTGTACTACGGCCGGCGGGGCGGCAGCAGCCACATCGGCGGCCAGGCGCTGAGCTACGCGATCATCCTGGGACTGTTCGGCTTCATCATGCCCGGCATCGACAACTACGCCCACCTGGGCGGCTTCGGCGGCGGGTACCTGGCTGCGCGCATGCTGGATCCACTGAAGCCGGAGCGTATCGACCACATCGTGATGGCCGTGGTGCTGCTGGCGGCGTCGCTCCTGTCGGTCGTGGCATCGCTCCTCACCGTCTGAACACGCACGCGATCACAGGTTTCGAGAGGACACACACGTGAGACTCGCCTATCAGGGTGAACCCGGGGCCTACAGCGAAGCCGCAGCGCTGCAGTACGGGGGCGCCGACGTCGAGACGCTGCCCTGCAAGAGCTTCGACGAGGTGTTCGACGCCGTCGTCGAGCGGCGCGCCACACACGGTGTGGTGCCGCTCGAGAACTCGATCGGCGGCACGATCCACCGCAACTACGACCTGCTGCTGGACCACGACCTGCCGATCACCGGCGAGGTCGAGCTCGATGTCGTCCACTGCCTGCAGGCGCTGCCGGGCACGAAGCTCGGGGACGTCACGACGGTCTACTCGCATCCGCAGGCGCTCGCCCAGTGCGAGCGGTACCTGAAGGACCTGGGAGTGACCGTCGAGGCGGTCTACGACACGGCCGGGGGCGCCAAGCTCGTGGCCGAGCAGCAGCAACCCGGCGCGGCCGCGCTGGCCTCCCGCCGGGCGGCCGAGGTCTTCGGCCTCGAGGTGATCCAGGAGGCGGTACAGGACTTCGAGTACAACATCACGCGCTTCGCCATCTTCGGCGGCGCCTCGGCCGAGGACGCCAACAAGACGACGATCGTCTTCGCGCTGCCCAGCACGCCCGGGGCGCTCTTCAAGGCGCTGAGCGTCTTCGCGCTGCGCGACATCAACCTCACGAAGCTCGAGAGCCGGCCCATGCGCGGCAGCCCGTGGGAGTACCTGTTCTACGTCGAGGTGGAGGCCCGTCGCGACGACCTGGCCTGCGCCCGGGCGCTGATGCACCTGGCCGAGTTCGCCAGGTGGAGTCGGGTGCTGGGGTCCTACAAGGGAGCCCAGCGGAGGACCGGAGATGCAAAATCGTAATGGGGTCGGGCGTCATGTTCTTCGCGTAGCGCTCTCCGTCACCTTCGCGGCGACCGCATCCCTCTCGTGGGCTCAGCAGCCCGACGGGGCCGCCCTGTACGGGCAGTACTGCGCGCAGTGCCACGCCAGCGGCGAGAACCGGGCCCCGCAGCGTGACGCCTTCCGGTCCATGCCAGCCGAACGCGTGATGGCATCGATGGAAACAGGCACCATGATCACCATGGCGCTCAACCGGACGGGAGCCGAACGCCAGGCCATCGCCGAGTTCCTCACCGGACGATCGCTCTCCGATCCGGTGGTCACCACGCCGTCGGCCGAGGCGATGTGCGACGCGCCGGTGACCGCGTTCGATGCCGCCGCTGGTCCCCGCTGGTCCGGCTGGGGGCAGGGGACGCGGAACCAGCGCTTCCAGACCGCGGCCGCCGCGGCGCTGACCGCCGCCGACGTTCCACGGCTGCGGCTCGAGTGGGCCTTCGGGTTTCCCGGGGATCTGCAGTCGTGGGCGCAACCGACGGTGGCCGGAGGCCGCGTGTTCACGGGGAGCTGGGGCGGCAAAGTGTATGCGCTCGACGCCGCCACCGGCTGCGTGCACTGGTACTACGACGCCGGTCGCAGCGTGCGCTCCGCGATTGCCATCGGCGAGGTGAAGACGGCGAGCGGCCCGCGCGAGGCGGCCTTCTTCGGCGACGCCGACGCGGTCGTCACCGCCCTCGACGCAGCCACGGGCGAGCTGCTCTGGCGGACCGACGTGGACGACTTCCCCGTCGGGCGTGTCAGCGGATCGCCGACCTACCACGACGGCCGTATCTACGTGGGTATCGCGTCCGGGGAGGAGGGCGTGGGCGCCGTCCCGACCTACGAGTGCTGCCGGTTCCGTGGCAGCGTCGTGGCGCTCGACGCGTCGACGGGCCGGCAGCTCTGGAAGACCTACACGATCGAGGAGCCGCGGCCTGTCGGGCGAAACGCCATCGGCACGCAGCTCTGGGGACCGTCGGGCGCGCCGGTCTGGGCCACGCCGGCGGTCGACGAGGTCCTGGGCCGCCTCTACGTCACGACGGGCAACAACTACAGCGATCCGACGTCATCGATGAGCGACGCGTTCCTGGCGCTCGATCTCGAGACCGGACGGATTCTGTGGTCGCGGCAGATGACGGAGAACGACGCCTACACGGCGGCGTGCCGGCTGCCGGACAAGACCAACTGCACCTCGAACGGCCCGGACTTCGACTTCGGCGCCTCGCCCATTCTCGTGACGCGCCCGGACGGCAGCCGCGTCCTCGTGGCCGGACAGAAGTCCGGCATCGTGCACGCGCTCGACCCGGACCGCGACGGAGAGCTGCTGTGGCAGACGCGCGTGGGCGAGGGCGGCACGATGGGCGGCGTGCAGTGGGGCTCGGCCGCCGACGACACGCACGTCTACGTCGGTGTCTCCGACATCGGCCGCATCATGCTCACCTACAGCAACAGCACGGGCGCGGATCCCGATCGCGGGGGCGGCATGTTCTCGCTACGCCTCGCCGACGGCGAGCGCGAGTGGTACACGCCGCCGCCCGGCTGCAACCGCCGCGAGCGCTGCAGCCCCGCGCAGTCGGCGGCGATCAGCGCGATGCCAGGCGTGGCGTTCTCGGGATCCGTGGACGGCCACATGCGCGCCTACTCCACCAGCGACGGGCGGATCATCTGGGACTTCAACTCGATCCGCGAGTACGACACGGTGAACGGGGTGGTGGGCCGTGGCGGATCGATCGACGGGCCCGGCCCGGCCATCGCCGGCGGGATGGTGTTCTTCACCTCGGGGTATCCCACCGCGGGCGGCGTACCCGGCAACGTGCTGCTGGCCTTCGGCGTGGATTGACGCTCGGGATCAGATTTGTAATGGGGTCGGGCGTCGTCGTGACGACGCCCGACCCCATTACAAATCTGATCCCGAGCGTCGTCACAGCGTGCGGGTCTGGCCGCCGTCGGCGTCGATGAGGCTGCCCTGACAGAAGGCGGCCTGCGGCGAGGCGAGAAAGGCGACGAGCCTGGCGATCTCTTCCGGCTCGCCGAAGCGGGCGACGCCGAACGCGCGCGCCATCTCCCGCTCGGCCTCCTCGGGCTGGAGACCGCGCTCGGCGGCGAACGTCCGGAGCCGCGTCTGCAGGCGGCCGGTCTTGATGCCGCCGGGGTTGATGGCGTTGACCCGCACGCCGTCCCTGACGCCCCGATCGGCGAGCACCTTCGTCAGGTTGAGCAGCGCAGCGTTGACGGCGCCGCCGATGGCGAACTCGGCGTTCCCGGTGCGGCCGCCAAGGCCGGCGATGTTGACGATCGACCCGCCCGACTCGCGCAGGTGCGGCCAGGCCGCGCCGCACAGCCGCATGGCCCCGTAGAACTTCAGGCCGAAGCCCTCGACCCAGTCCGCCTCGGTCAGCGTGAGGAAGTCGCCGCGCTTCGACGTGCCGGCGTTGTTGACCAGGAGGTCGAGCCGGCCGAAGTGCGCCGCCACGGTCTCCACCACGACGACCGGCGTCAGGGGCTCCCGGAGGTCGGCGACCTGAACGAGACAATCCTCCCCGATTTCGGCTGCCAGCGTGTCGAGCTCCGCCTTCGTCCGCGCCACCACGGCCACACGCATGCCCTCGGCCGCGAGCACGCGCGCGATGGCGCGCCCGATGCCCCGGCTGGCCCCGGTGACGATGGCGACCTTGTCGGCGAGATCGAGCTGCATGCGCGGTGCGGACGGCGTGGCCCTACGGACGCACCGTGGGCGGCGGCGTCCGTCTCACGTGGTCTGCGGCGTCAGGGCGATGAACGACCGCTGCTTCGCCGGCGGCGGCATGTCATCCGGCATGTCGCCGGTGTCGGGCCGGAGGTACTGGCGCATCGACGGCTTCACCGTGCGCAGCAGCTCCGCGCGCGTCTTGAGGTGCAGCGGGCGTCCGATGTGGATCTTGCCCATCTTCCCCATCAGCGATTCGGGCAGCGCGCTGCAGAACATGAAGAGCGGCCAGGTGAAACCCGGGCCGTTCATCTTGCGCAGCTTCCAGGCCCAGAGGAACAGCCCCCCGAGGCGCCACGCCGTCGGCCCCCACCAGCTCGCCTGGCCGGGTCGCAGGTTCATCTTCCAGCACTTCATCATGAGCTGCCACTGCAGCGGCGTCAGCTCGCGCGTCTCGTCGACGCCCCGCTGCTGTTCCATGCGCGTGTCGTGGAGCGGTGTGAAAATCGACGGGATGAAGAAGGCGAAGAGCCCCCGCCGCTCGATCTCGTAGATCAGGTCGATCGTGGCCTTCACGTCCTCGTCGGTCTCGTTGGGGCTGCCGATGATCAACGTGATGGCCGGGAACCAGTTGTTCTCGTTCAGCACCTCGAGCCCGCGGACCACCACGCTCGGCCACTCGTCGATGGGAAACGGCACGGCCTTGCTGGGCATGATCTTCTTGGCCGTGGGGATCGAGCCGGTCTCGAGCCCGATGAGCGGCACCAGGGCCTTTCCCCTCGGGTGCGAGCTCAGCATCGGGAGGTGGATCGGGCTCTTGTCGAGCAGCAGGTCCGAAAGCTGCCCGATCATCACCGGGTCCACCACGGCCGGGGCGATCGTGGCGTGGCTCAGCACGTGCTGCTCGACTCCCGGCGTCTCCACCACCGACCGGTACAGGTCGACGAGCGCCTCGCGGTTCGGGAAGTAGAACGGCGTGCTCGTGTGCACCTGACCCCAGATGAACATGTCCTCGGTGGCCAGCGAGATCTGCTTGTTGCCCTCCCGGACGTTGGCGCGCACGTGCGCCATGATCTTGTCCTTCGGGAGGTCGATCTGGGGATTCAGATCGGGCACGCAGAACTGGCACCGCCGCCCGCACCCGGTGGTCATCTCCACCACGCCGAACGTCGTGCGCTTGTCCGGAAACAGGATCTCGTCACGCGACTTCGGGTGATGGACGTCGGCCTTGCGCGGCAGTTCTTCGCCGGCAATCGCCCTGTCGAAGAGCGCGAACGTGTCGTCCGATTCGCTGCGACCTTCCACCACGCAGTCCACGCCGAGCCGCTCGTAGGAGTGCGTCTGGTCGATCTGCCAGCCTCC
>Ga0302046_10004259_pt1 | contig 12740 bp, 11 predicted proteins | sample RVTome_11_FD_200261 | JGI IMG/M metagenome (GOLD analysis project Ga0302046, IMG submission 200261) | Soil microbial communities from uranium-contaminated site in the Upper Colorado River Basin, Wyoming, United States - RVT147D111 (version 2) ...
TCCCCCAGACCACCACGGTGAGGAAGCATGTCTCCTCGCGCTTCTCCCCGCCCTGCGTGGTGTAGTTGCGGTTGACCGCCAGCCGCAGGTCGGCCACGGCGGTTCCGCTCGGCGTGTACCGCAACTCCGGGGGACGCGTCAGGTTCCCGATGAGGAAGACCTTGTTGAGGCTGGCCATCAGACGACCTCCTCGGCCACCGCGGGCTGCGGCTTGGGCGCCGACCGGGCGCGCCGGCGTTCCGGCACACGGGTGGTCATGAAGCGCAGCACCTGTTCGTTCAGCCTGAGCTGCCGCTCGAACTCCTTGACCGCAGCCGGCTCGGCCGACGCCTCGATGACGGCGTACGTGCCCTCGCGCTGCTTGCGGATGGCGTGGACGAGACGGCGCTTGCCCCAGTTCTCAGCCTTCTTGACGTCAGCGCCCAGCGCCGTGAGGTTCTCCTGCAGCTTGAGGAGCAGGGCCGCGATGTCCTCGTCGGTCGGACGGGGATCGAAAATCACCAGGGTCTCATAAGGATACAGGCCGCTCACCTCCATTCGATCACGCTCTCATTCGATCACGCTCTTGATCTGAAAGCGCTTCACGTTACCAGAGGGGGCCCTCGAAGGCAACCCTCGAGGTCCCAGGGTTACACCTCGCCCGCCATCGGTCAAGATGTGGAGAAAAAGACACGGCCCGGGCCGTCGAGACGACCCGGGCCGCGCCGCTCCCTCGCGGGGCCCGTCAGGGCCGCGCCGGGGCTAGAAGTCCCCGTGCGGCATGGGCGGGGCAGCCGCCGGCTTCTCCTCTGGCAGATCCGTGATCAACGCCTCCGTCGTCAGCAGCAACGAGGCCACCGACGCTGCGTTCTGCAGCGCGACCCGCTCCACCTTCGTCGGGTCGATGATCCCGGCCTGCATCATGTCCACGAACTCCAGCGACTCGGCGTCGAAGCCGCGCGTGGCCAGCTTCTCGGCCTTCACCTTCTCCACGATCACGCTGCCCTCCAGCCCGGCGTTCTCCACGATGTTCCGGATCGGCTCCTCCAGTGCCCGCCGCACGATGTGGGCGCCCACCTTCTCGTCGCCTTCCAGGCCGAGCCCGTCGATCGCCTTGGCAGCGCGCAGCAACGCCACCCCGCCGCCCGGCACGATCCCTTCCTCCACCGCCGCCCGGGTGGCATTGAGGGCATCCTCCACCCGCGCCTTCTTCTCCTTCATCGCCGTCTCCGTCGCGGCACCGACCTTGATCACCGCCACGCCCCCGGCCAGCTTCGCCAGCCGCTCCTGCAGCTTCTCCTGGTCATAGTCGGAGGTGGTCTCGTCGATCTGAGCCCGGATCTGCTTGATCCGCCCCTCGATCCCCGAGGCCTTCCCCGCCCCCTCCACGATCGTCGTGTTGTCCTTGTCCACCACCACTTTCTTCCCCCGTCCCAGGTCCTCCAGCTTGATGTTCTCCAGCTTGATCCCCAGGTCCTCGGTGATGGCCTTGCCTCCCGTCAGGATCGCGATATCCTCCAGCATCGCCTTCCGCCGGTCCCCGAAGCCCGGCGCCTTCACCGCCGCGCAATGCAGCGTGCCCCGGAGCTTGTTCACCACCAGGGTGGCCAGCGCCTCGCCTTCCACATCCTCGGCGATCACCAGGAACGGCTTCCCCGCCCGCGCGACCTGCTCCAACAGCGGCAGCATGTCCTTCATCACGCTGATCTTCTTCTCGTGGATCAGGATCAGCGCATCCTCGAGCACGCACTCCATCCGGTCCGGGTCCGTGACGAAGTACGGCGACAGGTACCCCCGGTCGAACTGCATCCCCTCCACCACGTCCAGGATGGTCTCGGCGGACTTCGACTCCTCCACCGTGATGACCCCGTCCTTGCCCACCTTCTCCATCGCTTCCGCGATCAGGTTGCCGATCGTCTTGTCGTTGTTGGAGGCGATGCTGGCGACCTGGGCGATCTCCTTCTTGTCCTTGGTGGACTTGGACATCTTCTTGAGTTCCTCGACCACCGCGTCCACGGCCTTGTCGATGCCGCGCTTGAGCCCCATGGGGTTGGCGCCGGCCGTGACATTCTTCAGCCCCTCGCGGACGATGGCCTGCGCCAGCACGGTCGCCGTCGTCGTCCCGTCGCCGGCGATGTCCGAGGTCTTGGAGGCCACCTCCTTGATCATCTGGGCCCCCATGTCCTCGTAGTTGTCCTTGAGCTCGATCTCCTTGGCGACGGTCACCCCATCCTTGGTGATGGTCGGGCTGCCGAACTTCTTGTCGATCACGACGTTCCGCCCCTTCGGGCCCATGGTGGCCTTGACGGCGGCCGCCATGATGTTGACCCCGCGGAGCAGGGCGGCCCGCCCCTCGTCGCTGAACAGAACCTGCTTAGGCATGCTCGTTCTCCTGTCCTCGATCGTGCGATGGAATTGACCGGACCTGAGGTCCGGTCGGGTTGGCTGCGCCCGCTGCCCGGCTACTCTCCGCTACTCGATGATGCAGAGCACCTCTTCTTCCTTCAGGATGAGATAGTCCTCGTCCTCGACCTTGACCTCCGACCCCGAGTACTTGCCGAACAGGATGCGGTCCCCGGCCTTGACGTCCAGAGGAATCTTCTTGCCGTCCTCGTTCACCCTCCCGTTGCCCACCGCGATGACCTTTCCCTCCTGGGGCTTCTCCTTGGCGCTGTCGGGGATGATGATGCCGCCCTTCTTCACCTCCCCCTCCTCGACCCGCTTGACTAGGATCCGATCGTGCAACGGACGAATCTTCATGGCCAACTCGCCTCCCGGTAGGTAAGATGTTGAACTTGGTGTGCGCTTGACGACTGAGAGCCACCCTGTTAGCACTCATCGACAGCGAGTGCTAATATAGCGGGCGGTCAAGGCTTAGTCAAGCATAAAAATTTCCTTTTAATCTGAGGAGTTACGGCCTTCTGGGGGTTGTCATGGTCAGAGTTGACCGAAAGCCTGCTGTTCTCATCTCGAGGACCCTGCCGGAGGAGGCCCTCAGGCTGGCCCGGAGTCGGGCTGACGTGGACCTCCATCCGGGCGAGCGGCCCCTCCCGAAGGCCGAGCTGATCTCTCGCCTCCAGGGCCGCCCCGGTCTCGTGTGCCTCATCACGGATGCCATCGACGCCGAGGTGCTCGATGCCTGCCGGGACCTCCGAGTGGTGGCCAACGTGGCGGTGGGCTTCAACAACATCGACGTGGCCACGGCCACCCGGCGCGGGATCGTCGTCACGAACACGCCCGATGTGCTGACCGAGACCACCGCCGACTTCACCTGGACCCTGCTGATGGCGGCGGCGCGCCGCGTGGTGGAAGCTGACCGCCATGTCCGCGACGGCAAGTTCACCCAGTGGGAGCTGATGCTGTTGCTGGGTGGGGACGTCCACGGCAAGACCATCGGGGTCATCGGCTTTGGCCGGATCGGCAGGGCCGTGGCCCGGCGCGCGCTGGGCTTCAATATGCGCGTCCTGTACGCTGACGCGGTTCTCGCCCCCCCCGCCGTGGAGCAGGAGCTCCGGGCAACCCGTACCGACATCCCCACCCTGCTCCGGGAGTCGGACTTCGTGACGCTCCACACCCCGCTCCTGCCCGAAACGCGCCACCTGATCAACGCCCAGTCGCTCAGGACCATGAAGAAGACCGCCTACCTCGTTAACGCCTCCAGGGGCCCCGTGGTCGACGAGGCGGCTTTGGTCCAGGCCCTCAAGGAAGGCTGGATCGGGGGCGCCGGCCTCGATGTCTTCGAGGAGGAGCCCAGGGTCCACCCCGGGCTCATGCATCTGCCCAACGTGGTGCTGGCACCCCATATCGCCAGCGCCTCCTCCGACACCCGGATCCAGATGGCGGTGCTCGCGGTGGAAAACTGCCTGGCAGTGCTCGAGGGGAAGACGCCCCCGACGCCGGTGAACCCTGAGGCGCTGAAGCGGGGATAGGGATGGAGCTCCTCCGGCTGAGCCTGGTGAGCAAGCGCTACGCCCCGGATCAGCCGCCGGCCGTGGACGGGCTCTCCCTCACCGCCGACCAGGGCGAGATCCTGGCGCTGCTCGGTCCCTCCGGCTGCGGCAAGACGACCACGCTCCGGATCATCGCTGGCTTCGAGGCGCCGGACACGGGCACGGTGACCATCCGCGGCGAGGTCATGGCGGGGTCCGGCCGGTCGGTACCGCCGGAAGAGCGGGGGGTTGGGATCGTCTTCCAGGACTACGCCCTGTTTCCCCACCTGACCGTCGCGGAGAACGTGGGGTTCGGGCTGAAGCGCCTGGATCGGCCGTCCCGCCGCGACCGAGTCGCCCAGATCCTGGACTTGGTCGGCCTCGGGAGCTTCGCCGGGCGCTACCCGCACGAACTGTCGGGCGGACAGCAGCAGCGGGTGGCGGTGGCCCGCGCCTTGGCCCCGGCCCCGGCCCTGATGCTCCTGGACGAGCCTTTCTCGAACCTGGACGCCGATCTGAGGGCCCAGATGCGGGAAGAGGTCGAGAAGATCCTCCGGAGCACCGGTACCACCGCCATCTTCGTCACCCACGACCAGGAGGAGGCTTTCACCCTGGCCGATCGCGTGGGGGTCCTCAACCAGGGGCGGATCGAGCAGCTCGCCGCGCCGGAGGACATCTACCACCACCCGGCCTCCCAGTTCGTGGCCGAGTTCGTGGGCGCCGCCGACTTCCTGCCGGGCCTCGTCACCAACGAGGGCATCGTCACGGAGCTGGGCGTCTTCGGCAACGTGGACGCGCTGGAGATCGGAGCGAAGATCGAGGTGATGATCCGGCCCGACGACATCACCTTCGTGCCCGAGCGCGAGGGAACCGGGGTGCTGGTGCGGCGCTACTTCAGGGGCTCGGAGACGCTCTACTGCATCCGGTTGCCTTCAGGGCGCCGCGTCCACTCCTCTCAGCCCTCCGCCTCCATGTTCCCCACCGGCATGCGGGTGCGCGCGGAAGCCCATGTCCTCCACGTGGTGACCTTCCCGGCGGCCCCCGAGGCGTAGTCTCCCGTACGGTTCACCCCGGCCGGCTCTCCCGCTCGATCAGATCCCCTGAGTGAAGAACTCGTAGGCGGCCGCCGAGCGGTCGCGCACGGCGCGCTCGATGGTCGCCACCTCGGCCAGGAACGGGGCGCGACGCCCGTGATACTCCACGTACGGTCCGATCGGCGAGAACTCGAACCCGATGCGCCGCAGCAGGATCATGAGCTTGTCCTCCATGGCGGCATACCAGTGGCTGACCCCGAGCTCCTTGGTCGCCCGGTAGACCTCCCGGTAGAGGCCCAGGACGAGGTCATTGCGCCGCCGGTCCCGGGCCACGGGCGGCGAGGCCGTCCCGGGGTTCTCGGGCGGGGCCGGGTTGAAGGGGTCTTCGCGCCGGCGCTGGAACTGACGGGTGATGGCCAGCCGCGAGATCTCCCCCAGCCGCTCACGGGGAAGCTGAGCCGTGTCGATGGAGAGCTCACAGTGCTCCTCGAGCGGGTACCCGAGCGGGTTGGGGGGAATCAGGCGCACCGTACCGACCGGAAAGCCGTCGCGGTGCTCGCAGAGAATGTGCACCGCCACGGCATCGAAGCGGTCCCGCTCGAGTCCGCCCGGGTGGTCCTCCGGGCGCTCGAAGCCTCGCTCCATCGCATAGACCTGAAACCGGAGCCGAAGCGCCTTTTCAATGTCCTCCGGCGTCGTCAGACGCCTGAAGAACAGGTAGGCGCCGCCGTTCCGGGAAGTGTCGAGCGGCCCTCCGGGCGTGAACACGGCCCCATGTGCCGCCGCGCTATCCCCGTCCGCGGCCTTCATGATCCACCTCCCGGGCGCGACACGGCCGTCCGACCCTGGTCCGCGCACATGGGCGCGCCGTTGCTATCCGGCGCCGCCGGACCCGCGCCCTCCAGCTCCGGAAGCATCTCCAGGAAGGCGTGAGCGATCCGGGGATCCCACGCCCCGGCCTCGGTCTCCCTGAGGAGGATCGCCACCGCCTCGGCCCGCGGCAGGGCCGGCTTGTAGGACCGCGCGGTACGGAGCGCGTCGTACACGTCCACGACGGCCATGATCCGGGCTCCCAGCGGGATGGCCTCCGCCCTGAGCCCATCCGGATAGCCCGAGCCATCCCAGCGCTCGTGGTGGTGACGGATGATGGGACGGACACGGTCCAGAGTCCGCAACCCCTGGACGAGATCGACCCCCAGCACGGGGTGAGTCTGCATGCTGGCGCGCTCCGAGGCGTCGAGGCGCCCCGGCTTGAGCAGCACCCGATCCGGTATCGCGATCTTCCCGAGGTCGTGGAGGAAGCCGCCGAGCCAGAGCGCCTTTTGCGTGGGCTCGTCCACCTGCAGGGTGCGGCCGAGCGCGGCGGCGTACCGCGCCAGGCGCTCGCAGTGGCCACCCGTGTACGGGTCCCGCGCCTCGATGGTCAACCCCAGCGTGGCGATGACGCCTTCCGCGCGCTCCAGCTGGTCCAGGAGGAACTTGACGCGCAGGAGCGCGGCGACCCGGGTGCGCAGCTCGAGGGAGTCGACTGGCTTGGCGAAGAAATCATCGGCCCCGGCCCGGAGACCGGCCACGCGGGCGTCACGATCCGCGCGGGCGGTCAGGACGATCACGGGGATCAGCTGAGACCGCGGATCGCTCTTGACGCGCGCGCACAGCTCGATCCCGCTCATGGCTCCCATGTGCACATCGGTCAGGATGAGGTCCGGTTGAATGACCTCCAGCATCTGCACGGCCGCCTCGGCCGAGGCCGCGGTTGAAACCCGATGGCCCAGGGCGGTGAGCTGCTCGCCGAGGACCTCCCGAAGCCGGAGATCGTCCTCGACCACGAGGATCATCGCCTGTTCCATCGTTCTCGGTTCCCATCTCCGGGCGGACGTGCCGGCGCCCGGGTTCGAGGAGCGGGGGCTGCGAGGGACCCATGGGCTCCCTCGCGGGGTTCCAGCCTCACCGACTTGCGGTGCAGACACGGCCCCGAAGACTTAGCACTCCGCATGCCAGCACGAGCTCCAGCGTAAGCGCGTGACAAGGCGAGCGTTCATGGTTCCCTGGTCAGCCACGACGGTCCCCTGTGCCAGGCATGACACAACGGATTGTCAGTCTTGGCCGGAACGAATGCGGGGCAGGCCCGGTGTCCCGTCAGACCCGGGCTATCCGAGGCGGTGCTTCTTGAGCAATCGATAGAAGGTCCGGATGGAGACTCCGAGAGCCTGGGCGGCCCGCTCCTTGTCGTGCTTGAACACGATCAGCGCGCTCCGAATGGCCCCCTTCTCCGCCTCTGCGAGAACCCTGGGAAGGGGCGACACGGTATCCGCGGCGGCCGCGCCGAGCGACTCGAGATTGGGCAGGTCAGCGAGGGTCAACTGGTCGCCGACACCCAGGGCATAGGCCCGCTCGACGAGGTTCTCGAGCTGACGGACGTTGCCCGGGAAGTCGTATGCCATGAGAGCGGCCAGGGCGTCCGGAGTGATCCCTTTCACCTGTCGGTTGAATCGTCCGTTCAAGCTCCGGAGGAAATACGCCACGAGGGCCGGAATGTCCGCCGTGCGCTCACGCAGCGGCGGAATCACGATCCGCACCACGTCCAGGCGGTAGCGCAGGTCCTCTCGGAGACTCCCATCACGGACCGCCTCGTCCAGCCGGCGGTTGGTCGCCGCCACCATGCGGACGTCGACCGTGGAGGTCTTCGTGGACCCCACCGGACGGATCTCTCGGTCCTGAAGGACCCGAAGCAGCTTGATCTGCAGGGTCGGGAGCAGTTCGGTCACCTCATCGAGGAAGAGCGTCCCGCCATCCGCCGCCCGGAACAGCCCCTGGTGGGCCGCCACCGCGCCGGTGAAGGCTCCTCGCTCATGGCCGAAGAGCTCGGATTCCACAAGATCGGCCGGAAGCGCGCTGCAGTTGACGGGGATGAACGGTCCGTGGCTCCGCGCCGAGAGCCGATGAATCGCGGCCGCCACGAGCTCCTTCCCGGTTCCGCTCTCCCCTTCGATCAGGACAGGCGTGTCGGTCGCCGCGACCTGAGCGACGACCTGCTTGATCTCCAGCATCTGGGATGAGGCCGCCACCAGCTCGCCGGCCGCCAGCAAGCCCCCGAGCCGGCTTCGGAGGGAGCTCACCTCCTGGCGGAGAAGGCGCCGCTCCATCACCCGGCCCATCAGGTGCCGGAGATGCTCCATGGCCACGGGCTTCGTGAGATAGTCGTAGGCCCCTTCCTTCAGCGCCTCCACGGCGGAGTCCACCGCGGGGTAGCCCGTCATCACCACGACGGCGATCGCCGAGTCATGCCGCTTGATCTGGCGAAGCAGCTCCAGCCCGTCCATGCCGGGCATCCGCACGTCCAGCAGGGCGACGTCGACCAGCTGGCTCGTGAGCAGATCGAGGGCCTCGGCGCCGGAGCTCACGGCGGTAGCCTGATACCCCCACTGAGTCAGCGCGTGCTTCAGAAGGGCGCGGATCTGCCCGTCGTCGTCGACGACGAGAACCCTGGGCTGGTCGATCACCGTTGAAACACCCTCGCGAGCACGCGGGAGATCCCCGGATCCACGATCTCGCGGACCTTCTCCCTCACCCCGTTCACGAACCCCAGAAGGGCGAACATGGCTGATCCGAATCCGGGTGCCTCCTTACCCTGCACTCACCACAAGAGGGGAGAGGGCTCCGGCAAGGCGCGCGCGGCGGGCGAGGCGCTCGAGACGGTGGGCCAGGGCGCCGAGCACGCTCTCAGGCGCCCGGTGGGCCCGAGCGAGGGTCAGGGCCTCCTGTACCAGCCGGTGGGCGGCGAGGAAGTCGCGACGTCGATGCTCGTCCACCTTGGCCATCTCCTCCCACGGCCGGGGATCGAAGCCGCGCGCCGAGCGGGCGGCCTCCTCCCAGAGCGAACGGGCCTCGATCCAGCGAGCGCGCCGCTTCTCCCGCCACGCCAGACGGAGCAGCAACCGCTCGCGCTCGGGGCTCGGGAGCCCGCGCGCGAGGGCCATGCGGTAGCAGGCCTCGCCACGCTCGGGATCGCGCGGCTCCCAGAGCCTGCCCAGCCCGGCCAGCTCGACGGGATGGAAGTCGGGATCGGGGGCGCGCGCCACCGCACCGGCCACCCAGCCGGTCAGGGCGGCCAGGGAGAGAATGTCGTGACGGTTGTGGTCGAACACGCGCGGCAGGGTCCCCGGCAGCTTTCGCCTCAGGTAGTCGAAGTAGATGGACGGGATCAGCGCCCCCGGCACGTCCTCCTCCCGCGCGAAGCCGAGCACGTGCTGCTCCACCGTGCCGAGCCGGCAATCGAGGAGCCGTCCGCCCCAGAGCCGGCGGGCCTGGGGCAGGAGGTCCACGTGAAAGAACTCCCCGGGCCACCGGGTGCGCCCAAGCACGAAGCGGGTCTCGAGCAGCGGCAGGTCGAAGCCCGTGCCGTTGTAGGTGACGAAGCCCTCGAACTGCTTGAAGCACCCTTCCAGCGCGGCCAGCAGCGCCGGCTCCTCGTCCAGGTCGCGCATGAAGTACTGTCGCACCTCGAACTCGTCGCCGTCGAAGAAGCCGGCACCCACCAGGAACGCATAGGTCCCGGTACCGCCGGCCAGCCCCGTGGTCTCGGTGTCGAGATAGAGGAGGCGCCGCGCTTCCGGAGGGGCGCCCTCGGCGCGCCCGAGCAGGGCGAGGCTCTCCGGAGCCATCGTCCCCGTGGCGGCCAGCGGCTGGGCGCCGTGGGCATGGCCCAGGGGAAAGCGGCGCCGGACCACCAGCAGCCGCCCGCGGTCCGTCTCTTCGACGGCTCCTCCCACGAGAGCTTCCAGCGAAGATGGCGGCCTGGACATGCGGGCCACCGCGGTCTTCGCCTCGATGCGACGGATGACCTGGCGTAACTCGGCGGTGACGTCGCGGTTCACGGGTCCGTCGTCAGTGGCGAGGAGCGAGCCGGCGCAGGAGGGCCAGGGCGGTGGGCTTGGCCCGGCGTCCCACCTCGTTCACCGGCCCCACGCAGGACGGGCAGCCATTGGCGCACCGGCAGCTCTCGAGCGTCTCCCGGCCGCGCTCCAGCAACGCCGGCAGCACCTCGAAGATGCGCTCGGCGAGGCCGATGCCCCCGGGCTGGTTGTCGTAGAGGTACACCGTCGGCGTGAACACCTCGGCCTGGAGGAGCCGCGCCCGCGTGGACTCGCGCGTCGCGACCACGCCCGTCTCCGCCGGCGTGCCGTCACCCAGCCAGGAGCCCACGTCGCGGATGTCGCAGAGGAGGAAGATGGGAGCCAGGTGGTGGAGGAGATAGGTCAGGGCGCGGAGCCCGTCCACCAGTTCCTCGCGGCTGGGGGAGACCTGGGCCAGCCGGGCCGGGTCGAAGCCGAGCCAGACGCCGGTGGTCTGCATCTCCTGCTGCGGCAGCTCCACCTCGCCCGAGCCCACGTTCTCGAGGGTGCCCATCTTGATCTTCTTGAAGCCCACCACCTTCTCGGCGACCAGCACCTCGCCCTGCTCGGCGCCGAGCCCGGGAAGATCCCGGCGGCCGAAGCGCTGGAGGATCCACACCCCCTTGGCGCTGATGGCGTCGGTGAAGTAGTCCACGGCCACGCGCTTGACGTAGGCCACCTTCTCCTCGTCCTCGCGGTAGCGCAGCTCCTGCACCTCGAAGGGCTCGCCCTCGACCATGTAGATGGCCTTGGGGTAGATCATGGCGAAGGCGCTCTTCCAGTCCACCTCGGCGATGATCTGCCGCCGCTTCGCCCGCCGGGCGTCCCTGGCGGTGGTGTCGATGACGAGGAAGTTGTCGGAGGTCACCGTGCGGAGTGAGATGTGGTCGGCCGGATAGGTCTCCGAGGTCCAGTGGAAGCGGTCGCCGGCCCGGTGGAGCAGCCCTTCCTCCTCCAGCGCCGCCAGGTGCGGGCCGACGGCCTCGCCGAAGGGCTCGGCCCCCGCGAAGGGCAACTCGAAGGCCGCGCACTTGAGGTGATTGACCAGGATGAACGGATTCTCGGGGTTGATCCGCGCGTGCTCCGGCGGGGCGCCGAAGAGGTACTCGGGGTGCGCCGCCAGGAACTGGTCCATCGGGGAGCTGGTGGCCACCAGGATGGCCACCGACTGGCCGGTGCGCCGGCCGGCGCGCCCGGCCTGCTGCCACATCGAGGCGACGGTGCCGGGGTAGCCGGCGAGCACCGCCACGTCCAGGTGGCCGATGTCGATGCCCAGCTCGAGGGCGCTCGTCGCCACCACCCCCAGCACCTCGCCCGAGCGCAGGCCCTGCTCCACCTCGCGGCGCCGCAGCGGGAGGTAGCCGCCGCGATAGCCGCGCACGATCCCGGCATCTCCGGTGCGGTCCTCCACCGCCTTCTTGATGGTCGAGAGCAGCACCTCGGTGGCCAGCCGGCTCTGGGCGAAGACGATGGTGGCGATCTTCTTCCTGAGAAACCGCGAGGCCAGCCGGGCCGCCTCGCCGAGGTAGGGGGCGCGGATCCCGAGCGCCGGGCTCACCACCGGCGGGTTGTAGCAGACGAAGAGCTTGTCCCCGCTGGGGGCGCCGCTCTCGTTGACCTCCGAGACTGGCTCGCCGATGAGGCGCTCGGCCAGCTCCCGCGGGTTGGCGATGGTGGCGGAGGCCATGATGAACTGGGGCGTGGAGCCGTGGTGGCGGCAGATCCTTCTGAGCCGGCGCAGCACGTTGGCCAGGTGGCTGCCGAACACGCCGCGGTAGGCATGCAGCTCGTCGATCACGATGTAGCGGAGATTCTGGAAGAGGTTCACCCACTTGGTGTGGTGGGGCAGGATGCCCGAGTGGAGCATGTCCGGATTGGTCAGGACCAGGTTGGCCCGCGCGCGCACGGCCCGCCGGGCATCCTGCGGGGTGTCGCCGTCATAGGTGAACATGCGGAGGTCGGGCAGGGCCCGCGCCAGCCCGGTGAGCTCGGCGAGCTGATCCTGGGCCAGCGCCTTGGTCGGGAACAGGTAGAGCACGCGCGCTTCCGGCTCCTGCACCAGGCTCTGGAGCACCGGCAGGTTGTAGCAGAGGGTCTTGCCCGACGCCGTGGGGGTCACGACCACCAGATGCTCGCCCTTCCCGACGATCTCGAAAGCCCGCGCCTGGTGGGAGTAGAGTTGCTGGATGCCGCGGCCCCGGAGGGCCTCCACCAGCCGCGGGTCGAGGCTCGACGGGAAGGGCGCGAAGACGGCCGGCCGGGCGTCGAAGTGGCGGGTGGCGGTGATCAGCGGGCCCGTCTCGAGCGAGGTCAGCAACTCGTCGAGCATCTCCCGCAGCTGCATGGCTCATCCTATGTTTAGCGGTCGGCGGTTGTCAACTTTCCGCCCGTCGTGTAAGGCTTGGATGGCATGCTCGCCCTCCGTTTCCTGCCCCCGCTGGCGTGGACGGCCCTGATCCTGTGCTTCTCGACCTCCCAGTCGAGCAGCGGGCAGACCGGGTCGGTGCTGCTTCCCCTGCTGCGGGCGCTGCTCCCGTGGGCGACGCCCGAGCAATTCGACTTCCTGCACTGGCTGATCCGGGAGACCGCCCATGTGGTGGAGTACGGCGTGCTCGGCGGCCTGTGGCTCTGGACGCTAGGACGATCGGAGGGGACCTCGACGGCCCCCTCCGAGGCCTCCCCCGGGAACGGTTGCGCCGGCAAAGCCGGCGCTCGATCCACGCGAGATCTCTTCCAAGGCGCTCATCCCGACACGCTGCTAAGCGGAGGCCTCAAGGCGCTGGTCCCTTCGCTCATCACCGCCGTGCTCGACGAGACAAACCAGGCCTTCAGCTTCGCCCGGAGCGGCAGCGCGGCCGACGTGGCGCTGGATGCCGCCGCCGCGGGCGCGGCGATCTCCGTCC
>Ga0302046_10004260_pt1 | contig 12740 bp, 12 predicted proteins | sample RVTome_11_FD_200261 | JGI IMG/M metagenome (GOLD analysis project Ga0302046, IMG submission 200261) | Soil microbial communities from uranium-contaminated site in the Upper Colorado River Basin, Wyoming, United States - RVT147D111 (version 2) ...
ACCCCCCGCGCTCCTTACGTCCGCCGTCGACCCGCACCCTCCCGTGCCTCACGCGGCAAACTGCGTCACTACCGAGCCGTCCGGAGACCGTGTCAGGCGATGACGCCGATCTGCGGACACCAGCGCAGCAACGGGCAGCCCGCGCACCGCGGACGGCGGGCCCCGCAGACCTGGCGGCCATGATGGATGAGCCGGTGGGCGGTGCCGGTCCATTGCGTGGGCGGCAGCAGCCCCTGCAGGTCGCGCTCGATCCTGTCCGGGCGGTCGTCGGTGGTGAGTCCGAGCCGGTTGGCGAGCCGCCGCACGTGCGTGTCGACGAAGATGGACGGCCGGCCGAAGGCCGTGCCGCGCACGACGTTGGCCGTCTTGCGCCCGATGCCGGGGAGCGTCGTGAGCACGTCCATGTCCTCCGGCACCCGACCGCCGTGTTCGGTCGAGACCGCAGCCGCCACGCCGCGCAGGGACTTCGCCTTCTGGCGGAAGAAGCCCGTACGATGCACGAGCTGCTCGAGGGCCGGGAGCGGGGCGGCGGCCATGGCCTCCGGGGTCGGGTAGCGCGCGAAGAGCGCCGGGGTGACCTGGTTCACCATCTTGTCGGTGCACTGCGCGGACAGGATCGTCGCGACCAGCAGCTCCCACGGGCTGCGAAAATCGAGCTCGCAGTCGGCGTCCGGATAGGCCCGTACCAGCGCTCGCGCGATCGCCCGGGCGCGGGTGCGGCGTGCCGCCTCGCTCTCGCGGGCGACGTTCAGCCCCATCCGCGCCGGTTCCGTTCGACCGCCTCGACGTACGCCTGGGCGGCCGCGCGCGTCGCGAGCTCGCTCCAGCCGAGTCGGGCGCCCATCAGGCGGGCCACGTCCTCTGCCACCGCGGTCGTCGCCTGCGCGTCGAGCAGTCCCAATTGGGTACGGCGTACCAGGACATCCTCGAGGGTGACCGCCCATTCGCGATCCACCGCCATCGCCACCTCGGCCCGGGGGTCGGGAAACGGCGGCAGCAACGGCGTCCGCAGCGACGGATCCTCGTCCACGGCCGCCAGCACCTCCCCGAGCCGCTCTCCGTAGCGGCCGGCCAGATGGTCGAGCGCCGGCCCCGCCATGCCGTGCCCGTCACGCGACAGCGCCTGCATGGAGAGGCGCTGGGGATCCGCCGTCCCGCCCGGCAACGGGAGCCGGGCCGTCGGCGACGGCCCGATCGGACGGGGATCGCCGCCGTCCCGCAGCACGCGCACCACGCGATCGACGACCGCGGCGGCAATCACCCGGTACGTGGTCAACTTGCCACCGGCGATCGAGACCAGACCCGCCGGGGACACGAACAGATCCTCCTCGCGCGACAACGACGAGGGCGCCCCGCCGGCGCTCTCCGGCGCCACGAGGGGTCGCAGCCCGGCGTAGGCACCGACCACGTCGCCGGGCGTCAGCTCGGCACTCGGACAGTAGTAGTTCACCGTCTCCAGGAGGTAGGCGACGTCGTCCGGCTCGACCGTCGGGGGCGTGGACGCGCCGCCGACGTGGTCGGTATCGGTCGTGCCGATGAGCGTCTGCTCGCCCCAGGGGATGACGAACATCACCCGGCCGTCCCGGCGTGCGTGCAGCACCCACGCAGCGCGGTTGCCGACACGAGCGCGCGGCACGACCACGTGCGCCCCCTTGGTGAGCCGCAGGCGCGGCGGCGCGGGCGCGTCGAGCGCGCAGACCTCGTCCACCCAGGGACCCGCCGCGTTCACCACCACGCGGGCGCGCACGTCGATCTCCGGACTGCCGAAGGTGTCGGCCAGGCGCGCCCCGACGATCCGGCCGCGGTCGGTCAGAAAGCCACTCACGCGCGCATAGGACAGCGCGACGGCGCCCGCCTGCGTCGCCGACAGCAGCGTCTCCACGACCAGCCGGGCGTCGTTCGTCCAGCAGTCCCAGTACTCGCCGGCGCCCACCAACCCGTCGCTGCGCAGGGTGGGCTCTGCGGTGCGGGCGGCGGCCGCGCTCAACATCGCATGACGCTGCACGTTGCGAATGCCCGCCAGGAGATCGTAGAGCAGCAGGCCCGCCTTGAGCGTCCAGCGGCCGACCGGGCCACCCCGGTAGATCGGGAGCACGAACCGCATCGGGCGCACCAGGTGCGGCGCCAGGCGGCGCAGGCGCTCGCGCTCGCGCGTGGCCTCGAGGACGAGCCGCAGGTCCCCCTGCTGCAGGTAACGCAGGCCACCGTGGATCAGCTTCGAGGAACGGCTCGACGTGCCCGAGGCGAAGTCGCCCTGCTCGACCAGGGCGACCCGCAAACCCCGCAACGCTGCATCGCGAGCGATGCCGGCGCCATTGATGCCGCCGCCGATCACCAGGACGTCGAAGTGCTCCTCGCGGAGCGCGGCGCGGGCCGCCGCGCGCCAGGGGGCCTCGATGTCGCAGTGCATCATTCCCGAGCCTAGCCTAGGCCCCGAGGCGAGTCACGAACGAAATCAGCGTAGTAGCCGAATCAGCCGATCCGTGACCTGCGAGGTGGTCGCCGTGCCCCCGAGGTCGCGGGTGCGCACCTTGCCCCGACCGAGCATGCCGTGGACGGCCTTCTCGATGCGGTCGGCGGCCTTCGCCTGCCCGAGGTGACGCAGCATCACGATGCTGGAGAAGAGGATGGCGATCGGGTTCGCCAGGTCCTTCCCGGCGATGTCCGGGGCCGTCCCATGCACCGCCTCGAAGATCGCGACGGTTCGTCCGATGTTGGCGCCGGGGACGAGCCCGAGCCCGCCGACCAGACCGGCGCACAGGTCGGAGACGATGTCGCCGTAGAGATTCTCGAGCAGCAGGACGTCGAAGTCCTGCGGCCGCAGCACGAGCTGCATGCAGGCGTTGTCGACGATCAGCTCCCGGTACGCGATCTTGGGATAGCCCCGCGCGACGTCGCGGGCACACTTGAGGAAGAGCCCGTCCGAGAGCTTCATGATGTTGGCCTTGTGGATGGCCGTGACGGTGCGGCGCTTCTCCCGCACCGCCAGGTCGAAGGCGTAGCGGGCGATGCGGCGCGAGGCGCGCGACGTCACCACCTTCACGCTCTCGACGACCCCGGGGGCGATCTGATGCTCGATGCCGGCATAGAGCCCCTCGGTGTTCTCGCGCACCACGACCAGATCGACGCCCGCGAAGGCCGTCTTCACGCCCGGAAGACTGAGAATCGGCCGGATGTTGGCGTACAGGTCGAAGGTCTTGCGCAGCGCGACGTTCACACTGCGAAAACCGAGGCGTCCGATCTTGGTCTCGAGCGGGCCCTTGAGCGCGACCTTGTTGCGCCGGATCGACGCCAGCATCTTCTCGGGGACGGGCGTGCCGAACGCATCCATCGCCGCCTTGCCCGCGAGCTGCTCGTCCCATTCCACCTGGCCCCCCGCCGCGGCGATGACCTGGAGAGCGGACTCGGTCACCTCGGGGCCGATGCCGTCACCCCGGATGAGCGTCACGCGCGGCACGCGGCGACTCACGGGACGCCCAGCACCTTGTGCATCTGCGGCAGGACGCGCACGTCGCCGTGCCGTTCGGCCGCGAGCCGGTGCAGGCGCGCCAGGGTGGCCGCCCCGATCGTCAGCGCCGTTCCGGCCGGCTCGGTGAGCGGCGTGAGCAGGAGCGGCACCGAGGGCGCCACGCGCGCGAGCAGCGCCGCGCCGCGCGCCACGTCCGCCTCCGCCGTCCCCTCGTCGACGGGCATCTTCACGTACACCTCGCGCTGCGCCGTCACGGCCGCCACGACACACGCCTCGTGCTCGTCCCAGCGGGCGCGCTCTCCCGTGTTGCTCGGGCACTTGAAGTCCAGGCTCACGATGGCGACGTGGGGCAGGACGCGGGCCAGCCGGTCCGGCAGGACGCCCGCCGTCTCGAGCAGTACGGGCAGCCGGCTCCGACGACGCGGCAGCCAGTCCGTCAGGAACTCCGCCTGCGCGAGCGGTTCGCCGCCGGTGACGGCCAGGGCATGCAGCGGCCCGGCGGCCGCTTCCGCGTCGGCGATCTCCTGATCGAGCACGATGGCGGAGATCGGATTGGGCCGCCGTCGCTCGACTTCGCCGGTGGCGATGCGCCATGCCGAGACGGGCCGGAGGCTCTCCGGCGTATCGCAGTACCGGCACCGAAGCGGGCAACCGGCCAGGCGCAGGAACAGATGCCGGCGGCCGACGTGCAGCCCCTCGCCTTGCAGAGACACGAACAGCTCGGAGAGGTTGGCGGACGGCGCCACCTCGTTCGTCTACCACGCGGTCCGGAGCGCCACCACCAGATCGGTCACGTTGGTCCCGGTGGGCCCAGTGCGCACGAGCGCCTGCAGGCGCTCGAGGAGCGGATGGGCGTCCGTCGCCGCGAGTACCGCGCCGACGTCCACGCCGAGCGCGGCCGCTCGGATGACGGTGCCGCCATCGACGCAGGCCCCTGCCGCGTCGGTCGGGCCATCGATGCCGTCGGTGCCGGCCGCGAGGAGCACGGCGGACGTCCCCTGCACTTCGGTCGCGGCCGCCAGCGCCAGGTGCTGCGCGCGGCCGCCACGGCCCCCAGGGACGACGCGCACCGTCGGCTCGCCGCCCGCGACCAGGGCGCGGTGCGTTCGGCGATCGCCCGCGCGCAGGCGCCGGGCCAGAGCACGACCCGCGCTCGCCGCGTCTCCCGCGATCGGCTCCGCCACCACGTCGACCTCGTACCCGCGTGCCCGCGCCGCCTGCGCCGCGGCCTCCACGGCCGTCCGGTTGCTACCGACCACCACGACGGGCGTGCCGGCGGCCCCGAAGCGGGCGGCCACTCGGGCCGATTCCCCGCGCATCGTCTCGAGTCGCCGGGTGATCGCGGGCACGCGCTCGGTCAATCCATGCCGCGCGAGCACGGCCAGCGCGTCGTCCGCCCTCGACGGGTTCGGCACCGTGGGACCCGACGCGATGGTCACCGGGTCGTCGCCCGCGACGTCGGACAGGAGCAGCGTCCACAACCCCGCGGCGCCGGCGGCGACCCGCCGCAGGCCCCCGCCCTTCACGCGCGAGCACGTCCGGCGCACGGTGTTCACCTCGTGGATGCTCGCACCCGACGCGAGCAGGGCGGCCGTCACCGCCTGCTTGTCGCCGAACGAGACCCCCTCGGCCGGGGCCGCCAACAGGGCCGAGGCGCCGCCACTGAGCAGCGTCAGGATCAGCGTGCCCGACTCGGCGGCCGCGGCCTCGGCGAGCAACCGCTCCGCGGCGGCCTGGCTCCCGGCATCCGGCACGGGGTGCGCCGCCCGCAGGACGTCCACGCCGGCAGGCAGCGCCGCCGACGGTGCACCGTGCGGCAGCACCACGACCCCACGTACGAGCGCGGCGCCGAGGATGACGGCGGCCCGGGACGCCATCGCCGCCGCCGCCTTGCCGGCGGCGAGCAGCAGCACCGGGCCGGCGTGCGACACCTGGACTCCGTCGGGCGAGGTCAGCACCACGGCGCCGTCGGCACCTGTCCGCAGGTGACGCGCGACACACCGGCCTGGCTCGACGGCGCGGACCGCTTCGTCCCAGCAGGCGCGGGCGTCCCGCCGCAGATGCTCGAGGTCGGGCTGGCTCGCCTCAGCCGTTGTCGTCGTCGCCGTCGCCCGTCGACAGGCGCCGGAAGCTGCGGTCTTCCTCGAAGCGACGGTTCAGCTTCGACTCGCGCTCCATCTCGGACTGACAGGTCACGCACAGGCGCGTGAACGGCAGGGCGGCGAGTCGCCCTTCGGCGATGTCGGCACCGCACTCCTCGCAGACGCCATAGGAGCCGTCGCCAATGCGCTCGAGCGCTTCGTCGATCGCGACCAACTTGTTGCGATCCCGGTCGGTCAGGATGGTGCTGATCTCGCGGTCGCGGGCGTCGCTGGCGAGATCGTAGGTGTCCATCCCGTCGTCTTTGGTGTGCTCACGCCCCTCGGACAACTCGCGCTGGACGGTTCCCACCGTCTGCTCGCGCATCTGTTCCAGGGTCGCCTTGACCTTCTTGATGAACGCCTTTCGCACCACACACCCCTGATCTGAGGCGGGCCTTCTATGGCCTGGCCGGCATCGTGTCAACGATCGGCGCCGACACCGTGCCCTCGAGGTCGTAGGTCGCAGAACCCGTGATGCGAGCCTGGACGAAGTCGCCCGGCTCGGCTCGCCCGCGGAGTCGAATCACGCCGTCGATCTCCGGAGCCTGCCCGGCCGTCCGCCCGATCAGCCGCCCGGGCGCTTCCTCGGCCTCCACGAGCACGGTCACGTCCCCGCCGACCCGGGCCGCCAGCCGTCGGGTCGAGACGGCGGCCTGGACGGCCATGACCCGCTCCCAGCGGCCCTGCACCACCGCGTCGGGAAGCCCCCCGGACAGCTCGGCGGCGGCAGTCCCCTCCTCGGGCGAGTAGCGGAAGACCCCGACGTTGTCGAAGTCGGTCGCCTCGAGGAAGTCGCAGAGGGCGCGCACGTCGTCGTCGGTCTCGCCGGGAAACCCGACGATGAACGCCGAGCGCAGGACGACGTCCGGCACCGCGGCGCGCACGCGCGCCAACAGGCGCCGCGTCGGCTCGGCCCCCGGGCGGCGCATGGCGGTCAGCATGCGATCGGAGGCATGCTGGAGCGGCATGTCGAGGTACCGGCACACGGCCGGTTCGTCCGCCATCACTTCGAGCAGCTCGTCGGTGACGGACGTCGGGTAAGCGTACAGCAGGCGGATCCAGCGCACGGACGGCACGCGCCGCGCCAGCGCTCGCACCAGCACGGCCAGCGACGCCCCGTCACGGCGGTCCCGACCATAGGCCGTCAGGTCCTGGGCGATCAGGTTCAGCTCCCCCACGCCCTCCCCGGCCAGCGCCTCGGCCTCCGCGAGCAGGTCAACGAGCGCCCGGCTCTCGTGCCGGCCCCGGATCTTGGGAATGATGCAGAAGCTGCACTGGTGGTCGCACCCTTCCGAGACCTTGAGGTAGGTGGTCCACCACGCACCGGTGCGCACGCGCGGGGCCGGCCCATGGGGCGGCAGGACGTGCCCAGCGCCCCGGTAGACCAGCGGCGTCCCGGTGCTCGGACCGGTCACCGCGTCCCCGATGCGCTCCAGCTCCCCGGTGCCGACGAACACGTCGACCTCGGGCAGCGACTCGCGCAGCTCGTCGGCATAGCGCTGGGCCAGGCAGCCCGTCACGACCAGGCGCCGTCCCCGGCCGGCGGCCTTCAGCTCGGCGGCCTCGAGAATGGCGTCGATCGACTCCTCCTTGGCCGGCCCGATGAACGCGCACGTGTTGACCACGAGCACGTCGGCCTCCCGCGGGTCGAGCACGATCTCGTGCCCGTCGCGGGTGAGCGTCCCCAGCATGATCTCCGAGTCGACCTGGTTCTTGGGACACCCGAGGGTGAGCAGATGGACTCGACGCCTGTCTGACATGGGAGCTACGGTCGCCCCCCGCCCGCGCGAGGGAGGTGGGTCAATAGGTGGGGGGCCTGACCACGTCAACCCCGGGCGGCGGCGCGAAGCGGAAGCGCTCGGGGGCGATCTCGACGTTGCGCTCCTCGTCGCTGAACCCGAGCGCGGTGGTCGTGCCGAGCGGGTCGGTGATGCGCGCCTCGGCGATGCTGGCGTCGACCTTGCGGACGCGCAGCGTCAGCTTGCCGAGGCTCTGGTCGCCCTTGGGGACCAGCCGCAGCTCCCAGCTCTCGTCGTCCTCGCCGGCGAGGGAGGCGTCGAAATCCCGCTCGATGCGTCCCAGACCCGCGAGGAAGGTCAGTGGCGTCCGCGACTGGAAGGCCTGCGCCAGCGGCGCCCGGATGGCCTGCTCGAGGTCGGGCTGGAAGATCCACAGATCCGTCCCGTCACCGACGATGATCTGCCCGTCCGGCGGATCGTAGTCCCACCGCATGCGGTTGGGCTTCTCGAAGAGAACGCGACCGGTCGATTCGAGCGCGCCACTGAGCGTCGGCGAGGTGACGGTCTGTTTGAAGGTCGCGCGCATGGTGCGGGTGTCCTCGTACCGTGCCTGCAAGCGCCGCAGCGCGGTGGCGAGGGCCTCCTCAGCCGCGACCGCGGTGGTCGCGACGAGACAAAGACAGGCGCAGAGCAGCCGGCCCGACGTCCGCGAGTGGTTCACGCGCCCTGCTTTCCGCCGTCGCAACACGTCTCCACGATCGCGTGGCAGCGCGCGCACACCAGCTTGGCCCGAATCTCGACGACCGGCCCGTCGCACACCGGACACGTGCCGCATCCCCTGCGCTGGTTCATCCCACACCTCCTGCGCCCATCATGGCGGCCTGCGTCGAGCGGCGGTCGGAGTACAGCATCGCCACCCCACCTATGCAGGCACCCGCCGTGACCGCAAACATGGCCGCGTAGCCCACCGTGTCCACGAGCGCGCCGCACAGCGGCGTCCCGACCATGGCGCCCAGGTCGAGCGCCCCCGTGAAGAGCCCCATCACCGTTCCCTGCATGCCGGCCGGCGCCCGGACCGATGCGACCGCGCCCAGAAGCGGGAAGAGCGCCCCATGGCCCAGGCCGCAGGCGATGCCGCACCCCACCAAGACCCACGGAGCGGGCACCGCGCGCAGCGAAGCCAGCCCCACCGCGAAGACGAGAAAGGCGGGTACGCCGGCCCGGTACGGCCCGAGCGTATCCAGCAGCCGGCGCCCGAACAGCCGCGTGACGATGCTCGTGCCGGCGTACGCCGTGAAGAACGGCCCCGCCTTGAGAGGCCCCAGGCTGCGAACGAACGGCGCGACGAAGAAGAAGGCCGCGTTGATGGCGACGCCGAGCAACACCGTGGTCACGAACACCCGAGCCAACCCCGGGTGGCGAAGCGCCGCGCGCAGATCGTGCAGCGTCCCCGACCGCACGGCGCCAGGAGAGCGCACCGGGACGTCCGGCGCGACGAGCGTCGTCAGCGCCACCGACAACAGCCCGAAGGCGGACGCCGCCACGAAGTAGGCTGGGTAGCCCGGCCCGTCGATCAGCCACTCGCCGATCGGCGGCCCGAGGCCGTTCGCGGTCATGCCGGCGACGCCGAAGACGGCGATTCCCTCCGCGCGGCGTGTCGGCGGCGTGAGATCGGTGGCATACGTGAAGAAGGCCGCGAAGAGCGCGCCCCACGCGATGGCGTGCACGGTCGCCCAGACGTACAGCGCCGGCCCGATCCTCTCGACGGTCAGGAAGCACAGATAGGAAGCCCCGTTGAGCACCCCGGCGACCATCAGGATGCGACGCCGGCCGTAGCGGTCGAGCAGCCCCCCGACGAGCGGCCGAGTCGCGACGCTGGCCGCCGTGCTGATGCCGAGCACCAGGCCGACCGTGATGCCGGTGCCCCCGAGCGCGCGCACGAAGAGTGGGAAGAGGAGGAACTGACTCAAGCTGAGCGCGCCCGTGAGGTGGATCAGGCACGCGGTCCAGAACGTGCGCGTGTAGAGCGCCGGGTCGCTCACTCCTCGATCGCCTGGGCGAGCACCTCACGCCCGCGGGAGCCGGCAGCCGGTGACACCACCCCCTCCCGCTCCATGCGCTCGATCATGCGCGCCGCCCGGTTGTAGCCGACCCGCAGTCGCCGCTGCAGCCAGGAAATCGAGGCCTGCCGGTGCTCGGTGACGAGTTGGACCGCCCGGTCGTACATGTCGTCCGACAGATCCTCGGCGTCCTCGTCCCCCTCCTCGCCGGCACTCTCGTCCACCAGCAGGTCCATGTGGAACTGGGGCTTCTCCTGGCGGCGAATGAAGTCGACGACGCGGTGCACGTCTTCGTCCGAGACGAACGCCCCGTGCAGGCGCTGCACCCGGGCCGTCCCCGGCGGCAGGAAGAGCATGTCGCCCTGGCCCAGGAGCCGTTCGGCGCCGTTCGCGTCCAGGATGGTGCGCGAGTCGGTGCGCGAGGTCACCTGGAAGGACATGCGCGCCGGAAAGTTCGCCTTGATGAGACCGGTGATCACGTCCACGGACGGCCGCTGCGTGGCGAGGATCAGGTGAATGCCCGCCGCGCGCGCCTTCTGCGCCAACCGGGTGATCGACTCCTCGATCTCGCGGCCGACCGTCATCATCAAGTCCGCCAACTCGTCGATGATGACGACCACACGGGGCAGATGTCGGTGCCGCAACTCGCCTGCCACCATCACGTCCACCTCGAAGGGCGCCTGCTCGTCCGACTCGTCGTCCTCGAGTTCCTCATTCGCCGCCTGCGCGGCGATGCCCTCGGCGACCAGTCGATTGTAGGTGTCGATGTTGCGTACGCCTTTGTCGTGCAGCAGCCGATAGCGGTCGTCCATCTCGCGGATCATGTTGGAGAGCGCCGCCGCCGCCTTCTTCGGGTCGGTGACGACGGGCACGAGCAGGTGCGGGATGTTCTCGTAGGTGGAGAGTTCGAGCATCTTCGGGTCGATCATGATCATCCGAACGTCCCGTGGCGACGCCTTGAAGAGAATGCTCATGATCATGGCGTTCATCGAGACCGACTTGCCCGTGCCGGTGGCGCCCGCGATCAGCAGGTGGGGCATGCGAGCGAGGTCGGACGCCACGACGTTGCCCGTCGTGTCCTTGCCGAGCGCGAGCGCGAGCTTCGAGTCGGTGTCGCGGTAGACGCCGGCCTCCATCAGGTCCCGGATGAACACCGTCTCGCGGCGCGGGTTCGAGACCTCGATGCCCACCACCGGCTTGCCGGGAATCGGCGCCAGGATGCGGACCGACGCGGCGCGCAGCGCCATGGCGAGGTCGTCGGCCAACCCGACGACGCGGCTCACCTTCACGCCCGGTGCGGGCTCGAACTCGAAGGTAGTAATGACGGGACCGGGCCGGACGGCCACGACCTTGCCGGCGACGGTGAAGTCAGCGAGCTTGGTCTCGAGGATGCGGGCGCTCGCGTGCAGGGCGCCTTCGTCGAGCGGCAGCACGGAGCGCACGGGCTCGTCCAGCAGCGAGAGCGCCGGCAGGCGGTACTTGTCGGGGGCGAAGAGGTCCTCCTGTCCGTCCGTGGCCCGCCCTTTGCGGCGCGCAGGCGCCGGACGCGGGGGCTCCGGCTCGCGGATGATCGGCGGCGGGCGGTCGCCGCTCCGCTTCGGCTCGCGCACGGCTTCCTCGAGCAGAATGGGCGCGGCCGCCCGGCGCCGCGCGGGCAGCGCCGTCGGGCCCGCCGCCGACTCTCGAGTCCAGAGACGCCGGCCGACGCCCCGGCCACCGTCGGCGAGCGAGCGAACACGCGCCACGCCCCACGTCATGGCACGCCCCGCCGCCTCCACGGCCGAGACGCCCGTGGACAGCACCAGCGCGACCACGATCAACACCAACAAGGCGAGGAACGCGCCCGGACCGCCGAGCAGGTCGCGCAGCGCCGTGCCCACGAAGCCGCCGAGCCAGCCGCCCCCCGCGGTGACGTCCCCGTCCCCACGCAGCAACCCGGCCAGCGCCGCCACGCTGCCGACCAGCAGGCAGGAGCCGGCGACCCGCATGCCCCCCAGATCACGCGCCTCCCGCTGGCGTGCGAGGGCGATCATCATGGCCGCCAGATAGAGCGGAAACAGGTAGGCCGCGACACCGATGGCGCCCAGGCCCGCGTCTGCGAGCCCGTGCCCGATGCGGCCACCGAGGTTCTGGTTCGGGAGGCCCGGCGAGTACGAGAGCAGCGCGATCATCAAGAAGAGAGCGAGGGCACCGCCCACGATGGCCTGTGCCTCCCGGATCAGAGAGCGCGCCGGAATCGTCGCTCGTCGTGTCGCCATGTCACATCCCCCTCTGCAGCGCCGTCGCCAGCACCATGATGCCGAGCGGCCAGAGATAATAGGCGAAGTAGTGCAGCCGGCTGGCCTGAATGAGCCGCATGAATCCCGCGATGGCCACGAAGCCGACCACACCCGCCACCACGGTGCCGGCGACGAGTGGCAGCACGGCCTCGCGGCCGAGGCTGAGGACGGTGCTCAGCTCGCTCACCTGGGCGCCCGCGATCGCGGGAATGCCCAGCAGGAACGAGAAGCGGGCCGCGACCTCGTCGTCCAGGCCGCAGAACAGCCCGGCGGAGACCGTCGATCCCGACCGCGAGATGCCCGGCAGGAGGGCCGCGGCCTGGAAGCAGCCGATGGCGAGGGCGTCGCGTGGCCGCACGCCCGCTTCGTCGCGGCCCGCCCGGCCGCGGCGTCCCGCCACCCACAGGAGCGTACCGGTGACCAGGAAGTTCGCCCCGACCAGGCCGAGCGAATGAAAGCTGGCCTCCAGCCGCGCCTTGAAGAGTACGCCCACGACCAAGGCCGGGAGCGTGCCGAGCATGAGCAGCCAGACCCAGCGGCGCTGCCAGCCGCTGCCGTAGCCGAGCAGCCCGCGGGTGAGCTGCGCCAGGTCGTCGCGAAAGTAGGCCACGACCGCCACCAGGGTGCCGACGTGCAGGACGACGTCGACGGCGGCCGTCTGCGCGCCCGGCAACGGCGTCACCAGCGAGTGCACCACGGCCAGATGGCCGGAACTCGACACCGGGAGAAACTCGGTCGCCCCCTGCACCGCACCGAGCACGCATGCCTCCGCGACCGTGATCATCGTCCCCACCTCGTCACCACCACGCATTCCACTACATCACATCTCCAGGACGAGCGGGAGCACGATTGGACGCCGGGCGAGCCGGCGGAAATGCCGCCGCAGAGCCCGCCGGACCTCTTCCTTGACGACCGTCGGGTCGCGGCGGGCCTCGGGCCCCAGCGCGGACAGCGCGGTCATCACTTCGGCGCGGGCCGCTTCGTGAGCGTCGGCGATGGCGTCCTCGGCCACCACGCCGCGGGACACGAGGTGCGGCTCCAGCACGAGATCG
>Ga0302046_10004263_pt1 | contig 12734 bp, 8 predicted proteins | sample RVTome_11_FD_200261 | JGI IMG/M metagenome (GOLD analysis project Ga0302046, IMG submission 200261) | Soil microbial communities from uranium-contaminated site in the Upper Colorado River Basin, Wyoming, United States - RVT147D111 (version 2) ...
GCAGGCCTGGCCGAGCTCGACCTCGGCGCCTGTTGCCGCTGGCCGGGCGACTTCAGCGATATCGAGCTCGACTCCTTCCGCCTGGAGATGCTCGACGGGCGCCCGATCATCCGCCTGGCAGCCCAGGGCGACGACTATACGCTCGATCTGCAACGCGGCGAGTATGTCGACGGCTTTACGGAGGCGCAGGCCGCCGGCATTGCGGCGAGCATCGCCGAGCAGCTCGGCGACGGCTTGCGTGCGCGCTATCTCGGGCCCGTCGACCGCGACCAGTGGACCGTCGCCGGCGGTTTCAGCGCGCATCGGCCGCTGCACCGCTTCGAGCTCGACGACGGACGCGGCACGCAAATCTATTTGTCTAGCTACAGCGGCGAGGCGGTGCAGATGACGACCGCCAGCGAGCGCTTCTGGAACTGGCTCGGCTCCGTCGTGCATTGGCTCTACCCGACGGTCATCCGGCAGAACGCCTATCTTTGGAGCCAGGCGATCATCTGGACATCGAGCGTCGGCTTGTTGCTCACGGCGGTCGGGCTCTATATCGGCATCAGGCAATTCAGGTGTCGCCGCAGCGGGCGCCATTCTGCCTATCGCGGCGTCTGGCTCTGGCACCACTATGCCGGCCTGATCTTCGGCGTGCTCACGCTCACGTGGCTCTTCAGCGGTCTCTTGTCCGTGCAGCCCTGGGGCGCGTTCGAGAGCCGCAGCTTTGCCGCCGAGAACGCGCGCCTCAAGGGCCGCACGCTCGCGCTCGCGGATGTTCAGCTCGCGCTGCGCGATGCGAGCTCGATGGCCCTGCCTCGAGATACCGTGCAGCTCGAAGGCGCGCGCTTCGGCGGCGGGCTCTTCGCGCTGGCCTGGACACAGGACGCGCGAGCCACGCGTCTCGCCGGCTCCGAGTTTGCCGCCGCGCCGCTGACCGACGACGAGCTTGCCGCGGCCGCCGCGCGGTTGCGCCCGGACGCCTCGATCGTCGAGCAGGGCTGGCTCGCGCGCGGCGATGCCTATTACTACGAGCATCACGACGCGCGCCGCTTCCCGGTCTACCGGATACGTTACGGCGACGACGAGCGCATCTATCTCGACGGCACCAGCGGGCAGCTCGCCTACACCGTCGACGACCGGCGGCGCAGCTTGCGCTGGCTGTTCCTGGCGCTGCATCGCGGTGATTTCGCGGCCGTGGTGCGCGAGCGCCCCGTATGGGACGTCATGATGTGGCTGGCGATGTCCGGCGTGACGGTCGGCGCGCTGACGGGCACCTGGCTGGGGGCGCGGCGGGTCGTGCGCGCCGTCCGGGGGCTCAGAGCTCGGCGGCCCAGTCCTTGGTCTCGAGCAGGCTTCTGACGCGGGCGAGAAACGCCCCCGAGTAGGCGCCGTCGATGGCGCGGTGATCGAACGATTGCGCCAAGATGCCGACCGGCCGAATGCCTATCGCATCTCCCCCGGGCCCCTCGATCACCACCGGTTGCTTGCGGATCGCGTCCACCGACAGAATCGCGACCTGAGGCTGATTGATGATCGGCGCCGTGAGCAAGGTCCCATAGCTGCCGTTGTTCGTCAACGTATAGGTGCCGCCGCTGAGGTCGTCCGCGGCGAGCTTGCCCTCGCGCGCCCGGCGGCCGAGCTCGTGAATCTGCTGCGCCAGCCCCGACACCGTCAGATCGCCGGCATTGCGGATCACGGGGGCGACCAGGCCCTCGAGATCGAGCGCGACCGCGACCGACAAATGAATGCCTGAATGGACGAGCAGGCCGTCGCCGTCGACGCTCGCGTTGATGCGAGGAAACTCCTTGATCGCGAGACAGGCCGCGCGCGCGATGAAAGGCAGATAGGTCAGGGAATAACCGCGCTCGCGGCGCCAGCGCTCGCGAGCCGCAAGGCGCACCTGCTCGACCTTGGCGAAGTCCACTTCGACGGCCTGCAGCACGTGCGCGCTGGTCGCCTTGGACCTGACCATGTGCTCGGCGGTGACGCGTCGAATCCGATCGAAAGCGATGCGCCCGCCTTCCGGCTCCACCCGGTCGGCCGGCTGTTCCGATCGAACCGCGAATGCCGCTGACGGCTCCGGGGCCAGAGGCGGCCGCGGCTCGAGGACGGTATCGCCATCGGAGTCGGCGAGCTTCTCCGCAGGCGCAACGGAAGACGGGTGCTCGATTGCCGCGAGCACGTCCTCGCGCGTGATCCGGCCGTCGCGGCCGCTGCCTTCGATCGTGTGCGGATCGAGCTGATGCTCGGCGATGAGCCGCCGCACGACCGGCGACAGGCGCAGCCGATCCTGCGAGCTGCTCAGATTGATGGGCGTGATCAGCGTGGGCTCGTCGGCCGCGTCGCTCTCACCCGTAAGCTCGATGTGCTCGGCCCCGGGGTCGAAGCCCGGCGAGCCCGCCTCGGGCCGCTCGCCGGGGGCACTGATGACCGCCAGTACCGCACCGACCTCCACCGTCTGGCCGGCCTCGACGAGAACCTTCTCGAGCACGCCGGAGATCGGCGCGGGCACCTCCGTTGCCGCCTTGTCGGTTTCCACGTCGAGCAATAGCTCGTTCTTCTCCACCGTGTCGCCGACCCGCTTGTGCCAGGCGGCAACCGTGCCTTCCGCGACGGTTTCGCCCAATTGCGGCATGAGAATGTTCATTGCGGTGCCCTTCAGTCGACGAGCCGCCGAACGGCCTCGACGATGCGCGCCGCGCTCGGCAGCACGGCATCCTCCAAAGCATCGGCGGACGGAAGCGGAATGTGCGGCGTGGTCACGCGGACGATCGGTCCGTCGAGGTCCCAGAAGATCTCCTCGGCGACGATCGAGGCGATCTCGGCACCCCAGCCGCACAGACGCGGATTCTCTTCCACCGTGACCAGACGCCCGGTGCGGCCGACGGCCTCGAGTATCGTCAGCGTGTCCAAAGGCACCAGCGAACGCACGTCGATCACGGTTGCCGAGATGCCGTGCTCGGCCTCCAGCGTCGCCGCCGCCTGCACCGCCTTGGGCACCATCGCCGCCAGCGCGACAATGGTCACGTCGTCGCCGCTGCGAACGATGCGCGCCTTGCCGAGCTCCTCGACATGCTCGCCGTCCGGCACTTCACCCTTGGTGGCGTAGAGCGATTTCTGCTCGAAGAACATCACCGGATCGGGGTCTCTGACGGCCGCCGCCAGCAAGCCCTTGACGTCCGCCGGCGTCGACGGCGCGACGACCTTGAGGCCGGGTATCGCCATGGCCCAGTTCTCCACGCTCTGCGAGTGCTGCGCGCCGAAGCGGCTGCCGCCGCCGTTGGCGCTGCGAATGACTAGCGGCAAGCTGCATTGGCCGTCGGTCATGTACCGCGTTTTCGCGATCTGGTTCGCCACCAGATCCCAGCAGACGGCGAAGAAATCCGAGAACATGATCTCGGCGATCGGGCGTAGGCCCGTCATCGCCGCGCCCATCGCGGCGCCGACGATCGCTTGCTCGGAGATCGGCGTATCCCTGACCCGCTCGGGCCCGAACTCCTCGAGCAGCCCCACGGTCGCCTTGAAGACCCCGCCAGCTGCAGCCACGTCCTCACCGAGGAACACCACGGTGTCGTCGCGGCGCATTTCTTGGGCGATGCCCGCGCTCACCGCTTCCCTGTAAGTCAACTCCGCCATTGCAGTCGCTCGGCCGCTCCTGAATAAACCGAGCTATCTTACGTCAGTTGGATGACTCGATCTAACCGTGTTTCGGGGATCGACGAGCGTCCTCAGCGCGCTCCGAGAATCCGCAGCTGCGGCGCGGGCAAGGGCGCCGTCAGCCGGGAAACCGTCGCGGGCGAGCGCCGCGGTAACGGCCGATCGTGCGCTTGCGCCGTGCGGGCGCGTTAGCCGATATACTATGGAAACTTCCTCACTGCGCGAAACCCAAGAACCAATGAGCAAGACCTTGAGCATCGCCCTGATTCCCGGTGACGGCATCGGCACCGAGGTCATGCCCGAAGGCGTGCGCGTGCTCGAAGCCGCCGGCCGCAAGCACGGCCTGAGCCTTCGTTGGCGGGAATTCGATTGGTCTTGCGAACGCTACCTCAAGACCGGAAGCATGATGCCGGAGGACGGCATCGAGCAGCTGCGAGCCTTCGATGCCATCTATCTGGGCGCCGTCGGCTTCCCGACCGTCGCCGATCACGTGTCTCTTTGGGGATTGCTGATTCCGATCCGCCGCGAATTCGACCAATACATCAATCTGCGTCCGGTGCGCCTGTTCGAGGGCGTCCCCTGCCCCCTGGCCGGCAAGGTCGCGGGCGATATCGATTTCTACGTCGTGCGCGAGAACGTCGAAGGCGAATATTCGGCGATCGGCGGCATTCAGTACAAGGACACGGATCAGGAAATCGTCGTGCAGCAGAGCATGTTCACGCGCCGCGGCGTCGACCGGGTGCTGAAATACGCGTTCGAGCTCGCGAAATCGCGGCCGGCCAGGCATTTGACCTCGGCCACCAAATCAAACGGTATTATCCACTCGATGCCGTATTGGGACGCCAGGGTTGCGAACATGAGCAAGTCGTATCCAGACGTCGAGGTCGACCAATTCCACATCGACATCTTGACCGCCAACTTCGTCCGCATGCCGGAGCACTTCGACGTCGTCGTCGGCAGCAATCTCTTCGGCGACATTCTTTCGGATCTCGGCCCGGCGTGCACGGGAACGATTGCGATCGCGCCGTCCGCCAACATGAATCCCGAGAAGCTGCACCCGTCGATGTTCGAGCCCGTCCATGGATCGGCACCCGATATCGCAGGCAAGGGCATTGCGAACCCGATCGGCACGATTTGGGCCGGAGCGATGATGCTCCAGCACCTCGGCCACGGAGGGGCGCACGACAGCATCATGAGCGCCGTGGAGAGCGTGCTTCGCGAAGGCGCGCAGCTGACGCGGGACATGGGCGGCCAGGCGAGCACCCAGGAGCTCGGCAAGGCGATCGCAGACGCACTTTAAGGGGGAGACTGAAATGCTCGATCGACGGCTTCGCAACGCAGCTCTGCTACTCGCCGTCGGCGCTGTGCTGCCGCTCGTCGGCTGCGCGCAGCCTGCCGACGCTCCGGAGCGCGAGATCACCAACGTCACCGGGGATCTCTACCGCTTTCGCGAAATCCGCCACATCGGCATGTTCCTCGTGACCGGCGAAGGCATCATCGTCGTGGATCCGACGAACCCGGGCCTCGCGGCGTGGCTCAAGGAAGAGCTCGATCGGCGTTTCGGCCTGCCGGTCCGCTACGTGATCTACAGCCACAGTCACAACGATCACGCATCCGGGGGCGAGGTTTTCGCGGACACGGCGACGTTCATCGGCCATGTCAACATGCGCAAGAATCTCCAGAAACCCCCGCCCGACGCACCGCTGCTGCCGCGCGAGCGGCTCTGGGACGTCGACGGCAACGGCACCATCGAGTCATCAGAGGCGAACCCCTACGCGTCGCAAGCCTTCGAGCTTCTCGGGAAGGCCGACACCGACGGCTTGACGCGATCGGACATCTGGGAAGTGCGCTTCGGGGGTGGGACGCATCCGCCGGATATCTATTATGCGGATCATCTGACGGTCAGGCTCGGCGGCAAGTCGGTCGAGCTCCACTACACCGGAAGAAATCATACCGACGACATGACGACGGTGTTGTTTCCGGAAGAGCGAACGATCTATACGGTCGATTTCCTCACGCCGAATCGCCTGCCGTTCACCGACCTCGACGGCGGCTACCTGCCCGAATGGCTCGCTTCCCTGCGTCTCGTCGAGCAACTCGACTTCGACATCATCTCTCCGGGTCACGAAGCCGTCGGCACCAAGGCCCAGGTGTCGGAGCAGGTACGCTACCTGGAAGATCTGATCGCCGAGGTCTCGGCCGGCATCGCCGCCGGTCGGAGCAAGCAGGAGCTGGTCGACACCGTGCTGTTGGAGCAGCACTCGCACTTGCTCGAGTATGACAATTTCCGGCCGCAGAACGTCGGCGGCGCCTACGAGATATTGGTGTCGTCCGAGCAGTAGCTCGAGGAGATCCAGCCGATCCGAATCGGCCGCAATCGCGGCCGTTCTCATAACCGATGAGCGAACTCTTCTTCGATCCCGCGTTCGTCGTCGTGGCCGTCGTCGCGGTGCTGATCACTGGCATCTCCAAGGGCGGCTTCGGCGGAATGGCGCTGCTGGCCGTGCCCGTGATGTCGCTGGTCATATCGCCGATTCAGGCCGCCGGCATCATGCTGCCCATCATGATTCCCATGGACGTGCTCAGCGTCTGGGTCTATCGCAAGCGCTTCGATCGCGACAATCTGATCGTGCTGCTGCCGGCCGCGGCATTCGGCGTGACCATCGGCGGATTGACGGCGCGCTGGGTCAACGATGACGTCGTGCGATTGCTCGTCGGCGTCATCGCCGTGGTGTTCATCTCGCATCGCTGGCTCGGCATGCGCCGCACCGGAACGGCCGAGACACCCGACCGCAAGCCTCCGAGAAAGGCCTGGGGCGTGCTCTGGGGCGCGTGCGCGGGGTTTACGAGCTTCCTGGCGCACGCCGGATCGCCGCCATACCAGGTGTACGTGCTGCCGCAGCGTCTGAGCAAGGAGCTCTACGCGGGCACGAGCGTGATCTTCTTTGCGACCGTCAATGCAATCAAGCTCATCCCCTACGGACTGCTGGGACAACTCTCGCCGGCGAATTTGTCGGTATCCGGCATGCTGCTGCCGCTCGTTCCGCTGGGCGTGTTCCTCGGAGTCTGGATGAACCGCAAGCTGCGCGAAGACATTTTTTATGCCATCGTGATGACCGCGATCTTTGTCGTCGGCATACGGCTGATCTGGGACGGGGTCAGCAACGTGCTCGCGACGTAACAAACGCGCGGCGAGACTCGGCGCACCCGGCGCGAGCTCGCGAGCGGCAAGCCGGACCGCGGGCATCGAGGTGATACACTGCGCTGGCCTTGCCGCGCGAGCACATTATGAATGAGCGCACCGTCAGCAACTCGATCGTTCTCGTGACGGCGTTGCTCGGCGCGGCTTTACCACCGCCGACCGCCGCGGAGGATTTCCGCCTCACCGCGGGCGCCCCCCAGTCGACCAACCTGCCCTGGATCGGTGTCATTCAGCGTGTCGTCGTGCCGGAATCGAACGCCCGGCTCGCGGCCGCGGGCAGCCCGCACCGGATCGTCTGGCGCGAAGCCTACGGCGGGTCCCTGTACAAGTGGCAGAACACGCTCGAGGCAATCGAGATCGGCCTCGCGGACATCGGCTGGGTCGGAGCGCTGTGGGAAGTGTCGAAGATGCCGCTGCAGAACGTCACCTACAACGCGCCGTTCGTCACCGACGATCTCGTGATGCTGCTCGACATCTTCAACGAATTGCACGACAGCATGCCGGCGCTCGCCGAGGCCTGGCGCGAGCAGAACCAGATCATGCTCGGCGCGAGCGGCGTGGACACCTACCATCTGCTCACGACCTTCCCGGTGGATGGTGTCGACGATCTCAGAGGAAGAAAAATACTCGCTCCGGGACCGTCCGCCGCCTGGCTCGAAGGCACCGGCGCGGTTGCGGTCAACGGCGGCCTCAACACCTATTACACGCAGATCCGCACCGGAGTCGCGGACGGTGTGCTGACGATCCTGACCGGCGCTTATCCCTACCGCATACATGAGGTCGCTCCGTACGTCACGCTCGTCGGGCTCGGCGCGCAATTCAACGGCGGTCTGGCGATGAACCTGGACACCTGGAACCGCCTCCCGGCCGACGTGCAGAGCGTGATGGCGGAGCTGGGACTCGAGTACAGCCGCGGGATGGCCTTGGAGGTCGTGCAGCGCTACGACCGCGCTCTGGCCGGCGTCGCCGCCGAAGGCGCGCTCGTGACGAGCTTGAGCGATGAAGAAAAGCTCAAATGGATCAATGGCCTGCCGGATATCGCCGGACGCTGGGTGGCGGCCGCCGAACGCCGCGGGCATCCCGCAGCCTCGGTGCTCGCGGCCTTCATGACTGAATTCAGGCAGCGCGGCGGGCGGCCGCTGCGCGATTGGGACGCGCCTCGCCCGACGGCGACGGCCGACTGAATCGCAACTCACGCCATGCCCCGAAAGCCGGCAGTCGGCCTTCTCGAGGCACTCGTGCAAGCGATGAACGGTGCCGGCGTCGTCTGGATCTTCGCGCTGACGTTTCTCATCTGCGCCGACATTGCCGGACGAACGCTCTTCGATACGCCCCTGCAAGCCGTCCCGGAAATCGTTTCGCTGTCCCTGATCGCCTGCGTGTTCCTCCAGCTCGCATTCGCCGTGCGCACGGGCCGGCTGACGCGCGCCGAGATCCTGCTGGCGCGGCTGCGCGAGACCAGGCCTCTGATCGCCGCCGCCGCCAGCCGGTTTTTCGCGCTCGCCGGAGCATCGGTCTTCGCGGTGATCGCTATCGGGGCATGGCCGGATTTCCGCCGCGCCTTTGCAACCGGCGAATTCGTCGGCGTCGAGGGGATCTACACGTTGCCGGTGTCGCCGATCAAGTTCCTGGTCGTCGCGGGCTCGCTCGTCGCCGCGCTCTGCTATCTGGCGGAGCTCGGCGGCTCGATCGCCGCCGGGCGGCTCAAGAGCCTGGCCTTGGCCGTGCTGCTCGCGGCGGCGATCGGCGCGCTGGCGCTCCTCGGCTGGCAGTTGCTGCCCACGGACCGCGAAATCGGCGCGCTTGCGATCGCCGCGGTGCTGCTGCTGATAGCTCTGGGCACGCCGATCGCGGTCGCATTGCTGCTCGTCGGCTTTCTCGGGCTCGGGCTCCTGAAGCGCGACTTCCAGATCGCCACCGACACGCTGTCTCTGGCGGCTCAAGGAACGATCTCGGAATACGAGTTCGCTACCGTACCGCTGTTCGTGCTCATGGGCTTGTTCGTCAGCGTATCGGAGATCGGCAAGGACAGCTTTCGCGCGGCGCAGCGCGCTTTCGGGCGGCTTCGCGGCGGTTTGGGCGTCGCGACCGTCGCAGCCAACGCGGTGTTCGCCGCGATCACCGGAATCTCGATCGCTTCCGCCGCGATCTTCTCCAAGATCGCGGTCCCGGAGATGATATCGCGAGGCTACAAGCCGGCGTTCGCCGTAGGGCTTACCGCCGGATCCTCGGTGCTCGGCATGCTCATTCCGCCGAGCCTGCTGCTGATTATCTACGGCGTATTGGCGGAGGTCTCTATCGGCGCATTGTTTCTCGCCGCGATCGTGCCCGGGGTGCTGCTGGCCGTCGCCTTCGCCGTCGGTGTGGTCGCGATGGCCTGGCTTTGGCCGGGTTTCGTCGGCGATACGCAGCACGGCTGCGCGGAGCTTTCGATGCGTTGGCGCGACGCGGGGCTCGCCTTTCTGCCCGTGCTGATCCTCGTCGTGCTGGTGCTCGGCGGGATCTACGGCGGCATCTTCACACCCACCGAGGCCGGCGCCGCCGGCGCCTTCGCTGCGATGTGCCTCGCACTGATCAAGCGGCGCCTGTCCTTGAGCGGCCTTTGGGACGTCATCCGCGAAACCGGCCAGATCAGCGTCGCGATTCTGTTCCTGATCATCAGCGCCAGCACCTTCAGCCGCATGTTGACGCTCACGGGCCTGCCGGCGGAGATGGCCGCTTACGTCGACGGGCTCGGACTGGGGCTGGCGGGATTCCTTGCCGGCTATCTGGTGTTGCTGATCCTGCTCGGCATGGTGCTGGACTCGACCTCGATACTGTTGATCCTGCTGCCGTTGGCGCTGCCCACTGTCGGCGAGCTCGGCGGTAACCTGATCTGGTTCGGTATCGTCACGGTCATCGGCGTGGAGATAGGCCTGCTCACGCCGCCGCTGGGCTTGAGCGTATACGTGATCCAGTCGACGCTCGATGACGAGCGGATAACGCTCGGCACGATCTTCGCCGGCGCTTTCCCGTTCGTGCTCATCACCCTGGCTGTGACACTGCTGTTGATGGCGTATCCTCCGTTGAGCCTGATCTTTCAATAGCGCCCGGAGCCCCGGCGAGCCGTCGCAGTCAGGCGGCTCGCGCCTCTCTCGTGCCGCCGAGCGTCGCGACACTCAAAGCCAGCATCAAGCCGAGAGCGTCACCCACGAGCCCTTGAGTGAGCAGCGCGACGCCTGCGGCCGCGGCGGCGACGCGGGCCCAGCCCGTGAGCGGCCAGCGCAGGTAACCGACGATGGCGGCGGCCAGCATATAGACGCCGACGGTCCCCGCGAGCACCGTCGATGCAATCTCCCACAACGAGCCTTGTGCCAGCAAGCCAGGACCGAAGAAAAACGCGAACGGCAGCAGATAGCTGACGATGCCGTAGCGGAACGCGGTCCAGCCGACGAGATTGATCTCGGCCTGCGCGATGCCTGCGGCGACATAGGACGCCAGCGCCACCGGCGGCGTGATCGTCGACACACAGCCAAAGAAGAACACGAACAGGTGCGCCGTCAGCAACGGCACCCCCATGTCGACGAGCGCCGGCGCGACGACGGTCGCCAGGATCAGATAGGCGGCCGTGGTGGGCAAGCCCATGCCGAGAACGATCGCGACCAGCATGGTCAGAATCAAACCGACCAGCGGGATGCCGCCGGAAAGGGCGATGATGAACGCCGACAGCTTCGATCCCAAGCCGGTGATCGACAAGGTTCCCGAGATGATGCCGGCGGCGGCGCAAGCCGCCGAGATCGGCAGCACGTTGCGCGTGCCCACGCCGATCGCGAGCGCCGTCTTACGCGCAAGCTCCCGCAGCGGCGGCCGATGAAACAAGGCATAAAGCAGCACCAGCGCCGCAATCGCGTAAGCCGATGCCTTTACCGGGGAATACCCGAACACCATCGCGCCGATCAGGGACACGAAGGGCACGACGTAGGGCACGCCGCTCCAAAGCGACCTCGAAACGGCCGGCGCGTTGTCCGCTTCCCCGCCGCCGATGTCGCTTTTCAAAGCCTGCAGATGCACGACGAACAGAATCGAAAGGAAGAACAGCAACGCCGGAATCAAGCTCGCCTTCATGACGTTCACGTACGGCGTTCCGACGATCTCGGCCATGATGAAGGCCGCCGCGCCCATGACCGGCGGCATGATCTGGCCGCCCGTGGATACCACCGCCTCGATCGCGGCCGCCTGATGCGGCCGATAGCCCTCTCGCTTCATCATCGGAATCGTGAACGAACCGGTGACGGCGACGTTCCCAGCGGCTGAGCCCGAGATCATCCCGAGCAAGGTGCTGAACAGCACGGCGGTCTTGGCGGACGCGGCCCGCAAGCCCCGTGTGACGGAGCGCGAGACGTCGAAGAAAAAATCGCCGGCGCCGAACTCGCCGAGAAACGCCCCGAAAATGGTGAACAGAACGATATAAGTCGAAGCGACGCCGATCGGAATCCCATAGATGCCTTGAGCGGACAGGGAAAGAAAAGAGACGACGGTCTCGAAGCGCGCGCCACGGCTATAGAGCATGCCGCCGAGATGGGGAGAAACGAAGGGATAGAGCAATAGGACGAGCGTAACGAGCGTCAGGAACAAGCCTACCGCCCGGCGTGCCGCCTCGAGCACCAGCAATACGATTACGCTCGCAACGACGATATCCAAGGAGCGGGCCTCGCCGCCGCTCAAGGCGATCGCGCTCCAACGCGCGAGCAGATAGGCACCCGTGATCAACGCCAGCGCAGCCAAGACGGCGTCGAGCGCTCGTACCAGCCGCCCTGCCCGCGCTGCGGCGCCGGGCCCGCCCGTGCGCGCGGCGAGAAATATCAATGCCAGCACGGCGGTCAGATGCACCGCCCTCACGATCATCGTGGACAGCACCAGCAAGCCGGAAACGTTGGCGAGATGAAATACGCCCAAGGCGAACGCCACGGAAATCGTCAATCGGCGTCGAAGATCGAGGGCGCCTGCCGTGGCGCTCACGAGGCGAGGCTCAGCTCAAGGCCCGGCAAAGTAACGCAACGCGCCGGGGTGGAGCGGTATCGGCAAGCGGTCGTAGCGCTCGGGATCGATTTGCAGGGCCACCGCATTCGTACGCCGAAGATCGTCCAGATGGCCGAATATCGCGGTGACGATGTCGTAGACGACTTCCGGCGTCTCCGCGGCATTGACGATGAGCACGTTGTCCACGGCGAGCGCGGCGGCCACTTCGGCCGTATCGTAGATCTCGCGCGGAATGTCGACCACCGTGTAGTACGGGTTCTCCTCGGTCACTGCCGACAGCACGGTCGCGTCGATCGAGAGAAACCTGAGCCTTAGGGTCGCGCGCGCCTGCATCACCGCCGCGGCGGGGTAACCCGCCAGCGCAAATGCCGCATCGACATTGCCGTCGCTGAGCTGGCTGAAACCGTCCGAGTAAGACAGGAAGCTCGGCACGATATCGTCCAAGGTCATGCCGTGCGCCGCAAGCAACAGCTGTGTGAGCGTCACGGTCGGGCCGCCCGCCGGACCTATGGCGACGCGCCTGCCGCGCAGCTCGGGGAAAGTTCGAATATCTCCACGAGCCGTCGTCAGCAGATGCAGCACGCTGGGATGCAGTGCTCCCGCCGCCATGATATCGAGGGGCATGCGATAAGGCGGCAAGCCGTGATGCGCGAAATACGCCAGGTCCGCGTTGGTCAATGCGAGCTCGAGCTCGCCGCCGGAGACCAGGCGCGGGTTTTCTATCGCGCCGCGCGTGACAATGGGTACCATCGTGATGCCGCCGGCGTGCTGCGTCACCAGATTGGCAATGCCCTGGCCGAGCGGATAGTAAGCGCCGCCGAGATCGGCCGTGCCGAGACGGTATTCATCGACCGCGGAACCCGGCCCGCAGGCG
>Ga0302046_10004264_pt1 | contig 12733 bp, 6 predicted proteins | sample RVTome_11_FD_200261 | JGI IMG/M metagenome (GOLD analysis project Ga0302046, IMG submission 200261) | Soil microbial communities from uranium-contaminated site in the Upper Colorado River Basin, Wyoming, United States - RVT147D111 (version 2) ...
CTCATGCGCGGAAGACCCTCGACGCTCGGGCTCGCACTCGCCGGATTCGGACTCATCTTCGTCGGCATCGACACGCTCACCGCGGGGATGGAGAGTCTCGCCGAACGGATCGACGCGGCCGCACTTCCAGGGGGAACCTGGCTGGGCCGGTTGTTGCTGGTGGGCATCGGAATCGTGATGTCGGTGGTGATGCAATCGTCCAGTGCCGCCGTGGCCGCCACGCTAACCGCACTCCACGCGGGTGCAATCGGGCTCGCGGACGGCGCGGCGCTGGTGATCGGTCAGAACGTCGGTACAACGGTGACGGCGGCGATCGCGCAAATCGGCGCGTCAGTACCCGCCAAACGCACGGCGCTCGCCCACATTCTCTTCAATCTCCTCACCGCTGCCGTGGCGTTCGCCATCCTGCCCCTGTTCCTCCACGGCGTCCATCTCGTCAATACACGACTGGATATCTCGGGTGACGCGGCGACGCTGGCTGCGTTCCACACCGCGTTCAATCTCCTCGGCGTGCTCCTGCTGCTTCCGTTCGTGACGCCGTTCGCGCGGATGGTCATCAAGTGGATTCCGGACCGCGGCCCTCAACTCACGCGACTGCTCGATCCGTCGGTCGCCGCCATCGCGCCCGTCGCGCTGGATACCGCGCGCCGGACCGCGCTCGACATTGCGATGGTGGTATTGCGCAACGTGCAGTCACTGGCACGAGGGGTGCGCAGACCGGATACAGCCGAGGAACTTACCGCGGCTGAACACGCCGTCGAGGCGACGCGCGCGTTTCTCGAAGGCGTCCGTACCTCCGCGGACGCCGGCGCGGACCATGCGCGGCACATCGCGGTGCTCCACGCGTTGGATCACCTGGACCGCCTGATCGTGGCGGCGGGGGAAACGCGGCACGTCGGGGCCATGACCCTGTCAGGCATGCACCCGCACGCACACCGGTTTGCCGAGGGACTCGCCCAACCACTGCAGTGGCTGGAAGCTCCCACAGATACCACACCCGTTCCGGCGCTCGAAATACTCTCACTGGAGTTGGCCGATACTCGGCGTCTGCACCGACGGGAACTCCTCGATCGGACGGCTTCCGGGGAAGTGGCACCGGCGACGGCGGACCGTGAGTTGGACGCGCTGCGGTGGATCGACCGGCTTGCCTACCACGTGTGGCGTTCCATGCACCACCTGCAGACGGGCAATGCGGCAGTCGATACACACAGCGATGCGCCCGCCGAGCCGGAGCGGGAACCGAGGTCATGACGTATCCGGCGCGGGCCGTGCAGAGTCATCCGGCGTCTTGGGCGGAAGGAACCAGCGACGCGTGACCAATCCACCTAAACGGCAAACCCCGAAGTCACAGAACTCGGTCATACGATGGCTCCTTGATTCTGATCCTTCGATCCGCTGGCAGGTGATGCGTGATCTGACCGAAACGCCCGCGGACGATGTCGCGACCGAGCGCGCTCTAGTCGCGACCGCGGGCAACGGCGCGCGGCTGCTCGCCCTCCAGGGGGCCGACGGGCGGTGGGGCGGCGCAGCGTGGAACCGGGGGTGGGACTCCACCATGCACGCCCTGATGCTGCTGCGGGACATGGGTCTCGATCCTGCGAGCGACCAGGCGCGCCGTGCGGTGGGCCTCGTCCGCGACCGAGTGACGTGGCAGGGATGTGGCCCTCAGGAATGTGACGGCAACGCCTTCTTTGCCGGCGAGGTCGAGCCCTGCATCAACGGGCAGGTCGCGGCAGTCGGGGCGTATTTCGGCCAGGACGTCCATGGCATCGTCGACCGCCTACTCGGCGAGCAGCTGGCCGACGGTGGCTGGAACTGCGAGGCATCCAACGGCTCGACGCGGTCGTCGTTCAACACCACGATCTGCGTGCTCGAAGCCCTGTTCGAATACGAACGGGCCATCGGTGGCAGCGCGGAGGTGATCGGGGCCCGTCTCCGGGGGCAGGAGTACCTCCTCGAGCGCCGTCTCTTCCGCCGGAGGTCGACTGGCGAGGTGATCGAGCGAGATCGCAAGGGCGACACCGTGTGGACGCGCTTCGCCTTCCCGACGTGGTGGCATTACGACGTGCTGCGGGGCCTGGAGTACTTGTGCCGCGCCGGCGTTGGACCCGACGAGCGCGTAGCCGAGGCGATCGACTTGGTGGTGTCGAGGTGCGACGACGACGGCAGGTGGCCGCTCGATGCCCAGTACCCCGGCACGATGCTGGTCGAGACGGATGAGGGCGAGGGCCGGCCGAGTCGGTGGAACACGCTGCGCGCCTTACGAGTGTTGGACTGGTATTCACGACGAGACTAACGCAGATGCCGGCTGGAAGAGATGCTCGCAACGTCCCCTCCTCATTTGGCAAAGGCGGTCCACGGATAGACACCCCAACTCGGCAAACGCTCTGGCTCTCAACCCCAGCTTCCACTCGGCCCGTCAAGTCGCACATGATGCTATACTAGATGGATGTACAGCGAATCTTCCGACAAACGGGCAATACTGCAGCGCGGGGTGGCCACCTGGCAGAAAGCTGCACCGGCGCTGGAGCGTTAGAAGCGCGAAGAACTCGAGGAACTCGATAGGGTGACCGCCTTGGCGCAGCTCGAGGCAGCCTTTGCCCGTGCGCTTGAACAGTCTCCCATGTCCGACACCAGCGGTCTCGTCGAACAGCAGCGGTACTTCCTCCGACTGGTGCAACCGACAACCGATCCCGATGACCATTCGTGTTTCAGTGCTCCTTCCCGTGCGCGACGCCTCAACCACGCTGGCTGCGGCGATCGCATCTCTCGAAGCGCAGACGTTCAGGGACTTCGAGATCATCGCGGTGGATGACGGCTCCAGCGATGATACGGCTCAGATGCTTTCGCGCACCGAGTCCGCGCGGCTTCACGTCTACGCATCCCCGGGTCGCGGTATCGTCGCCGCCCTCAACCATGCGGCCGCTCACGCCGCCGGTGACCTGCTGGCCCGGATGGACGCGGACGACATCGCACACCCGGAGCGTCTCGCGAAGCAGGTGGCCCTGATGGACGCCGAGCCGGATGTCGTGGCCTGCGGCACGCAGATCCGGTACGTCCCGCGCACCGGGCTCAAGGACGGCGCCCGGCGTTACGAGGCGTGGATCAACTCGGTCATTACACGTCACGAGATCGAGCGTGACCTGTTCGTGGAGTGTCCGATCCCGCACCCGACCCTGATGGTGCGGCACGCGGCGTTTCCGGGATATCGCGAGGGACCGTTCCCGGAAGACTACGACCTGCTCTTCCGGCTGCGCGGCCCGTTCGCCAAAGTGCCGGAGGTGTTGCTGGATTGGCGGGATTCCGCCACACGCCTTTCACGCACCGAGGTGCGCTACGCTCCAGAAGGGTTCCGACGACTGAAGGCCCGGTATCTCAGCGCACTGCGTGCTTATGCGAAACCGGTGGTGGTCTGGGGCGCCGGTCCCGTGGGCAAGGCCTTTGCGCTGGAACTCCAGCGGATTCCCGTTCCCGTCGTCGCATTCGTGGATCTCGATCCCCGAAAGGTTGGTCAGCGGATTCACGGTGCGCCCGTAGTCGCGCCGGAAAATATCGATGCGTACCGGCATGCCTACGTCGTGGCGGCGGTGGGACAGGCAGGCGCGAGGGAAGAGATCCGGGCGGCCCTGACGGAATCCGGGTGGCGTGAGCGGTTCGATTGGTGTGCGGTGGCATAACAACCGCCCGGCGAGCGACCACGCGCGAGCGGTTCCGCCGCGTCCGCAGACCATCAGGACCAAGCCGCCGCGCTCTAGAACAACTCCTTCGCCGCCTTGATCATTGCTACAACACCCGGACTCACCTTCAACTCTTCCTCGGTCAACAGCGTGTAGTGTACGTCGTTGTCCTCTCCCGAGAAGGCGGCCACGATGTCGCCGAGCACCGTGTACGCACCCTTGTTGCGAAACGTCCTGGTGGTGGTGTCAAAGCCGATCTCGCCGTACCCGGATGCGGCGAAGTCTCCCATGTCGACGCGCTCGTTCCGGTGATTGAGATATGTCTTCCCGGCAATCACCTGACACCCGGCGGACCAGGCGGCGCTGTCCTTGAAGCCCGAGCCACCCCAATGGATGTTAATGGAGTGATTCAACTCGACACCCTTAGCGATGTCGTCCTGCGACAGGTGCATGTCCTTCTTCGAGCGCACTACCAGAACACCGTTGCCCTTGGGTTTCAACGCCTGATAGATGCGATCGGCCACGGTGAGCTTGTGCCAACCGAACCGATACAGGTGCTGCCCCGTTGCGAGGAACGGGGCACCGCGTTCCTGACCCGCTCTCCCGGCAACGGTGCCCGGATCCGTCGATCCAAAGAACGTGAACACCATCCCCCGAATGAAGAGGAAAAAGACATCGTTCAGTCTCTGCGCCGTCGCGGCACTGCTCTCCCGGACACCAATCAAATGAATGAACTTCGGATCAAAGTCCCAGTGGGCAACCTTCACGGTATCCGTCTTGCCGCTGTACTTGTTCACCTCACGCAGCATGCCACTGGGATTGGCCTCGCAGTCCGCGCGTATCTTGCGCAGCAACCCGAGCCCGTGTTCATACCTCGGGTCCGGAGGCCCCGTCTCCCAATCCGCTTTTTTTCCTTCCCTTTGCCACCTCGCAACAGCCTCGAAGCCCTTCGTGCCGAGCGCACCATCCGGCGAGCCGATCGCGTCGTCTTTCTCGACGGTTCTGACGTATTCCTGAAACAGCCGGATTGCGCAGGTCGTCCGATACCCGCAGATCCCGTCCCGCTGACCAAACGGCAGGAAACCGACATCGTGCAGAAAGCCCTGCACTTCCTTGACAGACAGTGGATCAGCAGGGGACACCGGCGCTTTCTCGACGTACACGCCTTCCCCCTCACCGCGCAACTTGCTCTCTGAAACCGCATGTCCCGTCAATTTGGTGGCCAGGTCCAGATACGCCTTCCAGGCAGCATCGGAGACGCCCCTGTCAACTGTTCCCAACGCAATCATCCACGCCTCCGCAAGAGAAGTAACCGAATTTAACCGGTTCTCCGGGACGCGGGGCGCCTGTCCTGGCCTCAGGCGCCTTGCCCGGGAGGCCCTTTGGCTTCAAACTGCCGGAGCGTTTCCTCCAACTTTTTCCGTACAGGAGTCGTAATGCCAGCTCAATCCAATCGGGTCATGCGGTCCGTCCGGAACGTGTATGGACCGGCTTTGATCGCCTCGGCGTTCCTCGTTCTCTTCCACACCGCCATCACCGGGACCCTGTTCGCACAGGACCGCGGATACAATGACGTCGTGCCGGCAACGGCTCAGACCGACGACGGGTTGTTCGATGTGCATCGCGTCGGGGATACGCTGCTGTTTGAAATCCCCGATGCCATGCTCGGTCGGGACATGATTATCATGAGCCGGCTCCATCGCGTGCAGGAGGGTCACAGCGACGTTGGAGCCATGTTCGCGCCCAACATCCTCGTACGGTGGGAACGTCGGGGAGACCGTATCCTGTTACGCGTCACATCGCACTCGACGACGGCCGATCCGGAGGACCACGTCAGTATCGCCGTCGACAATCAGAACTTCTCGCCCGTGCTCGCATCGTTCGCGATCCAGGCTCGCGGTGAGGAATCGAGCGTCATCGATGTGACCGACCTGTACCTGGATGACTCACCGGTGTTTTCACTCCCCGCTTCACAACGCAGGCAGATGGAGGTGCGCCGGTATGACCGGGATCGCAGCTGGCTCGAATGGTCAAAGAGCTTTCCCATCAACGTTGAAGTGCGGGTGGTCCAGACGTACGACGCGGCACAAACTCCATCCAATGCACGCGGTGGCACGCTGTCGTTCGAAGTGAACCACTCCATGGTGCTCCTTCCCGAGGAACCGATGATGCCGCGGCTCTGGGATGAACGGGTGGGGTTCATCTCGATTGATCGGACCAACTACTCGCGCGACTTTGACGGTGTTCGACCGGAACGGTATGCACGTCGCTACCGGCTCGAACCGTCCGACACGGCGGCCTTCCTGCGGGGGGAACTGGTTGAACCGGTAAACCCCTGGGTCTGGTACATCGATCCCGCGACACCGGAGGAGATCGTCCCGTACATTGAAGCCGGTATCCTCGAGTGGAACGAAGGTTTCGCGGAAGCGGGATTCCGAAACGCCATTCAGGTCCGCCGTGCCCCGACGGAAGAGGAGGATCCCGAGTTCAGCCTGCTGGATGCGCGTTTCTCCGTCCTGCGCTACGTCGCCTCGCCGACGCGCTCCGCCAACTCGGGAGGCGACGTTGTCGACCCTCGATCCGGGGAGGTGATCCGTGCGCACACGAACTTCTATCAGGGTGTGAACGAACGCATGCGCTGGCAGCTCCTCAGTCAGGTGGCGACGGCGGCTGACGATCCCAGATATCGCGACGACGACCTGCCCGACGACCTCATGGGCGAGGCGATCAGATACGTGACGTCGCACGAAACGGCGCACTCGGTCGGCCTGCCGCACAACCAGCGGGCGAACTTTGTCTTCCCCGTGGATTCCATTCGCGACCCTGATTTCGTCCGCCGCATGGGGCATTCGGGATCTTCGGTCGGACGCACGCGCTTCAACTACGCCGCCCAACCCGGCGATCATGTCCCACCGGAGCGGCGTATGGGCGTGTGGGACGCGTGGGCAATCCGCTGGGGGTACCGCCCGATCATCGAAGCCGAAACCCCGGAAGACGAACTCGAGACGCTCAACCAGTGGATCGTCGAGCGAGCAGACAAACCGTGGTTCCGTTTCGCGTCGGCGCAGTTCGGAATGGACGTGGAGTGGGACCCCTATCGGATGACCGAGGGGATAAGTGACGATCCCGTCGAAGCAGCCGTCCTCGGCATGGCAAATCTCCGTGTCATGGTCGACAGCCTGATGGACTGGGTGCTCGATCCGGGAGACGACTATTACGAGTTGGAAACACACTATCTCCAGGCCCTGACGCAATGGAACCGTTACGCGGAACATGCGGCCGCCGCGGTGGGTGGATCGTGGACGCATCACAAGCGATACGGCGAAGAGGGATGGGTCTACACACCGATTGAACCCGACTACCAGCGCACGGCGATGCGCTTCATCGATGAGTATGTCCTGCGGACGCCTCAATGGGCGTTGAATCTCGACATCCTCCGCCGTCTGGAACACGCGGGAGCGGTCGAACGGATCCGCGCGTACCAGGAACTGGCCGTGCAACGCCTGCTCAATCACGCCCGGCTCGCCCGTCTGATCGAACATGAGACGTTTCTCGGAAACGAAACGTACACGCCCACGCAGATGCTGGATGACACGCGTGCAATCGTCTGGCGAGAACTCGCCGATGGCGGTCCCATCGATACCTACCGCCGTAACCAGCAACGGGCGTACCTGGCGCAGGCCCATCACCTGCTGCACGATGCCGAAGCAGAACACTGGAACCCACCGGCATCCGGGAACCTGCGCGTCGGCCGCAACGACGATCCACCGCTCAACGCGGACCTGCATATCGGACAGTCGGACATCCGCCCACTGATCAGGGATCAGCTTCGCATGCTCGAAGGGGAAATCGAGTCTGCGCTCGAACGGGGTGTGACGGATCGCATGACGCGTATCCATCTCGAGGACGCACTGACGCGCGTTCGCAGTGCACTGTGAGGTTTCCGGCGATACGGTTGGTGATGACCCCGCCTGGGATCGAGTTCTACGGAATTCGCGTGGAGGCGAGCAGGTCCAGTACACTCGACGAATTCCTGCGTGAGCGCCTGCGAGAGTCACTGGAGGTCGGAAGGTCGGTGACGGTGGGGGCGATAACCGTGACCGCACGGGAGATCGTGGACGGGCGTGGAGACCGTGGGATTGAGCATTGTCACTGATCCCGGTCCCGATCTTGTGATAGAGGAGCCTCAGGCTGACGATTCGGCAGGTGCCGACTAATGCACCGCGCTTGCGCTGCGCGCGATTGCCATCCAATAACCGTGGCGGACCAGTAGTTCGTTCCGCGTGCGAGGAGTGTAACACGCAGGTGCTGAACCTTCGTAGGATATCCGGCGGTACCGTTGATGGCCACGAAGCGTGTCGCACCCTGGCCTCGACCCGATGGCTGCCCAGACGCTCAACCGGGGGGGCGGTCCCCAAGACAGGTGGCGCGAGCCCCAGTTAGTTCGATTGCGTATTCATTAATAGTGCGCGGGATTCGGCGCTGGCGGTTGAGGACCCGGGAGATGGGTCCGTGTCATATCCTTCAGCCCTGTTTATGCACCTTGCCAGCTCGTCGACTTGGGCAGGCATCGGGGCCAGCTCAGTTCGCAAGTTGGACGCAGGATGTTCCCGTGGTTCCGAGGATGGTGGGGGGTCGTGTCGTGCTGCGGTAGGCGCTCGAGCGCAAAACACCGTCGTATGCGGCGGACCCGCCGACAGCTCCGAAAGTCAGCCACGGCTATTCGTCACCGTCGCTGCCCAGGTTCGCAACGGGGCCGGAATGATCGTATGAAAGGGTCGCCTGCCTTGGGCCACCGTTCTGGGCCGGTCCGCGCATACTCAGGGTTCGAACCACTCGCCGGCCCCGGTGATGACGGGCACCACCTTTTACGCATTGACGTCGCCCAAGCCAAGCTTGCCTTCGAGCGTGTGCTCCACGTAGCGAGTTTTCGTGGCCCGTTGGAAGATCCAGTACAGGATCGGCGGCGCCACAAAGATCGACGAAAACGTCCCCACAACGATCCCGAAGCTCATCACCAGCGCGAACGGCTTGATCACCGTCCCCGCAAGAAACGACAGTACGAGCGCGGTCGCGATGGTCGTCCCGCCGGTCAGCACCGTGCGCGGCAGCGTCTCGTTGATCGACACGTTCAGGATTTCGGCGAACCCGCGTTTCGCCCGGTGACGGAGATTGTCGCGCACACGGTCGAAGATGACGATCGTATCGTTGAGTGAATAACCAAGCACCGTCAGCATGGCCGCGACCACAACGAGGCTCACCTCGAGATTGACGTAGCGAATGAACGCCACGGTTGCCAGAATGTCGTGTGCCGTTGCCAGCACGGCGGCCAGACCAAACCGCCACTCGAATCGAAACGCCAGGTAGATCAGCGTAGTGGCGAAGCTCACGGCGATAGCGATGAGGGCCTTCTGCTGCAACTCGGAGCTGACTTTGGGCCCCACCCCTCCGCTGCGACCGAGCTGGTAGCTTCCCGCGCCCAGCTCGCGCTCCAGTGCCGCGTCCACCGCGGCCGTGACGGCCTCCGTGCTGCCGTCCTCCATCGTCGTGCCGTCGAGCCGCGCACGAATGACGTACTCGCGGTCCGACCCGAACCGCTGGATCTCGGCGCCGTCGAGTCCGGCCATCTGCATGGCGCTCCGAATCCGATCGGCGCCAACGCCGTCCGCAGTCTGAACGTGCACCATCGTGCCCCCGGTGAACTCGATGCTGTAGGTGACGCCCTGAACAACGAGCCACACCAACCCCGGGACGATGAGCGCCGCGCTCGAGCCCAAGGCCCACCGGCGGATCGCGAGGAAGTCAACCTTAGCCCGACTGAGGAAGCCAAGCGTCCGCATCGGAATCGTGCGGAGCGCGGGACGCACCCGCAGCCACACCAGGAAAAACGTGCGGGTGACGAAGACAGCCGATAGCATCGAGGCGGCAAGCCCGACGAGCAGTGTGACGGCGAATCCCTGGACCGGACCTGTCCCGATCTTGTAGAGCACCAGCGCCGTGAGCGCCGTCGTGACGTTGGAATCCACGATCGCGCTCATTGCGTTCTTGAACCCCGCGTGCACCGCGCGGCCTGGTGATCTCCCGGCGGCCAGCTCCTCGCGTATCCGTTCGAAGATCAGGACGTTGGCGTCAACCGCCATACCGATCGAAAGCGCGAACCCCGCAAGCCCAGGGAGACTGAGCGCGAAACCTAACGCGGCGAGCCCGCCCGCGGAAAGCAACATGTACATACCAAGCGCGGCGATCGCGAGCGCCCCGGCGAATTTGTAATAGAACCCCAGGACGAGGATCACGAACGCCACTGCGAGCACGGACGCACGCACGCCATCCTGGATCGAGTCGTGGCCGAGTGACGGACCGATGGTCTGCTGCGCCACGACCTCGAGCGGCACAGGGAGCGCGCCGGCGCGAAGCACCAGTGCGAGATCATTGGCGTCTTCCAGGGAGTTGCCGCCCATCCTGATGCGACCGCTGCTTCTGATCTGCTCCTGGATGACCGCGGGATCACCTTGCATGCGACCGTCGAGGAGTATTGCGAGATAGTTGCCGACGTTGCGTCCCGTCGCGTCCGCGAACCGACGGCCACCGCGGTTGTTCAGCTCGAACCGCACCTCGGGGCTGTGAGTGAGCGGATCGAGTCCCGCCTCCGCCTCCTGCAGATTCTCCCCCGTGACGATGGGCGTTGCGTCCATGGCGTAGAGCGCGCGGTACTTCTCCGCACCGGAGCCGATGCTCTGTGTGCTCCACACCAGTTCGATGCCCCGGGGAACCGCATGCAGCGACTCGGCCCCGGCCAGCAGGTTCTCCGCGACCGCTACCTGCGGTTCGGCCACCAGGAATTCGCCGGGAATCCTGCCTGGTAGCAACAAGGACGAGAGGGAGGCCGTCGAGTCGGCGGGCACAAACGACGAGTCAGGAGCGAGCAGTCGCGCGACCGGGTCGCTACCCCCGGTCCCCGTCAGCCCCGTCACGCCGGCGCGCCGCAACGCCGCATCAATGCCGGGTATCGCAGAACGAAACTCCTCGCGAGAATCGGTGATTCGGAATTCCAGGAATGCGGCGCGCTGTACGATGGCCCGGACGCGCGCCGGATCGTTGGCACCGGGTATTTCAACCACGAGCCGACAGTCGCCCTCCACGCGGACGACCCGTTCCGTGGTACCCAGCTCTTCGACCCGTGCCCGCACCACGCGCTCAGCGCGGCGGATGGCGTCTCCGCAGTCGGCGACGGGGCCGCGGGTCTGATCCACCTCGAGGGCGATGTGCGTCCCCCCCCGGAGGTCGAGGCCGAGTTCGATGGGAACGCGGCGCAATGTGGTGTCTTGCCAGACGCCAGTCGCCGGATCGTACAGGCGCTGGCTGACGTTGCGCGGAAATAGGGACAGCACGCTGCCGACCGCGAGAACCGCGATCCACAGGAGGCGCGAACGCAGGTGTTTCATGTTCACTCCCAGGTCGGACGCTCATGGCAGGGCGTTGGTACTCGAGGCGCAACAGCCAAGACGCCGCCTAACGACACGAGTGCCCCGGGCCGCTAAGTCGGTCCCGGTTGACCTGCCAACAGTTTGTTTGGAGTCCGCGCCAGGTGGCGCGGGGCGTCAGGAGTGAACTGGTGGAGCGCGGGAAAGAGGGAGGACGATCGTCGGGATCGCCGGGGCTCGATTGACGAGCGGGGCCGGCGACGCGGCAACCACGACGACTGTGAGGCTGATCAGGGATGGGGTTGTCCGGTGGAACGGTGTCGGCGGCAGACTCCGCGACGTCGTTTCAGGGACGAGGGCCCGGACGGGTACTTCCCTGGCTGGCGACTCCGACCGTGTGGTCGACGCCGCCCCAAGCTCCGCCGAGGGGGTTCGCGGATGGGCCCGCGTGCTCGGCGGTTGGAGTGCCGTGAGCGCGAGGAGCGCCGGGATCGTAACCCAAATGCGCCTGGACATGGGTTGAAGCCTAACTGCTGTTGGGCGCCGGCGCCACCTGCGGCACTCGCGTATTCAATAATACCGTGGCATATGGCATTCGCCTGCGGGCGGAGAGCCCGCTACGGAGTGCGCAAGGATCGACCTCGACAAGCTCGCCGAACCGCAACGCGCGGATCCGTAGGGCACAGAGGATCGAGCGGAGTTCTTCGCCCGTTGCAACGAACGCCTACTTTGAAAATCCGATTGCACTACAAAAGGATCAACCCGATTTGTATGCGCTGCTCAGGTGAAGCCGTCGCGTTCTCGCAGCCGACGTTCCGAGCAGCTTCGCCAGACGGAGGGCTGTATCGGGGGTGATGCCGCGGAGGTCGTTGATGATCTCGTTGATCCGGGGATACGATACGTCAATGCGATCGGCTAACTCCGCCTGGGTTACCACGCGCTGGTGCCCGAACATCGTCACCCTGCGCCAGGATACCACCAGGGAAGCTCTGAAAAAGTCGTGTGGTGGTCCCTCGGGCCGCTGCAGTTCGCGGGAAAGGCCAGTGAGTACGAGGGGTCGCCGCTCACTGACGCGTCGCCTCGGGACCATCACACGACTTTTTCAGAGCTTCCCTATACTAGATACTCCAATCGAGGGACCGGCCCGACCGTGGCACCGCAAAGGCCCGGCGGTGGGGATCACACCTCCGTCGCCGACCACGGCATCGCTCGACGCGAGCCCAGCTTCGCGAGGCGATCCTTGCCGAACTCCACGCCCTCATGCGGGCCTCATGGCGGCACGAGCACGTTCGCCGCCGCGACGATCCCGCGAGGCGGGTCGCCGTTGAGATCGGAACCACCTGTGCGTCATAGACGTGGCTGGCAGCGGCTCGATGGGACGCTACCGCACCTCTCACTACGACCGACGACCGGAAGGTATTGATATGAGCGCGCCGGTGGCGCGTTGCAACGGCACGGCATTCGGGCGATAAAAGGGCGATCGCCCGCGGCTGCCAAGCATATCCGTTCGCGCGGAACCATCTCGATCAGGAAGAAGCAGCGGCCCTGCCGCCAATCACGTTCCGGGTGACTGCGGGCGGGCGCGGAGGCGCGCCGGCGCTCACCGGCCTCGAGAATCCGCCAGCGAACTGTTCA
>Ga0302046_10004265_pt1 | contig 12731 bp, 15 predicted proteins | sample RVTome_11_FD_200261 | JGI IMG/M metagenome (GOLD analysis project Ga0302046, IMG submission 200261) | Soil microbial communities from uranium-contaminated site in the Upper Colorado River Basin, Wyoming, United States - RVT147D111 (version 2) ...
CGTCACCTACTGCGCCGTCAGCGACCGGCAGGCGGTCGAGGCGTTGCAGAAGCTGTCGCGCTGCGAGGGGATCATCCCGGCGCTCGAGAGCGCCCACGCCATCGCCAGGCTCTACGAGATGGCGGCCGCCGGCGAGCTCGGCTCGGGCGACCGGGTTGTGGTCTGCCTCTCGGGCCGCGGCGACAAGGACGTCGAGGCGATCGCCGAGCACCTCGCGGCCCATCCCGAACAGGACCTGCGCCGCGAGGACACCGCCGGCGCGGCTTCCGGCGGCGATATCGAGGAGACGAAGTCATGAGCACCGGCGAGAAGGCGGCGGTCCGCAAGAAGGTACCCGCCGCCGACGTGAAGAGCGCTGGGCGCGCCGCCGGCGGCGCGCGCATCGCCGCGGCCTTCGCGGCCGGCCGGCGCGGCGCCCGGCCGCTGATCGTGCCGTTCATCACCGCCGGCTTCCCGACCGCGGCGGCGACGCTGCCGATCGTCCGCGAGCTGGCGGCGGCCGGCGCCGACATGGTCGAGATCGGCATGCCGTTCTCGGACCCGCTGGCCGACGGGCCGACCATCCAGCGCGCCAGCGAGGTGGCGCTGCGCAACGGCACGACGGTCGTCAACACGCTCGAGCGCGTCGCCGCGCTGCGCGCCGAGGGGCTGTCGCTGCCGCTGGTGCTGATGGGCTACTGCAATCCTTTATATACACACGGACTGGAGCGGTTCGTGCACGACGCGGCCGCCGCCGGCGTCGACGGCATGATCGTCCCCGACATGCCCCCCGAGGAGGCCGACGACTACCTCGCCGCCTGCGGCGAGGCGGGGATGTCGGCGACGTTCCTGGTGGCGCCCAACGCTCCCGACGAGCGCATCCGCAGGGTCGATGCGGCGTCGACGCACTTTTCCTACTGCGTCACGGTCACCGGGGTGACCGGCGCGCGCCGCGACGTCCAGCGGCGCAGCATCGATTTTCTCGCCCGCATGCGGCGGTTGGCCTCCAAGCCCTTCGTCGTCGGCTTCGGCGTCAAGGAGCCCGCCCACGTCGCGGCGCTCGGGCCGCACGCCGACGGCGTGGTGATCGGCAGCGCATTGATCGATGCCATCGAAAGGGCGGCCCGTGGCGGCGATGGCGATCTCGAGCAGCGGGCGGCCGCCGCCGCGGCTTCGGTGATCCGCCCATTGCGCGAAGCGGCGGAGCTCCTGGGACGAGACCGAGAGACCAACGGGAGAGGCGACAGGGCGAGCAACTCGGGAGACGACAGCGAGAGAAACGCGGGAGGCGCCGAGTGAGCGATTCGAAGAAGCGCGCGCAGGCCGCGATCGACGCGGCACGGGTCGAGATCGACCGCATCGACGGCGAGATCCTCCGCCTGCTGAGCGAGAGGGCCCGGCAGGTGCGCGACATCGGCGACGCCAAGCACCGGTTGGGGGAGCCGATCTACCAGCCCGACCGGGAAGAAAAGATCTTCGATCGGCTGATCGCCGCCAACCCGGGACCACTCGACGACGGCGCCATCCGCCGCCTGTTCGAGCGCATCCTCGACGAGGCCCGGCGCCTCGAGCGATCGTCCTACAAAGACGATGAAGACGGTGCACGGTGAAGACCGCGGGCGCTGAGGACCGCGTTCGCTGAAGACGAAAGACGATGAACGCCAAAGACACGGAAACGAGTGAGACGATTACGCGAGCTCTCGTGCGGGGGCTGGGAGGAAACGGCATGGTCGTAGTCATGAAACAGGGGGCCACCGAGCCCCAGATCGAACACGTCATCGAGCGGCTTACAGAGCTCGGCTTCGACGCCCACCGCTCCAGCGGCGCCGAGCGGACCGTGATAGGTGCCGTCGGGGGCAACGTCGAGGCCGTCGACCCGCGCGAGCTCGAGGTGCTCGCCGGCGTCAAGGAGGTCTTCCGGATCAGCAAGCCCTACAAGCTGGTGTCGCGCTCCTTCCGGAGCGAGAACACGGTGATCCCGATCGACGGCGCGCGGATCGGCGACGAGTCGGTCGTCGTCATGGCCGGGCCCTGCTCGATCGAGAGCGAGGAGCAGATCCACGAGGCTGCCCGGATCGTCGCCGCGGCGGGCGCCCGTGTCCTGCGCGGCGGCGCCTTCAAGCCGCGCACCTCGCCCTACTCGTTCCAGGGGCTCGGCGGCGAGGGGCTCCGCTACCTGCGCGAGGCGGCCGACGCCCACGGGTTGGCGACGGTCTCCGAGGTGATGGACACCTCGCAGGTCGAGCTGATGAGCGAGTACGTCGACATCTTCCAGGTCGGCGCCCGCAACATGCAGAACTTCGCCCTGCTGAAGGCCCTCGGCCGCGTCGACAAGCCGGTGCTGCTGAAGCGCGGCCTGTCGGCGACCGTCGAGGAGATGCTGATGTCGGCCGAGTACATCCTCTCTGGCGGCAACCACAAGGTGATCTTCTGCGAGCGCGGCATCCGCACCTTCGAGACGGCGCTGCGCAACACCTTCGACGTCTCGGCGATCCCGGTCGTCCAGCAGGCCACCCACCTGCCGATCATCGCCGACCCGAGCCACGCCACCGGCATCCGCGACAAGGTCATCTCGATGGCCCGCGCCGCGGTGGCCGCCGGCGCCGACGGCCTGATGATCGAGGTCCACCACGACCCCGAGAAGGCGCTGTCGGACGGGCCGCAGTCGCTGTTCCCCGAGCAGTTCGAGGAGCTGATGGGGCAGCTCCGCCTGATCGCCAAGGCGATCGGACGCAGCATCGCCTGAGCTATCGGCGCGCTTGACCGCTGAGCGGCCCCTGGTTAGCCTCGTTTCGACGGGGATCCTCCCCGCCCTCCGAGACCCAGGGCACCATGCCGGCGAGCCAAACGACAGCCATACGCGAGCGCTCGCTCGCCGCCGCGGCACTCGCCAACGCCGCCATCGTGCTCGCCTTCGCGGCGACGATCTTCATCGCCGGCCAGGTGCGCATCCCGCTGCCGTTCACGCCGGTGCCGATCACCCTGCAGACCTTTGCCGTGTATCTGGGCGCCGCCTGGCTGGGCGCCGGGCGCGGCGTCGCCGGCCCGCTGGTGTTCGCCGTCGCCGCGGCCTCCGGGCTGCCGGTGCGCTCGGGCTTCCAGGCCGGCCTCACCGGGGCGACGGCCGGTTACATCCTCGGCTGGATGCTGGCCGCCTTCCTGCTCGGGCGGGTGCTCGGCGGCCGGCCGGCGCCCGCCGGCAAGATTGTCGCGGCGATGGCCGGCGCCTCGGTGCTGGTCTACACCTGCGGCATGCTGCACCTGACGCTGCTGCTCGACCTTCCGCTGCGCGACGCCCTGATCATGGGCTTCCTGCCGTTCATTCCGGGCGACATCCTCAAGATCGCGCTGGCGGCGACCATCTATCACCGCCGCCCGAACCTGCTCTCGTCGCCTTGAAGCTGCACGAGTTCCAATCGAAGGCGTTGATGCGCCAGGCGGGGATCCCCGTGCCCGAGGGGGAGGTCGCCGAGAGCGCCAGGGCCGCCCAGGCGGCCGCCGCAACACTCGCCCGCAAGGGCTACGAGCGCTTCGCGGTCAAGGCGCAGGTGCATGCCGGCGGGCGCGGCAAGGGAGGCGGGATCAAGCTCGCCTCCAGCCCGAAGGAGGCCGGCGAGATCGCCCTCGCCATGCTCGGCTCGCAGCTCGTGACGCCGCAGACCGGCCCCGAGGGGGTGAGCGTGCGGCGGGTCCTGATCGAGGGCGGCGCCGAGATTGCCAACGAGCTCTACCTGGCGATCACCGTCGACCGCGCCCGCCGCCGGCCGGTGATCATCGCCTCGTCGGAGGGCGGCATGGACATCGAGGAGGTCGCCGCCACCCGTCCGGAATGCATCCACCACCAGTGGATCACTCCCGGCTGGGGTCTGGAGTCGTTCGAGGCCGCCGGGGTCGCCTACGCGCTCGGCCTGAAGGGCCAGGCGCACCGGGCGGCGACCAAGGTCGTTTTGAAGCTGGCGCGTCTATTCGCCGACATCGACGCCTCGCTCACCGAGATCAACCCGCTGATCGTCACCCCCGACGACGAGGTGATCGCGCTCGACGCCAAGATCGATATCGACGACAACGCCCTGTTCCGCCACCAGGAGCTGGCGGCGCTGCGCGACCCCAGCGAGGAGGACGAGCTGGAGGCGGAGGCCGCCAAGCACAACCTCTCCTACATCTCGCTCGACGGCACCGTCGGCTGCATGGTCAACGGCGCCGGCCTGGCGATGGCCACCATGGACGAGATCCTGCTGGCCGGCGGCTCGCCGGCCAACTTCCTCGACGTCGGCGGCGGCGCCTCGGTCGACCGGGTGGCGGCGGCCTTCAAGATCCTGCTGCAGGCGCCGGGGCTGAAGAGCGTGCTGATCAACATCTTCGGCGGCATCGTGCGCTGCGACCGGGTGGCCAAGGGCATCATCGAGGCGCTCGAGACCGTGAAGGTCGACGTGCCGGTGGTCGTGCGCCTGCAGGGAACCAACGCCGAGGAGGGACGGCGCCTGCTGCAGGAGTCGTCGCTGGACTTCATCGTCGCCGAGACCCTCGACGAGGCGGCGCGCGAGGCGGTTGGGGAGGGAAAATGAGCATCCTGGTCGACGCCGACAGCCGCGTCCTCGTGCAGGGGATCACCGGCACCGAGGGATCGTTCCATACCCGCCAGTGCGTCGAGTACGGCACCCGCGTCGTCGCCGGGGTCACGCCCGGCAAGGGCGGCCAGAAGTTCGACGACGCCATCCCCGTCTTCGACACCGTCACCGCCGCTCGGGCCGAGACCGACGCCGACGTCTCGCTGATCTTCGTGCCGCCGCCGTTCGCCGCCGACGCCGTCAAGGAGGCGGCCGACGCGGGCATGCGGCTGGCGATCTGCATCACCGAGGGCATCCCGATCCTCGACATGGTCGATACCATCGCCTACTGCAACGATCGCGGCACCCGCCTGGTCGGCCCCAACTGCCCGGGGGTGATCTCGCCCGGCGCCTGCAAGGTCGGCATCATGCCGGGCTTCGTCCACGTGGAGGGCGCCGTCGGGGTGATCTCCCGTTCCGGCACGCTCACCTACGAGGCCGTCGACCAGCTCACCCGCGCCGGGCTCGGCCAGTCGACATCCATCGGCATCGGCGGCGACCCGGTCAACGGCACTAGCTTCAAGGACTGCCTGCAGATGTTCGCCGAGGACGAGCAGACCCGCGGCGTCGTCCTGATCGGCGAGATCGGCGGCAGCGCCGAGGAGGAGGCCGCCGCCTACATTGCCGACGACTACCCGCTGCCCGTTGTCGCCTTCATCGCCGGGCGCACGGCGCCGCCGGGCAAGCGCATGGGCCACGCCGGGGCGATCATCGCCGGCGGAAAGGGGACGGCGGCCGAGAAGATGAAGGCGCTCGCGGAAGCGGGCGCCACCGTGGTCGACAGCCCGTCGGTCATCGGCGCGACGATGGCCGAGATCCTGGCGACGGGATGAGCGCGAAAGAGCGGGGCGGCGGCGGCCGCAAGGGGAAGCGCAAGACGCGCCGGCAGAGCTCTTCTCCTTCTTCTTCTCCTCCTCCGGCCTCGCCATCCTCCTCACCCCCTTCCGGTGCGGGCGGCAAGCGACCGGTGCGGAGAAAGGAGAGCGGCGCGCGGCCGAGGGCGACGCCGAGGCCGAAGCCCGACTGGCATCTCGACACCCGCGCCGTCGCGGCCGGCAAGAGCTTCGCGGCGCCGGCCGGCAAGCCGACCTCGACGCCGATCTTCGCCAGCTCGGCGTTCGAGCAGGCCGGCGTCGACGCCCTCGACGAGGTCTACGCCGGCGGCCCCGGCTACGTCTACGGCCGCTACCACAACCCGACCGTCGACGCCCTGGAGGCGGCGGTCGCCGATCTGGAAGGCGCCGAGGCGTCGCTCGCCTATGCCTCGGGCATGGCGGCGATCGCCGGTGCCTTCGCCGCCCTGGAGCTGCGGTCCGGCGCCAAGGTCCTCGCCGCCCGCGACCTCTACGGCACCACGATCAACTGGTTGGAGACCGAGGCCGTGCAGCGCGGCTGGGAGATCGTCTACGTCGACTTCGCCGACCGCTCGTTCACCTCCAAGGCGGTGCGCAAGGAGGGCCCCGACGCCGTCTACTGCGAGACGCTCTCCAACCCGCTGGTGCGCCTCGTCGACCTCGACTCGCTCGGCCCCGCCTGCCGCGACGCCCACGTGCCGCTGATCGTCGATGCGACGTTCACGCCGCCGCCGCTGCTCCGTCCGATCGAGCACAACGTCACGCTGGTGGCGCACTCGGCGACCAAGTACCTCGGCGGCCACGGCGACGTCATCGCCGGAGTCCTCTCCGGCCGCGCCGAGGTCATCGAGAAGGCGCGGGCGCGGCGGAGGCTCGACGGCACCATTCTCGATCCCTTCGGCGCCTGGCTGGTGCTGCGCGGCCTGCGCACCTTGCCGCTGCGCGTCGAGCGCCAGTGCGCCACCGCCGCCCGCATCGCGAACCATCTGAAGGTCCACCACGCGATCGCCCAGGTGCACTACCCGGGCGTCGGCCGCCGCGACACGCCGCGCGAGAAGGCCACCCTCCAGCGCCTCTACCCGCACGGCCGCCACGGCGCCATCGTCGCCTTCGAGATCACCGGCGCCGACGACGAGCCCCCCCGCCGCTTCCTCGACGCCCTACAGCTCTGGGGCACCGCCACCACCCTCGGCGACGTCGCCAGCCAAGCGCTGGTCCCGGCGATGACCTCGCACCGCCACCTGCCCCCCGAGCGCAAGAGCTACCTCGGCATCGTCCCCGGCCTGGTCCGCCTGTCGGTGGGCATCGAGAACGCCGACGACCTCATCGCCGACCTCGATCAGGCGCTGGAAGCGGCGCTCGAGCGGCGGTAGCGAGCGCTTCGGGAACCGCAGTGGCAATGCTACTTCTCGGGGATCACGCGAATGCCCTCGAGGCCCTCGAAACCGCGGTCGAAAGTTGCGACGTGCTCGGCCTTCAGACGCCGGGCCGCGGCCACGATGGCGGCGTCGGCAAAGCTGAGACGACCGCTGGACTGGGTGCGAAACGTCTCGAGCGTGTCGAGAAAGAAATCCGAGCAGGGGACGAAGTCGATCTCCGAGGCCTCGAGCAGCAGCGCGCCGACGCGCAGCGCTCCTTGATGGCCTCGTCGCGCCAGCAGCACGGTGACGACCTCGAGAAAGACGTACTCGAGCAGCAGTGCCTGCCCCCACCGTCCGACGAGGAGGTTCTCCATCGCCTTGGCCGCGGCATCGTGGTGAGCGTCGTTGCGGTTGTGGAAGGCGATGAGAAAGCTCGAGTCGAGCACGATCACGGGCTCAAGCCCCGTAGACAATGCTGTCGATCTCGTCGCTCAGGCGCTCGGTCCCCGGCGGGAAGTCCTCGGGGCGAAGATCGGCCAAGCTGCGGCGCTTCGGAAGGTTGAGCGGCCGGCCGAGATACGCCCCCATGGCTTCGTTCACGACCTCGCCCATCGTCTTGCCGGCCCGCGCCGCGCGAGCTTTCAGCTCGCGGTACAGCCTTTCGTCGAGATTGCGGATGGTCGTATCCATGGGCCGATGGTAACACAAGCATGTATTGTGTTACGAGCTGCTGCACTCGCCGGCAGATTCTTCTCCTCGATCCGATCGCGGACCTTCTTCTTCGATCGGAAGGGCACCAGCACGTAGTCGATATCGGTCGTCGAGCGCGGGCAGTCGAACAGACGCAACGCGATCCCGCCCTTGAGGATGGCGTGGTCCTCGAAGACCTCGGCGAAACGGTGCGCTACCCAGAGAAACAAGCCGTCGGGTGTGGCTGGACGTCGCAATACGGCAGGCGCCCTGGTGAACGGCCAGCTCTCCCAGCCGGACTGCCGCAGCGGTCGCTTGCCGCCCGCGCCGGGATCCGGCGCTTCGACGAGCGGCGATGGCGCAGCTCGACTGACCCCGGAAAGGCCCTGCCGGTGGCCGTCTCATCCTTGAGAGGACGCGACTACGCCGCGAGGCCCGCGCCGTTGAGCCCGGTGCATGCCCGCTGTAGGGTAGGAACCGCGTCTCGCGTCTACAATGCCATCGTGGAGTTCGGCTTGTGAACCTTCGGGCAGCTGTGTACCCGCCGGTATCGTCTCCGAGCGGCCGTACTCTGTTCGTCGCTGAAGGTCCGTCCAGCACGCCTCCTCCGCGGCTCCTCGACCGCGTGCGAGCCGCCATCCGCGCGCGCCACTACAGTCCCGTCACTGAACGCGCCTACGTGAGCTGGATCCGCCGCTACGTTGTCTTCCACGGCAAACGGCATCCGGCCACCATGGGCGCCGAGGAGATCACGACCTTTCTTTCACACTTGGCGACGCGCGGCCGGGTCAGTGCGTCCACCCAGAATCAAGCACTGAGCGCGCTCCTGTTCCTGTACCGCCATGTACTTGAGCAGGACGTCCCCTGGCTCGACGGGTTGGTCCGCGCCAAACGTTCGGCACGCCTCCCGATCGTGCTCACGCGTGCCGAGGTTCGCTCGCTGCTCGCGAACCTCCAGGGAACAACCTGGCTGATGGCGTCGCTGCTTTACGGGCGCGGCCTCCGTGTCAAAGAGTGCGCCAGCCTGCGCGTGCAGGACATCGACGGCGCGCGCCGTGAGATCACAGTGCGTGACGGCAAGGGACGCCGTGACCGCCGAACCATGCTACCTGAGCATCTCGTCGCGTCCCTTGCGGAGCATCTCGGCCGGGTGCGGATCCTTCACCGCGCCGATCTCGCCCGAGGTGCCGGCAGCGTCGCTCTCCCCGATGCCCTCGACCGCAAGTACCCGCGTGCCCCATGGGAGTGGGCCTGGCAATGGGTCTTTCCCGCAACCCGGACCTATGTCGATCCGGTCACCGGGAACCGTCGCCGGCATCACCTCCACCAAACCGTCCTGCAGCGAGCCGTACGCGACGCAGCGTTGCGCGCCACGATCCCCAAACGCGTCAGTTGCCACGTGCTGCGCCACTCCTTCGCCACGCACCTGCTTGAGGCTGGCTACGACATCCGCACCATCCAGGAGCTCCTCGGTCACAAGGATGTACGCACGACGATGATCTACACGCACGTCCTCAATCGCGGTGGGCGCGGCGTTCGCAGCCCGCTGGACCTCGAATGATGGGGCCACTCCGCTTCCTGCCGCTATCTAGCGCCTCTTCGCTACATAACATGCCGTTCGTTCCCATGCCCGCGCACCGCAACCCCAACGTGGTCAAGATCTTGGCGTGCCTCGAACCCCGCCACTTACCGATCGCTATCAAGAACTCCTTATCCCGTATCACGGAACGTGATACTACTTGTTGGGCGGCAGCGAACGCACCGGTGCCTTGTTCATGCAAAGGGAAGGAGAAGATACGATGAGAGTGTTTTCTACAATTGTTGCCTTTGTCCTCACATCGTTGTTGCTCAGCGCGCAGGCGCAAGAGCCGTTGAAGGTCGATACGAAAGGAGTCACGGCGTCTATCCTCTTCGAGGCGCCGATCACTGGTGGCCACGTTGCCGACCTTAGAGACAAATACAAGCTCCGCGTGACCGAGATCGCGATCGCCGGCGGAGGTTACGTCGGGCATCATAATCATCTGGGCCCCGGGATCCGCCAGATGACGGAAGGGGAGATGGACTACATAATGCCAGACGAGACGGTCGTCTATCGTGCGGGGGACTTTTTCTTCGAGACAGGCGACGTCAGCCACCGCGTTGAATCCCCTCAGCCGAGTAAGCACCTGCTATTCGAGATACTACCGATGGACGTCGATGGGCCGTCCTTGATCCTTCCGCGAGACAAGTAGTCGGAGCTGGAGAGGAAGGTGAGCGCGCAATACGCGAGTCTGCCGCCCAACAAGGCGATGCACCTGACGGCGCTACACGCCGCAGGTGATCGCCACGACGTTGGGCGTCATTTCACGGTCCCTGTGCTCTGGTATCATTGAGATTCGTTCACAACAACCGGAGGAGAGACAAATGATCGTCGTTCGTTTTCAAGTGAAGTGCAAAGCGGAGAAGGCCGAAGAGTTGTGCGCTGCCTTTGAGGCAGTGGTGGCGCCGAGCCGCACTGTCGAGGGCGTTCTGAACTTCGACATCGCCAGAGACATCACAGATCCGAACTCATTCATCGCCACCGAAGTCTTCACTGACCGCGCGGCGCTTGAGCGCCAAGAGTCGCTGCCGGAAGTTCAGAAAGTGATTGCCCTGCTCCCAGACGTTCTCGCGGCAGAGCCCGAGGCAACTATTTACACGGTCTCCTCATCCGAACCGTGGGGTTGACGCCCAACAGCCGGTTGCAGCGGACGGCGTTGCGCGCCGGCCTGATTCCGGGTACTGGCGGAGACATCTCGATTTGTCGCCGGATCAGAAAGAAATTGTAACCGCGAGCATTCTCGAGGGGTTCGGTCTGAGCCAGTCGTCGGTGACTCGGGCCTTCGAGGCGATACCGTCGAAGAAGCCCTCGAAAATCTTCGGGAAGCCTTGGAGTTATTTTTCGAAACAGCTTCGCCCGAGGAGGTCCGGACGCGCTTGCATGAAGAAGTGTATGTGACCCGAGTGGAGATTGCCATTGGGTAAGCTCCGCGTCCTCTCCGGGAAACAAGTTTGCGCCATCCTTGCGGTCCATGGGTTCCACGAAGTGCGGCAGCGCGGTAGCCCGTGATGCAGAAGCATCTGGTCGATCCAGCAAAGTCGACGCTGTTCGTACGCGCTCGCCTCTGGATCCGTCGGGGGAAATCTTGCGCCAAATCCTTTGATGTTGCCGACGGCACGAGTTGTGCCTGAACGCGTTCTTTGTCCTCTCGGGACGCGCTATATTGCGCAGCGCCGCCCTCCCCAGGTGGATGGGGGTGTTCGGAATCGTGAGCGGCTTGCTCGGTTGGATCGCGATGTGGCGCAATGTGACTGACGTTGTGGCGCTGGCTATCGCCCTTGAATTTCGAATAACACGGGACATAGATAAGGAGGATTTAATCATGGCTTTCTATTTGACACGGTTCAGCTATACGCCGGAAACCTGGGCTCGACTAACGAAGAATCCCGAAGACCGCCGCGAGGCTGCACGCAAGTACATCGAGTCAGTCGGCGGCAAGCTACACGGCTTCTGGTACGCGTTCGGCGGGTACGACGGCTACAACCTCTGGGAAGCGCCGGACGACGTCTCGATGGCCGCGGTCGCAATCGCGATCAGCGGCGGTGGCGCGTTGCCGAAATTCGAGGCGACGCGACTGCTTACAGTTGAGGAAACCCTAGACGCCCTTCGCCATGCGCAGGCGGTCGCCTACCGCCCGCCGGGAACCTAGTCGCGCGACATCGTCTGCCAGCGGCCATGGCGCCGCCGTCCGTCAACAAGGTGGGGAAACATGCATAACACGCACACCACGCTATAGGCGGCGGAAGCCAACAAGCCTGCCCTGTCCGTCGTGGCGTCTCAGCGTTATCTGTATTGGTGGGCGCGCATTGTACAAAAGGCTACCCGCAGGCCGGCTGGGAGGCGTTCCAACGACTTCCGCTAACCCAGGCCGAGTTCAGGGTGATCGCACACAACGTCGCCCCATACATGCGTGATTTCCCCGCACCATAGTCTGAAGTTGTCGGCCGACTCGCAGCGCGATGCCGCGGAGCGCCCGAGCAAGGGTAGCGTCGTCATGTCTAACTCGCGGTTGCGGCTGGCTTCGGCCCGCCGTTACATTTAAATGACGTCACGCTCTGCGCGTGCGGGCCGAAGCCGCTGAACCGCAGTGTCGTTGGGCCTGTGGGAACCGCCCGTTATAAGTGTTCCCGAGCGAATGAGAGAGGTTGTTATGAACTCCGTAATCAGCGCTATGTTGTTAGGCAGTGCATTCTTCCTTGCACAGGTAGTTTCCGAGACCGGCAAGACGGCAGACAATCCGGTGCAAGCCGCTGAGGAGAGTCTCTACGAGCGGCTTGGCGGCGTATTCGCCATCGCGGCGGTGGTTGACCACTTCAGCGACGCGGTTGTAACGAACCCGATCGTTGGGGAGACTTCGAAGAACCCAGCCCTCAGGGAGTGGCACACGAACAACTTGGGCCGGTTGCCGGGCCTCAAGTTTATGCGAACCCTGTGGGTCTGCGAGGTCACGGGCGGGCCGTTTAAGTACTCGCCAACAAAGCCGGGGAAGACGGAATTAGGCCTTGAGGAGGCGCATCGTGACCTCAAGATCTCGCCACAAGAATTCGACGAGGTGGCGGCGGAGCTTGGGCGCACCCTTGACTTCTTTAAGGTGCCTCCGCGCGAGAAGGGGGAAGTCCTTGCTGCCTTTGCAGCGCACAAGGCCGAGGTAACAGCGGGCTACAGGGCGAAGTGATTACGGGTTGTCCAGTCGTCCGCAGCGACCTGTCGTTGTCCTGGTAGACGATGGGCGCGGCGACTATATCATGTGCCAGATCAGTCCGTTCACTTCTGATCCAGTTTGGCTCAGGACCGACGCTCTGAAGGATCAGGCTGGTCGCGTAAAGGTGTGGTACGGTGGCCAGTTCGTGGAATTGACCGGAACACCGAATTCCAACGAGACCGACCGCGTGCTGGAGGCCCTGGATTTGGTTCGAAAGGATTATCCAGGAGCAGATCTAGTAAAGGGTGGAGGGTCCCAATACGCGCTTGGTGACTTCGATGGGAACCGGGTGCAGGATTTTCTCCTTCATATCGAATTCCCTGATTCATTGTCCAGAAGTGATAGCAGTGAGGTCGTTCTCGTCGTAATGGGGAAACCATGGGAGAGGAGGACTGAGATCGTCTACGAACTGTACAGGAGGCACTCAAGGCAGAATCTGAGCACACTCAAAGCCGGTTC
>Ga0302046_10004266_pt1 | contig 12730 bp, 26 predicted proteins | sample RVTome_11_FD_200261 | JGI IMG/M metagenome (GOLD analysis project Ga0302046, IMG submission 200261) | Soil microbial communities from uranium-contaminated site in the Upper Colorado River Basin, Wyoming, United States - RVT147D111 (version 2) ...
CGACGTTGAAGAGTACCCGCGATCTCGTCGAAATCATCCGGAAGTGCGCGCGCGGCGAATTTAAGAACCAGGCGTTTACCCAAACCGAGATCATTCTCGTGGGGAATCTCGAGGTACTTCTCGGAGTCCCAAACGTCATCCGGCAGTGGCTCCTCGTTGTCCCCGAGTTCCGTGTGCCAATGGCATACACCAGTTGTGCGGCACAAGTACGCCGTGTGCTCCGACGGCGCTCCGAAGTTCACGAAGTCGAACGCAAGCTGAATATCGCTGAACTTGGCCACCGCGCTCACCCTCGCGGCTAACGCCGCGCATCAGCGACGCGCGGATGCCCTAAACGCAGAACGAATTTATCCACAACGCGCGCTCGCCGCATGCGCTTGTTAGCAGTCACCTGCGACGACGCCAGTAGCCGGGACGTTTGCGTTTGTGCGCAACCGCGACGATTTGCACAACGGTTTCGCGAACTCGGTAGAACAAGAATGAACGGAAACCTTCGAAGCGGAACGCTGCGGTGCAGCTCATCTGCCTTCCGGCCGATGGTCGGGTACTACGACAGCAATAGGCAGACGTCCTCAACCTCATCCCGCAAGCTCCTCGCCTAACCCCGGGCGTCGACCCTCGTAGAACGAACTTGCGGCTTCCAGTTCCTGCGACGCGGGATGAAATTCAAACTGCCATGCGCCTTCAGGCGCTCGCGCAGGTTCGCAAAACCTCCTTGGCGGGGATGGCTGTCACGGAGCCGTCGTCGATTTGTCGACTGCGGCGCTGAATTTCTTCCAGCCATGCCGCTTCCACGTCCGGATCAGGCGGACCGTCTAGCTCCTCAAGGAGCACGTGCAGAAGCCTCTCCTGCGCTTTAGCAGGAAGACGCCGGATCTCGTCCTCAATGTCTGTGATTGCTCGCGCCATGACGACTCACCTCAAAGTTGGCGTCGAGTGTACCGCCGAGAGATCGTGACTGCTAACGTGCAGTTCAGCGGCCGCGCGCCAACGTGTCATGCGCGCCGCGAGCGCATAATGGCAACGCCGCGCTCGCGGCGCGCACGCGATGCCGTTTCACCGTCCGCTGCAACCTGCGGGTTAGGCGGCTGCACGATGACGTGCCCCCCTCATGAGTCATGCATGTTGTTCAAGTCCGAGCGCTAGCCTGTTTTCGGAAGTGTCTTCGTAAACCTGCCACGCTGCGATTTTCCCGTGCCTCGTCACGGCCCGCCAGAGAGCTGGTCCGTCCAACCTGGCGTCAGAGCAGGCACTCCGCCCCTGAATCGCGACGACTGGTCCGTCCGCTTTGTGCCGTGCAAAGACATTGCGATAGTCCGGGAACGCATCGAAGAACGAGTTCCACGCAGCGGTAACCGCTGCTCTACCTGAAACAATCGAGCCGGCTGAGTCGATAAACGTATGGTCGTCCGTCATCATCGACGCTAATCCGTCCAGATTGGCGTCATTGATGTATGCGTTGAAGCGACTAGCAACTGTGAACGGCGATACTTCCTGCATTCGACGATCTCGACTGCCGCCTAACGCCGCAGTTCAGCGGCCGCGCGACCACGTGTCATGCGCGCCGCAGGCGCACCATGGCCAGGCCGAGCCTGCGGCGCGCACGTGTCGACGTATCACGGTCCGCTGCAACTGCTGGTTATGCGGCAGTTGGTTTGTGCTTCGGCTTCCGGGCAGGAAACGACGCGAGCTTCTTGCCGCGTTCGCGTTGGCGTTCGCGGATGTCGTCAAAAATGGCGTCCGCGTCATGATTGAACTTTGCCGCGTATTCTTCACGACGCTTACGCGTCTCTTCGACTATGGGATCTCGCCACATCCTCAGCCCTCCATCAATTCCTGCGGTGTGCATATCGCCGGCGGCGCGTAGCCATGCCTGCGACACACCGACTCGATCTTCGCCCGCATCACCGCGCATTGGCGATGTGCGTGCAGTTCCACGTAAGAAGGTATTCCATGCCATTTGCCGCGGCAATGGCAATATGGTATGCATCGATCTCGGCGGACGGCGGGATCGCTCCTTCTGCGATCAGAGCTTTGCCCAGCGTCCGTACCTCCTCGGTCGCTTCCAGCTCCGCGATACCGCTCATGGCGTCGAGACGACGCTTCGCAGCTTCGGGATCTCCAAGAGCTGCCTCCGCAAGAACGAACTCCGACACGAAGAGCTCAAACGCGGAGCATCGCACCTCCCACCACTCGGCGGTCGCAGCCCGATTCGCCGCCACGCGGACATCCGAGCTCGCCTTCGCAGTCAGGTAGCTCGGAATCGAAGTCTCGATGTAAATCTTCGGCTTCAAGGCAACCACTCAGGCCCATTCTGCCGCATAACGTGCAGTTCAGCGGCCGCGCGCCGCCGTGTCATGCGCGCCGCGAGCGCACAATGCCACCGCCGCGCTCGCGGCGCGCACACGATGCCGTATCACCGTCCGCTGCAACTGCTGTTAGGTTGCCGACCGTTTACGCTGCGCCGCATAGTCTCTGAGCGCTTTATTGACAGCGGCGGAGTCAGGAAAGAGTTCGCGCAAGTCGCGGTCGATAAGGACCAAATTGGTACCTTCCTCCCGATAGCGCTTCGCATATTTTCCGCGCACGCCCGACTTGATGAGATCGGCCGGGTACTCAGGACGCAGTTCGTCTTTCTTACTGCTCATAAGCGCGACGCTCACTCGGCGTCATGGGCCTTGCGTTGATGATCCGGATTCTACCACCACGGTCTGTGAACGATACGACCAACGACCTACCGGTCTTAGCTACGCCAAATATCAGCGACCGTTCTTCTTCCGCGGAATGATCAGGATCGGCAACCGTGGATGAATAGTCATCGGCGAAGACCTCTGTTGCCTCCTCGAAGGTGACGCCGTGTTTCTGTTCGTTGGCGACGGCTTTCTTCGGGTCCCACTCGAAATCCACGCAACCCTCTCACGGCAACCTAACGTGCAGTTCAGCGGCCGCGCGCCAACGTGTCATGCGCGCCGCAGACGCAATGGCAACGCCGCGCCTACGGCGCGCACGCGACGCCGGATCACACGGTCCGCTGCAACTGCTTGTCATGCGCTTGGCACGACATCAGCGAATTCTGACTCGACCCGGCTCCACGATCCAAAGACGTCCCTCGGACGACTCGCGCGCATGCAGCTCCAGGCCACCGCGGATGAGCTCGAGAAGGTGGGTGACGCTTTGCGTCGAGGGCCGCAGAACCCAAACGCCCGCATGCTGCCCGGGCGGATACTGTCGGATGTCGGCAAAATCAAGATCGAGCGTGACAAGAACGCGGGCTTCTCGTTGGCAGGCTGCGAACACCGCCGTGTCCGATTGACCGCCAAGCCGCTCATCCAGCGCTGCCATTGTCGAACGCTACGCAGGAACTGAAACGACGCGCTCCCGAGTTAGCTCGGCGGCGTAGGCGAGCGCCGCTGGAATGTGTTCCGGCTTAAGAGAAGGGTACTGTTAAAGTATTCGCGCGACCGGCTCGTTTGCCGCCAAGTTGTCGAGAACGACAGAGACAGGGATGCGCGTGCCCCGGAAACAAACTGCTCCGTGCAATACTTGTGGATCAACGGCGATGTAGGGCGTCCAGTCCAACTCGCAGGCCTCCGCAGCGCTCCAGGAATATAGCACCCGTCGGCAGCAGCGCATAACGCCGCAGTTCAGCGGCCGCGAGCGCACAATGAAATGACGTGCTCGTGGCGCGCACGTGTTGGGGTATTACGGTCCGCTGCAACTGCTTGTTGTGCGGCTAAGGCACCGGATCTGCAGCCGGTCGTGGCGACCGCGTAACTGGTTTGCGCCCGGACGATTGCTGTTCTTGGCGAAGCCGCTGGACCAACTGCTTAAGGTCGTATCCACACTCCGCGAAGAGCTGCTCACGGGTGGCGCGCACTTCCTCCACCACGGTGTCTTTCCAGGGTGCCTCAGCGGCCTTGTTTGGATCTGCCATAGTCAGTTCCCCATCAACTCGTCCGGTGTGCATAGAACGGGCGGTTCGACTCCTCGCGCCCGGCACAAAGTCTCGACTCTCGGTCGAAGCTCTGCGTTAGCAATATGCGCCGAGTTCCACGTGAGAAGGTAGTCCACTCCGTGATACGCCGCAATTGCGATATGTAAGGCGTCCGCTGCCGCCTTCGGCGGGAGGCCCGCCTCCCGAGCGAGGTATTGCGCCAGAACCGTGACTTCGTCCGTGATAGCAAGGACGTCGATCCCCTCCACGAGCTGAAGCCGTTTCTCCGCGGCCGCGGCGTCACCTGCTCGAAGCTCCGCGATAACGAGCTCCGAAATGCAAACGCTAAACTGTGATCGGCGTCGGCCCCACCAATCGTGGGTGAGCTGCTGCCGTGCAGCAGACACAAGATCGCGACTCGGCCGAGCGGCCAAGTAGCTCAAGATGGACGTTTCCAGGTACACGGCACCGGCCATAACGCAAGCTTAGCGCACGTCGGGTGTCGACATCCTTTGAGCAGATGGTTCGGGATCTACCGTGCCGCACAACGGCGCAGTTCAGCGGCCGCGCGATGCGCGGTCCAGCGCGGCGCGTGTGCACAATGAAATGACGCACATGCGCCGCGCCCGCGCCGACGTTCCACGGTCCGCTGCAACTGCTTGTTACGCGGCGCCGCGACCATCAGTTCCTGTAGCTCGCCAGAGCGTCCAGCACTTGCCTCGCCAGCCGGCCATCGGATTCGCCGACTGTACGCCGATAGGCAGCTTCGTCGCGCAAGGCCCGATCAGATTGTTCGACTGCATACCCGTTCGGCGACCACCGCCACGACGGCTCTGAAATCGCGGACCGAACGTTCTTCAACGTCAGCACGAACACATCTCGGTTTCGCTGGAGGTGAGCAAAGGCGCCGGAGGTGTCGCCCTCGCGAAGCATCCCCTCGATGCGACGAGCTTCCATGAGTGCGCTGTAGTTCGAGGAAACGACGTACTGGTTCAACGAGGTATTCGCTTCCCGCAGCTGATACCAGAGCCAACCAGACAGCGAAAGTGAGATGCCCAGGAGAATTGTCAACGCGATTCGCATGACGTGTACCTCTCTGAGTGCTGCGCCGCACTTGGCGACGCTTTCGCCGCATAACGCCGCAGTTGAGCGGCGGCGCGCTGCCCTGTCCCCTTTTCCAGCGCGCCGCATGTGCATTAATGAAATGGCGCGCTCGCGCCGTCGCCGCGACGCCGTGTCACGGTCCGCTGCAACTGCTTGTTATGCGGCATCACGCGCAAGCGCTCACAGCCGGCCTACTGACTATTGCGCTGGCGTCGTCAACGGCTTGCCCTTCTCGACGATGAACGTGACGAGCGCCTTTATCGGCACATTGCCCTTGTTAAAGCCCTCGTGTACGTGACGCGGTTCTATGAGAACCGCTTCGCCCGCTTTGACGATCTTCGTCGGCTGCCCTTCCAGTTCGAGCGTGAGTTCGCCTTCAAGGATGTAGCCCACGAGGCTTCCAGAATGCGAGTGGCGCCCTTCGCGTCCGCCGACCGCAATACTCACCTCGGCGAGCACTGTCTCGTACCCTGGAATCGCTGCGTCCTGCTGAAGCACGATCTTTCGCTCAAGGCCGACTTGTGCGTCAGCGTGCCGCACCGCTGTCGCAATGGATAACGACGCAGCGACGGCCGTCAGGATTAACCTACGATAGCTCATAATCTCGATCCCCCTCCGAAGCGATTAAAGAAGCTCGTTCGAGAACGCATACCTCAGCGCGCCGCGTAACGCCGCAGTTCAGCGGCCGCGCACTGACGCGTGACGCGCGCCGCGAGCGCACAATGCCACCGCCGCGCTCGCGGCGCGCACACGATGCCGTATCACCGTCCGCTGCAACAGCTTTAGACGGAGGCCTCTTTGTAGGCACGCAGCACCGCATTCATTCGGGTTTGGTAACCAGGACCAGCCGCCTTGAACCATTCCAACACATCGGCGTCCACTCGCAGCGAGATCGTGGCCTTAGCAAGGACGGGTTTTAGGCCGTTTCTTACGATGACCCGAACGACGTGCTTTGGGTCGAGCTCCGGATGCTCGGCCGTGACCTTCACCGGTTTGGAACTCGGTCGACGCCGGCGCAAGCTGGTCGGCGATAGTTTCGAAGAAGAACGCTGTTTCATGATGTGTTGCTCGACGAAAGGAAATGACACGAATGACGTCAGGCGCCTCGGTGTGCACAATCGACACTGGAACGCCGCGAAGCAACCCGAGGGTGACGAAACGCTGTTCGTCGTAGCGAAACCGGTCATCTTCATACGATGCGGTAAGCCCGCCAAACACAAGTTCCGCATCCGCGAAGTCTAAGCCATGAGTCTTCAGGTTGGACTTGCGCTTCGCTGCGTCCCACTCGAACTGCATCTACAGAGTGTATATACACGTCCAGGCTGCTGCAACGCCAAACGCCGCCGTCTAACGCTGCGCATCAGCGGCGCGGCGAAGTGGCGCGCGTTTTGCGCTTCGCAAAACGCGTGACACTTTGACGTGTCCGCTGCATGCGCTTGTTAGCCGCCAGCGCGCTGTTAGCTATCAGGCTCTCCAGCGGAATATGAAGCTTCTGATGAAGGCTACGAATCATCGCCAGAGACAATGGCCGCCGGCGATTAAGAACCTCCGCGACCCTTCCCCTGGGACCAATCAGCGGCTCTAGGTCCTTGCGGGTGAGGTTCATCTGTTCCATCCGGAACTGGATAGCATCCACAGGATCGGGTGGGTCAATAGGATGATGCTTTGACTCGTAGTCGCCGATCAGGACCAGCAGAACATCGAGGCGGTCCCCGTCAGGTGTACCTACCTTCGAGCCCCACAACTCCTCGACTTCGTCGAGCGCGGTGTCGTAATCAGCTTCAGTTCGAATCGGATGAACGTTCATGTTGCACCGTTTCAGCGTCGATGCGGTCGTACTGCTCGTGCGTTCCGATGAACTTGACAAAGCAGGCCTGCCGCACGTAGTCGAGCGCTGCGACCAAGCGATACTTGTTTCCTGCGATGTTGAACACCACTCGACCGCCTTCGAGAACACTCGCCGATCGAAATTGCGCCTTGACCTCTTGAGGAGTCCGCCAGGACGCTCGCTCGGCTTCTGCATGCCAGGCTTCGATCGGACCCTGCGCGTCACCGTACTGCGGACCGCTCTGCCAGAACTCCCGCAGTGTGCGTTTGGCGATGACGCGCATGCGGCATGATAACGCGCTCCCAAAATGGGAGCAAGCTTTCCCTGGCGGCTAACGCCGCAGTTCAGCGGCCGCACGCCGCGCGGTCCAGCGCGGCGCGAGCGCATAATGAAGTGACGCGCTTGCGCCGCGCCAGCGATTGGGTATCACGGTCCGCTGCAACTGCTTTAGCCGACATGCTTGCGCGTCTTGGGCGTCGACTTCCTCAGTACGTCGGCCATGCGGGTTTGCCACCCCGGCCCTGTCGCCTTCCATCCCGCAATTACTTCCGGCGGAAGGCGCAGCGAGAGTAGTTGCTTAGGATTAGCCATAGGGGGTCGTCCGCGTCGAACGAGTCTCGTCCCACGCCGCAGATCCGCGCCCACAACCCACTCTTTCGTAATCTCCGGCGCCTCATCCCTGGGGGAGGAATTGACGGAGCGTTTTCGCTTCGCGTTCATGGCAGTGCCTCATGCTAACGATTCGCCTGGCCGTGCCGCGTGGCGTCCAAACGAATACGACCAGTCTTGAATCGAGCCAGCCGACCGTAGTGAATCGGAGCTCACCGTAGTCAAAGCGATCGTCTACGCGGGTGAAGTGATAACCGGCAAAGATCTCTTTGGCTCTGCGCATATCGAGCCCCCGCTCCTCCAGCGTGCGCTGGCGCTTCGCGGGATCGCAGGTGATGCGCATACATTACTGTAGCTACGTTATTTAGACGGGTCAATCCTAGCCACCGCCGGTGGACGCATGTCGGCTAACGCTGCGCATCAGCGGCAGGGCAAAGTGGCGCGCGTTTTGCGCTTCGCAAAACGCGTGACACTTTGAACTGTCCGCTGCATGCGCTTGTTCGGCGACAGCGCGGTGAATCGCTACGCCGCAACCTCAACCAGCACCTCCGGATGCCGCTCTGCGATCAGCAATAGAGTCTTGGCGGCTCCAGATGGCTTGCGCCGGCCCTGCTCCCACTGCTCAAGCGTTCTCTTAGACACTCCGAGGGCAGCGGCGAATTGAGCCTGCGACAGACCGCTGTTCAGCCGCACTCGCACGACTTGTGATTGCGGCCTCACCTTCGTGCGCTTGCCACCTCCGGCCTTGATTTCCCGGACGCCATCAAGCACCTCCTGCCAAACATTGCGGCCCGCCTCAAAATCGGCCAACGCCTTACCACTGAGCTTCTTAGCCATTACGAAATGCCTCCAGCAACTGCTTCAGAATATGCCCCGGCACGTTCTCCTGCTTGGCTTTGGCATAGAGGGACAACATCCAAAACTCGTTCGGCTCATACCGGACGAAATAGATGACTCTTAACCCGCCTCGCTTGCCCATACCCGGCCGGACCCATCGAAGCTTACGAACACCACCAGAACCACGGACGAGCTGACCAGCTTCTGGGTTCTGCATCATGTACTGCTGCAGCTCACCGTATTCATCGTCGTCCAGGTAGATCGGGAGTACCCGCTCGAACGGCGACGATTCGATGAACGTGAACACACGGATACTATACGCCATTGGCGTATACTAGGCAAGAACGCCTAATCTGTCGCCGAACGCCGCTGTTCAGCGGCCGCGCGACAACGTGTCATGCGCGCCGCAGGCGCGCACATGTCGGGGTATCACGGTCCGCTGCAACAGCTTTAGGCGGCACCGCGACCACCTGCCCGAAATGCCCTCTTGATCATGTGCTCCAGAATGTCGACCTGCACATCAGCAAGCCGGGTGATATGAAGGCACCCCCCGCTGTACTTGTGCTTGCCCAGTTTCCGGATCAGCGACGCGTGCTCCGGGTACTCCGGCAGGTATATCGCGAATGATTTCGCTCGGGGCGCGAATCCCACTTTGCAGATTTCGGCCGGTTTCCCATTCGCGTACTGATAATGATGCGTTCCGAATCCGACGATGCTCGGTCCCCACATCTTGGGTTCCACCCCCGTCGCGGCCGCCATGAGCGTCGTGATCGCGCGACAGTCTTGCCGCCTCGATTCGTCCTTGATTGAATCAATGAACTTATCGACGCTGGCGTCGGTTCGATTTGTTTTCCGTTCAGCCATCGTTGAAGTATCCAGTGCCGTCTTGCGCTCGGCGATCGGCAGCCCCTTCGCAAGCGTCGAACGGCGAATCCACGAGAAACCGCCTACTTCAGCACCGCGCGCCGCCGCATGGTCCACGAATAAAGGAGCTGGAGGACGGCAATCACCGCGATGATCAGAGTGACGACGAGAGCCCCTTGGCTGACGACCGTACGCGAAGCCCCGGCGACAAGATCGTAGGCGTTCGTGACGATGATCCCACCCAGCGAGAGCGCGAACAGCCACACGGCCGCTCGGCGGCGGAGCAGCAAGGCAACGCCGGCGGCGACGGCGGCGACCAGCGCGATGTCCGTCGCGACGACGAACCACGACGGCTGCGCGGCGTAGTACGCAGCTTCGTCCGAGCTGATATTCGCAAGCCGCCCCGCTTGCGCCATCATGATCGTGTAGGTGCCGGAGCCGTTCCACAGCAGCGTCAGAATGCCCACGACCCAGATGTGCCAAGGCATCTTGCGGGTTGAGTCGTCAGTCGTCATGAATTCCTCTGCACTGGAAAGTAAACTTCGGTGAGATTCTCTGTCGGATCGCCGCGCGTGCTCCATTCGCGGAAGATCTGTACCGGCGGCCCCGCGCGAAACGAGAATCGGCCCGAACGACGAATCCCGTCCGCCACGGTGCGATAGGCTTGGTCGAGCGTTTCGTACGGTCCGCGATGCTCGATAGCGCCGTAAAGGCCGCCGGCGAATTCGAGGCATTTGATGTCCTCTTCGCCATCGGCGGCGCGCACCAGCGGCAGGCACGCATCGAGGTGCTGAAGGTGAGGGGGGGTCATCGTCGGGTCGTCGTAGGGGATCGCGATCGGCAGCCGGCGATAGGTGAGGCGCCGCCGCTCGGCGTAGGCCGCAATGCGCGGCCAGACCCCGTCGCCCCTGGAGAACGGCGGCAGGTTCGAATAATCGTAATAGGGTCCGATGCAGCGCACCGCCAACAGCGTCATCGGTCTCAGCGTGAGGAACGTGGTCTCCGACAGCGTACAACCGTCGCCGCGGAACGTCCGCAGGCGCTCCATCCGCTCCTTCTGCGCGCGGTGCGCGCACCGTCGATAGACCGTCGGCGTCATGCCGAACCGGCGCTTGAACGCGCGGGTGAACGTTTCGTGATTGCGAAAGCCGACCGCTAGCGCGATCTCGAGGAACGAGCTGCGTTCGACGGCGACGCGATACGCCGCGCGCTCGAGTCGCACGCGCTCGACATGCGCCTTCGGTGTCTCGCCTACCGTCTCCGTGAACAGCCGGTGGAAGTGCGAGGGTGAATAGCCCCATTCGCGGGCGAGCGATTCCAGCGAAACGTCGCGTTCGGGATGTGTCTGCACGCCGATCAGAAGCGGGGCGACGGTGTCGATGGCCTCCCGTACTTTCGATGTGTGCTTCATGCGCTCAGGTTGCCATGGGGCGCTCGCGATCTGCTTGACGTTTCTTGCGATCTTCGGTCGCTGGCGAAGCCGCGAACACTACCCGAAATCGGCGGACGCGCGAAGCGGCCGTGCGCGGCGCCGACAGGTTCTACCACTGCACTTCAGCGCGGAGGCGAGGACTGTGCAGCTACGATACGCCATCCGCGCCGCCTAACGTGCGGTTCAGCGGCCGCGCGACGACGTGTCATGCGCGCCGCAGGCGCACAATGGCCACGCCGCGCCTGCGGCGCGCACGTGTTGACGTATCACGGTCCGCTGCAACCGCGTGTTATGTGACGTCGCCGACATAGTTCTCACCGCGGACAATCAGCGGAATTCTCATCAAGAAAATTGGCGCGCAAGAACTCTTCTGCGAGGCTCGCCTGCTTCTGAGGGTCCTCATGGCGTCCTTCTATCGCGGTGTGCTCGTATCGATAGGGAAAGCCGCGCTCCCTTAGCCGGCGGATGATTGCTTCGGACATCTGAGTAGACGGCCAGAACTCATCTTGGGTGGCCGACACTAGTAGTATCGGGCCGTTAATCTTCTCTACGGGAATCGCGGCTCTTTCAACTGCCACGTGATCCTTGAGCATCTCCTCATATGCCCCGCGGAGATAACCCTTGATCAGAGCCGGCGCCGCGCCCCATGGAACCGGCACAAACGGCAGCGGCTCGCCGTTGCTGCTGAAGGATGACGTACTCATGGCAATGGTGTGAGCTGCAAAGACAGCGTTGCCTGGCACGATGCCAACAACAGCTTTGATGTCGGGGTATCGACTCGCCAGAAGCAGCGCCAACTCCGCGCCTTTTGATCCCCCAAGAAGGGCGATGCATTCTCGATTGATCTTGGGATGACTCGCTGCTTCGGCAATCGCCGCGTACACACCCTCGAGTGATATTCGGTCGAGGTCCGTCGGTATCCCTTCTTCACCGAAGTAAGCAACGGCCAAAAAGGCATAGCCTTGTGCTAGGAAGCGATCGCGTTGCGGCTTCAAGTAGTTTCTTACCCAGGCGTTACCACCTTCAGAGCCGCCGAAGCCAACGAGCAGCGGCTGGTTCTCACCTTCGCCGAGGTAGAGCAACTTGTTTACGTGGCCATGATTCTCGGGAAGCGTCTCGGCGTCAAAAGCAAAGACGAGATACGAGTAGTAGCCGAACGCCAGACAGATAATCGCGATAAATACAAACGCGGTCCACTTCACGGTAGTCGCGATGCCCATTGCTCCCCCTTCGCAGCGCTGAACCGCGTCACATAACGTGCAGTTCAGCGGCCGCGCGCTGCGGCATCATGCGCGCCGCAGGCGCACAATGGCCACGCCGCGCCTGCGGCGCGCACGGGTTGACGTGTCACGGTCCGCTGCAACTGCTTGTTATGCGGCGCCTCATGGCACCACGGAAATGCGTACGCGGTCGCCATCCTTTAAGCCCTCGATTTGGTGATGCAGATCTGCTGTGACACGGACGTGCTCAATAGCGTCCAGAGCAAGGCGGTTGTGGGCCGCGTAACTGCCCTCCTTGAAAATGGGCAGGATTGTGAATCCATAACATTGCTTCGGCTCGAGAGCTTGGCCCGATGCTCGCAATTCGGCCACGACGGGTACGAGAAACCAATCCGTGACCTTTGCGGGATCCTCGCACGCCACCTCGAACTCAGCGACCGAGTTTGCGAGCACTTTGAGCTCACCGCTTCCTGTGTCGAGGCGTGCGACTCGCCCAACCGTGTCACTGACGAATACGTCCCCCGCGGCGGATACAGCGAACGGCGCCCAGCTCTTGCCGATGCGCCATTCCCAGTCTGCAAGCGCACGGCCGACCTCGGCTATGTCGACATTGGCGAGCAGATGCGGCTCAACGCGACGCATAACGCCGCAGTTCAGCGGCCGCGCGCCGCGGTGTGACGCGCGGCGCGAGCGCATAATGCAATGGCGCGCTCGCGACGTCGCCGCGCCGACGTGTCACGGTCCGCTGCAACAGCTGCAACTGCTTGTTAGGCGGCTGGCACGACGCCTCTTTCGATGTCATTGCGTGACCTCCAGTGATGCTTGCGCGAGGCACTCCTCATGCCAAATGCCTAGCACACCGTCGAGCGAGTACAGCACATCACCGCCGTGGTAGAACGACA
>Ga0302046_10004267_pt1 | contig 12729 bp, 10 predicted proteins | sample RVTome_11_FD_200261 | JGI IMG/M metagenome (GOLD analysis project Ga0302046, IMG submission 200261) | Soil microbial communities from uranium-contaminated site in the Upper Colorado River Basin, Wyoming, United States - RVT147D111 (version 2) ...
GTCCTCCGCTTCCGCCACCACCTTCGGCCCCTCCCGCTGCAGCAGGTTCTTGAGCCCCTGGCGGAACATCGGGTGATCGTCGGCAAGCAGCACGTTCATCGTCACGGCCTGTCGGGCGGCGGGCTTTCCCTCCCCCCTCTCTCGATCCGCGACCTCCCGCGCCGTGGCGCCCGCGCGCGCGTCATCGTCGGAGAGCGCGGCCTCTCCGCTGGGCGCGGATCGGAGCGATGTGCGATTGCGAGTTCCAGAGAGAGCCATGCGAATCGGAAACGTCGCTTGGACGGGCTTCGCCCCTTTCGGGTCTCGGGCTTCCCCGCCGCGACCGTCACGCGCGGGCCGCCCTCGTTCCGGCCGGCCCGCGAATCGCGGCAAAGATATGTCCGACCGGACGGGGAGGGAATGGGGCGATCCACTGATCGCTTGGGAGGGAATCCATGGAAGGGCACTCCACCGGACGCCCCACTCCGGTCCCGCCGTCGCGCTTCCGATCGCCCGTTCTCCTGCGGGGCGGGGCCGGCCGTCATTCGCCGCTCTGCAGCGGCACCAGTCCCCGCTGCAGGGCGAACCGGATCAACTGGGTGCGGTTCTCCAATTCGAGCTTGCGCATGACGCTCGCGCGGTGAGCCTCGACCGTTCGGGGACTGATGTCGAGACGGACCGCGATCTCCTTGCTCGTCAACCCTTCGGCCGCCAGCAGGAGAACCTCGTTCTCCCGCGGCGTGAGGGCCCGGAGCGACCCGGAGGCCTCGGGCGCGCGCTCGGGAAGAGACGGCGGTCGGTCGATCACGCTTCCCTGCGCGACCTCCAGCGCGAACGGGATCGCGTACCGGAATCCGCCGGCGGCGTCGCGGACGGCGACGACCGACGCGTCCACCCAGGTCGAGGAGCCGTCCCGCCGCAGCACGCGCTTGAGAATCCGGTAGGAGTCGAGCCGCCCGTCGACGAGCCGGCCGAACCGCTCGCCGCTCTCCGCCCTGTCCTGGGGGTGGGTGAGGGCGCGGCAGGAGAGACCCCGCGGCCGCTCCTCGCCATAGCCGAGCATCCTCCTGAACTGCCGGTTGAGCCACAGAATCCCGCCGTCCCGATCCAGCAGCCCGAGTCCGATGGGGGCCGTTTCCGACAGTCCGCACAGGAAGTGCTCCGTGGAAGGAGGACCGTCCGCCCCGGCCCGCCTCGTCCGCCCCGGCTTCCGAACCGAGGCCCGGCGGGCGGAGGCGGCGGTTCTCCGGCGCGGCGAACTCTGCGATCGGCCCCGCCGCGTCATGACACGGGCGTGTCGCCATCCCCTTCCGGGGCGCAGCCGGACTTCCCGATCGGCCGCGCGTCTCCCGCCGGCTTCGTCTCTGCGACGGGACCCTCCCGCCCCTGCCTCACGACGCGGACCCGGCGGCGGCCGTCAGGGGAGTGGCCGGTCCGGACGCCGCGGCGCGCCGCGTCAGGTCGATCACGATCTGCCCGGGCCGTGCTTCCGCCGCGGCGCGCGCCGCCTCGTCCCCCCCTCCCCCGAGGACCAGCACCTGGGCGTGCCCGAGCAGCGACTCAACGTTGTCGCACATGAGCGAGGCGATGTGGGGGATCTCCTCCTCGATGTAGCGGCGGTTCGCTCCGACGAGCCGGGCGATCGCCACGCTGCGGTCGAGGATGCGGACCTCGCATCCCTTGCCGATGAGGGTCTCGACGAGCTCGACCATCGGGCTTTCCCGCAGATCGTCCGTGCCCGGCTTGAACGACAGGCCGACCACCCCGACCCGCCGGCGCCGGGTCGCCATCACCGCCTCCACTGCGCGGCGGACCTGGAGCTCGTTGGAGGGGAGGATCGAGCCGAGCAGGGGAACGGCCAGGTCGGCGGCGCGCGCCGCATGCAGCAGCGCACGCAGATCCTTCGGAAGGCAGGAACCGCCGAAGGCGAATCCCGGCTTGAGGTACGCCTCCGAGACGTTGAGCTTCCGATCCATCAGGAACACGCGCATCACCTCCTGGGCATCGGCCCCGAGGGCGTCGCAGACATCGCCGACTTCGTTCGCGAAGCAGACCTTGAGCGCATGAAACGCGTTGCAGGCGTATTTGACCATTTCGGCGGTCCGGATCTCCGTCTCGAGGAAAGGGGCCTCCACGCCCTCGTACAGCGTCCTGAGAACCGCGGCCGCCGCGGGGTCGCTGCACCCGACGAGGGTGAACGGCGGCCGGGCGAAGTCCCGCAGGGACGATCCTTCGCGCATGAACTCGGGATTCACGGCGAACCGCAGCGCGAGGGCGGCCCGATCGCCGGCGGCCGCGCGCAGCGCCGGGATCAGGACACGCTCCGTCGTTCCCGGCAGAACCGTGCTGCGCAGCACGACGACGCACGGGAAGAGCCGTCCCCGCAGCGCGAGTCCGATCTCCCGCGTCGCGCGGAGCAGCGCGTCGAGTTGCGGGCGGCCGCCGGCGCCGCCGGGCGTCCCGACGCAGATCAGCACCGCGTCGGTCGATTCCACCGCTGCGCGCGGCGACGCGGTCGCCGTCAGCCGTCCTGCGCCCACCACCGCGGCGAGCAGCTCTCCGAGTCCGGGCTCCACAACGGGAGGAGCCGCCGCGTTGATCATCCGCACCTTGTCCTCGTTGATATCCACCCCGATGACCCTGTGCCCGGCCCTCGCCAGGCAGGCCGCGGTGACACAACCAACGTATCCGAGCCCGAAGACGCTAACCTGCACGATCGACCTCCTCCCGGCATTCCGTCGAGCGCAGTGCCCTACCATAGGCCGCGCGCCCCGGCGCCGCACTCGGGTCATCGCCGTATTCGGGGGACGGAAGAGCCCCGATCTCCGGCATCGACCCGACCGGCTCCATGACCGAGTTCGGCTCCTGGCCATCGAGAAAGATGCGCTGCCAGATCTCGAGATTGAGCAGCAGCCAGAGACGATCGCCGTGCCGCGCCGCGCCGCCCCGGTGCTCCTCCACCAGGCGCCGCAGCGCGGCCGGGTCGAACAGCCCCCGGCCGAGGGCGCGCGGGCCGAGCACGAACTCGTTCAGCAGGCCGTGGAACGGCCCTCTCATCCAGGCCCCCACGGGGACCGGGAATCCCATCTTCCGGCGCGACAGGATCGGCCGCGGCACCAGGTCCCGCAGCGCCTCCCGCAGGACCACCTTGGTCCGCCACCCGCTCACCTTCAGCCGGCCCGGGATGCGCACCGCGTGCTCCACGAGCTCGTGATCGAGGAATGGCACCCGGCTCTCGATCGACGCCGCCATGCTCATCTGGTCCTGTTTCATGAGAAGCTCCACCAGGTAGGTCTGCAGATCGGCGCGGCCCATGCGCTCCAGCGCTCCGCCGCGCCCCTCCGCGTAGAGACGCAGCCCCTCGGCGTACAGGTCGCGCGCGTCGAGGCGGCCGGGGTCGGCCAGGATGCGCCGCTGCAGGCGCTCCGGAAAGACGGCGAAATTCTCGTAGAACAGCGAACGGGGTCCGGGCGGCAGCGCCAGGATGGTCCGATCGGCGTAGCGCCGCAGCGGGGGGGGGAGCGCCGCGGCCGCCCGGCCGAGGCGGGCGCGGAGCGGTCCGGCGATCGGGCCGCTCAGGGATCGATCGAGCGACTCGTTCCAGGCGGTGACGCGGTAGCGGTTGTAGCCGAGGAAGAGCTCGTCGGCCCCCTCCCCGGTGAGCACGACCTTCACGCTTCCCCGCGCCAGGCGCGACACGAAGTAGAGTGGCACGCTCGAGGGGAACGCGATCGGCTCGTCCTCGTGCCACACGAGGGACGGCAGGATGTCGAAGTACTCGTGCGGCGAGACGACCACCTCGCGGTGTTCGGTGCCGGCCGCGCGGGCCGCCAGGCGGGCCCAAGCGAGCTCGTTGGCGGCGCGGTCGGCGAACCCCACTGCGAAGCTCCGCATCGGCCGCGGCGTCATCGTCGCCGCGAGCGCCGCCAGCCCGCTCGAGTCGATGCCGCCCGACAGAAACAGCCCCACCGGCACGTCGCTCATGAGGTGGGACCGGACGGCGTCCTCCAGGCGGGCGCGCAGCGCCCGCGCCTCCATTCGCGGATCGTCCCGCAGGTCATCGGGCCCCTCCGGCGGCCGCCAGTAGCGTCGCTCGCGCAGCCCCGCGGCGCGCGACCAGGTAAGCGTCCGCCCCGGCAGGAGCTTCCGCACTCCGCGGAAGAAGGTCTCCTCCCCGGCGACGAAGCGGGTAGCGAGATACTCCGGCAGGATCTCGGAATGGAACGCGGGGCGCTCGTCCAGCGCCGCCAGGAGTGCCTTGATCTCCGAGGCGAACAGCAGCTCCCGCCCGGTGAGCGTGTAGTAGAGAGGCTTGATCCCCAGGCGATCGCGCGCCAGCAGGAGCGATTCGCGCGCGCGGTCCCAGAGCGCGAACGCGAACATGCCCCGCAGGCTCTCGACGCACCGCTCCCCCTCCTCCTCGTACAGATGGAGGATCGTCTCCGTGTCGCTGCGGCTCCGGTAGCGATGGCCGCGCGTCTCGAGACGGGGACGAAGGCCGGGATGGTTGTAGATCTCGCCGTTGGAGACGATGCGGAGGTCGCCCCGGCCATTGCGCATCGGCTGGGCGCCTCCCGCGAGGTCCACGATCGCGAGACGGCGGTGCGCCAGCCCGATCGGCCCCTCGATCCACAGCCCCGCCCCGTCCGGTCCGCGGTGGCGGAGCGTCTCCCGCATGCGCCACAGGCGCTGCGCGTCGACAGGCTCGCGCGGGTCGAACGAGACGATGCCGGCGATGCCGCACATGGGCCGCTACCGCGCCCCCGCGAACGGCTCTCCGTTGAGGTCCTTCGCCGCCCGCGCCGCCTGGAGCGCGCGCCGGAAGGTTTCATTGACGTGCCCGAGTTCGCGCGTGCCGGCCGGCACGTCCAGGATGAACGTCCGGAAGCCGGCACGGATGTAGGCCGCGAGCTCGCGCGCGACCCGCTCGTAGCTCCCCACCAGATAGGGACACATGGTCTTGTAATTCCGGAAGGGGCCCAGCCAGTACGGCCCGTCGGCTTCCGCCTCGGCAAGGGAGGTGAGGTGCCGGTGCCAGGCCGAGTCCGAGACCTTGGTCGCCAGCTGCCGGGTGAGCTGCCCCTTGCGGTCCTCGGGGAAGCGGGTGCGTGCCGTCTCCCACGCCCGATCCTCGTTCGGACGCGCGATGATCCCGACGCGGATCCCGCAGCGCAGCCCCTCGTGCGGGGCGGCGTCGCGATAGGCGCCCGCCGGCTCCGGGTACTTGACCGCCGTGGCGCCGAGCGCGGAGGCGGCGGCCATACCCGCCTCCGACGATCCGGAGATGAAGATGCCGGGAACGAGGTCCCGGTCCAGGGGCGGCACCAGCCGGAGCCCCTCGACCCGGTAGAACTCCCCCGCGCACCCCACCGGCGCGGATCCCTCGAGCAGGCGCGTGATGATCGAAGTGTACTCGATCAGGCGCTGGTAGCGGCGGTCGTGCGGCGTCGTGTCGTTCAGGGCCGTCAGGTCGTTCTTGAATCCCCCGGCCACCATGTTGAGATCGATGCGGCGGCGGTGCATGAAAGCCAGGGTCGTGATCTTCTTCGCGACCGAATACGGATGCATGTAAACGGGCTGCACGGCCACCAGCGGGCGAATCCGGGCGGTCCGCTGGATGATCAGTTGCGAGACCAGCCAGGGATCGACGAGCGAGTTGTCGGAGTAGACGAGGATCCCGGTACACCCCGCCGCCTCGCTCCAGCGCGCGGCCTCGGCGATCCGGTCGAGGTACTCGTCCGGGCTCGAGCCGCTCGAGGGCGGACAGGTCGAGATGATCTCGATGTCGGAGGCCTCTGTCGCATGTGTCATGACCGCTCCCAGGCCGGTCTCGCCGCGGCGGACACCGCCGCGGCGAGACCGGCGACCAGATAGAAATAGGCGTCGTAGGCGACCGGGTGGAACACGGCCGCCACGGAGAAGGCCCACAGGCTGATCTCGATCCCCTCCGCGATGATCGGCAGGTCCGGACCTCCGTGCGATCCAGCCGCCTGCCGCCGCACGGCGCGGGCCGAGCGGACGCAGCCGAAAAGCAGCGCCAGGAACAGCGCCAGCCCCGGCAGGCCGAGATCGACCGCATACTCGAGATACACGTTGTGCACCTCCTTCCATGCGGGGCCCCGGATGTCGTTGAGGGCGAGAACGTTCATGCCCACGCCGGCCCCCACGATCGGGTTCTGCGCGACGAACCGCAACGCCGCCACGATGTCTCCCCACCGCTCCTGCGCCGATCCGGTCGGGTCCGCTTCGATGTCGGCGATGGTCCCGAGCCGCTCCAGGTAGCTCGCGGGGAGAAACGGCACGCTCGCCAGCGCCAGGGCGATCGCCAGCGCCGCCCAGCGCCTCCGTCCCGGCCGCCGCAGGAAACGACCGCTGTACAGGGCGAGGGTCGTCGCGAGAGTCAGGAACCCGGCCCGCGAGAAGGTCGCGAGGACGGCGGCGATGCTGAGCGCGATGCACGCCGCGAGGAATGCCCGCACGAGCGGGCGTTCCTGGATCAGAAACAGCGCCGCCGCGAGCGGGATGATCAGGTTGAGCATGAGCGCCAGATCGTTCGGGTTGTGAGTCAGGGGCGCCTCGTACCCGACCAGTCGCCGCCCCGTGGCCGCGCTCAGGACCTCGCCGGACAGGTAGCCGCTCAACCCGAAACCTGCCATCGGGATCGCCATCAGTGTCAGGCCCCAGACGGCCTTCCGGAGCCGCGCGGCGGTGGTCACGACACTGGAAATAAGCCAGAACAGGGCCACGATCTTGAGATAATTCCCGAGCAGGAAGGCCAGGCTCCCGCCCGGCCAGTAGGAGAACGGCAACGACACGATCGACCAGGCCACGAGCGCGGCAACCGCCCCGCTCTCGCGCGTCATCCGGAGGGAGGCACGTCCCCGCAGGAAGCGATCGAGAAGGTGCGCCGCGATAGCGAGCGCCGCGGTCAGCAGTCCGATGCGCAGCGGCGCGAGGGCGGGAATGAACGACTGAGGGGCGAGCAGGAGCACGACGATAAAGGCCATGAGGGACCGGAACGGCAGCGCTCCCCCGGCGGCGGGATCGCTGGACCGCGCGGATCCCGCGGCCGGGCTCGGCGGCGACGCGGCGCGCAGCCACCATCCGGGTCGTGGCGCCGCGCCGACGTCCCCTGCGCGCACGGGCAACTGCGGGGCCGGCGGGCGGGCTTCGCCCCCTTCGCGCTCGTTCATCGTTCCCGGGGCTGCGTCCCGCCGCATCGTCGCACTCCCGGAGGGCCTCGAGGGGCGCCCCGCCGGGCGGTTCCATTCCATCGGCGGACATAGTGTCGCCCCGGTGGACGGGGAACAATCAGTAGGAGGCTGCAAATCGAGTCGGGGAAACCACTGCAACGGCCCCGACCTTCCCCGCGCACAGGCAAGAAAGATCCGATCGGGACCGCATGATCGGTGCGATCAGGCGGCCGGGGAATCGGGATGACCGGATCGCCGGTCCGCCAGGACGGGCTGAATGAGGCCGGGCGAGGGGGCGATGGCTCCTGGACTCCGCGGCGCGACGCGCCGGCGGGCCCGGAACGGCGCGGGGGTCGCGCGCAGCGGCTCCACGGGAGCCGCCGCGCCGCGGCCCAGCAGGACGATCCGAACGGTCTCGGCCAGAATCCTGATGTCCATCCAGACCGACCTGCGCTTGATATAGTACAGGTCGTAGCGCATCTTCTCGGTCTCCTGATCGAGGTTGTTCGCGTAGCCATAACGGATCTGCGCCCACCCGGTGAGACCCGGCCGGACCGTCATCCGGATCCAGTAATACGGGATCTTCCTCATGAACAGATCGATGTTCGAGCAGGGGTGCGGCCGCGGTCCGACCAGGTTCATGTCGCCGCGCAGGACGTTTACGAGCTGCGGCAGCTCGTCGAGGCGGAACGCGCGCAGCCAGCGGCCGACCAGCGTGATACGGTGGCCGTTGTCGGCGGCCCACTCCGACGCCGGTCGCTGCCTCGCCGCGCGCATGGTGCGGAACTTCATCAACCGGAACGGCTTCCCATGAAGCCCCGCCCGTTCCTGCACGAACAGAACCCCGCCGCGCGATTCGAGCGCGATCAGGACCGCGATGAGTGCGAACATGGGAGACGCCACCACCAGGCCGGCCAGCGCGCCGAGCAGGCTGAGGATCCGCGACAGGGCGAGGTCGAGCCGCGAGCGGTGGAACCCCGGGGAGAAGATCAGGGCCCCCGGAGGCAGCGACTCGATCGGGAGCGTGCCGCTCAGCCGCTCCAGGGCGCTGGCGCCGTCCTCGATCGCGATCCCGACCGCCCTCGCCTCCAGAAGCGCGCGCAGCGGCAGGTTCCGCCGGCGTTCCTCCAGCGCCACGATGACGACGTCGGGGCGGGTCTCCTTGATGATCCGGTCGAGCTGCCCGAGCGTTCCCAACAGCGCCACCCCCGGTGGCGCCGCGTCGGACGACACCTCGCCCGGCACCGATCCCAGAAGGTTGTAGCGTGCCGGCATCGTGCTGATCCGGCAGATGATCCGGCGGGCCAGCGTTCCGGAGCCGAGCACGATCACGCGCCGGGCGAACGGCCGGACCACCGCGAGATCGCGGACGGCGGGCCCGGCTGCGTTCAATCCGATCATGCCCGTCGCATCGTTCGGGTCGGCCGACCGGAACGGTCCCGGCCGTCCCCGTGAAGCGCCTTGAGATAGGCGCCGTAATAACCGTAGTAGGAGGAGAGCGGCCGATCGTAGCCGTTGAAGACGATCCCGATGATCTGCTGCGGTTCGAGCAGGTCGAGCGCCTCGGCCACGAGGCTGCGCTGGGTGTGGTGCGCCGCCACGACGAGGAGGAAGCCATCCACCGATCGAGCGAGGAGCCGGCCGTCCGGAAGCGGCACCAGCGGCGGGCTGTCGATGAGAATGTAGTCGTACAGGCCGCGCGCTTCCCCGACCGCCTCCGCCAGCCGGAGCGACCTGAGGATCTCGTAGGGCGTCCTCGTGGTCCGGCCGGCAGGCAGGACGGCGAGGTTGTGCCGTGGAAGGAGGCGCACGACGTCACGCAGTTCCGCCCCAGCGTCCGCGACCAGGTCGACGAGGCCGGGAAGGTCGGCCGGCAGCCCGAGCTGCGCCGCCACCGAGGGAAGGCGCAGGTCGGCGTCGATCAGCAGGACGCGAGTCTCGTGCCCCTGCGCCAGTGCGCCGGCCAGATTGATCGCCGTGGTGGTCTTGCCTTCGCCGGCGGCGGCGCTCGACACGGCGAATACGCCGGCGGATGCTTCGAGACGACGGCGTTCCAAAACATGCCGCAGGACGCGGTACTGTTCGGCCGCGATCGATCCGGGCGCCACCAGGCTCACCAGATGCTCCTCCGGCGACCCTTCCGGAACTCCCGCCTCGTCCGCCCCGGACGCGGCCTGCTGTCCAGAAAACTCCACAGGCGAGATCGCGCCGGCCCGTCCCTGCAGCTTCATGACATCGTCCTCCTCGCGGCGCCCGGCCGCATCACTGTAGCCAGTTGTACGCGTACGCCGGCTCCGCAACAATTGGAGAGCGCCTGATTCGCGCGCGAAAGATCCCGCACTCGCCGTTCGGGACACTTCCCCGTGCGGAGGCCGCACGCCGGAGCGGAGGCCGCGGCCCCCGGCGCTAGCGCGCGGCCCGATCCCAGGCCGCGCCCTGCCGCGCCGTGACGAAGCGCGCGAATCCGACCACGACGGCCCAGTTCAGCATGCAGACGACGTACGGAAGGACGAGCCAGGACGGGCACCCCGCGCGGTCGCGGCCGCGGCGCCCCGCGAATGCCGCGCCGTAGAACGCGATCTGCGCCATGAAGGTCGCCAGGTAGAGGCGCCGGTCGAGCAGCAAGGCGTTCGCCACCAGGGCTGCGACGAGCAGCAGGGGACCGAGAAGGCGGAGGACCTTGTGCGACACCGTCTGGAACCAGAGGCGGTTGCGGGATGGATGGAGCAACCACCGCTCGCGCGCGAATAGCTGAAAGTTCCCGGCGAGCGTCCGCGCCTTGCGGGCGAACTCGTGCCGGGCGCTCGGGGCGGGGCGATCGTAAGCGCGCGCAGCGGGCTCGAGGACGACCCGGTAGCCGCGGCGCGCGGCGCGCATCGGTATCAGAACGTCGTCGAGAATGGTATCGGCGGGGATCGGCTCGAGCAGCTCCCGCCGCACGGCGTAGATCGCGCCGCTCGCGCCCACGGTGGAATCGAAGCGGCTCTCGCTCCGCCGGATATTGGTCTCCACGGTCCAGTAGGAACCGATGCCGCCGCCGGCGACGCTTCCTCGTGCGGCGCGCCTCAGGACGAGCTCGCCTCCGACCACGCCGACCCGGGGATCGGCGAACGGCGCCGCGAGCGCGCGCAGCGCGCCGGGCGCGAAGCGCTGGCGCGCGTCGGCCATGACCACCAGATCTCCGCGGGCGAGGGGAACCAGGTCGTTGATCACGGCGGCCTTGCCGCGCCGCGCCGCGAACTCCACGACGCGGATTCCCCGCCGTGCGCAGGCGCGCGCCCGCGCCGCCGTGTCGTCGCTCGAGCCGTCCGAGCCGACCAGGATCTCCAGACGCTCCCGCGGGTAATCGAGGGCGAGAAGGTTGCGGATGCGTTCGTCGATGTGCGCCGCCTCGTCGTGGACCGCCATGATCACGGTGACGGGGGGCGCGATCGGTCGCCTTCGACCCGACCGGGGACGCCACCGCGCGAGCATCCCGATGAGGATCGGGTACCCGAGGTAGGTGTAGCCGAGCGCAAGGGCGGCTCCCCACAGGATCAGCTCCACGGCCATGCCGGAGCCGTCGCGCGCGGAGCCGGAGCGCCCCTCCCTCCGCAGGGCGCGCATCGTCGTGCGGCGTCGCGCACGAAGCGCCGGGCGGCGCGCCGCGATCCGGTCATCGTCTCATTCCCCGGGCGGCCGCCGGCCGGGACGGTGCGCCGCCACGATCCCCAAGAAGAAGATGTCGCGGGCGATCCGTCCTCCGTCGCCGCCGGGGCCGCCGTCGAGCGTCCCTTCCTGCCGGTGCCCGCGATACGAAGCCGTCAGGGAGAGCCAGTCGGTGAGCCGGAAGGACGCCTCCGCCGCGAGCGCGCGCGCGGTCGCTTCGTCGCCGCCGTGGCCGGCGATCCGGTAGAGCGCCGGCGAGAGGCTTAACGATACCGGTGGCGCGGGACGCAGAGTCAGGGTCGTGGCCACGCTTTCGGTCGTGACGGTGCCGGCCCGGCCGACGACCGTCGTGAGACTCCTGGCGTAGGCGAAAGAAGCCTCCGCCCGCTTCCAGACGCCGCCGATCTCGAAGGTTCCCTCGGGATCGAGGTCGCCCTCCGACAGGCGCGGGCCGGCGCGCAGCGCAAGGCGCGCCGCCGGCGAGAGTCTCCGCTCCCAGCCAAGGGTCAGCGCGAGGGCGGAGACGGGCTCGCCGTCTCCGAAGTCGAACCGGGTGCCCGCGAGGTCGAGGTCCAGCTCGTCCCGGGGCGAGATTCGCCGCTCGAACCCGAGCGTGGCGGAGGACGTGTCGGTCGACGCTCCGCCATCGATCGCGTCCCGGGTCGCCGTCAGTCCGGTACGGAGCGCGCCGCGCGGGCCAATCTGCACGCTCGCCGTGCCGCCCAGCGCCAGCCGCCGAGCCCGCAGGCGACCCGCCTCCAGTCCGGTCAGCGGGTTGAGCTCGCCCGGCCGGAACGTCGAGACGTAGGCGGCGTCGAGCCCGAACGTCCAGCGGCGCCCGGCGAGCACCGCCAGATCGAATGCGGCGGTTTCGCGCGCCCGCGTCGTGCTCAGCTCGGGGTGCGCGTCGAACCGCTCCGCGTCGAGCGCGAGCCATCCTTCGGCAGTCAATCGCGGGGCGCGGGAAATCAGGCGAAGCTCCGGTGAGAATCGCGTGAACTCGTCGGCGACCGCCTCGCCGGATGAAAAGAAGATATTGTCGTCGTGGACCCTGGTAAGGAAGATCGATGCGCCGACACGGGTGTCGGACGAGGCGGCGGCAGCCCCGCACGCGAGCGCGAAGGTCAGAGTCGCTACGCCTCCCCGCGCTCCCGCAGCGCGCCCCGCACGCGCGCCCCCTCCGCCGACCATCAGGCCGGAACCGCGGCGGTGCAATCGATCTCCGCGGCGACGCTGCGCTGCAACAGCCCGATGCTCAGGACCAGCGTCCCCTTGTCCGGTCTGCGACGCACCAGGATCCCTTCCACTCCACACAGGGGGCCGCGCTCGACCCGGACCCGCATTCCCTCCTTGAGGTAGGGATAGGGCAGCGACGGCACTCCCGAGCAGGAGAGCGTCCGCACCGCTTCGATCTCCTGCTCCGGCACCGCCGCCAGCCGATCCCAGCGCTCTCCCAGCACCGCCACCAGCCCGCGCGCTTTGCGGACCTCGATATAGGATCCCTTGTCCAGCGCATTGTTCAGAAAAAGATAGCCGGGGAACATCGGAGTGCGCGACAGATGGCGTAGCCGGCCGCGCCGCGACCAGATGTCGAGCTTCGGCAGGAACGGATTGAAACCGGCGGCGGCCAGCTGGTCATGCACCACCTGCTCGCAGTGGCTCCGGGTCCAGAGAACGTGCCACTTCGGGTCGCGATCCGCGGGTCCTTCCTGCTGCAATGCGATCGGCATCGCTCATCCTCCTTTTTTTCATCCCGCGCCGATCCCCGGCGCGTGGATACCTTGCACCGCCGGCAGGGAAGGATCCCATTCGGGATCGACCCGAATCGTCGCCCGGGAAGACCCGATCACGGGCCGGTGGGGACCGGGTCAGGGCTGCACGATCCCCCGGCGGATCGCGTAGCGGACCA
>Ga0302046_10004268_pt1 | contig 12729 bp, 7 predicted proteins | sample RVTome_11_FD_200261 | JGI IMG/M metagenome (GOLD analysis project Ga0302046, IMG submission 200261) | Soil microbial communities from uranium-contaminated site in the Upper Colorado River Basin, Wyoming, United States - RVT147D111 (version 2) ...
ACGATTCTCGAAGGCACGGTCGAACGGACGGTACGCCCTTCGCTGCAGCTGTACTACCAGTCGTCGCCGTGGTGGTGGGTCCGCGCCGATGGTGGCGTGAACTTCACGGAGAACGTCGATAACATGGAGGGCGCGAGCGAAACAAGGATCGCCGGAACGCTGTCCGTTGGCCTTACGTTGACCATTCAACGTTCAGCGCGCGATTGGTAGGGGACGGCTATGAACCGACGTGAATTTGCGCAACGGCTATCGATGGGACTTGGTGTAACACTGACGCCGGGAACGATCGCAGCCATCGTTTCTGGATGCCGACCGCGCGACACAGCGACGTTCTCTTTTCTCACGGAACGCGAGGCCGCGATCGTCGACGGCCTTTGCGAGGCCATCATTCCGCAGACCGACACACCGGGGGCGCGGGCATCGGGCGTGGTCCACTACGTCGACATGCTGCTTGCGGAGTTTTCGGATGACGGGGAACGGTCGGCTTTTCGAGATCGCGTCGCCGAGATCGCGGCATGGCTCGACCACAACGGCGCTGCAACGATCGATGAGCTGGACGCGGACACCCGCGATGCGCTCGTCCGTACGCTCGACGCATACGCATTTCCCGATGACTACCGCGATGTGGAAGACGCGGTCGTGAGTGGCGGTTCTCGCGTTCAGGGCATACCGATCGCCGATCCGCCCCTGTTCCGGATGCTGAAACCATGGACGGTCGCCGGTTACTATACATCCGAGGTCGGCGCCACACAGGAGCTGCGCCTGAATCCGATGACGCCGTACCGCGACGTACCGCTTTTGGAGGTCGGCCGAACATGGGCGTGAAGGATCCGCGTTTCGTGAGAGCGCCAGACGCATGAACCTGAAGTCGCGCGCAAACGACTACGACGCGATCGTCGTCGGCACCGGCATGACCGGCGGGTGGGCGATGCGGATCCTGACGGAGGCCGGGCTCAAGACGCTCGCGCTCGATCGCGGCCGGATGGTCGAGCACGGCGCCGACTACGTCACCGAACACAGGAACGCGTGGGAGATGCCGTGGCGCGGCGGCCGCGTGCACTCCAACGACCTCGAGCACTACCCGATTCAGCAGCGCACATACGCCTTCAGCGAGTACACGCGCCACTGGTTTGTCCGGGACACCGACACGCCGTACGGGCAGGACCTGCCGTTCGACTGGATCCAGCCCGACATGGTCGGCGGGAAATCCGTGCTGTGGGGCAGGCAATCGTACAGATGGAGCGCGCCGGATTTCCGCTCCAACCTGGAGGACGGGCACGGCGTCGACTGGCCGATCCGCTACGAGGATCTGGAACCGTGGTACGAGCATGTCGAGCGGATCGTTGGCATCAGCGGCTCCGCCGAGGCACTGCCCGAGCTGCCCGACAGCATCTTCCAGACGCCGATGGCGATGAACGCAGCCGAAAAACTAGCGAAGGCACGTATCGAAGAGCAGCATCCTGATCGGCATGTCATCATCGGACGCGTCGCGGTCCTGACCGAACCGCTGGAGGGACGCGCGCCGTGTCACTACTGTGGGCCGTGCGAACGCGGTTGCTCGACGCGATCCTACTATTCGACGCTCAACAGCGCGCTGCCCGCCGCACAGCGCACCGGCAACCTGACGCTGCTCTCGCGGCGCATCGCGCACAGCGTCATGTACCGCGACGGCCGGGCAACCGGCGTGCGCGTGATCAACATGGAATCCGGCGAACACGAGGAATACACCGCGCGCGTCGTGTTCCTCTGCGCTTCGGCACCGGGCACGCTGCGCGTGATGCTCAACTCGAAGAGCGAGGATTTCCCCGACGGCATTGCCAACAGCAGCGGTGTCCTCGGGAAGTACTTCCTGAATCACCACGCGCGCGTCGGGGCGTCGGGGCGGATGGAGGAGGTACTCGACCGTTACTACGAGGGCAACCGGCCGAATGGATTATTCATTCCGCGATTCCGAAACCTGGACGCGTCGTCGCGGCACCCCGATTTCCGGCGAGGTTACTGCTTCCTCGGCAGCGCCGGGCGCGCCGGCTGGGGGCGCGGGTCGTCGATCGCGGGCTTTGGCGCTTCATTCAAGGAAGAGCTTCGCGAGCCCGGCGACTGGTGGATCAGCCTGCAGGCGTTTGGCGAAGTGCTCCCGTACGAAAACAACTACGTCTATCTGGACGACACGATGACGGACAAGTGGGGTATGCCGTCACTCCGCTTCCACGTACGTCGTTTCGAGAACGAACTGGCGATGCGCAAAGACATGGCTGCAACTGCCGCCGAGATGCTCGTAGCCGCCGGTGCCGTCGACGTCGAACAGTACGACAATGAGCACATCGCTCCAGGAAACAACAACCACGAGATGGGCGGCGCGCGGATGGGTCGCGACCCGCGCACGTCCGTCCTCAACGAATGGAATCAGTGTCATGACGTGCCGAACCTGTTCGTCACCGATGGCGCGTGCATGACGTCGGCCGCGTGCCAGAACCCGTCGCTGACGTACATGGCGCTTACTGCGCGTGCGACATTCAACGCCGTCGAACTACTCGAGAACGGAGCCCTTTGACATGCGAGTCCTCTGCACCCTTGCTCTGACCGCCGCCTTCATAGCTGGATGCGCGAGCGAACCCGCAACGGACGCAGACGCCGGCGGCGCGGGGGAATGTCCGGCCCTCTTCGACGGAGAATCGCTTGACGGATGGACGATGGTCGGCGACGCGGATGCGCGGGTCGAAGACGGCACGATCGTGGGAAGCGCCGTCATGGAGGAGGGGAACAGCTTCCTGAGAACCGACGAGGTTTTCTCGGATTTCGACCTCGAGCTGACCTTCAGCATCGACGAGGGGTTCAACTCGGGGGTGCAGTTCCGCAGCGCGCAGGCCGAGGACACGCTGCGGTTCGATCACCAGGCCGGCAACGGCGACCGGTACATCCGTGTAACGCCGCCAGGCACTGTCTACGGGTACCAGGCCGAGATCGACCCGACCGATCGAGGGTGGACTGCGCAGTTGTACGAGGAGTCCGGTCGCGGATGGCTGCAGACGTTCGAACAGGAGCCGAGCCGATTGCTGATCCAGCCGGGCCTCTGGCACCACATGCGGATCCGCGCCGAGGGCGACAGTCTGAAGACCTGGCTCGACGGCCAACACATCGCGTCGATGCGCGACACGATGGCCTCAGCAGGATTCGTCGCGCTCCAGGTACACACGGTCTACAATGAGGCCGACGTTGGCAAGTCCGTGCGGTTCCGGAATATCCGCCTGTGCGAGTTGTGACCTCGCCGCAACGCCCGGTAGTCTCCGGTGGCGGATGCTATTCCGGCTGAGGCGGCAGCTCGACGCCCTTGCTGTTCCACTTCCAGACGATGAACGTCAATGGAACGGGTCCGGTATTCGTAATGCCGTGGATGTCCCACGGCGCCGCGTAAAGGACGTCGCCGACCCGCGCCGGCACCTCTTCACCTTTCAGGTGCCACGTCCCCTCGCCCGAGACAACGACCATGAACTCCTCCTCTTCGTGGATGTGCGGCGGGTGGATCTGCATGCCGGCCTTGATCGTCGCGGCGGCCTTCAATCCGTCCTTCGTACCGAAGGTCTCGCCCGAGAAGAACGTGTACAGCGACCCCCATTCGAAGTCTTCACGCGTCGCGTCCTCGCGTGAAATGATTGCCGACTCCTGGTCGGAGGATGTGGATGCCATGTGTCGGCCGGCGGAGAACGCGGCGGCAACGGCGACAACGAAGAAGACGGCGAGCATCATGGCGAGTGCGGATGATCTGGTCATGACTGGCGGGTGGTTTGTTCAACGGCCGGACCGTTCGTGCTTGGTGCCAGCGCGGCGACCGGCAGTATCACTACGAACGTCGCGCCTCCGCCCGGCGTTTCCTCGATCGTCATTTCCCCGCCGTGACCGGCGGTGATGATCTCGTAACTGAGAGAGAGCCCGAGGCCGGTCCCGCTGCCGGTCGGCTTCGTCGTGAAGAATGGCTCGAAGATGCGATCCTTGACGTCGTCGGAAATCCCCAGTCCGTTGTCGGCGACCCGAACCTCCACGCGATCGGCAAGCCGGCGCGTCCGGACGACGACCTTCGGGCTGTAACCGTCGACCCCGGCTGCTCCCTTCTCGCGTACGACGTAGAACGCGTTGCTCAGCAGGTTCAGGAAGACGCGACCGACTTCCTGGGGGACGACCGAAAACGTTCCTGCGCCGGCGTCGAAGTCGCGCTCGATTGTCACGTTGAAGTTCGGGTCCGTCGCACGCATCCCGTGGTACGCGAGACTGACGTACTCCTCGACGAGTTCGTTGATGTCTGTGACGCGGCGCTCACCCGTCCCACCCGAAGCGTGCTGCATCATTGCGCGCACGATGTCGTCGGCCCGCTTGCCGTGACGCGCGATTTGCGAGGCGTTGGTCTTCAGATCCGCGAGCAGTTCCTTTACGTCGAGTCCGTCCTTCATATGCTCCTCGAGCTCGTCGACCAGTTCGGAATTCAGCTCGGCAAAGTTGTTCACGAAGTTGAGCGGATTCTTGATCTCGTGCGCTATGCCCGCCGTCATCTCGCCGAGCGAGGCCATTTTCTCGGACTGGACGAGGCGTGCCTGTGCTGACTTGAGGTTCTCGACGGTGGAATGGAGTTGCCGGTAGGCGTCGGCGTTGTCGAGAGCGATCGCCGCATACGACGCAAGACTGCGCAGTACGTTAATGTGATACTCGCTGTAAGCGTGTTTCTCGAAACTCTGGGCCGTAATGACGCCGACCGGCTTGTCCTGGTGAATCAACGGGAGGTAGATGATCGAGTCCGGCGATTCGCCCTGGACAGGCGGCAGGTGCACGCTGATGTACTTCTGATATTCCTTCTGATGGTCACCAATCACGATGTCTTCGCGATTCCTGAGGCAGTACGCTGAAAGCCTGTTTGCGTCGTTGGCATCATGGAAGTACGCGGGGAGCGTGTCTCCCTGTTCCTTGCTGGCGGGGAAGTGGATTCGCTCTGTCGTGGGGTCGTACACGCCGACGGCAAAGATCGAAGCGTCCATGAGTTCGTTGACGTTCTCGTAGACGGTGTCGATGATGCCGTGCACGGAAAGCGTGGAAGTGATGGCGCGGCCGATCTCGCTCATACGTTCGGCGTCGTCGACACGCTTGGCCTGTGCATCAGCCATGAGCTGTGCCTCGCGAATGCGCGATCGTTCGCGTTCCTTCGTACTTACGCGCCGACGCTGGATTCGATCGACAGCGAATACCAGACCGGCAAAGACGAGAAAGTACCCGACGTAGGCCCACCACGTTTTCCACCACGGCGGACGCACGACGACGCTGATCGCTCTGCCGACCTCATTCCATACGCCGTCGGCGTTCGCGGCCTTCACGTGGAACTTGTAGGTACCGGCGGGGAGGTTCGTGTACGAAGCCGTACGCAAGTGGCCAACGTAGTTCCAGTCCTCGTCCCACCCATCCAGCCTGTACGCATACTCATTGTTCTTCGGGTTTCCGAAGTGGAGTCCGACGAAGTCGAACGAGAAGACATTCTGGTTCGCCGAAAGGCGAATCGTCTGCTCTTCGTTCAGCGGTCGCTTGAGCGGAGAGTCATCGCCGGGCAGGACCGACTGGTTGTGGATCTTGAAGTCGCTGAACGCGACTTCCGGCGGAAGGGGATTGTGTCGGAGCTCTGCCGGGTGGAAGGCCGTAATTCCCTGCGTGTGTCCGAAGTACAGCGTTCCATCGGGACCTTTCGCGTGGGAATGCTGCATGTGCTCAAGCCCGCGCAGGCCGCTGTCGAGGCCGAAGTTCCGGAATTCCCCGGTCTCAGGGTCGTATCGGGCGAGCCCGTTGTTCGTCGACGCCCACAGGAGCCCGTCGTCGTCCGCGCGAACGGCGTACATGACGTTGTTCGGCATGCCATTCTGGCTCGTCAGGTGCAGCGTCACCTTTCCGGTCGCCGTGTCAAACCGGTCGAGTCCGGCACCGGTTGCCAGCCAGAGGATCCCCGGTTCGGATTCTCGTTCCTCAATCGACATCACGAAATCGGTTACGATTGATGTCGTGTCGCGCCGATCGTGCCGGTACGACGTGAAACTCTCGTCTGCGTTCACCCGAACCAGGCCATGGCTTCCACTCGCAACCCAGAACGTGCCGTCGGCGGCGTAGGAGGCGTATATGACGTAACCGGGGCCTGTGTCCGAGGGCGTGATGCGAACCTGTCGCGTGAAACCCGTGGCCTTGTCGAATTGATAGAGACCCCGCGATGTCCCGAGCCAGAGCTTGTCCGGATCATTCCGTACTCCGGTGAGAAAATTCAGCCAGGCGAACGGAATCGACGTCGAGTCACCCTCGACGTGTCGCCACTGACGAAAGTTGTCCCTCGCCGTGTCGTATCGGCTGAGCGCACCGCCGCTGCCGATCCACATGGCGCCGTCCTCGTCCTGATACTGCGACCACATCCGACCGCGCCCGGGTGCGGTCAAGTCGTCGTTGTCGGAGAGCCACCGTCGAGTCTCACCGGTCCTTGCATCGAACTTGATCAGATAGTTGCCCTCTCCGGCATCCCGGGCGCCGACCCAGAGCGACCCATCGCGATCGGCGTACATGCCCCACGGCGTCAGCGGCTCGTCGGTACCGAGATCGGCGAACGCCGTCTCGAGGTTGACGAAGTCGAGCGATGCCGGATTGAAGCGGCTGACCCCATAGTTCGTGCCGACCCAGACGAGTCCGGAGCGGTCCGTATGGATCGACAGGATGTCGTCATGCACGAGTCCGTTCGGGTCGGCGCTGTTGCTCCTGTAGTGCTGGAACGAGCCCGTGGATCGGCTGAAGCGCACCAGCCCCCGACCGCCGGTCCCAAGCCAGAGGATGTCCTTCTCATTCGGATCCCGCGTGACCTCGGTGACCCTCAATTCGCGGCCGACGGCGGACTCGTCGGTGACGAATCGTTCGATCTCACCGGACGTCTTGTCGAAGCGAATGAGTCCCTTGCCGGATCCCATCCATAGTGCCCCGGGGTCGTCCTCCAGCTCGGTGATCCGGTGGATGCTTCCCGGTGCGCCTTCGACGGACTGTGCAACGAGATCGGGATTAAGGTCCACGAGGTAGCTGTTGAATTCCCGCGTTTCCGGATCGATCCGCACAAGTCCGTTCGCCGTGCCGGCCCACACCGTATTGTCGGAGTCGACGTACATCGAGTGCACGGCACCTGCGGGAATCTGCGACACGCCGTCGTGGTCACCCTCCTCGTCGTCGCCGTGGTCGTGGCGCAAGTGTGTGAACGTCTCGGTTGAGCGGTCGAGAATGCTGATGCCGTCCTGCGTGCCGACCCAGACACGCCCATCGTGATCCTCGGTGACGGACCAGATGCCGTTGCTGACAAGCGACGTCGAATCCTCCGGGTCGTGCTGATAGCGCTTGACCACCCCGGTGGCGGGATCCAGCCGGTTCAGTCCGCCCGCGTTGGTACCAATCCACATGTATCCGTCGCGGCCCTCGTGGATGTGCGAGCTCCAACCGTCAGACAGGCTCGTCGAGTCGAAGGCGACGGGTTCGTAGACCTTCGTCTCGTATCCGTCGAATACGTTGAGCCCGTCCTGCGTCGCAATCCAGATGAAGCCCCTGCTGTCCTGAAATAAGTCATTGCCGCTGCCCTGCGAGAGGCCGTTCCCGACCGTCAGGTTCTCGAAACGAACCGACGGCCGTTGGTCACCCGAGGCCTCCGGAAGCAGGCCGGATTCGCCGGTCTGCGCCATGGCCGATAGCGGCATGAGGGCCAAAGCGGCCGTCAGGAGTCCGATCCGAAGAGTACGAACCATGGTATGGCTTGGTTGTCGTGAGCGCCCGCGGGAGGCCAGCTTGTCAGGGCGCGCTGGTGCCGCCCGGCTACGGAATTGGCGCGCCAAGATAATCAAGCCGATGATTCCCTGACGTTGCCACAGATTGCCGGCGGTTTGCTATGTTCTGACGCCTTACACCTGACGTATTCGACCCATGGGCACGCTGGCGACGCTCGACTGGATCATCATCGGGGGGTACTTCCTCATCATCCTCTGGCTGGCGTGGTGGGTCATCCGCCAGAAGACCGATACGACGACGGATTACTTTCTTGCCGGCCGCAACCTCGGCTGGCTGATCGTCGGGGCATCCGTCTTTGCATCCAACATCGGGTCCGAGCATCTCGTCGGTCTCGCCGGGTCGGGCGCAACCGACGGCGTCGCGCTCGCACACTACGAGCTGCACGCCTGGTGCTTGCTCGTCCTGGGGTGGGTCATGGTGCCGTTCTACATGCGGTCGAAGGTGTTCACGATGCCAGAGTTCCTCGAGCGGAGGTTCTCCCCGACAGCGCGAACCCTGCTGTCGCTCATTTCTCTTGTTGCCTATGTCCTGACGAAGATTGCCGTTGGCATTTTCGCGGGCGGCGTCGTGTTCAGCGTTCTGATGCCGGACATCAACCTCTTCGGCATGAACAGTTTCTGGATCGGATCCATTCTCGTGATCGTCTTCACCGGCGTCTACACGGTGCTTGGCGGACTCCGCGCCGTCGCGTACACGGAAGCGCTGCAAACGGTCGTATTGATCCTTGGCTCGCTGCTCGTGCTGATCTTCGGATTGCAGGCCCTCGGCGGATGGTCCGAACTGAAGGCCATCGCCGGATCCGAAATGTTCAATCTGTGGAAGCCGCTCGTGCCCGAGGGCGTCGATGCGACGTGGGCGCCGGTGCGCGAAGCGGGCCGGATGGCGTGGTACTTCAACGACCAGTATCCCTGGCTCGGCATGGTGTTCTGCGCCCCGATCATCGGACTCTGGTACTGGACGACCGACCAGTACATCGTGCAACGCGTGCTCGGCGCCCCGGATGAACGTCAGGCACGGCGCGGTACAATTGCGGCGGCATTTCTGAAGCTGCTCCCCGTTTTCATCTTCATCATCCCGGGCATCATCGCGTTCGCGCTCGCCGAATCCGGAAAGTTTGCTCCACTGGCGGAAGCGATGATGGACGATAACGGCGAGCTTGTCCGGGAAAACGCGCAGGCCGCATTCCCGTTGCTCGTCGCACATGTACTGCCCATCGGCGTTCGCGGGATCGTCGTAGCCGGACTGCTCGCTGCGCTCATGAGTTCGCTGGCCGGCGTTTTCAATGCGTCGTCGACGCTGTTCACGATGGACTTCTACAGCCGGCTCCGGCCGGGCCGATCCGAGCAGCACCTCGTTTGGATGGGCCGCGTGGCGACGGTCGTTATGGTGATCATCGGCCTCGCCTGGATTCCCGTCATCCAGGGTGGACGCGGGCTGTACGACTATCTGCAGGGCGTCCAGGCGTATCTCGCACCACCGATCTTCGTGGTGTTCTTCTTCGGCGTCTTCAACAGGCGCCTGAACAAGCACGGCTGCCTCGCCGCGCTGATCGTCGGTTTCGCGCTCGGCCTCTTCCGGTTGATCGTCGATACGCCCGTTTCGATGATCGACGGATTCGCCTACGACCCCGGGTCGTTCCTGTGGGTGATCAACAATATCTTCTTCCAGTACTACAGCCTCGTCATCTTCCTGGTCTGCGTCGGGGTCATGATCGGCGTCAGCTACGCGACCGAGCCGCCCAACCGGGAACAGCTCAGCGGCCTCACGTACGGCACGCTGACTCCGGAGGACAAGGCGAGCTCACGGGCCAGCTGGACACGGGGCGACGTCGCCGCGACCGTTCTCGTGCTTGCGTTGATCCTGCTCGCGTATCTCTTCTTTACAGGTTGATACGCGCTGGGACCATGACGACAGGACGTTCGTAGGAGAGTCCGAACAGCTTCTTTCGGAGGGACGGTGCAGATTCACTCGGTGCCGGCGATCGTTAGACGGCTCGGGATTGCGATCTGCATGACGATCGTCCTGGGCACGACGAGCGTGAGCGCGCAGACCGCATCGCTTCGCGGTTTCGTCACGTCCGGTTCGAGCGGCGAGCCCATCATCGGGGTCAACGTCGCGCTCGACAATTTCAGCGGTCGCCTGCTCGGCGCCATTACCGACGGCGACGGCTTCTTTCTCATCTCAGGCATTCACCCCGGCGAATACGAGCTTCGCGCGACTTTCGTCGGCTTTCGGGCCTACGTTGACACGCTCGACGTGGAATCCGACGCCCGAATGCTCGTCAACATCGTCATCTCGACCGACGCCATCCAGATGGGTGAGGTGTCGGTTGTTGCCGAGCGCGAGGGCGGGGCAGCGCGAGTTACGGCGGGCCAGCAGACCATCCGTCCCGCAGACATCGAGTCGATACCTACGCCCGACGTTACCGGTGACCTCGTCTCGTACCTGTCGACCGTGCCGAGCGTCGTGCTGATGGGCGACCGCGGCGGTCAGGTGTTCATCCGCGGCGGCGAACCTACCCAGAACCTCACGCTGCTCGACGGCATGGAGATCTACCAGCCGTTCCACGTGCTCGGATTCTATTCGGCGTTCTCGTCGGAGATCGTAAGCCGCGCCGACGTGTACGCCGGCGGCTTCGGCAGCGAATTCTCGGGGCGGATTTCATCTGTCATCGACGTCCACTCGCGCAACGGCAACAAGCGGCGCTTCGGCGCGTCGGCGGCCATGTCACCGTTCACGAATGCGGGGCACATCGAAGGACCGCTCATCAGGAACCGGATCTCGTTCCTCGCGGCGGCACGCTACTCGACGCTCGACCAGATCGCCGCCCACTACGTGGATGCACCACTCCCGTTCGTGTTCGACGACGTGTTCGGAAAGCTTCACATTCGGGTTGCGGACAACCAGCAGCTTTCGATAAGCGGTCTGAAAACCTTCGATCGAGGGACGCTGACCCCGACCGATGACATCTTCGGCCGCAGCGACGAGATCAGTTGGCGAAACACCGCCCTCGGGTTGCGTTATCTCGTGGCGCCGCGCACGTTGCCGATCCTTGGCGAACTGCTCGTTTCGGTTTCGCGCCTCGAGAGTGGCTATGGGCCGCGCGAGGCGCCCACGCGGACATCCGATCTGGAACTTGTCAACATCGGCATCAACCTGACCAATTTCGGCCGCGGTGCCGAGTTCAACTGGGGTTTCTTCCTCCGCACGCCGACGACTACGACCTCGCTTGACGGACTTTTTCAGAACCTCACGCTGGGACGAGGCGCCCCGACGAACATCGGGGCCTACTTCGAGCCAGAAATCCATTTTGGTCGCGGACTATACATCCGCCCCGGCGCCTCCATTGCGACCATGGGTACTACGGGGGATTACTTCGAACCCCGGCTGCGCATGCGCCTCGATCGCGGAATTCACACCTGGAGTGCGGCCGCCGGAATTTATCGTCAGGTAACCGTTGGGCTCAGCGACCGTCGTGACGCAACGAGCATCTTTACCGCCTGGGCGCAGACACCGTCGGAAAAGGCGATGCGTTCCGTGCACGCGATCCTTGGCTACCGCGTCGAGCCTCTGCCATGGTTGGAGTTCTCGATCGAGGGCTTTCACAAGACGATTGACAATGTCTTTGTCGGTGAATGGACCGCGTTCCCCGGGTTCACGCTTCGCCTACAGGAGGCGCACGGATGGTCCAATGGACTCGACCTGCGACTTGAGGTCCGCGGGTCGCGTTTCTACGGTTTCGTGAACTACGGGCTTTCCTCTACGAGATACGATATCGATCCTGACGGACCTGCCGTCTTCGACCCAGGTCCATATCGGCCGCCGCACGACCGTCGGCATCAGGTCAACGTTCTGGCGAAGACTGAGGTCTTTGGATTCGACGTCAGCACCCGGTGGCAATTTGGCTCGGGCCTTCCGTACACGCCGGTACAGGGATTCGACGGATTCATCCTGATGGACAGCGCTGTCGACGTAACGGATGTGCGTGGCTTCCCGCGCGTGATCTATGAACCGGTGCCGTACGGGGCGATCCTGCCGTCCTATCACCGCCTCGACTTTACCGTCGAACGCGCATTCTCGCTGCCGCTTGGCGGCGAGCTGGTGGCCCAGATTGGCCTGCTCAACGCCTATGACCGGGCAAATCTGTTTTCACTTGACCTGCTCACGGCGCGCCGCTCGGACCAACTGCCGATCGTGCCGATCGCCGGACTCAAGGTCGAATACTAGACTGCGATGCACGCCCTCGTTCCCGCGTCCGCTAGTCGATGCAAGTCGTTCGTCCCAAGGCCGGGATTGCGGCTGGTCGCACTGGCAATGGCCGTTTCGCTGGCAGCGTGTGACGAGAGCGTGAACCCGCTGACGGGCACCGATCTTCCGTACACCTTGTGGGGCTACATGAATGCTGACGCGGACACCCAGTTCGTACGGGTGTTTCCGATTACAGGTCAACTGATACCTGATCCGAATGCGGATCTCGATGCGCGCGTGTTCTCTACTAATCTGACCACCGGGGAGCAGCGCGAGTGGACGTACGGCGTCGTCCGGTTCGACAGCCTGATCTCGGGGCACTACTTCTGGTCGCCGTTTCGCGCACAGCACACCCACGAGTATCGACTGGATGTAGTTCGATCCGACGGTGCCACATCTACGGCGCAAGTGACCGTTCCGTCGGAGGTAGACTTCGAAATTCAGATCGATGTCGGCAACACGCTGATTCCCGTCCAGATTCACGGGGATGTTCCAAATCTCGTCGGGCTGCGCGTGGTGTACCACGGCGTGAACGTACCACCGATGCATGCGTGGCCCGTAGGCACACCCGTCGCGCCGGCCGTACAGTTGCCCGTGACGATCATCTATGACGACATCGCGCGCGCGGTACCGGGGGGATGGCAGCTCGATATCGAC
>Ga0302046_10004269_pt1 | contig 12727 bp, 10 predicted proteins | sample RVTome_11_FD_200261 | JGI IMG/M metagenome (GOLD analysis project Ga0302046, IMG submission 200261) | Soil microbial communities from uranium-contaminated site in the Upper Colorado River Basin, Wyoming, United States - RVT147D111 (version 2) ...
TGCGGGCCGCCGGCGGCGCCGCCGCCGGGCTCGGGCTCGTCTCGCTAGTGAGCGTCCGGCCCGCCCGGGCGACGCCCGAGGCGATGCAGGAGGCCATCCGCAAGGTGGTGGGGCCGGCCCGGGTCACCCCGGGGCGGGTGAAGCTCGAGCTGCCGCCGCTCGTGGAGAACGGCAACGTCGTGCCGCTCGCCGTCAGCGTGGAGAGCCCGATGACCGAGGCCGATCACGTGCGGGCCATTCACGTCTTCACGGAGCGCAACCCCCTGCCCGACGTCCTCGGCGTGCGCCTCGGCCCGCGCGCCGGGCGGGCGCGCGTGGCCACCCGCATCCGGCTCGCCCACACCCAGACGGTGGTCGCCATCGGGGAGCTGAGCGACGGCTCCTTCTGGTCCGATAGCGCCGCCGTCGTGGTGACCCTGGCGGCGTGCCTGGAGGAGGCGTAGCCGTGGCCCGCGCCCTGGTCAACGTGCCGGCCCGGGCCCGGCGCGGCGAGATCATCGAGATCAAGACGCTGATCTCCCACGTGATGGAGACCGGGCATCGCCGCACCCAGGACGGCGCCACCATCCCGCGCGACATCATCCGGCTGTTCGTGTGCACCTACAACGGCGCCGAGGTCTTCCGGGCCGAGCTGCACCCGGCGATCGCCGCCAACCCGTTCCTCGTCTTCTCGACGGTCGCCACCGAGAGCGGCACCCTCGCGCTGCACTGGACCGGCGACAACGGCTTCTCGGTGACGGAGTCGGCCGCGATCGTCGTGGAGTAGGGGGCCCCGGGATGGCCCCCGGCATCCCCGGCGACCGTCGCGCCCCGTGGCCCTCCTCGACGGCGCGATCCGGCGCGTAGTGCGGCGGCTCGGCGCCGCGGTGGTCGCGCTCCTGCTGGGGTCGTCGGTGTTCGCGGCCGAGATCCCGCGCTCCCAGCGCCGTTCCGGCTACGAGTTCATGAGCCGGGAGACGCGCGCGATGCAGGACGACGACACCGCCAATCCCGGCCTGCTGTGGGTGCTCGAGGGCGAGGCGCTGTGGGGCCGGAAGATCGGCGCCGCCGGCCGCGCCTGCGCCGATTGCCACGGCGACGCCCGCGCCGGCATGAAGGGCGTGGCCGCGCGCCATCCGGCGTTCGACGCCGCGCGGGGACGGCCGGTGAGCCTCGAGCAACGCATCCGGTCCTGCCGGACCGATCGGCAGCAGGCGCCGCCGCTGGCGTGGGAGAGCCGCGACCTGCTGGCCCTGAGCGCCTACGTGGCCCGCCAGTCGCGCGGCCTGCCGATCGAGCCCGCGATCGACGACCGGTCGAGGCCCTTCCTGGAATCCGGCCGCGCCGCCTTCCATCGCCGCCAGGGCCAGCTCAATCTCGCCTGCAGCCAGTGTCACGACGACAACTGGGGCCGGCGGCTCGCGGGCAACGTCGTCCCGCAGGCTCACCCGACCGGCTACCCCATCTACCGGCTGGAGTGGCAGAACCTCGGCTCGCTGCAGCGGCGGCTGCGCAACTGCCTGGTCGGGACCCGCGCGGAGGTGCCCGACTACGGCGCCCCCGAGCTGGTCGACCTCGAGCTGTACCTGATGTGGCGCGCCCGGGGGATGACGCTCGAGGCCCCGGCGGTGCGGCCGTGACGATCGTCGGGGTTCCGCGCGAGACCTTCCCGGGGGAGCGGCGCGTCGCGCTCGTGCCGACCGTCCTGCCCCTGCTCACGAAGGCGGGGGTCGAGGTCGTCGTCGAGGCCGGCGCCGGCGAGGCCGCCGGGTACCTCGACGCCACGTACGCGGAGGCCGGCGCGCGCGTCGAGCCCGAGCGCGCGGAGGTCTTCGGCGCCGCCGACGCCGTCCTCCAGGTGCTGTGCCATGGCGCCAACGACCGGACGGGCCGCGCCGACCTGGCGCTGCTCCGGCCCGACCAGGTCCTGATCGGGTTCCTGCGGCCCCTCGGCTCCGCGGAGACCGTGCGGGAGATCGCCGCCACCGGCGCCACCGCCTTCGCCGTCGAGCTGATGCCGCGCATCACCCGGGCCCAGCCGATGGACGCGCTGTCGGCGATGTCCACCGTCGCCGGCTACGGCGCGGTGGTGCGGGCCGCCGGCCTGCTGCCCCGCATGTTCCCCATGCTGATGACGGCTGCCGGCACGGTGGTGCCGGCCAAGGTGCTCGTCGTCGGCGCCGGCGTCGCCGGCCTCCAGGCCATCGCCACCGCCCGGCGCCTGGGTGCCGTGGTCTCGGCGTACGACGTGCGGCCGGCCGTCCGCGAGCAGGTGGAGAGCGTCGGTGGCCGGTTCGTGGAGCTGCCGCTCGAGACGGCCGACGCCGAGGACGCCCGCGGCTACGCCCGCCCGCGCGACGAGGCGTTCTACCGGCGGCAGCGCGAGCTGATGGCGCGCGTGGTGGGGGCCAGCGACGTGGTCGTCACGACGGCCGTGGTGCCGGGACGCCAGGCGCCCGTGCTGGTGACCGCCGACATGGTGGCGGCGATGGCGCCCGGCTCGGTCATCGTCGACCTCGCCGCCGAGCGGGGCGGCAACTGCGAGCTGACGCGCGCCGGCGAGACGGTGGTGGCCCACGGCGTGACGATCGTCGGCGCCGTGAACCTCGCCGGCACGGTGCCGTACCACGCCAGCCAGCTGTACGCCCGCACGCTCGTCGCCTTCTTCCTGCACCTGCTCAGGGACGGCGCCATCGTCGTCGATCCCGGGGACGAGATCACGCGGGAGACGCTCGTGACGCGCCGCGGCTCGGTGGTCCACCCTCGCGCCGGGACGGAGGCCTGATGGAAGCCCTCGCGACGACCCTCTTCATCTTCGTGCTCGCCATGTTCGTCGGCTTCGAGGTCATTACCAAGGTGCCGCCGACGCTGCACACCCCCCTGACCTCGGGGGCGAACGCGGTGTCGGGCATCACGATCGTGGGCGCCATCCTGTCGGCAGGCCTGCAGCTCACCACGCTGACGATGGTGCTCGGCTTCCTGGCCGTGGTGTTCGCCACCATCAACGTCGTCGGCGGCTTCCTCGTCACCCACCGGATGCTGCGGATGTTCAAGAGGAAGTAGCGGTGCGCCTGGCCCTCGTCAACCTCGGCTACCTGGCCGCCGCCGTCCTGTTCGTCCTGACCTTCAGGGGGCTGGGCCACCCGCGGACGGCGGTGCGCGCCAACCTCCTGGGCTCCATCGGCATGCTCGTCGCGGTCATCGCCACGTTCCTGCTGCTGGCCGGCGAGGGGGCGGCGGGGTACGGCGTGATCCTCGCCGGCATGGCCGTGGGCGGGGTGACCGGCGCCCTGCTCGCGCTGAAGATCCGCATGACCGCGATGCCGCAGATGGTGGCGCTGCTGAACGGCTTCGGCGGGGCCGCCTCCGTGCTCGTGGCCGGCGCGGCGCTGTACGAGGCGCTGGCGCGGGGCCATTTCCCGTCCGCGCAGTTCGCGGTCGCCACGGTGCTGGCGGGGATCATCGGGGCGGTCACGTTCTTCGGCAGCCTGGTCGCGTTCGCCAAGCTCGAGGAGCTGATCGGCGCCCGGCCCGTGATCTTCCCGGGGCAGGGGGCGCTCAACGGGGCGCTGCTGCTGGGGGCGCTGGGGCTCGGCGGCTGGCTGGTGGCCACGCCGGAGGCGCCCTGGATCTACTGGGTCCTCGTCGCGGCCGGCGCCGTGCTCGGCGTCACCGGGGTGCTGCCCATCGGCGGCGCCGACATGCCCGTGGTGATCACGCTGCTGAACTCATACTCGGGGCTGGCCGCCTGCGCCACCGGGTTCGTCCTCGACAACAACATGCTGATCGTGGCCGGCTCGCTCGTGGGCGCCTCGGGGATCATCCTCACCCAGATCATGTGCCGGGCCATGAACCGCCCGATCACCAACGTGCTGTTCGGCGGCGTCGGCGCCGAGGTCGTGACGGGGGCCGCCGCCGACGCCGTCTACGCCGGCAAGGTCAAGGCGGCCAGCGCCGAGGAGATCGCCATGCTGCTGGAGGCGGCCCGCCGCGTGGTCATCGTGCCGGGGTACGGCCTGGCGGTCGCGCAGGCGCAGCACGCCGTGCGCGACCTCGCCCAGCTGCTCGAGGCGCGCGGCGTGGAGGTCGAGTTCGGGATCCACCCGGTGGCCGGGCGGATGCCCGGGCACATGAACGTCCTGCTCGCCGAGGCCGACATCCCCTACGAGAAGGTCAGGGAGATGGACGCGATCAACCCGTCCTTCGCCCAGACCGACGTCGCCATCGTCATCGGCGCCAACGACGTGGTGAACCCGCTGGCCCGCACCGACCCGACGTCGCCCATCGCGGGGATGCCCATCCTGGACGTCGACAAGGCGCGCACCGTGATTGTCGTCAAGCGCAGCCTGAGCCCCGGCTTCGCCGGCATCCCCAACCCGCTCTTCGCCGCCGGCAACACGCTCATGTACTTCGCCGACGGCAAGCAGGCGGTGCTGGACATCATCGACGCCGTCCGCCAGGCCGCCTGAGCCGGGCGCGAGGCGCGGGCCGTCAGGCCATCGAGCCGGCGGCTCAGAGCCCGAGCATGGCGGCGACGGTGTCGCGGGCGACCTGCTTGATCTGAGCGTCGGTGAGGCCGTTCGCCTTCAGACCCGAGACCATCGCCTTCATGCCGTCCATCGGGGACGGGTTGCCCGTCTGACCGAGGTCGGACCCCATGACGAAGTGCTGGGCTCCCACCTCCTTGATGGCGTTCGCGTTGTCCTTCACCGAGACGTTCTTCCAGTGCGCCATCCAGCCCATGTGAGCGTTGGGTCCCATGAGCGCCCCGAGGAAGTCGATCTCGATCTTCGCGCCCATGGCGGCGGCCTGCTTCATCTGCTCCGTCGTCATGTTGACGACGGTGAACATCGCATGCGTCACCACCACGTGCTTGACGCCGACGTCCCTGGCCTGCTTGACGAGCGCGAGCGATTCGGTGGCCGACGCGTGGCCGGTGCAGAGGACGAGGTTCTGCTTGGCGCAGATCTTCATGACCTCGATGACCGCCGGCAGCACCTTGCCCTGGGCATCGACGACCTTGATGCCCTCCGGCGCGTCCTTGAAGGTCTTCACGTGGTTGTCGGCATCGAAGGTCGGCAGCCAGACGATCCGGCCGTAGCCGCCCTCCATGCGCCACATCCACTGCACCGCCTCCGGGTTGATGCCGTACGGCCCGTTGAGCACGATGCCGCCGAAGACCGGAATTCGCCCCTCGGTCAGTTTCCGGGCCAGAAACGCGCGCGCCCCGGTCTCCATGACGTGGTTCTTGAGAACGAGGGCACCCATCCGCGCCTCGATTGCCTTTCGCGTCACCTCGGGGTCGTCGATGGCGCGCCCGAATACGTCCGGCGATGAGTGGACGTGGAAGTCGATCATGCCTTCGATGGGGCTCGTCAACGGCGGTGGAGGCGGAAAGACCCGGACCTGCGCGGCAGCGGGCACCCCGGCGGCCAGCCCGGCCAGCGCGACGCCACCCTTCGCCGCCAGCTTGAGAAACTCCCGTCGTCCGCCGCCGTCGACGGGTCCACAGCAACACGTCAGCTTCCAGCGCCGGATCTTCATGGCCGTCCACCTCCGTGGATGACGCGTTAACGGCAGCGTGAACAGGAGGGCTCGAGTCGTGACGGGAGAATAGGACCACCGGCTGGCGAAGTCAACGGGCGGGGCGTGTCGTGCTCACGCGCGGACCTCCTCGCCGTGATCCCGTCTGCTGCCCCGCCTGCCTGGCCGACAGCCTCCCGCAAGGTCGTCGTCGCCGCCCCGGGCGGAGACGAAAGCTTCGCACGGACGTCACGCCGCAGCAACTTCACCGCGCGATCCTGCCACCGCGTCGCGCCCGTCGAATCGACGCTGGCGCTGCGCGAGGGGCGTTCTCCAGGGTCGCCTTCTTGATCAGTACCGACTGGAGGGAGGATGCGCATGCGACGAGAGCGGCAGGATGCGCCGGTGGTCGCCGATGACCTCACGATGGAGAGCGGGCCGAGGGTTCGAACGCGAGTGGGAACACGGCGTTGCGCGACCTGCTCGAGGCGCGCGTGTCGCGCCGGTCGCTGCTCGGCCGTGGTCTCGCCGCGGTCGCCCTCGCGTTCCTCGGCGGCGGCGCCGCGAGCCTGGTCGGCGCCGCCCCGGCGGCGGCGCGCGCCCGCGGTCGGTCGGGACCGTCGCTCGGCTTCGTGCCCGTGCCGGCGAGCGCGGCCGACGCGCTGATCGTCCCCGACGGCTACGTCGCCGAGGTCCTGATCCCCTGGGGCCAGCCCCTGTTCTCGAACGGCCCGGCCTGGAAGAAGGACGCGTCGAACACCGCCTCCGAGCAGGCGCAGCAGATCGGCATGCACCACGACGGCATGCACTACTTCTCGCTCGGGCGGGGTCCCCAGGGCAGCCGCCGCGGGTTGCTCGTCGTGAATCACGAGTACGTCGACCGCACCCTCCTCTACCCCGACGGGGATGCGGTGATGACGCCGGAGAAGGTGGACAAGGCGCTCGCCGCCCACGGCGTGACGGTGATCGAGATCGCGCTGGTGAAGGGGGCGTGGCAGGCGGTCGATGGCCCGTACAACCGGCGGATCACCGGCGCGACGCCGATGACGTTTTCCGGACCGGTGACCGCGGACCACCCCATGCTCCAGTCGGAGTTCGGGAACCCGCCCCGGGGAACCCTCAACAACTGCGCCCACGGGTTCACGCCCTGGGGCACCTATCTCGCCTGCGAGGAGAACTGGAACGGCTACTTCGGCACCGCCGAGGGGTCGTGGGCGCCCGACGCGCTCGAGGCCCGCTATGGCGTGACCGCGGCCGGCTTCGGCTACCGGTGGCACCTCGCCGATCCGCGCTTCGATCTCGCCCTGAACCGCAAGGAGCTCAACCGGTTCGGGTGGGTCGTCGAGATCGACCCGCTCCGCCCCGGCTCCACTCCGGTGAAGCGGACCGCACTCGGCCGCACGAAGCACGAGAGCGCGACGTTCGCCGAGGCGGGCGGCCGGGCCGTCGTGTACTCGGGCGACGACGAGAACGGAGACTACTTCTACAAGTTCGTCGGCGCCGCGCCGTGGCGCTCGCTGCGAGCCCGTGGGCGCAGTCCCCTGGACGAGGGCGTGCTCTCCGTGGCGAGGCTCGACGACGACGGGACCGGCGAGTGGCTGCCGCTCGTCTTCGGCGAGGGCCCGCTGACCGCGGCCAACGGCTGGATCGACCAGGCCGACGTCCTGATCCGGACCCGCCAGGCGGCCGACGCCGTCGGCGCCACCAAGCTCGACCGCCCGGAGTGGTGCGCCGTGCACCCGCACACCCAGGACGTCTTCCTCACGCTCACGAACGGCTCGAACGGCCCGAGCGGGCCGAACCCGCGCGACCCGAATCCGTACGGTCACATCCTGCGCATCCGGCACGACGCCGGTGACCACACGCGCATCACCCTGCACTGGGACGTCTTCCTGCTCGCCGGCGACCCGGCCTACGACCCGGCGGTCGACCTCGACGAGACGAACATCTTCGGGTCGCCGGACGGCGTGTGGGTCGACCCCGACGGTCGGCTGTGGATCCAGACCGACATCTCCAACTCGTCCCAGAACCGCGCGGACCGCGGCTACGACAACATCGGCAACAACCAGTTGCTCGCCGCCGACCCGGCCACCGGCGAGATCAAGCGGTTCCTCGTCGGCCCGCGCGGCTGCGAGATCACCGGGATGATCACGACGCCCGACCAGGAGACGATGTTCATCAACGTCCAGCACCCGGGCGAGGCCACGACGTTCTGGGGTACGCCGACCCCGGCCAACCCGCGCGCCGTCAGCAACTGGCCCGACTTCGATCCCGACGGCCGCCCCCGGGCCGCGACCGTCGTGATCCGCAAGATCGGGGGCGGGAAGATCGGGACGTGAGCGACCGGCGGACAGCCGCGTGCCGGCGCCGACGGCCGGCGCCCCGGCCCGGCACGCGCCCAGGCCGCCGGCGGAGGCCTCATCGCTCCCCACAGGGTGCGGAGGAAGGCCACCAGCGCTTGCTTCTCGTCGGCCGCCAGGTTGACGCCGAGCACCAGGTCGAAGAACTCGACCGTGTCGTCGAGGGTGAGCAGCCGGCCGTCGTGGTGGTAGGGCGGAGAGTCCTTGATCCCGCGCAGCATGAAGGTCTTGATGGGGCCGTCGGCGATGCTGCGCTGGTCGCTGATCGTCTCCGGCGCGTAGAAGCGCTCGAGCTGCAGGTCGTGCATCCGGTCGTCGAGGTAGAAGGGCGGCACGTGGCACTCGGCGCAGCGGCCCTTTCCGAAGCCCTTGCGTTCCTGCTCCGTCGCCGTGTCCGGAACGAGGCGGCCAAACCGGTCCAGCTTCGGCGCCGGCGGAAGGTCGAGCATGTTCTGCATCCGGGCCATCATGGCGACCTGACTGGCCCGGTCCGGAAGGTTCACGCCCTTCTTGGCCGCCGTCACCTGGTCGCCGTCGAAGTAGGCCGAGCGCTGCTCGAACTCGGTGAAGTCCTCCACGGACCGCAGCGACCGCTGGTCTTGGCGGTCGAAACGACTCCCAGGATCGCGAACCAGCCGCGCGTGGACATGTCGGCTCCTCTTCCCACCTAGGCGATCAGCCCGACGACGCGGCAAGCGCGCTGCCAGCGGCCCGTCCCGGAAGACCGTCGAGGGGTCGCTGGCGCGACGCTTGCCCGAGCGTCAGGCCCACAGGCCGAGCGCCGGCGAGGGGACGAGCGCGCGGCCTACTCTTCGGGCAGCAGAGCCCGGATCATGCCGAGGAGTGTGAACGGGCTGTACGGCTTCGCGAGATAGGCTGACGCGCCGGCCTCCTTCGCCCGTTGCTCGTCCCCGCCCAGTGCAAAGGACGTGATGGCGATGATCGGGATGTCGGCCGTGGCCGGCTCGGCGCGCAGCCGGCGGGTGGCTTCGATGCCGGAGATCTTCGGGAGCTGGACGTCCATGAGGATGAGATCCGGCCGCTCCCCCCGGGCGATCGCGACGCCTGCCTCGCCGTCGGGCGCCTCGATCAGGCGGTACGCGGTGCGCCGGAGCAGGTCGCGGATCATCTTGCGGTTCAGCTCGTTGTCCTCGACGTGGAGGATCGTCCTGACGCTCATGCCGGGCTGCCTTCACCCAGGCGGAGCGGGATCGAGAAGGAGAAGGTCGAGCCTTTTCCCGGCTCGCTCTCGACCCAGATCCGGCCCCCGTGCATCTCGACGAACTTCTTGCTGATGCTCAGCCCCAGTCCGGTGCCACCGAACTCGCTGGTGATGGCCGCGTCTCCCTGGCGGAACTCGGCGAAGACGCTCTCGATCCTGTCCGGCGTCATCCCGATCCCCGTGTCGGCGACGCGATAGACCAGGACGTGCCCGTGACGTTCGACCGAGATGGCCACCCGCCCCTGACGGGTGAACTTCAGCGCATTGCCGGCGAGGTTCATGAGGCACTGCATGACCCGTCCCCCATCGCCGTACGCGACGGGGATATCCTCGGACACCGTGGCGACGAACTCCAGCCCCTTGTCGTCGGCCAGGGCGCGGAGGGAGGTCCGGACGCTGGCGACCGTGTCCTGGGCCGAGTAGTCGCCCAGCGTCAGCTCCATGTGTCCCGCCTCGATCTTGGAGAGGTCGAGGACGTTGTTGATGAGTCGCAAGAGGTGTCGGCCGCTGCTCTGGATGTCGGCCAGGGGCACCCGCAGGTCGGCTGGCACGTCGCCGTAGATGTCGCCGAGGATCATCTCGTTGAATCCGAGAATGGCGTTCAGCGGGGTCCGCAGCTCGTGGGACATGTTGGCGAGGAACGCCGACTTGTGCCGGCTCGCGGCCTCGAGCTCCCGGCTCTTGGCATCGAGCTCACGGAAGAGCCGGGCATTCTGGATCGCCAGCACCGACTGCGTGGCGAAGGCCTGCAGGACGTTCACCACGGCGGGATCGAAGGGGCCCGGCTCCCGCCGCCAGACGGCGAGTCCGCCCATGATCCGCTGGTCGAGGAGGAGCGGCACCGCCAGAAGCGACCGGTACCCCGACTGCACGAGCGCCGGTCGCACGCGGGCCAGGACGACGGCGCGCTCGTCCAGGATGTCGGCCACGTGGACGGGCGCCCGGGTCAGCCCGGCCTGCCCCAGGGCGCCCTCGCCGAGCCGGATCGGCGCTTCCTGGAGCGCCTCGCCGAGCGCGGCGTCCATCCCGTGCGTGGCCCGGAGGAGAAACTCCTGCGCGACGTCGTCGTACTCGTAGATGACCCCGGCTCCGCTGGCCGTGGAGAGCTGGACCGAACGGGCCACGATGGTGGTGAGCACCGTCTCGAGGTTCAGGCTCGAGCTGACGGCCTGGCCGACCTCGCCCAGGGCCCTCAGCTCTTCGACCGAACGGCCCAGCTCGCGGTTCCGGACCTCGAGCTCACCGAAGAGCCGGCGCTGAGCCTCGTACAGGTGGTGGAGCTCGCGGCTCATCTCGTTCATCCGGCCGGCCAGGACGCCGAACTCGTCGCGATTCGGCACGTCGATGGTCGCGCCGAAGTCGCCCTTCGCGACCCGGCCCAGGAAGGCCTCGGCCTCGCGGACCGGGAGAATGAACGACCACGACGTGACGAATCCCAGGACGAGGGCGAGGAAGATCGATGCGGCAGCAAAGCCGCCCATGAGCAGCAGGGCTCGATGGTTCGCCGACTCGACGTTCTGCCGGAGCTCGCCCATGCCCGCCTCTTCGGTCCGGACGACCCGGGTGACGAGGGTGGCGATCTCCCGGTACAGCGGATAGCCCTCGCTGAGGTGAACGGTCATCGCCTCGTCGTGCTTGCCGTCCCGGATGAGCGTCGCGACGTGCGCCACCGTGGTCATGACCTGGTCCTGGGCCGCGCGGATCCGCTGGATCGTCTCCAGCTCGCCGGGCCGGGCAGCGCCCTCGAGGCGGGCGAGCGTGTCGTGGAAACGATTGTTCTCGCGCAGGATGCTCTCGATGGTCGCCTCGTCCCGGAGGATGAGCGCGTTCCGCGTGAAGTTCATCTGCACGCCGAGGGCGTGCTCGATCTGGCGGGACGCGTCGACGCGGTCGCGGGCCTGATCCAGGAGCCGGCTCTGCCGGGACACGTTCGTGATCGTCCGGAGGCTCATGGCCCCCATGGCGATGAGGAGCAGCGCGATCAGGAAGAACGCGCCGAGGAGCTTCGAGTGGACCGACGCATGGATGCCGGCGACGCGCCGGACCAGCGACCCCAGGGGCGAGCGGGTCAGGAGCAGGCGCGCGATCCTCTCGCCCTGACCCGGCGTGGTCTGGGGGGCCGGAACAACCGGCTCGACGGCGAGCTCGACCTGACGTGGAACCATGCCGCAGCCTCCGAACCCCAGCGGGATGCTATCAGGGTGCCCCTCCACGGACAAGGCGGACATTCCTCGACACTGCCGGTGGGAAGATCGATAATCCCCAGCACGGCGGCTCTGTCCGCGGGGGTCACGGAGCATGGCATGACCCTCGGTCCGATGCGTCGGCTCGGGCCGCGTCCAACCCGTCGACCTTGCAGGCTTCCGCTCCCGGACAAGGGGGACACGCATGACGAACGCGGCCGTCACGAGCATCCTGGAGAGCCCATCCGCGGAGAAGACGGCCGCGCGTCGCGGCTTCATCAAAGCCTCCGCCGTCGCCGGGGCGACCGCGATCCTCGGCTTCCCGGCGGTCGTCCACGCCCAGGCGCCCGTCAAGTGGCGGGTCCAGACCGCCCATGTCGCGGGGACCGTCGGCTACACGGCCTTCCAGAAGTACTGCGCGAACGTGAAGGTCCTGTCGGAGGGGAGGCTGGAGTTCCAACCGCTTCCAGCCGGTGGGATCGTCGGGACATTCGAGATGTTCGATGCCGTGAAGAAGGGCGTGCTCGACGCGATGCACGTCTTCACCATCTACTGGCCGGGGAAGATCCCGGTCGCGGCCTTCCTCACCTCGTATCCCCTGGCGCTGGACCGGCCGGACCAGTGGGAGACCTGGTTCTACGAGCTGGGGGGACTCCAGCTCGCGCGCAAGGCCTACCAGGCTCACAACATGTTCTACGTGGGACCGATCCAGCACGACCTGAACCTCATCCACTCCAGAGTCCCGATCCGCTCCTTCGAGGAATTCAAGGGCAAGAAGATCCGATACCCGGGCGGGATGATCGCCGAGATCTTTTCGTACGCCGGGGTCTCCAGTGTGCTCCTTCCCGGCGAAGAGGTGTATCCGGCGCTGGAGAAGGGCGTCATCGACGCCGCGGACTTCATCGGTCCCGCCGTGAATCACGACCTCGGCTTCGCCGAGGTCGCGAAGTACATCGTCATGGGGCCGACCACGACGCCGTGCCTCCACCAGCCGGTGGACCTCATGGACCTCACGGTCAACCTGGGCAAGTGGAATGCGCTGTCGAAGCACGTCCAGGAGATGGTGATCGCGGCGACGCGCCAGCACTCCTGGGACCACTACGCCTACATCCAGAAAGAGAATGTCGCGGCCTGGGACAAGTACAAGGCCAAGGGGGTCCAGATCATCCGCCTCTCCGAGGCGGACATCCAGAAATTCCGGCGGTACGCCATCCCCATGTGGTTCAAGTGGGCCAGGAAGGATCCGCTGGCCCGGGAAGCCTTCGCGTCCCAGCTGGCGTTCATGAAGACGTTCAACGTCGGCTACATCACGGACTCGATGCTCGTCGACATCGACGGGAAGACGAAGCTCACGCTCTGACCCGCCGGGCGAGGCCGGCGTCAGATCCCGCGCATCAGGCCTCCGCCCGCTCGCGGTGGTCGGCGACGATGCGGCCGTCCTTGACCACGAGCCGCAGGCG